>ERZ836877.1409-NODE-1409-length-36446-cov-9.069605_pt1 | contig 36446 bp, 29 predicted proteins | sample MGYA00519469_ERZ836877 | MGnify/ENA primary metagenome ERZ836877 (study PRJEB31850, sample SAMEA3708809) | human gut metagenome | biome: human gut; feature: human-associated habitat; material: faeces | place: China | collected 2014 ...
TTCGTCAAATTTTATTAAGTCTCTGTTTGATAAATTGTTTAAATATATTTTTAATGTTTCTACCATTTTGTCTATTTTTCCTTCTTTTGCTATTTCTCTTAATATTTCGTTATTTGTTGTATTGTCTATTTTAAAGTTTGCTTCCTCTTCCATTATTTGCATAAAATAGTTTGCATATATTTCTTTCATTACTTTATTTGGTATTGTTAATTCTGGTTTTCCTAAGTCTTCTCCTGATATTGTTAAATATCCTAAGTAATATAACATTGATATCATGTCATTTTCTGTAAATTCTATTGCTGGATTAAATTTTTTTACTATTTTATTTATTATTGGTTCTCCTTGTACTGTTTTTCTTAATATTTCCAATCTGTTTTCACCTTTACATAAGTTTAGCATTTTCCCCACTTTATTATAATCACTTGCTATATTTACATCTATTAAATCTTCTGGTACTTCTTTTGACCACGAATATTCTGACAAAAAATATAAGCACATATTTGAATTATATATTTCACTTTTTGCTTTCATACTAAATTTATATCCATCATAATTTTCTTTCATTATTGGCAATATCTTTTCCTGCTCTTCTACCGGTATTTCTTCATTATTTAAGATTTGTACTAATTCTTCTCTGGTAAATCCCATCATTTCATTAAATCTTACATCTTGTGATATGTCTTTCCCTATATTAAATCCACTTGTTAAACTGTCTAGTGTTATTGGTGCTACTCCTGTTATGAATATTCTGTCTACTACTGTTTCTGTTCCTTCTTTTAATATTTCATACCATTTTCTTACTTTTCCATTTTTTGATACTAGATTTCTAAATTGTTCTGGATTGAATCCTAATAATTCATTTGCAAAATGATCGTATTCATCTATTATTATATATATTTTTTCTTCTGGTTTTTGTATTTTAAATGCTTCTATTAAACTTCTTGTCATTCCTTCTACTGTTTGTTCTGGGTTTATATAAAAATCTATACCATATATTTTTGTAAATCCTTCTATAGATATTGTTACTTTTTCTTTAAATCCTTTCATTGTTGTTTCTTCATTTTCTGTATTTATTCCTGAAAAATTAAATCTTAATATACAATAACTGTTCTTTAATTTTGTTGGATTTTTTCCTATATACGTATTTCCATATAATTTTTCGAAACTGTCTATTTTATTTTTGTCATAATAATTTTCAAGTACACTTGTAAATAGTGTTTTTCCAAATTTTCTTGGGCGTAAAAACATTATTCTTTTTTCTGGCAATTCTTCCAACTTTTCTATATATTCCGTTTTATCAACATAATAGTAATTTTCTGTTACAAGTTCTTCATAATTGCTTATCCCATAAGGCATTTTTAGATTCATATATTCCACCTCTTTCTTTACTTTTTCATTTTACTAAAAAAATAAGAAAATAGCAATGTTTTTTGCTATTTTCTAAAATTTTATTCGCTATGCTTTTCTATTTTTTGCTTAACTGTAAGATTTTATTGTTCTATTTCCAACTAGGTGTACTACTTCCTCTTTGGGCTGCCCAACTTGGATTTAATTTCTTATATGTTGTTAAATCTGTTCCACTTGGTGTGTAGCTTTTATTCCTCCTTTTTTTAGTTTTACGTCAATTTTAGCTATTGCTTTTCTATATTTTTTATTTTATAATAGTTGTAGAGGTTTAATTATTTTTTTGAGAAAGGAGGTCTCTTAAATGCAAAATTTTTATGATGATAATGGTCAAAATGATATTCAAGATAATAATGTAATAATTGACAGAAGTACTGAAAATAAAATCTTTGGTAAAACTTTCTTTTGGATGTTTTTAGGTCTTTTAGGTAGTGGTATTATTGCTGCTTATACTTATTATTCTGGCCTTATAGTGAACATTGTTACAGATGGTTATTGGAGTGCTCTTTTAATTTTGGAGCTTGTTGTTGTTATTCTTTTTAGTTTTTTGTTTAGAAAGCTTTCTCCTACTGCTGTTGGCGTTTTATACTTTCTGTATTCAATGATTAATGGTGTTACTTTATGTACAGTGTTTGCTGTTTATGAATTAAATTCTATTATTTCATTGTTTGTTGTATCTGCTTTAATTTTTGCTACTTTAGGATATATTGGATACAAAACAGATAAGGATTTAAGTAGTTGGGGAACTTATCTTACTGTATTTTTGATAGCTGGTCTTATTCTTAGTATTTTAAATTTATTCATCTTTAAAAGTACTGGTTTTGAGCTTATTTTAGATTGGTTTATTCTTGCAGTATTTTTTGGTGTTACTATTTATGACATTAATAAGATTAAAACTTTAGAAAATGACCCAGATCTTGATACTAATAAAATTCATATTTATTGTGCTATGCAATTATATTTAGATTTTATTAATATCTTTTTACGTATTCTTTCTATTTTTGGAAAGAGAAAAGATTAATTTTTAGTTAGAAAAACCACCTTATAAATAAAAAATTTAATAAGGTGGTCTTTTTTTGGTTATTTTCTTTCTTGTAAAAGTGGTTTTTCTTTTTGGTCTATTTTCTTTCTTGTTTTGTTATTTTCTTGTTTTCGTTTTAGTATATCTTTTTTTTATAAATTTATTTCTTTTACTCCGTCGTCTATTAAGTAACACATTTCTTCATGTGCAGATATGTTGTTGTTTATTTTTCCAACATCTAACTTTATGTATTTTATAGTTCCATTTGCTAAAAGATTTCCTTGTAAGTCTAATATTGATGATTCTACTGTGAAAAATTTCGAGTTTTCTTTTACTAGTATTCCTTTTCCTATTAAGTCTTGTTTGTATGGTACTGGTTTTCTGTATTTTGTGTCTAGTGATATTGTAACTCCAAAGTCTTCTTCGTTTTGTTTTTTTGCCCAAAGTGCACGTAAGCCCATTTCGTCTAACATTGCTGTTATTAGTCCTCCATGTACTCTTCCTGGATAACTTTGATGTTCTTCACTATATTGAAATTTTGTCATTACACTTCCGTCTTCCATGTTATAAAATGGTGCTTTTAAGCCATATTTGTTATCTAATCCGCATATTATACACATTTTACTATTTCGTTGTTTACTTATTACTTTCATTTTTTTATTCATTCCTTTCTTGCTTTGCTAAAAGTTATACATATTGATGAAAGTTTTAATTTTTTCTAACTATTTTTGTTCCGTTTTTTAATTCTTTTTTATTTTCTTAATCTTCAATTTTCCCTCCGCCTACAACTATGTCATCAATATAAAATACTGCTGATTGCCCTGGTGTTATTGCTCTTTGTGGTTCATCAAATATTACTTTTATGGTATTTTCTGTTTCTTGGCTTATTTTAGCTTTTGCCATTTTTGAGGAATATCTTGTTTTTACTTCAACTTCTTTTTGGTCTTTAATTTTATCAAATAGTAATAAATTTATGTCTTTTACTATTATTTCTTTTTTATATAGTTCGTTTTCTTCCCCAACTATTACTTCATTTTTTAGTGGGTTAAATCCTATTACAAATAATGGAACTTTATATGATATTCCTAGTCCTTTTCTTTGTCCTATTGTGTATTTGTATAATCCACTATGTTTTCCTAGTATATCTCCTTTTTGGTTTACTATATTTCCTACTTTTGGTTTTAATTCTGAATTGTTTTCTAGGAATTTTTTATAGTTTCCATCTGGTACAAAACATATATCTTCACTATCTGGTTTGTTTGCTACTTTTAAGTTGTTTTTTCTTGCTATTTCTCTTATTTGTTCTTTATCTTCAAAATCTGAAAGTGGAAATAATACATGTTCTATTAGTTCTTTTGGTATATTCCATAGTACATAACTTTGGTCTTTTTTTCCTGCTTTTGATTTTTTTAATACCCATCTTCCATATTTTTCACTATATTCTGTTTTTGCATAATGTCCTGTTGCTATATAGTTACATTTCATTTCTTTTGCTTTTTCCCACATATATCCAAATTTCATATATTTGTTACATTCTATGCATGGATTTGGTGTTTTACAATTTGAATAACATTCTATAAAATCTTGTATTACATGTTTTCTAAATTGTTCTTTGCAGTTATATGTAAAGTGTGGTATACCTATTGAATTGCATACGTTTTTTGCGTCTATATATGTATTTACGTTACAGCAACTACTACCTGCAAACAACTCTAATGTCATTCCTATTGGTTCATATCCGTTTTCTTTTAATAGCAATGCCGATACGCTACTGTCTACTCCTCCACTCATTCCTAATAATACTTTTTTATTTTCCATTTAAAAATACTTTCCTTTCCTGTTGCTTTTAAATATGTTAATAAAACTTTCTTTAATGGCAACAGTCTATATTTCCATTACCTGTATTAATGTTTTTATCTAACATGTCTTCTAATGTATGCCATGCTAGTAATGCGCATTTTACTCTTGCTGGCATATTCGAAACATTTTTAAAAGCTATTGCGTCTTCTAATTTTTTTAGTTGCTCTTCATTTGTTGTTTCTCTTTTTATCATTTCTATAAATGTTTTTATAATCTCTTTTGCTTGTTCTATTGTTTTTCCTCTTAATGTGTCTATCATTATAGATGTTGACGCTTGTGATATTGCACAGCCATGTCCTAAAAATGCCATATCTTCAATAATGTTATTGTTTATTTTTAGTTCTAATGTTATTTCATCTCCACAATTTGGATTGTGTCCTATTTCACAGTAGTTTGCGTCTTTTAATTTTTTCTTATTATATGAATTCATACTGTGTTCCATTATTAAGTCATTATATACTTCTGTTAGGTCTTCCAATTTTATTACTCTCCTTTTATATTTTTTTGTTAGAAATGCTTTCTATCTTTTTATAAATTTTTCAAACATTTTATATGCTTTATTTAAAGCTGTAACTAACTTGTCTACATCTTCTTTAGTATTATAAAAGTAAAAACTTGCTCTACATGTAGAATCAATTCCTAAAAATCTCATTAGTGGTTGTGCACAATGATTTCCTGAACGTACACATACGTTTTCTGAATCAAGTATACTTGCTACATCATGTGGGTGTACACCATTTATGTTAAAAGATATTACACTAGAATGATTTTGTGAGTTTGGTGTAAGATATAATTTTAAGTAATTTAATTTTGATAGTTCTTGTCTTGCATATTTTATTACTTCATTTTCTTTTTCTTGTATTTTATCATATCCTATTTTTTGTATATAATCAATTGCTGCTCCTAATCCTATTACTCCTTCAACATTTTGTGTTCCTGCTTCAAATTTGTTTGGCAATGGTGCAAATGTAGTTTCTTGTTCATATACATATTCTATCATATCTCCACCCATTAAAAATGGTGTCATATTATTTAGTATTTCTCTTTTCCCATATAATACTCCTATTCCAAGTGGTGCTAACATTTTGTGTCCTGAAAATACTAAAAAGTCTGCGTTTAAGTCTTGCACATCAATTTTTATATGTGGTATACTTTGAGATGCATCTACTATTACTATTGCTCCTTTTTTATGTGCATATTTAATTATTTTTTTTATATTATTTATTGTTCCTAAAACATTTGATATATGTGTTATTCCTACTATTTTTGTTTTTTCTGTTATTTTATTTTCTATTTCTTCATCAGGTATTTCATAATTTTCATTTATATACATATATTTTAGTTTGCTTCCTGTTTTTTTAGTTACTTTTTGCCATGGTACTAAATTTGAATGGTGTTCCATAATTGATATTACTACTTCTTCGTCTTTTTTTAGTTTTTCAATTCCATAGGAATATGCTATTAAATTTAGACTTTCTGTTGCATTTTTAGAAAATATTATTTCTTCTCTATGTTTTGCGTTTATAAATTCTGCTATTTTCGTTCTTGTATTTTCATATTGTTCTGTTGCTTCTATACTTAGTGAATATGCTCCTCTATGTGGGTTTGCATTATTGTTTTTATAATATTTTTCTATTGCTTCTATTACTTGTTTTGGTTTTTGTGTGGTTGCTCCACTGTCTAAGTATGCTATGTCTCTGTTTTCTAATAGTGGAAAGTCTTTTTTTATTTCTTCTAAAATCATTTGAAATCTATTTCCTTTCTTTTTTGCTCTTTTAATCTAGTCTTTTGTCAATTTCATTTATAATCTCGTCTTTTAAATTTTTATCAGGTATTCTGTCTATGATTTTGTTAAACTTAGATTTTACAATTAATTTAACCGCTTCTTTGTAACTAAATCCTCTTGTCATTATATAAAATAATTGTTTTTCATCAACTTTGCCTGATGCTGTTGAATGGTTTCCTTCAACATCTTCTTCTGTGCATAAAAGCATTGGCAATGCAATTGATTTTGCTTTATTTGATAAAAGCATACAGTATTCATTTTCATTTCCTTTTGCTTTTTTGCATCCTTTTTTAAAATCAATTGTTCCTTTAAAATTCTTTTTGGCTGAATCTTTTAGAGCTCCTTGGACATCTATTTCAATATTTGTTCTTTCTCCTTTTAGTTCTGCTATATAATTTAGGTCTTTCTTTTGATTGTTAATTCCTAAATAAATTGATTTTAAATCATTTTTTGCATTTTCTCCTATAATATTAGAATAATAATTTGAAACGCTTGTCTTTGCTCCAATATCTATTATTGTATAGTTTGTTGTTGAATTTTTTTCTAATTGATTTTCTATTGCTTCTAAGTTGTCAGATTCTTCATTTAATAGGTTTATTATTGTTACATTAAGTTGTGCATTTTCTTTTACTGTTGTTCTTATAATTCCATTATGAAAGCATTTTTTTAATGTTTTTGATTTGTATACAATAGTTACATTTGTGTTTCCATTTGCAATTATTTCTATTTGGTTTATTAAATTTATATTATTATCATCAAATTCATATATGATTTGTATATTTTCTTTTTTATTACTTGTTTGTATTCGTATTTTGCTGTTTGCAGTTTCGTAATTTAATTCTTCTAAAATTTTTCCCATTCCATAAGTTAGTGGTTTATTTGAAACATTGTTATCAATGTTACTTTTTTCATTAATAATTTTTAAATTTGTAAATTCATCTTTTTGTGGTATTTCTAGTTCTACTTCTAAATTATTAATTAAAAAGTTTCTTGATGTTCTTACTGGTGTATTATTCACTCTTAATTTTTCCATTATCCTATTGCCCCCTCTAACTCTAAATTTATTAAATTATTCATTTCTACTGCGTACTCAACTGGTAATTCTTTGGAAATAGGATATGCAAATCCTCTTACAATCATTGCTTTTGCGTCTTCTTCTGATAGTCCTCTACTCATTAAATAGAATATTGCTTTATCACTTATTTTTCCTATTTTTGCTTCATGAGAGAATTGTACTTCATCTGTTCTTATATCATTTACAGGTATTGTATCAGATCTAGAAATATCATCTAGCATAAGTGATTCACAGCTTACACTACATTTTGAATTTTGGGCGTTTTCATTTATTCTAACTAGTGCTCTATATGTGCAAGCTCCTCCATCTTTTGATATTGATTTAGAGTTTATTACAGATGATGTATTTGGTGCATTATGTATTACTTTAAATCCTGTGTCTAGGTTTTGTCCTCCTCCTGCAAATGTAATTCCTGTATATTCTGTTTTTGCTCCTTCTCCATTTAATATACTCATTGGGTATAGCATTGATATTTTTGAACCAAATGAACCTGTTACCCAATCTATTTGTGCGTTTTTACCTGCTATTGCTTTTTTAGTGTTTAAATTCATCATATTTTTTGACCAGTTTTCTATTGTTGAATATCTTAAATATGCATTGTCTTTTACATATAATTCTACACATCCTGCATGTAAGTTTACTTTATTATATTTTGGTGCTGAACATCCTTCTATAAAATGTAGACTTGCTCCTTCGTCTACTATTATTAGTGTATGTTCAAATTGTCCTGATTCTGGTGAGTTTAGTCTAAAATATGATTGTAATGGTATATCTAATTTTACTCCTTTGGGTATATATACAAATGATCCTCCTGACCATACTGCTGCATGTAATGCTACAAATTTATGGTCATTTATTGGTACACATTTCATAAAGTGTTCTTTTACAATTTCTGGGTAGTCTCTTACTGCTGATTCCATATCTGTATATATTACACCTTGTTTTATTAAATCTTCTTTCATGCTGTGATATACTACCTCTGAGTCGTATTGGGCTCCGACTCCTGCTAATGATTTCTTTTCTGCTTCTGGAATTCCTAGTCTATCAAATGTGTTTTTTATGTCTTCTGGTACATCTTCCCAGTCTGAATTTAAGTTTGTTTTTGGTTTTACATATGTTGCTATTTCGTCCATTTTTAATTCAGATAAATCTGGTCCCCATGTTGGCATTTCTAATTTTTTATACATTTCTAGTGCTTTTAATCTGATTTCTAGCATCCATTCAGGTTCGTTTTTTTGTTTTGATATTTCTCTTACTATTTCTTCATTTAGTCCTTTTTTCATTTTAAATTCATAGTTGTCTTTGTCTTTTATGTCATAAATATTTCTATTTATTTCGTCTATTTTAGTTTTCATAATAAAATTCTTTTCTTCCTCTCTTTATTTTTTATATTCAGAATATCCTTTTTCTTCAATTTCTTCTGCTAATTCAGCTGTTGATGTTTTTACTATTTGTCCATTTACTAATACATGTACATAGTCTACTTTTAAGTGGTTTAAGATTTTTGTGTTATGTGTTATTATTAAAACTGCATTTTCATCATTTTTGTACATTTCTATTCCTTTTGATACTGTTCTAATTGCATCTACATCTAATCCAGAATCTGTTTCGTCTAATATTGCAAGTTTTGGATTTAATACTAGCATTTGCATAATTTCGTTTTTCTTTTTTTCTCCTCCAGAAAATCCTACATTAAGGTTTCTTTCTATTAGTTTTGGATTCATGTTTAATTCTTCTACATATTTTTTTACAATTTCTTTAAATTCAAATATTTTTACAGGCTTGTCTGTTACTTTATTTTTAGCATATTTTAAAAAGTTCATTGTTGATATTCCTGGTATTTCTTCTGGTAATTGGAATGACATAAATATTCCTTTTTTTGCAATTTGGTCTGTGCTTAAATCATTTATGTTTTCTCCTTCAAATTCTACTGTTCCACTTGTTTTTGTATATTCTGGATTGTTTAATATTACATTTGCAAGTGTTGATTTTCCTGCTCCATTTGGTCCCATTATGACATGGATTTCTCCTTTTTTTATGTTTAAGTTTAGTCCTTTTAATATTTCTTTTTCTCCTGCATTTACATGTAAGTCTTTTATTTCTAATAAATTATCACTCATTTTTTTACTCTCCTCTTTATTTTTTAGATATTCTTTTATATGCAACTTCTTTTTATACTTTTTAGTTGCTCTCTGTATTCAAGTCTTTTTATATTTTTTTAGATGTTCTTTTTATGCAACTTCTGCATTTTTCTTGATTTATATCATAGTTACAGTTTAATTCTCTTAGTCCTAATACATTATGTATATATTTTGCTAATTTGTTTATTGTTTCGTCTGTTGTTACTAGTTTTATTTTTTCTGCTTCTTCTTTTGCTGCGTTTTCTTCTAAGTTTAGAACATCTTTTAAAAACAAATATACTATGTCATATGCTTCTAGTATTTTTTGTGCTAGACTTTCTCCTTGTTTTGTTAATTCTATTGTTCCATAAGTTTCGTATTTTATTAATTTTTCTTCTTTTAAATTATTTAATGCTTTATTTACACTTGGTTTTGTGCAATTCATTTTGTTTGCAATGTCTGTTACTCTTATGTTTCCATTTTGTTTTTGTAATACATACATTGTTTTTAAATATTCTTCTTGCGATTTTGATATCATTTTTTCTCCTTCTTTTTTGTTAATCTCGGCTAACATTATATAACTTTTGTGTTTGTTTGTCAAGGCTAACTCTTGACTTTTCCGTTATTTTGTTCGTGCACGAATTTTGTTTGGTAAATATCGTAGCTTTGTTATATTTTATATTATATGGAAATTCTTCGAAATTCCATATAATATAAAAAAAGGACTTTTTACAGTCCTTTTTTAGTATTTCTTAATTGCAATGTTTTTTACTTTATTATTTTAGTTTATTCTTCACATTCTTCGAATTGAGAATTGTATAATTCTGAATAAAATCCATTTTTTGCAAGTAATTCTTCATGTGTTCCCTGTTCTACAATATCTCCATGGTTCATTACTAATATTAAATCTGCATTTTTTATAGTTGATAATCTGTGTGCTATTATAAAACTTGTTCTGCCTTTCATTAAATTATCCATTGCTGATTGTATTTGCTGTTCTGTTCTTGTGTCTATTGAACTTGTTGCTTCATCTAATATTAGGATTTTTGGATTTGCAAGTATTACTCTTGCTATTGTTAATAATTGTTTTTGCCCTGCTGATATATTGGTTGATTCTTCATTGATTTTAGCATCATATCCTTTTGATAATGTTTTTATATAATGGTGTATATGTGCTGCTTTTGCTGCTTCTATTACTTCTGAGTCTGTAGCATCTGGTTTGCTATATTTGATATTTTCTTTTATTGTACCTCCAAAAAGCCATGTGTCTTGTAGTACCATTCCAAACATTTTTCTAAGTTCTCCACGTTTAAAGTCTTTTATATTATGTCCATCTACTAAAATTTCTCCACTATTTACATCATAAAATCTCATTAATAATTTTACCATCGTTGTTTTACCTGCTCCAGTTGGTCCTACAATTGCTATTTTTTGTCCATCTTTAACATTAGCATTAAAGTCATTTATGATGATTTTTTCTGGGTCATATCCAAATTTAACATTTTTGAATTCTATATTTCCTTTTAGTCCCTCTGTTGATGTTGCATTTTTTATATCTTCCGCTTCTTCTGGTTCTTCTAAAAATTCAAATATTCTTTCTGCTGCTGCAATCATTGATTGTATTGTGCTTGATATTTGTGCTACTTGGCCTATTGGTTGAGTAAATTGTTTATTGTATTGTATAAAACTTTGTATATTTCCTACTGTTATTCTTCCTTTTACTGCAAAATATCCTCCTAGTATAGCAACAGCAACATATCCAACGTTTCCTACAAAATTCATTAAAGGATACATTAGTCCTGATAAAAATTGTGAACGCCATCCTGATTTATATAATTCTTGGTTTTCTTTTTCAAATTCTTTTATTGCTTGTTCTTCTCTTCCAAATACTTTTACAATGTTATGTCCACCATATACTTCTTCAACTTGACCATTTACATGTCCTAAGTATTCTTGTTGTTTTACGAAGTATTTTTGTGATTTTCCTATTACTTTTTTTAATATTCCTGCTGATATTGGTAATATTAATAAACTTACTACTGTCATTTCCCAACTTATTGAAAACATCATTACTAATATTCCTATTATTGTACATATTGATGTTATTATTTGTGTAATACTTTGGTTTAGTCCTGTGCTTAATGTATCAACATCATTAGAGATAATTGATAATACTTCTCCATTTGTTTTTTTGTCAAAGTATTTCATTGGTAGTCTGTTTATTTTTTGTGTTAAATCATTTCTAATTTTGTATGTTACCTTTTGTGCTACTCCTGCCATAATATAGCTTTGTATCATTGAGAATACTGCACTTACAATATATAGCCCTAATGCAAATAAAATTATTTGTCCTATTTTTGCAAAGTCTATACCTCCTGTTCTATTAATTTTATTCATTAAACCTGTATATATTTCTGTTGTTGCATTTCCTAGTATTTTTGGTCCTACTATACTAAATATTGTGCTTCCTATTGCAAATATCATTACTATTATTATTGCTATTTTGTATCTTGAAAGTCTTTGTGCTAATTTTTTTGTTGTTCCTTTTACATCTTTTGCTTTTTCTACTGGTCCATGTCCTCCTCCAGGTCCACCCATTGGTCCATGTCCTTTCATTTTTGGAGGTGTTTGTGTATTTTGATTATTACTCATGTTTTTCCCCTCCTTCTACATTTGTTTTATTGTTTAAGTCTTTTATATTTAACTCTTCTTCTGATAGTTGTGATAATGCTATTTGTTTATATGTTTCATTTGTTTTTATTAATTCTTCATGTGTTCCTTTACCTACAACTTTTCCATCTTCTAATACTATGATTTGGTCTGCATTTAATATTGTATTAATTCTTTGTGCAACAATAATTACTGTTTTGTTTTTTGTTTTTTTAGCAAGTTCTGCTCTTAATGTGCTATCTGTTTTAAAGTCTAATGCTGAAAAACTATCATCAAATACTAGTATTTCTGGATCTATTGCTATTGCTCTTGCTATTGATAGTCTTTGTTTTTGCCCTCCAGATACATTGCTTCCTCCTTGTGCTATTGGTTCTTTATATTTTTCTGGTTTTGATTCTATAAATTCTGTTGCTTGTGCTATTTCTGCTGCTTCTATCATTTGTTCATCTGACATTTCTGGATTTCCATATTTTATGTTTGATTCTATTGTTCCAGAAAACAATATTCCTTTTTGTGGTACAAATCCTACTATTTTTCTTAAATCTTTATTTGCTATATTTTTTATATCTACTCCATCTATTAAAAGATTTCCTGATGTTATGTCATAAAATCTTGGTATTAAATTTACTATTGTTGATTTTCCACTACCTGTACTTCCTATAATTGCTGTTGTTTTTCCTGGCTCTGCTGTGAATGTTATATCACTTAATACTTCTTCGTCACTATCTGGATATCTGAATGATACATTTTTGAATTCTACTAAACCTTTTTTATTTGGATTTAATTTTATTGGTTCTTTACTATCTTTTATTACTTCATCTGTTTCTAATATTTCATTTATACGATTTGCTGATACAGATGCTCTTGGTAGCATTATTGATACCATTGATATCATTAAAAAGCTCATTACTATTTGCATTGTGTATTGGATAAATGCCATCATATTTCCTACTTGCATTGTTCCATTATCAATTCCATTTGCTCCAACCCATACTATTAATAATGATATTCCATTCATTATTAACATTAATGTTGGCATCATAAAACTCATTGCTCTATTTACAAATAAATTAGTTTTTGTTAATTCTATATTTGCTGTGTCAAATCTTTTTTCTTCTTTTTTCTCTGTGTTAAATGCTCTTATTACTGGTAATCCTGTTAAAATTTCTCTTGCTACTAAATTTAGTTTGTCTATTAGTTGTTGTAATTTTTTAAATCTTGGCATTGCTATTATAAATAGTGTTCCTACTACAAATAATATTGCTAATATTGCTATTCCTATAATCCATGCCATTGAGTTGTCACTTTGTCTTAAAACTCTTAAAAATCCTCCTATACCAATAATTGGTGCATATACTAATACTCTAAATAGAATTGCTATTAATCCTTGTATTTGTTGTATATCATTTGTTGAACGTGTGATTAATGATGCTGTACTATATTCAGAAAATTCTTTATTTGAAAAACTTAATACTTTTTTGAATACTTTTTCTCTTAAAGTTTTTGCTAGTCTTGCTGCAACTCTTGCTGATAAACACATAATTGAAATTGCAGATACCATGATTATAAATGATATTCCTAACATTTTTAATCCTGCTATTATTATATATTGATTTTGTATTTGGTTCGTGTCCATTCCTATTGCTTTATACTCATTTTTTACTTCTTGTATAGCTGCTTGTTCTAATATGCTTTCTTGCATATCATTAATTTTTTGATTTATATTTTCTAGCATTTTTTCTAATTGTTCTTTTGGCATTTGTTTTATTATTTCAATTAAACTCATGTTTTGCATTGCTTTTATTTGTTGTTCTTTTATTTTTGCTTGTGCTATTTGTTCTTCTTGTGTTGATTGTGCATTTTGTGATATTGGTGTATTTTGCATTTCTTGATTTTTTGTAATTTGTTCTAACATTTGTTCCTTCATTTGTTCTGAGGTTTCTTCATTTTCTAACATACTTATAATCATTAATGGTTTTGCCATTATGCTGTTTAATTCATTTTGTTCATTTTTATTTACTTTTTTTATTTTGTATAATGCTTCGTTTTCAAGTGCTGGATATTTTTTTACTAGTTTTTCGTATTCTTTATTGTCTAAATTTTCCTTTGATATTTCTTCATATAATGACAAAATTTTATCATCCTCTTCTGTGAAAATTAATAGGTTTTCCATTTCACTTTTTCTTATAACTTCTGGTGCGACATTTTCAATTCCACCATTTTGGATTCCTATATTAACTATTTTTGATGTGTAATCTGGTAATGTTAAGTCTCCTGCTGCTTGGATTGCTAATAATATTACTATAGCTATTACAGATACCCATGATTCTTTTAATTTTTTTAATACTTTTAACATGTTTTTCTCCTTTCTCTTTTAATGGTTTTTAATAAGTGCATTTGTTATTAATGTTCGCTTTTGTTATTTTTCAATATTTTTTACTATGCCATATTTTAAATATTCAATTTGTTTTAGGTAATTTTCTCTTGCATTTTCTTTGGAGTCATATTTGAACCTCATTACTATTGCTTTTGTTGTTATTGTAAATAAAATTTTTTCTACAATTTCAAATTCTTCTTTTGTGTTTATTTTTAAATTTGATGTGTCTATATATTCATAAAAGTCTTTGATTTTTTTCGGTTTTTCTTCTACAAATTTTTTGAAGATTTTGCTGTCTTCACTTGTTTTTAAATTGTTAAATATTTTTTTATAAAATTCCATATCTTCATTTTTTATTAAATTATTGTCTACACAGTCATACATTGATATGAATATTTGGAATATGTCTCCTTTTGCTTTTATAATGTTTTCTTGCATTTGTTCATTCATTTCTTTAAAATGGATATTTAAAATATACCCGTAATAAGTCTTCTTTACTCTCAAAATATTGATAAAAACTTCCTCTTGCAATTTCTGCATCTTCTACTATGTTTTTTATTGATGTTTGTTCAAATGGTACTCTTTCAAATTCTTTTTTTGCTGCTTTTATTATTTTATTTTTCTTTTCTTCTGGCAATTTTAAAAATGTCTCTTTTGGCACAATTTTCACCACCTTTTTAGTCAAAATGACACTGTGTCATTTATTATATGTGACACAGTGTCATTTTGTCAATACTTTTTTTGTGAATTCTTTGTGAATTATTGATTTTTAAAATTACATTTTTCTAAATACTCCTGCTACTTTTCCTAATATTTCACATGTTGGTACTATTATTGGGTCCATTGTGCTATTTTCTGGTTGCAAACGTATATGGTCTTTTTCTTTGTAAAATGTTTTTACTGTTGCTTCATCTTCTATTAATGCTACTACTATTTCTCCATTATTAGCGTTGTTTTGTTTTTTTACTAGTATATAGTCTCCGTCTAATATTCCTGCTTCTATCATGCTTTCTCCTCTAACTGTAAGCATAAAGCAGTCTGAGTTTCCTACAAAGTCTATTGGAATTGGAAATGTATCTGTTACATTTTCTACTGCTAATATTGGCATTCCTGCTGTTATTTTTCCTACTACTGGTACTTCGACTAATTCTTTTTGTGTGTAAAAATCTTTGCTTGATGTTTTCTTTGTTTCTCCTGTGCTTCCTTTTAATAGTCTTAGTGTTCTTCCTTTTTTATCTTTCTTTTTTATATATCCTTTTTTTTCTAATCTTTCTAAATAACCGTGTACTGTTGCTGTTGAGCTTAAACCTACTGCTTGTCCTATTTCTCTTACTGATGGTGGATATCCATCTGTCATTATTTGTTTTTCTATAAATTTTAGTATTGTTTTTTCTCTTTTATTTAGTTCTTCTTTTTTTCTTGGCATTTTCCCCACTCCATTCTCATTTTTTCACATTGTATCACACAAACAAATAAATGTCAAACAAAAGTTTTATTTTTTTTGATAACCTTTATCATTATTTTATTTTTATGGCTACTATTAAAAATTTAGTCATAAATATTATTTTTTTGGATATACTTTATATAGAAATTTATTTTTGGAGAGTGATATATATGGATTTAAAAAGAGTTCATTCTATTTTGGATAATAAGGAAAAATGTGATATTTTTTATGGTGATAGACCCGTTTGGATTCAAGGTGTTACTCAACATCTGGCTAAAATAGGTTTTACTGATAATTTTGAGGAAAAAGATGTCTATATAGAGGATCTATATGAGAAAAATTTGTATAATTAAGCACTTTCGTTCTTGCTAAAAAGTCTATGAATTCTTTAGTTCATAGACTTTTATTAATATATTAAGGTTTTAAATTATATTAAGTTCTTTAATTTTTACTTTTGTTTTTTATTTTAAAATTTTATTTTTTCTTGAATCCAATTTTCTAATTCATCTATTTTTACTCTTACTTGTTCCATTGTGTCACGGTCACGTATAGTAACTGATTCGTCTTCTAATGTATCAAAATCTACTGTTATACAATATGGTGTACCTATTTCGTCTTCTCTTCTATAACGTTTTCCTATACTTCCTGCTTCATCATAATCACACATAAAACTTTTTGATAGTTTTCTGTGTACTTCTGTAGCTTTTTCTGATAACTTTTTAGATAATGGTAATACTGCTGCTTTGAATGGTGCTAGTGCTGGATGTAAGTGTAATACTACTCTTGTGTCTCCTTCTGCTATTTCTTCTTCGTCATAACTGTTGCATAAAAATGCTAATAATACTCTGTCTGCTCCTAGTGATGGTTCTATTACGTAAGGTACATATTTTTCGTTTGTTTCTGGATCTTGATATGATAAGTCTTGTTTTGAGTGGTTCATGTGTTGTGTTAAATCATAATCTGTTCTGTCTGCAATGCCCCATAATTCTCCCCATCCAAATGGGAATGCAAATTCTATGTCTGTTGTTGCTTTACTATAAAATACTAATTCTTCTGGTGAATGATCTCTTAATCTTATGTTTTCTGCTTTCATTCCTAAATCTAATAACCAATTTTCACAATAATTTTTCCAGAATTTATGCCATTCTAAATCTGTTCCTGGTTTGCAGAAAAATTCTAATTCCATTTGTTCAAATTCACGTGTTCTGAATATGTAATTTCCTGGTGTTATTTCATTTCTAAATGCTTTTCCTATTTGTGCTATTCCCATAGGTATTTTTTTACGTGATGTTCTCATTACATTTTTGAAGTCTACAAATATTCCTTGTGCTGTTTCTGGTCTTAAATATACTGTTGATGTTGTGTCTTCTGTTACTCCTTGGAATGTTTTAAACATTAAGTTGAATTTACGTATATCTGTAAAGTTTGTTTTTCCGCATTTTGGACATGGAATTTTATTTTCATTAATGAAGTCTATTAATTGTTTATCTGTCATTCCATCTGCTATCATGTCTTTTCCTTGTTCGTGTGCCCATTCTTCTATTAGTTTGTCTGCTCTATGTCTTGTTTTACATTCTTTACAGTCTATTAGTGGGTCTGAAAATCCTCCTACATGTCCTGATGCTACCCATGTTTCTGGATTCATTAATATTGCTGCATCTAGTCCTACTACATTTGGTTGTTCTTGTATGAATTTTTTTCTCCATGCTGATTTAATATTATTTTTTAATTCGTTTCCTAATGGTCCATAATCCCATGTGTTTGCTAATCCTCCATAAATTTCTGAGCCTGGATATATATATCCTCTGCTTTTACATAAACTTACTAATTTGTCCATTGATTCTAACATAATAAATCCTCCTTTAATTTTTTTTTATTATAGAAAGTTCAAGAACTTTCTTATAATATAAAAAACTTTCGACACCTAGCCTTTATAGCTAGGGACGAAAGTTTTTTTCCGCGTTTCCACCCTAATTCTTAAAATTTTTAAAAATTTTAAGCACCTTAATTTCTTTTGATTACTCCAAAGCTCCCCATACTTATTTATGGCTAGGCTTCCACCATTCCTTGCTCTCTATTCATAAAATCCGTACTTTTTCTTTTTCATTGTAATCTTTAATATTTTATTTTTCTTTGTATTATATTACCACAAAAAAAATATATCTGCAATACTTATTAATAATTTTTTATAAAAATCGTTATTAAATAGTAAGTAGTTAATCTTATTTTTTTATTTTTTATATTGTCTTATATTATATTTTGTTGTATAATCTACTCATTCCCTACTCCCAAAAGGAGGTGAAGATTTATGGGAAAATACATACATTTAATTCTTAAAGTTATGGTTTTAGTACTTATACTTAAGATACTTGAGAAGTTCGACTAAAACAAAAAGACTAGAGTTTGCGCCTCTAGTCTTTTATTATTCCCTTGATTTAAAGGTTATACATACATTTAATACCTTTGCAAAGGAGAAATAAAATGATATTAAATATATCTTTATTTCCTTATAGATATTATACTAGAGTTACTAAAAAAAATCAACACTTTTTTCAATTTTTTATATTACTGTATTTCTCTGTGCACGAACAAAGACGCGGACTTTAAAATGTTCTAAATAGTGCAAATGTTATTAATGTTCGCTTTTGTTCTTTGAAAAATTAGGTCTTTATTGTAATGTTTTTGTTGATTGATTATAAAAACATTGAGTATATTTCTGACTACCTTTTTAACGAAAAAAAGGATAAAACGAATAAAACAAACTAAAAAGCAAAAATAAAAAAGTCTTGATTATAGTTGAAATCAAGGCTTTTTCTTATGGCAGGGGTAGAAGGATTCGAACCCTCACAGGCGGTTTTGGAGACCGATGTGCTACCATTGACACTATACCCCTATGATTGTACTTTTTGTAATACTCTTAAAAGCTAGTTTTTATATTATCACAAAAATTTATTTTTGGCAAGTGATTAATGAATATTTTTTTAATTTATTTCAAGTTAAGAAAAAATAAAACTAAGAATTATAATTCTTAGTCTTTTTCTCTTTTATACTTTATGTGTAACTTATTGTAATGTTATTATAAATTTTTTTAAGTATTTTATAAATATTTTTTATTTATTACATATCGTCATCTTCATCGTCTGGGCCACAACCATGGCATGATGAACAGCCTCCATTGCATCCTAAGTGGTCATCATCTAAATCTCCTGACCAATCTAGTTCTATTATATTTTTGCATTCAGGACATTCTACTTCTGTTTTTTCTTCGTCTACGTCTATAACAAATTCATAGTTGCAATATGGACATACTATTTCAAAGTCAAATCCTTCTTCTGAATATATGTCTTTTTCTATATTGCTTACTACTTCTTCTATTCTTTCAAATTTTTCATCAATCTCATTTTGTTTGTTTTCTAATTCTTTTAATTTATTTTCCATTTCTGAAATTTTATTATTTGATGATGAACTTTCTATTTGATTATATAATTGTTCAAATCTTTTTTTTATATATTCTAGGTCTTCCTTGTTTTTTATGTTTTCTTCCATGTCTTTTAAAAAACTTGTATAATTGTCTTTAAATACACTCATTATAATATTCACCTTTCTAAACTCTTTCCATGTATTCACATGTTCTTGTGTCTATTCTTAATATATCGCCAATATTTACAAACATAGGTACTTGTAATTCTAAACCTGTTTCTAATTTTGCTGGTTTTCCTGATGTTGTTGTTGTATTTCCTGCAAAACCTGGTTCTGTATATGTAACTTCTAATTCTACAAATGTTGGTGGTTCTACTGCAAATATATTTCCTTTATATGAAAGAATTGTTACTTCCATGTTTTCTTTTAAATATTTTAAGCAATCTCCTAATTGTGATTCATTTAGTGGGATTTGATCATAAGTTTCATTATCCATGAAATAATATAATCCTCCATCATTATATAAATATTGCATTGCTTTTTTCTCTATTTCTGCTCCTGGATATTTGTCTGATGGATTAAATGTTTTTTCTAATGTTGCTCCTGTTATTACATTTTTTAATTTTGTTCTTACAAATGCTGATCCCTTTCCTGGTTTAACATGTTGAAATTCTACTACTCTAAATACATTTCCATCCATTTCAAATGTTGTTCCGTTTCTAAAATCTCCTGCTGAATATACTCCTGCCATTTTTATTTCTCCTTTCAAAATTCATTTTTTACTTAATTAAAAATCACATTTTCTAACTATATTTTTTAACTTTTTTTATTTTACTACAAAATAGCTTAAAAATCAAGCTTTTTACAAAATTTAAACCTAGTTTGAAATAAATTATAATATAATAATTGTGGACATTAATAACTTTTTTTATTAATTATAGTATTTTTGTCCGCAATTTATAATTAATCTTTTTCATTAATTATAATATAATTTTTCTCAGAATTAGTTAATTTTATACATCCAAATTTTGTAATTTGTACTGTATCTTCTATTCTTATTCCAAATCTTCCTGGTATATAGATTCCTGGTTCGTCTGTAACTACCATATTTTCTTTTAATAATGTATCACTTCTTGAACTTATATATGGTGGTTCATGAATTTCTAGCCCTACACCATGACCTATACTATGTATTAAATCATATCCATTTAATTTAAAATCATTTTCAAGCATTTTTGTGACTTGTCTTGTACTACATCCATCTTTGTATTCTTGCAATACTTGTTCTTGGTTTTTTAAAACTAAATCATATACTGGTTTTACATATTCTGGTACACTACCTACAAAAAATGTTCTTGTCATGTCTGAACAATATCCATTGACTTTGCATCCCATGTCAATAGTTATTATATCTTGTTCTTCTATTTTTCTATCTGTAGGTACTGCATGTGGTTTTGATGTGTTTTCACCTGATGCCACAATTGTATCAAATGAAACTCCGTCTGTTCTTTCTTTATAGTATTCATCAATTTCATTTGCTATTTGTTTTTCTGTCATTCCTGGTTTTATAAAGCCTAATATATATGAAAAACAGTCATCTGTAATATTACATGCTTTTACTAAGCTATGTATTTCTTCTTCGTCTTTTATCATTCTTTGTTTTTCTATTATGTATTCAGTTTCTACAAAATTGTTTATTTTATATTTTCTTATATAATCTTTATACATTGCATAAGTTAAATAATGTTCTTCAAAACCAACGTTTTCACAAAACATGAAGAAATTTTCGTAATCATCTTTTGATATATCTTTTATATCATATACTATTATTTCATCAAATAAGGTTAATATGCTATGTACTTGTTCTACATATCTTCCATCTGTTATATAAATATTTTCTTTTCTTGTTATTAGTAATGTTCCTTCTGCATCTATATTTGTTAAATATTTAATATTTAGTGGATTTGATATTATCATTCCTTGCATATCTAAACTATTCATTTTATTTCTTAACCATTGCAATTTTGAGTTCATTTTTTTCATTCCTTCCTTAATGTATATAAGATTTATATTTAATTTTTTATAAATGTTTGTATTGCTTGACTTGAATGTTTAAATTATTATTTATTTTTCCTTTTATTATCCTTTATAAAGTCCTAATGTGAAAATATTCATTAAAATGTTTTTTATTGTTTCAAATGGTACATACATACTTATAAATGTTCCTATTACTATAAATGGTCCAAATGGTATATATTCACTTGATTTTTTGATTTTTGTAATTAATAGTAATACACTTAATATAGCTCCTATTAAAAATGATAATAGTGTTATAACTATGATATTTGATAGTCCAAATAGTAATCCTAATGATGCCATTAGTTTTACATCTCCAAATCCCATTGCTTCTTTCCCATAAATTAGGCCTCCTATAACAGTTATTAGTAAGAAAATTCCTCCACCTGTTACCATTCCTAAAAGCAAGTTAAATGTTATTGCTACATCTGATAGTCCATATAAAAATGCAAATATTATTCCTATTTCAAATAATGTTAAATTTAGCCTGTTTGGAATTATTTGATGTTTATAGTCTATTACAAATGCTGATACTAACATTGGTGAGATTATTAGATATTTTATAAGATCTAAATTTGCTATAAGTGTTGGTTTTATACCATAATTATATAATAATGTTACATATATTATTGCTATTACTAATATTAAAATGTAATTTGGTTTAAATTCTATTTTATATTCATTTATTATGTCTTTTGATAGTATTTTTTTGTATTCTGGCATTCTTTTATTTGCCCAGTCTACTAGTTGACCTATTACTATTGATGCAATTATGGCTATAGCATAATATGCAATATGAATGTCATTTATGTACATTTTTCTTTTTCTCCTTCCTTTTTATTTTTCTTTCGTTACTTTTTTGTGTTTTTTGTTTTTTGTGTTTGCAACTTTTTATCTTTTGGTGTTTTATGTTTATATGTTTGTCTGTATTTACCATTTATTATTTGTTTATTTTTGATTTAATTTTATTTTCGATCGGTCTTTTCCATGCTGTGTACCAATAGTCTTTAGGATTTATTGGCTCTACAAGTATTGTAAACATTTTGCACCTGTTTCCACCTAAAATATCTGTGAATATTTGATCACCTACAACTGCTATATTTTCTGGCGATTCTTTGATTTCTTTTTGAATTTCTAAAAAACCTTTTTTAAATGGTTTCATAGCAAAGTTTTTGTATGGTATTTCTAATGTTTTTGCAACTTTTTCTACTTTTTCTTTTTTATTACTGTTTGATAATATATATAATTTTACACCTTGCCCTCTTAAATTTTTTGCCCATTCTTGGACTTCTTCTGATAAGTTTTCGTAATAGTCTATTAGTGTGTTGTCTACATCTAATATTAAAACTTTTATTTTATTTTTTATTATATATTGTATTGTAATATCTTCTACTTTTTTAAAATATCCTTTTGGATATATATTCATTTAACTCATTCCTTTCATAAGATTTTATCTAGTTAAAAGGATTAAATCGTTTTATGATTCTTAATCTTTCGACTTAATTTTACATGATAGTATAAAAAATTGCAATACTTTTTTATATATTAGGTGTTTTTGAGTTCGTTACCAAAATCACCTTCTTAATTCTGCTCCTAATTGTTTTTCTAGCTCTGAAATTATAGTTTCCATTATTTTATTGATTTCTTCATCTTGTAATGTTTTGTTTTTGTCTCTAAATCGTAATGCATACGCTACACTTTTTTTATTATGCCCTATTTTTTCGTCTCTATAAATGTCAAATAAATTCATGCTTTCTAATAATTTTTTTGCTTTTTTTGTTATTATTTTTTCTATTTGTCCTACTTCAATTTCTTCGTCTATTATGACTGCTATGTCTCTTTCTACTGCTGGGAATTTTGGAATTTCTACATATTTTTTGTTGTTTCTTGCATATTTTGTAACTTTTGTTATGTTTAATTCAGCAAGATATACTCTTCTAGTTATGTCATAATTTTCTAGTACTTCTGGGTGTACTTCTCCTATTGTTGCTATTATGTCATTTCCTACTTTGAAGTTTGCACATCTTCCTGGATGATATGATTTGTTTTCTTTTTCTTTTACTACATCATATCTGTTTACATTTATTTGTTCTAAAATATTTTCCATTAGTCCTTTTAATGTGTAAAAATCCATATTTTCTCCGTACATTCCTATTGTTAGTATCTTTTCTTCTTGTGGTACTTCTCCTTTTTCTACATTTCCGTTTATGTTTTGATATCTTCTTGATATGTCAAATAATTTTGCTTCTTTGTTTTTCTTGTTTAAGTTTGTTACTATTGTTGACATCATACTTGGAATTGTAGATGGTCTCATATATTTATAATCGTCATTTAGTGGATTTTTTATGCATATTGCTGCTTTTTTTAGTTCTTCTGATACATTTGATTTATCTAGTTCTTTTTCGTTTATAAATCCGTAAGTATATATTTCTGATAGTCCATTGTTTTGTAATGTTTCTAAAATTTTGTCTTCTATTTTTTGTTCTTTATTTTTTACTCCTAAAGTTGTGTCTGCTTTTATTAGTGTTGTGTCTAATTTGTCATATCCATAAAAACGTACTACTTCTTCTGCTAAGTCTGCCATTTGTTCTATATCTTGTCTAAAATATGGTGGTATTACAATGTCGTTTTCTACTTTCATTTCTAATTTTTGAAATATGTTTATCATTTCTTGTTTGCTTATGTTTGTTCCTAATAGTTGATTTATTTTTTCTGGCTCTAATTTTATTTTGTTTATTTTTTGTGGTGTTGGATATTTGTCTATTTTTCCCTCTATTGTTTTTCCTGCTCCTAATTGTTCTACTAATTGTACTGCTCTATTTACTGCTCTTAGTGCATTTTCTGGTGATAATCCTTTTTCAAATCTTGATGAGCTTTCTGTTCTTAATCCTACTTTTTTTGCTGTTTTTCTTACTGCTCCTCCATAAAATACTGCTGATTCAAATACAACTGTTTTTGTGTCTTTTTCTATTTCTGAGTTTAGTCCTCCCATTACTCCTGCTATTGCTACTGGTTTTTTAGTGTCTGCTATGACTAAATCATTTTCGTCTAATTTTCTTTCTATTTCATCTAATGTTGTTATTTTTTCTCCATTTTTAGCTCTTCTAACGGTTATATGTTTTCCTTCTATTGATTCTATATCAAATGCATGCATTGGTTGACCCATTTCAAGCATTACATAGTTTGTTATATCTACTATATTGTTTATGCTTCTTATTCCAGATGCTTTTAGTCTTTTTGTTAACCATTTTGGTGATGGTCCTATTTTGACGTCTTTTACCATTCTTGCTATGTATCTGTAACATAAATCTGGTGCTTGAATTTCTACTGTTAATCCTTCTATTTCTTCTTTATCTGGTATTTCTTTATTTGAAATTATATTGTCTATGTCTTTTCTTGGATTTTTAAATTCTTCTCCTAATGCTACTGCTGTTTCTCTTCCTAATCCTTCTATTGATAAACAATCTGGTCTGTTTGGTGTGATTTCAAAGTCTATTATATCTTCTTTTAAATCTAGTATTTCTACTATATTTGCACCTAATTCTTTTTCTATGTCTATATCTGGTAATATATTTATTTCTTCGCCTTTATTTTCTGAGTTTCTTTTTAAAATCATTATTCCTTCTTCAATTTGTTTTGGATAGTCATTTAAACCTATTCCTAATTCACCTACAGAGCACATCATTCCAGCAGAAGTTACTCCCCTTAGTTCTCCTGTTTTTATTTTTTTTCCACCTGGTAATTCTGCTCCGTCTTTTGCTACTGGTACTATATCTCCAACTTTTACATTTGGTGCTCCTGTTACTATTTGTAATTTTTCTGTTCCTACATCTACTTGTGTTATTACTAAGTGATCTGAGTCTTGATGTTTTTCTATTTGTAATATTTTTCCTACTACTACATTTTTTATATCATTTCCTGTTTGTTCTATTGTTTCTACTTTTTGACCTGCCATTGTTAGTATATCTCCTAATTTGACAGTGTCTACATCTATTTTACTATATTCTTTTAACCATTCTACACTTGCTTTCATTTTATTACATTCCTTTCTTTTTTTCTAAAAGGCACTCATAGTATGCCTAAAATTGTTTTAAAAATCTTACGTCATTTTCAAATAATAATCGTAAATCATCAATTCCGAATTTTGCCATTGCTATTCTTTCTACACCAAATCCGAATGCAAATCCTGAATATTCATCTGGATTAATTCCACAGTTTCTTAAAACATTAGGATGTACCATTCCACAGCCTAGCAATTCTATCCATCCTTCTCCTTTACATACTTTACAGCCTTTTCCTCCACATACAAAGCATGATACATCTGCTTCTGCTGATGGTTCTGTAAATGGAAAATGGTGTGGTCTGAATCTTATTTTTGTGTTTTCTCCTAAGCATTTTTTTGCAAACATTTCTAGTGTTCCTTTTAAGTCTGTCATTGATATATTTTTGTCTATTACTAGTCCTTCTATTTGGTGGAATACTGGTGAGTGTGTTGCGTCTACTTCATCTGAACGGTATACTGTTCCTGGGCATATAATTTTTATTGGTGGTTTTTGACTTTCCATTACTCTTGCTTGTACTGGTGATGTTTGACTTCTTAATATTATGTCATCTGTTATATAAAATGTGTCTTGCAAATCTCTTGATGGGTGATCTGCTGGTGCATTTAATTGGTCAAAGTTGTAAAATGTTTTTTCTACTTCTGGTCCGTCTGCTATTTGGTATCCCATTCCTAAAAAGATTTCTTCTACTTCTTTTATTATTTGTGTTATTGGGTGTATTGAGCCTAATTCAGTTTTTTTACTTGGTTCTGTAACATCTATATTTTCTGTTTCTAGTCTTTTTTGTAATTCTTTTGATTTTAGTTCTTTTTCTTTTTTATTAAATTCTTCTTCTAATATGTCTCTTACTTCGTTTACTAGTTTTCCCATTATTGGTCTTTCTTCTGGTGTTAGTTTTCCCATTTCTCTTAATACTAATGTTAGTTTTCCTTTTTTTCCTAAGTATTTTACTTTTGTTTCTGCTAGTTCTTTTTGTGTTTCTGATTTTTTGATTTCTTCAATTGAACTTTTTTTGATTTGTTCGATTTTTTCTTTCATTTTTATTCAATCCTTCCTTTTTATTTATTTTTTCAATCTAAAAGCCCTATGTAAATACATATAATATATATACTTACATAGGGCGATTTTTATTTTTCGCGGTACCACCTATTTTTATTAGCTTTATTTTATTTTTCTATATTTTTTTGCTAACCTCTTTACGGCTTTAACGGGCTTGTCCGCTTTTTTCTATTCTCGTTTTTGTTGATTTCAAAAAAAGACATAAAAAGTGAATTTTCGATTTATGATATCTAATAGCTTCCACCCTTGGCTATTTTCTCTGTTTGATATTTGTTCATAAATGTACTTTGCTTTTTAATTTGTTTGTATTATTTTATCACATTTTATCTTGTTTGACAATACTATTTTTATGATTTTTTATTTAGTATTGATCTTAATTATGTCTTTTTTTGTCGATTTTTTATTATTGTGTTTTATTTTAATTTATGTTAGTATATGTTGTACTATATTATATATTAATCATTAAAAATATGGAGGTGTTTCCTATAAGAAAAATCATTTTTTTGTTATTTCTTGTTATATTTTTTGTTTCTGTGTTTTTTGTTCCAGTTATTGATTGTTCTAGTCAAAATGTATCAAATAGTAATGAATTTATTGAAAATTTAGAGATAAATCAAAATGGTTTTATCTGGCCTATTCCTGGATATACTAGGCTTAGTTCTCCTTTTGGAAAAAGGACTGCTCCTACTGGTGGTGCTTCTAGTTTCCATTATGGCTGTGATATTCCTGCTCCTCAAGGTACCAAGTTAGTTGCTCTTCATGATGGTGTTATTACATTTGCAAATTTTTTGGGCGCTGGTGGTTATACTATAACCCTCTCTTTTGATAATTTTAAAGTTAGTTATTGTCATGTTGATCCTAATTTTATAATTTCTGTTGGTGATTCTATTAAACAAGGTCAAATTATTGCTTTTGTTGGTCCTAAAAATGTTTATGGCGTTTCTGGAAATTTATATAAGGATTCAAATGGTAATCCGACAAATGGTGCTACTACTGGTTGTCATTTGCATCTTGGTTTTAGAGTTAATGAACAATATGTTAATCCTTTAAATTTCTTTTAATATTAGTTTTTTTATATTTCATTGTTACTTTTTATAAATTTCTTTTTGCTTTTTATTATAATTAATATAAAAACAGTTAAATTTTATTTGATATTTCTACTTTCTTGTGTTATATTATACATATAGCTTTTGTTTTGTATTAATCGCAAGAAGGAGGATAGCATTATGGGTAAAAAGCAGTTAAAGGGGATTCGGTTAGAGTCAAATTGGAATACTTTTGAAATTGAACATCCAGAAGTTAAATTGTCTAAAGATTGTTCGGGGAAAATTTTATCTTTTACTTTACCTGATGATTATTATTTAATTTCTATTATTTTTTCAAATGACCATAAAAATGTCTTATTTTTGAGATATTTGACTCCTGATAATAAATATGTTATGTTTCCAAAATAATTATTACTTGCTATAAATTTTTTAAGTGGACTAGATTAATGAATTTTAAACTTATTAATTATTCACAAACAGAAGAATTAACACACAAAAAAGACGACATACAAAGATTTTAAATTTTAATATCTTTTTACGTCGTCTTTTTTATACTATATTAAAGTTCTCTGAACTTCATAATAATATGAACAATAATAATATCTTTATATTTTATAAAAAGTTTTTTCTTTTACTTTTATCCAAATAAACTCATTTGATTACTTTGGCTCATTCCTTCTAGGCATCCGAATTTTTTTAATAAGTCTGTTACAGATACTCCTACTTTTGCTCTTATTCTTAGGTCATCTATTGACATGAATTTACCGTCTTTTCTTGCATTTTCTATTCCTTGTGCTGCTACTGTTCCTAGTCCTGGTATACTATTTAAAGGTGGCCTTATTCCATCTTCTTCTACTATAAATTTTGTGCTACTTGATTTGTATAAGTCTATTGGCAAAAAGTCAAAACCTCTTTCATACATTTCTAATACGAGTTCTAATACTGGGTACATTGTTTTGTCTTTTTGTGTTGCATTATTTCCTAATAAATCTATTTCTTTCATTTTGTTTTTTACTTTTTCTTTTCCAAAACACATTATTTCACTGTCAAAGTCGTCTGATGCCCTTATTGAGAAAAATGCTGCATAATATGCTTTTGGTTGGTGTACTTTGAACCATGCTATCCTGAATGCATTTGTTACATACGCTGCTGCATGGGCTTTTGGGAACATGTATTTTATTTTTTCGCATGATTTTATATACCAGTCTGGTACATTGTGTTCTTTCATTAATGCTACATATTCTGCCCATTTTGCTGGGTCTTTTAATGCTTTTCCTTTACGTACTGTTTCCATTATTTTGAATGATGGGTTTGGTGGTAATCCTTGTTTTATTAAATATATCATTATATCGTCACGACAACATATTGCTTCTGTTAATGTTACTGTTCCTTGTTCTATTAAACTTTGTGCATTTCCTAACCATACATCTGTACCGTGTGATAGTCCTGATATACGTATTAGTTCGTCAAATGTTGTTGGTTTTGTGTCTACTAACATTCCTCTTACGAATTTTGTTCCAAATTCTGGTATTCCATAACTTCCTACTTCTGATTTTATTTGTTCTGGTGTTACTCCTAATGCTTTTGTTGAACTAAATATTGACATTGTTTCTTTGTCATCTAGTGGTACTTTTGTTGGGTCTATTCCTGTTATGTCTTGTAGCATACGTATTACTGTTGGATCGTCGTGGCCTAGTATGTCTAGTTTTAATAGGTTTGCATCTATTGAGTGATAGTCAAAGTGTGTTGTTATTATGTCTGAGTTTGGATCATCTGCTGGGTGTTGTACTGGGCAAAATTCGTATATTTCTCTTCCTTTTGGTACAACTATTATTCCTCCTGGGTGTTGTCCTGTTGTTCTTTTTATTCCTGTACATCCTGATGATAGCCTTTTTATTTCTGCATTGTTTATTGGTATGTGTCTTTCTTCAAAATAATTTTTTACATATCCAAATGCTGTTTTGTCTGCTACTGTTCCTATGGTTCCTGCTTTAAATGTTGTTCCTTTTCCAAATATTACTTCTGTATATCTATGTGCTTTTGCTTGATATTCTCCTGAAAAGTTTAAGTCTATATCTGGTTCTTTGTCTCCATTAAATCCTAAAAATGTTTCAAATGGAATGTCCATACCATCTTTTGCTAATTTATGTCCACATTTTGGACATTCTTTGTCTGGTAAATCAAACCCATTTTTTACGCCATAATCTGTAAAATCTGAATATTTGCAATTTGGACATCTGTAGTGTGCTGGTAAAGAGTTTACCTCTGTAATACCTGTCATATTAGCAACAAATGATGATCCTACTGATCCTCTGGAGCCTACTATATAACCATCTTCGTTTGATTTCCATACTAATTTTTGTGCTATTATATACATTACTGAGAATCCATTTTTTATAATTGAGTCTAACTCTTTGTCTAGTCTTGTTTGTACTATTTCTGGTAATGGGTCTCCGTATAATTCGTGTGCTTTGCTATATGCAATATTTTTTATTGTTTCTTCACATCCTGGTATGTGTGGTGGACATTTTTCTGGTGATATTGGGCTTATTTGTTCACACATATCTGATATTTTATTTGTGTTTGTTACTACTACTTCATAAGCTTTTTCTTCTCCTAAATAGCTGAATTCTTTTAGCATTTCTTCTGTTGTTCTTAAGTATAATGGTGCTTGTTGATCTGCATCATCATATTTTTGTCCAGCTTGTAGGATACGTCTGTATATTTCGTCTTGTGGGTCCATAAAGTGTACATCACATGTTGCTACTACTAGTTTATTTAATTTTTCTCCTAGTGCTACAATTTTTCTGTTTATGTCTCTTAGTTCTTCTTCGTCTCTCATGATTCCTTCTCTTACTAGAAATTGATTGTTTCCTATTGGTTGTATTTCTAAATAGTCGTAGTCTTGTGCTATTTCTTCTATTTCTTCGTCTGTTTTTCCCTGTTCTATTGCTTGATATAATTCTCCTGCTTCACAGGCACTTCCTAATATTAGTCCTTCTGAGTATTTTTTATATAAACTTTTTAGGATACGTGGTTTTCTGTAAAAATAATCAACATGTGATAGTGATACTAATTTATATAAATTGCGTAGTCCTACATAGTTTGTTGCTAATATGATTGCATGATATATTTTTAGTTTTTTGTATTCTTCTTTTTTTGCTTGTTCATCTGCTGCTACTTTGTCTATGTCTTCGATTGTTTTTGCTCCTCTTTCTTCTAGCATTTTTAGCATTACTTTGAATACTTTTACTGTTGTGTCAACATCATCTAATGCTCTGTGTGCTACTTCTACTTTTATTCCTAAATTTTCTGCTATTTTTCCTAATTTGTATTTTTTATAGTCTGGGAATAAATCTTTTGCTAAACTTAATGTATCTAAATATGTATAGTCAAATTCATATCCTAGTGCTTTGGCATTTTGTTTTAAAAATCCTACATCAAAGTTGGCATTGTGTGCTACTATTACACAATCTTTTCCTAAAAATTCTAATAGTCTTGGGAAGACTTTTTCTATTGTGTCTGCATCTTTTACCATATCATCTGTAATATTTGTTACTTCTGTTACTCTTTCTGGTATGTGTCTTTCTGGGTTTACAAATTCACTAAATTCTCCTATTACTTCTCCTGATTTGTATTTCATTACCCCTATTTCTGTTATACGGTCATTTGTGGCAGAAAATCCTGTTGTTTCTAAATCAAGTACACAATATGTTGTGTCTAATGGTTGTCCTTTTGGATTATATATTGATTTTGTATTGTCTGGTGCTAGATATGCTTCAACTCCATATATAATTTTCATATCTGGATTGTCTACTCCTAATAATTTATGTGCTTCTGGAAATGCTTGTACTACTCCGTGGTCTGTTATTGCTATTGATTTCATTCCCCATTTCATAGCTCTTTTTATTAAGTCTGTTGCTGATGTCATTGCATCCATTTGACTCATTTTAGTGTGCATATGTAGTTCTACTCTTTTTACTTCACTGTTGTCTTGTCTTATTTCTTTTTTTACTCCTTCTGATTCTATTATTGTGTTTGCCATTATTGTAAGTTCGTTTGAGAAACTGTCCATTTGTGCATTTCCTGCTAGGCGTACTCCTTTTGCACTAGTTAGTCTTTTTATAACTTTTTTACTTTGTTCGTTTTGAACAAATGCTTTACATGTCATTGTGCTTGTACCATCATATATGTCAATACTTAATAGTGTTTTTCCGTTTTTTAATGGTCTATCTTCTATTCCTATAACTTCACCATCTATACATACTTTTCCATCATCTACTCCTAAGTTTTCTATTTTTGTTAGTGATTCTGTTATATTTATATTTTTTCCATAAATTAATGGTGTGTCTTCTGCTTCTGTTGGTAGTTCTGGTATGTCTGCATCTGTTTCTATGATTGTGTTTGCTATTACTGTTACATCTCCTGCATAAGTGTCTAATCCTGCTTTTCCTATTAGTTTTATTGTTTTTGCATTTTTTATTTTTTCTACTATTTCGTTTCCTTCTTTTATGTCTTTTGCAAATGATTTACATGTAATTGTTCCTGTTCCATCATATAATTCTAATATTAACATTCCTTTTCCTGATTTTGTTTCTCTTGCTTGGCTTGTTAATATTCTTCCTTCTAATGTAACTCTTCCGTCATTTGCGGTTATTTCTTGTATTTTTACTTTTTTCTCTTTTGCTTTTGATGGTTTTCCTATAATATATTGCTGTTCTTCTTCAAGTTCTGGAATTATATCTTCTGCTGGTATGTATTGTGGTGGTTCTTCTGGAAGTGGTATATCTTGTGGTGGTATATCTGAAGGTGGTATATATCCTTTTATGTCTGTTGGTATATTATTTTCTGTAGTATTATTTTCTTGTTCTGTTTTTTGTTCATTTTGCATACTTTCTGCAATTACTTGTGCTCTTTGTATTTCTTCTTCTTCTTTTTTTCTCATTTTTTCTTGATATTTTTTTATTTCTTCTTTGTCTATATCTTCTTCTAATTCTATTTTATATTCTTTTCCTAATATGTTTTTTATCATTTTTTGTAATATTATGTCTGTTTTTTTGGCTTTTAAAAATTCTGCTCCTCTGATGTGCATTTTTACATTTATTGTATTATTTTTTACTTCTATTTTGCTTTTTAATAATAGCATTGGTTTTGCTAATGGGTATTTATGCGTCATATAACATATTAAATTTGTCCATTCATCTTCTACATTTTTTATTTTTACATCTTCTGTGTATTTTATTTCTAGTTCTATATTTTCAAATAAAAATCTTTCTCTTAAATATTTTTCAAGATACCATATCTCTTTTATTTCTATATATTCATCTGAGCTTAAAATTAATTCTAGTATTCTCTTTTTCTTTAATAAGTTTAGTCCTAATATTTTTGCCTCTAAAATATTTGCCCTTGTTTTATAGTCACTAAATATTTCTTTTACTTTTTTTAGTTGACTTTGTTGTTCAGACATTTTTTCACCTTCTTTTCTTGCTCTTTTTATGTTTTTTTATATTATAGGAAGTTTGAATAGCTTTCATATAATATAAAAAGAATTAGAATTTAGCATTGCTAAATTTATAATTCTTTTCCAACCTTTTTAAAATATTCGAACAATATCATGATATGTTATATAAATTGATAATGCAATTAGCAATGAAAATCCTAATAGTTGAATATTTATTTCAAATTTTTCATTTAGTGGTTTTCTACGGATTGCTTCTATTATTAGTATTAAAATTTTTCCTCCATCTAAAGCTGGTATTGGTAATAAATTTGTTACTCCTAGTGATATTGATATTACTGATAATAAATATATAAATTCTTGTATTCCATTGGTTTTTGCTACAACTTCTGATATTCCAACAGGTCCCATCATTTGGTCTACACCTATTTTTCCTGTAAATAATTGTTTTATACTATCAAAAAGTGATATAAAAAGTTGCCCTGTTTCTTCTCCTGCGAATTTTATGTGGTTTATAATTGTGTCTTCTGTACCTACATACATTCCTATACATGACATAAGTATAAAATACACTATTATTCCAAATATTATATTGACTATTGCTCCTGCTGCTACTATTGCTATTCTTTTTGGTATACTTGCTTTTGAAAAAGATCCGGATTCTTCTGATCTTTCTTCTTCTCCTTCCATATTGCAAAATCCTCCTAATGGGATTGCTCGTATGGCGTATTTTGTTTCTTTTCCTTGATGTTTCCATATTACAGGTCCAAATCCAATAGCAAATTCATTTACTTTTACTTTGCATAGTTTTGCTACAAGTAAGTGTCCTGATTCATGTATAAGTATAAGAAATCCTAATAAAAATATAATCTTAAGTGCTGATATAAAAATAGTTATAATTGTTATATCAATCGCCTCCTAAAGTAATGTAAATAGTGCATAAGCAAATGGTGCTAAAAATAATAAACTATCTATTCTGTCTAACATTCCTCCATGTCCTGGAATTAAATTACTAAAATCTTTTATATCTACATATCTTTTAATGCTTGATGCTGAAAAGTCTCCTATTTGTCCAATTAAACTTAGTATGATCCCTATTATTGCAATATATGCATACGAATAGTTAACTCCCCAATAGTTGTTTGCGAAGTATGTGTATCCTAACATTAATACAACTGCACCTATAGTTCCTGCAATACAACCTTCTATAGATTTTTTTGGACTTACTTTGCTAAATTTATGTTTTCCAAAATGTTTTCCTATAAAATATGCAAATATGTCTGTTCCCCATGCTGCTATAATTGCATACCATACATTAATATTTCCATTTGGCATTCCATTTATAAATGCTATAAACATCATAAAAAATACTATGTAAAATATTCCTATAAAAGTATAGGCAATATCTTTAAAATTTATTCTCATATCTGTTATAATTATATTTAAAAATAATATTAATAAAATTGTTGGTACTGATAATGTTACTACAGAAGTTAGCCATGCATTTGGTATAACATGTATAAATGCTATACTTAGACAACTTAAATATCCTAACCATTTTACTGGTTTACATACTTTTGAGATTGCTTTAAAATACTCAAACATCCCTAGTATTGCTACTATTGCTATTAATGCATCTACTATATATTTATTTCCTATCAAAAAAATTATTACGACTAGCGGGAATCCTAATAATGCTGATGTAATTCTTTTTACGTCCATAATTCTTGGTTCTCCTTTTATTTATTTTTGTACATTGCTTAATATATCTATATTCAAAATAATTATACTAATTTATGTTTTTATTAAAATTTATTTTAATTTAGTTATTGCTAGTTTGCACCAAATTTTCTAGTTCTTTTTTGATATTCTTCTATTGCGTAATTTAAGTCTTCTTCTGTAAAATCTGGCCAATTTTTATCTATAAATAAAAATTCTGAATATGATAATTGCCATGGTAAAAAGTTACTTAAACGTTTTTCTCCACTTGTTCTTATAAGTAAATCTGGATCTGGTTGACCTTTTGTATATAAATATTTTTCTATATCTTTTTCTGTAATTTTTTCAGGTTGTAATATACCTTTTTTTACATCTTCTGCTATTTTATGTGTTACATTTAATAATTCTTCTCTGCCTCCATAATTTAGAGCTATATTAAATACAATTCCAGTATTGTTTTTGGTCCTTTCCATGCATTTTTCTATACTTGAAATCATTTTTGCTGAAAGACCTTTTCTATTTCCTATAATTTTTACTTTTATATTTTCTGAGTCTGCTCTTTTACTATAATCATCTAAATAGCTTTGAAATAATGCCATTAAAGTTGATACTTCTTCCTTGGCTCTTTTCCAGTTTTCTGTTGAAAATGCATATACTGTGATATGTTCTATACCTATTTTGTTTGCATATCTTACTATTTTTTCTAAAACCTTTGCACCTTCTTTGTGCCCAAATCCTGCTGGTTTTCCTTTTGATTTTGCCCATCTTCTGTTTCCATCCATTATTATTGCAATATGTTTGGGTAGGTTTTCTTTTTCTAAATTCATATTTTATTTCTTTCCTTTCTAAAAACACAAGCGTATTTTAATAATATAGAGTTCATTGAAGTGAATTTTATTTTTGTCTGTCACGTATATATTCTGCTAGTCTTTTTAAAAATTCTGCTTCTTTTCCATATTTTTTTAATGATTCTATTGCGTGTTCTGTTAAGTCGTTTAATATGTCTTTTGCTCCATCTAATCCATATTTAGAAACATAAGTACATTTTCCTCTTTCTTTGTCATTTCCAACTGGTTTTCCTAATTTTTTTTCGTCTCCTTCTTCTGATAAAATATCGTCTTTTACTTGAAAAGCTAATCCTATTTTTTTAGAATAGTTTGTAAGATTCTGCAAATCTTCTTGTGTTGCATTTGCTAGTATTGCTCCCATTCTAACACATAATGTTAATAGTGCTCCTGTCTTATTTTCATGAATATATTCTAAATCTTCTATTGATATATTTTTTCCTTCAAATTCTGTATCTATATATTCTCCTGCTATCATTTTATCAATTGCTATAGAGAATTCATTAAAAATTTGTAATTTTGCTTTTAATTCAGTGCTATCATTTTTCAACTTTTCTTTACTTTTTATTAAGTCTTTACTGATTATTATATAAGAATTGTTTAATAAAGCATCTCCTGCTAGTATTGCTGTTGCTTCATTAAATTTTTTATGGTTTGTTGGCTTTCCATGTCTAAAATCGTCATTATCAATTCCTGGTAAGTCATCATGTATAAGTGAAAAGTTGTGTACCATTTCTATAGCTACAGCATAAGGCAGACATTTTTCATAATTTTCATTTTTTATAAGTTTATACGTTGCTAATACTAATATTGGTCTTAGTCTTTTTCCTCCTGCCATTAGGCTGTATTCCATTGATTGGTGTAATATTTCTTCTAGTCCTTTTTCTTTTCTTAAATATTTTTGTAATTCATTATTTATTATTGATTGATATGTTTGTAGTTCTTCTTTAAAATCCATTGATTTCATTCCCTTATTTTTTGTTAGCCTTTTTATTATTATATTTA
>ERZ836877.1419-NODE-1419-length-36296-cov-35.736514_pt1 | contig 36296 bp, 36 predicted proteins | sample MGYA00519469_ERZ836877 | MGnify/ENA primary metagenome ERZ836877 (study PRJEB31850, sample SAMEA3708809) | human gut metagenome | biome: human gut; feature: human-associated habitat; material: faeces | place: China | collected 2014 ...
CCCGAGGGGTCAAATCCCGCGTGCCCGAAGGGGTCAAACGCACGCGCCTTTTCCACTTGTGTCGATTCGTTTTCTTTATCTTTGACCATAACAAAACTGGCTATCAAATTTGACTAACAAAATTGTTAGCGCAAAGATAAAGTGATTTTCCTGATAATGCAAGCAAATCATGAAAAAAGAGTCAGCGTAATTCTGACAGCAGATGGCGGATGGCCGAGACCGGGTGGATGAAAATCATCCGTGGCCCTACCTGTCTCATCACCTTCCTGATTTGGTTTCGTTTCTCGGGTGAATAACAATGTATGTCGCATTTCCGGCAACTTGACTTTGAGTCCCCTTTGGGGCAAAGGTCGAGTCGCCGGTGGGCATAGTCGCGCAGTGCGCTACATTCGTCACACAGCCCACCGTCTTTTGTCTTGTGGCATGACCGGCAATATATGGCAATCATCTGACTGACCACGGTTTTCTCACGGGATATACGGTTCATTCTGCTGTCATTTTTCACAGGTGGTCTGATTCTGTCACACCTATTTTGCAAAGTTACAAAAAAGGATTGATTTGATGGCGATTACAGACGGTATAGAGCTGTCCCCGACGACTGAATACCTGAACAATCATTTTGGGAATGATGTTATCATCGTGGAGGCAATGATGTCGCCGTAACCGTAAAATCAAATTGTTATGCTGAGTACTGAATACAAATTCGGGGAGGTGCATGACCTCTCCACACAGATTGAGAGTGGTAAAGACAATGTGCATTTCAAGCATATATTTGAAAATGCCAATGGGGGTGTGGCGCTGTTGGCGTTCGAGGCAGGCCAGGGATTGCCCCAGCATCTGTCACCTGCAGAAGTGATGGTGTATGTCATCGAAGGTGAAATCGAGTTCACTATGATTGACCAGCCTCACACCCTGAAAGCCGGTCAGTTCATGCTGATGGGACAGGATGTACCTCACAGTGTGGCCGCCAAAGTGGATTCAAAAGTAATGCTGATTAAAATAAAAGCCTGACCAGTTACTTATGGAAAATAGACCTGACATGTTCTGTTACCAGTGCCAGGAGACTGCCCGTGGCAAGGGGTGTGAAGTCAGAGGTGTCTGCGGCAAACAGGCCGCGACATCGGCGAGAATGGATCTGTTGCTCTACGCGGTGGCGGGTATCTCTGCCATAAACCGCGCGTTGCGTGGCAAGCAGCTGGCCTCCTCGGAAGCAAGTCATACAGTCATCGACTCGCTGTTCACCACCATCACCAATGCCAACTTCGACAATGATTCGCTTGACGATTACATCAGGCGCGCGTTCGAAGTGAAACAGCATCTTCTCGGTGTCGCGAAAGAGAACGGGGTTACACTTCCCGAACTACCCCAGATAGAGTTTTTCGCCACTCCTGACGAAGCCGACAAATATGAACCGGTGACCGGTGTGCTTGCCGAGACCAATGAGGATATCAGGGGACTCAAGCAGCTTGCCATCTATGGCTGCAAGGGTATGGCCGCTTATGCCCGACATGCCGCCAACCTCGGATATGAGGATTCAGAGGTCTACTCCATCATCGAAAACGCGATGGCTGAGACTGCGCGCACCGACATCGGTGTCGATGAGCTTTTGTCGCTCGTGCTGAATGTCGGCGACGGCGGCGTGAAGGTGATGGCGTTGCTCGACAAAGCCAACACCGGTAGCTACGGCAATCCTGAAATCACCAAAGTGGATATCGGTGTGCGCGACCGTCCCGGCATCCTGATCAGCGGCCATGACCTGAAAGACATGGAGGAACTGCTTGAGCAGACCGCCGGTAAAGGGGTGGATGTCTATACCCATTCCGAGATGCTTCCGGCCCAGTATTATCCGGCGTTCAAGAAATATCCCCATTTCGCCGGCAACTACGGCAACGCCTGGTGGAAACAGACCGACGAGTTCGAGAAATTCAACGGAGTTTTCCTCTTCACCTCCAACTGCATCGTGCCGCCCCGTAAGGGATGCACATATCTTGACAGGGTTTATACCACAGGGGTAGTAGGAATGCCAGGCACCCACCATATCGAGACGGGCCACGACGGCAAGAAGGATTTCTCGGAGATGATTGAGCATGCACGACGTTGCCAGCCACCTACGGAAATCGAGCATGGCGAGATTGTCGGAGGATTCGCCCATCATCAGGTGATAGAGCTTGCGCCGAAAATCATCGACCTCATCAACCGTGGGAAGATACGCAAGTTTGTGGTGATGGCCGGGTGTGACGGACGTTTCCCCTCTCGCAGTTACTACACCGAATTTGCCGAAGCCCTCTCCGAGGATTGTGTCATCCTTACCGCCGGATGCGCGAAATACCGTTACAACAAGCTCCCCTTGGGAGACATCGAGGGTGTGCCCCGAGTGCTTGACGCCGGGCAGTGTAACGACTCCTATTCCCTCGTGCGGATTGCCCTGGCGTTGAAAGACGCGCTCGGAGTGGAAAGCATCAATGACCTGCCGATTGTCTACAACATAGCCTGGTATGAGCAGAAAGCCGTGATTGTGTTGCTCGCGCTTCTCTCCCTCGGAGTGACCGACATTCATACCGGCCCGACCCTCCCGGCATTCTTCACTCCCGACATCCTGAAAGTGCTTCAGGAAAAATTCAACATCGCCACCATCTCGACGGTTGAGAATGATATAGCCACACTCATAAACAATTAAAAAACAACAGCCCTATGGACAAGAAATATGTATGCGAAGTATGCGACTGGGTATATGACCCGGCAATCGGTGATCCTGACAACGGCATAGCGCCCGGCACCCCCTTTGAAGACCTCCCTGATGACTGGGTATGCCCCATCTGCGGGGTCGGCAAAGACCAGTTCGCGCCTGTGTGAAATAGGCGACATACCAAGACAGCGCTTCGCGATGTCGAGCCGGGACTCGGAGAGACCCGGTGCGGCATCGCGAAGCGGTCGTTTGGCAGGCCATATGTCAAGGTTTGCACTTGCCGACCGGAGGTTCGGTCAGGACGATTCTCACAATCGTTGTCCGGTCAAGGCTGCGGGCTATCGCCTCATCGAAATGCTCCATGTGCTTGGGCAGGAATCTTTCGCAAAGCAGACGCAACGCCTCGGTTTTCTCGGTGGGATCGGTAACGATGGCGGTTCTCCCCACTGCTACCGCCGAATGGAAATATTCGGTGAAGTTGTTTTTCTCCTCCTCATAGCGGGGAGAGCATTTGCTGACCGCCGACAGGCTGACAACCGGATTCCGGCGCAGGCAATCAAGCTTCTCACCCTCTCCGGCGCAGTGGAAATAAAATGTCTCCTTGTCTTTTCTCACGAGTGAGAGCGGAAGCCCGTAGGGAGTGCCGTCAGGACGCGTCATGCTCACTGTCACATACGGCGCTTTGTCAAACACTTCAAGCGCCCAACCGGCATCTTTCTGCCTGTTGGCTTTTCTCATCGGTCTCATATCGTCGAATATTTTTTGTTCCCCTCCGGCAGGGTCTCCGGAAGAGTTGCAAAATTAAGAAAATTCTGTTGTTTTTCGTAATTTTGCGTTATGCCACGAAATAGGAGAAACATACCTGTCAACAAAATAGCCGATCGGAGCAAGACCGGCATATTCTTCAAATTTTGCATCAAAAAACAATGGAAAGAAAAAACGTCTGAAAATATGTGACAGGGGTCTGTTGTTGATGACAGTTATGATGCTTGTGTCCGGAATACAGCTTGAAATATTATCCGGCAGAAGCGTGGGATGGATATGGTGTCATATCGTTATCGGTGTCATATATCTGATATTGGTGTTATGGCATCTGCAGCTCCATTTCCAATGGCGCAATTGGCTGAGACTGTTATGGAAAAACCGGTCACGCGATATGAAATGGCTCACAGTGACAGGAATACTGACTGCGGTGACAGGAATACTGACTGCGGTGACAGGAATAATCGCCACGGCGGGGTGGATTGCCTCCCCGTCCCATTCGATGATTGGGGCGGTCCATGGCAAGCTTGGATTCCTGTTTATCCTTCTTGCCGTGTGGCATGGGAGAAGTCGGGCAAAAATCATAAGGAAGAAGCACAGTCGTTAATTCCTTCCTCACAGTCTCAGTTCCGGGTCATATGGCGGTATACGATTCCCGAAATCTCGGCCATTATTTGGGCGGCCTCGGCCTCGCTTCCTGAGAAGTCGCGGATCATGACAGCCAGACGGTAATCGCGTCCGTCAGGGAGCTGGATGTAAGCCACGTCGTTGAAAGCAACCAGTTCGTCATTTTCGTTACGGTAGCCGCTCCCGGTCTTGTGGGCGAACAACACCCCTTCGATGTCTGCCACTGCCGAGCCGACCCGGTCTTGGCCGGTGGTGACAGTCGTGAGCGCGTCACGGATTGCTTTCTGACTGGTCGGATTTACGATGTCCGTGGTGAAAATCTGTCCGATAAGCAGAGCCGCCGACAGAGGGGAACTGTAATTGAGATAGCTCAGGGTGTGCTGTTTTTTCATCTCCCCTTCGGAATAGCGGATGGCGAAAGTCGTGTCAGCCGCCACCGACCTGATGAACGCGTCGGTCTCTGCCGGAGAGACTATCCGGTCAAACAGGATGTTGCTGGCGTTGTTGTCGCTTGAGACGAGGGCGTAATTGACCAGTTCCCCGATGGAAATCTCGAAATCGTTTTGGCCATAGGTCTTGAGCATCGGGCTCCATGTCGTGGGGTCGAGTTCGGTCGAACGGATTGATATTATGCTGTCGAGGCTTGTTCCCTTCTGTTCGAGGGTATGGGTTACCGCCAATGATTCGTGCATCTTGAATACACTCATCATCGGGAATCTTACCCCATTGTTGACCAGTACCGTGTCGTTGTCGCTCACGAACGCGATTCCGACTGTGCCGGGTGCGCGGTTGACAACCTCCAGAAGATTCTCCTCCAGGGATGGCTCCCCGGTGCGGCAGACATTGTGGGAGCAACCGAAAAGAGCCGGTATCGACAAAATGGACAGGATTCTGAAAAGAAGTTTCATGATGATTCGTTTGTGGGAATGGATATTATCGATGATACAAAATTATGAAAATTGTCAGAAAGGGGGAAATTCTGAGGGTAAATTTGTCATGACAATTGGATGTGGCGACATTTGTTTAGGCGGTTTGAATCATAATTGCTATATTTGCATTGGTTTATGTGGCCGCGACGACGCGCTCCTCCGGAATGTGGGGTGCGGTCGGCGGCAACCCTACGGATAATCAAACTCATAAGACATGCTAAGGAAAATCGTTGTACTCGTCATTGCTTTGGCGACTATGGTGGCTGTTTATGGCCGGGATAATCACCGCCCGGATGGAACGTCCGCGCTTGTGCAAGGGGAGCAATGGCTTGACATTGACGGTAATCCAATCAATGCGCATGGCGCAGGGATGCTTTTCCATGATGGCATCTATTACCTGTATGGGGAATACAAGGTGGGGGAGACGGTCTTGCCGGAATGGGCGACATGGGAGTGTTACCGCACTGATGTCACCGGTGTCAGCTGTTACTCGTCGAAAAATCTCAGGGACTGGAAGTTTGAAGGGCTTGTGCTGAAAGCCAATGAAGACCCCGGCCATGATTTGCACGCGTCGAAAGTGCTTGAACGCCCCAAGGTGGTTTACAATGCCAGGACAGGGAAATTCGTCATGTGGGCACATGTCGAGAGTGCCGATTACTCCAAGGCTGCAGCCGGAGTGGCTGTGGCGGATTCACCCGTCGGCCCTTTCACATACCTGGGAAGCTTCCGCCCCAACAACGCCATGAGCCGTGATCAGACGGTGTTTGTCGATGATGACGGGAAGGCTTATCAGTTTGCCTCCTCGGAGGATAATGCGACACTTTACATAAACGAACTGTCGGATGACTATCTGAAGCCTACCGGAAGATTCACCCGCAACTTCATCGGGGAAAGCCGTGAGGCCCCGGCTGTCTTCAAACATGCCGGCAAATATTACCTGCTTACTTCGGGGTGTACCGGTTGGGACCCGAATTCGGCCCAGATGGCTGTGGCTGATGACATAATGGGGCCGTGGAAACTCCTCGGAGACCCTTGCCGGGGTGTTGACGCAGAGAAGACATTTTACGCGCAGAGCACTTATGTGCAGCCTGTCCACGGGGTGGCTGACTGCTACATCGCGCTTTTTGACCGCTGGAACAAGAAAGATCTCCAGAACTCCAGATATGTGTGGCTCCCGATTGAATGGGGCGAGGACGATATGCCCACGATTCCTTGGAAGGGAACCGTGGAATTGCCTGTAAACGGTAATGGCAGATGACATCCACCGCACTTTAATTGGGATAATAAAAGGTTTATGAACAAGATACTTCTATCAATATTCGTCAGTTTGTTTGTCGGCGGGAATGCCGGATTGCTTCATGCCCAGGAGAAAGCTGATGCAAAACAGCCCGACAGCTTTGTGGCGGGTGACAAATCATTCATGTTGAATGGCGAGCCTTTCGTCATAAAGGCCGCCGAACTTCATTATCCGCGAATCCCGCACCCATACTGGGACCACCGCATAAAGCAATGCAAGGCTCTCGGGATGAATGCCGTCTGTCTATATGTGTTCTGGAACGCCCACGAGCCGTCGCAGGATAATTTTGACTTCACCGGCCAGAATGATCTGAGGGAGTTTGTCAAGCTCTGCGAGGCCAATGACATGAAGGTGATTCTGCGCCCCGGCCCGTATGTCTGCGCGGAGTGGGAGATGGGCGGACTGCCCTGGTGGCTGCTCAAGAAAAAGGATATACGCCTGCGTGAGTCCGATCCCTGGTTTCTTGAACGTGTAGACAAGTTTCAGAAGGAGGTGGCCGAGCAGGTCGGAGACCTGACCGTAACCGACGGTGGGCCTATCATAATGGTGCAGGTCGAGAATGAATATGGCTCGTATGGCAAGGACAAGGAGTATGTCTCTGAAATCCGCGACATGCTGCGCAGGAATTTCGGCAATGATGTCACGATGTTTCAATGCGACTGGTCCTCGAATTTCCTCGACAACGGACTTGATGACCTGGTATGGACGATGAACTTCGGAACGGGAGCCAACATCGACCAGCAGTTTGCCAAACTGAAAGAGGTGCGTCCCGACAGCCCCCTGATGTGTTCCGAGTTCTGGAGCGGTTGGTTTGACAAATGGGGTGCAAACCATGAGACGCGTCCCTCGGCCGATATGATTGCCGGCATCGATGAGATGTTGTCGAAAGGTATATCATTCAGCCTGTATATGACCCACGGAGGCACAAACTGGGGCCATTGGGCCGGAGCGAATTCCCCCGGCTTCGCTCCCGACGTGACCTCTTACGATTATGACGCACCTATCAGTGAGTCGGGGCAGACCACACCGAAATACTGGGAGTTGCGCAAGACCCTGGCCAAGTATATGGACGGGAAGAAGCAAGCTCCGGTTCCCCCCTCGATAAAACCGGTCGCGGTCAAGCCGTTCGTGCTGACTGAGGTCGCTCCGCTATGGGACAATCTTCCCGCTCCCAAATCGGATGCCGTTATAAAGACGATGGAGGAGTATGACCAGGGATTCGGCTCGATACTCTACCGCACCCGGTTGCCTGAGCTGACAGCCCCGGCGTTGCTGACCGTCAATGACCCGCATGATTTCGCGCAAGTGTTTGTCGACGGGGAATATGTAGGCAAACTTGACCGGCGCAACGGTGAGAAGGAGCTGACATTGCCCCCTTGCCGGAAAGATGCTCGGCTTGACATCCTCGTGGAAGCCATGGGACGTATAAATTTCGGTCGGGCCATAAAGGACTTCAAGGGAATCACCGGCAATGTGACGGTGACGGTGGAGAAGGATGGCCATAAATGGGTCGATGACCTAAAGAACTGGCAGGTGTTCAACATCGAGGACGCCTACGAGACCTATGCCGCGATGGATTTCCGGCCTGTCACGGATGAGTATAAAAGCGGTGACCGTATGCCGATGGGTGTCTATCGTGGCAAATTCAATGTCGACAAGCCTTCTGATACGTTCCTCGATTTCGAGACCTGGGGGAAAGGGCTGGTTTATGTCAACGGTCATCCGTTGGGACGTATCTGGGAAATCGGCCCCCAGCAGACCCTGTATATGCCGGGATGCTGGCTCAACAAGGGTGAGAACGAGATACTTGTCTTCGACATCCTCGGGCCGCGTGAGGCGAGAAGCGAGGGACTAAAAGAGCCGAAGCTCGACCATCTGCTTGTCAAGAAACGCCAGACCCACCGCGAGGAGGGACAGGTGCTTGACCTGACTTCTGAAACGCCGGTGGCGTCAGGTGAATTCAAGCCGGGCAACGGCTGGCAGGAGGTGAGATTCGCCGCCCCCGTGCGTGGCCGCTATCTTTGCGTCGAGGCTCTGGATGCAATCGACGGGAAGGATGTCGCCGCAATCGCCGAGATGTATGTCCTGGATGAGAACGGTGAACGTGTTTCCCGCGAGCCGTGGACTGTGATGTATGTCGACAGCGAGGACATGGATGGTGTGAACCGTTCGGCTGACAAGACCTTCGACCTTCAGGAGTCGACCTACTGGCAGACCGCGCCCGGGACCCCCTTCCCGCATGCCATAGTGATTGACCTCGGGACGACCCGGAATATCTCGGGATTCCAATACCTGCCCCGCATGGAGTCGGAGGTTCCGGGTGCCATCAAGAGGTACAACATCTATGTCAAGCCTGATAATTTCAAATACTGATTACATAGGCACTGATTACGGTCAGACACTGATTACAGGCGGTTCATCTCCGAGTCTGATGCGGCCTTCCCTTTGTATGCGCTCTTCCTGGGCTGGAATCTGTAAATGATGTGGAGGGCCACTCCCCGGTTGTCGTAATTCTGGCGCTTGTCGACATGGATACCGTAGGTGTCCATCGTCCAGTCACTGTTGGCGGTGTTGAATATGTCTGTGGCCGAGAGTTTGACGGTCAGCGATTTGTTGAGGAAAGTCTTGCCGACAGAGGCGTCCATCGTAAACCAAGTGGCGCCGAAACGGTTGGTGTGCATGTCTCCTTGGCTTTGTCCTCTCATGTTGGCCGTGATGAGCCATCCGCCGGGCAATGAGAAGGTGTTGTCGAAGTAATAGGAGAAGATAGGCTTGTTGTGACTGGTGTTGTCGAGGGTGAGCCATTGACGGTACATGCCGAGAGTGACATTAGGAGTCCAGCGTCTGACAGGCTTGCTCCAGACAAGATACAGGCTGAGGGCTGACACGTCGATGTTTACCGGATGCATCAGAAGCTGGAGATTGTCGGCGGGATAGGGCTGCTTGACGTATGCGTAGGTGTCAAGGCTACGCATGAAGTCCGCCTGCAGCATGAAGCCGTTCCACATGCCGAACAGCTGTATGTCATGCATCTTCTCATCGCGTAGCGCAGGATTGCCCCCCTCGATTTCATGCAGTCCGACATAACTGAGCGACCCGGTAAGCTGGGAATACGGCGGTTTCACAGTCGCCATCTTGTAGCTCAGGCTCAGCTGTGTCTCCTCATTGAAGGAATAGCCGAGCGAGATGTCGGGTGTCGCCAGGTGATGACGGCGGCTGACATTCGGGTCGCGTATGCCGTCTACCTTGAAGTCATAATCGACATATTCATACCTAACCCCTGCGGATAGAGAGAGGTTGCCCAGCATACGCGCCCAGGAGGCGAACAGTGCAGCCGATGTCTGCCGTGCGTCGGTCAGCGAGGAGGGGATGTACTGGCCGACTTGAGGGTTCAGCATCCGGTAGTCAAGAGTGGTGTGGGTGTGGCTGTCCTGTGTGCCGATGGTGAAGTTGCCGTCCCATAACGGGAAATCAAGATAAAGTTTTCCGGCCCATAGGGTTGACTCGCGCCGGTCGGTGGAGTTGACATCTGAGGTTGTGGATTCGGGATAGGTGGTGGCGACCCGGTTGCGGCTTTCCGACTGTCGGAAGTCCCCGTCGAAATGGAGCGCGTACCTGTCATTGAAGCAGTTCTCGTAATAGACCGAGGCAAGGTGACTGTGGGCGCGTATGTTCCGGTCGATATTCCTGAGCAGGGGAGGATTGCTGTCAAACCATTCCGTGCCGTGGTTTGAGAAGTCTCCATGTTCGGGATTGTACCGGTAATATGCGCCGAAAGATTGCGAGTCTTTCGTGTAGTTGAATCCACCCTTTATGACCCCGGTTGTTGTCGGGTTGGTGTTTTTCTGGCTTCCACCAACAACAGTCTCCTTCCCCTCATAAAGCAGGGTGTTTGTCGTTACCCCCTTGACGAGCGAATTGTAATGGTTGACACTCGCGTTGAGAAAGATTTCCCACGCGCCGATGCGGTAGTTCCCACCGAGATAATCCATAACCGACCATTTGCGTCTCCGGTCTATCAGGAACTGGTCGGTGACTGACAATCCCTGGATGAAGTCTCGCCTTGTCGTGATTTTCAGCACAGCTCCGGTGGTGCTGGCATATGCCGCGCCGGGAGCCATCAGCAATTCTACCTTTTTGAGATTGGTCGAACGTATCTGGCGTAGTTCCTCGGGGTCACGCATAGGGCGCCCGTCGATATAGATTTCGATGTCGTTCTTGCCGATGACGCTTACATTGTTGTCGTCGACCTTTATCATCGGCAACTGGGCAAGCACGTCGAGCGCGTTGCCGAGGTCGGCGAGGTTAGAGCCGGGGATGGTGGATACAAGTGTGGAGCCGACAAGTCTGGTGGCGGGTTGTTTGGCTGTGACCACTATCTCCTGTAACTCGCGGGACAGGCTGTCGGTCGGTTCATCGTTGCTGGCCGATACGGTTGTGACAGAGAGTGTGGCGGTCAGGATGGAAATTATTTTCTTGACTTTCATATGAGTGATTTTTTGATGCAAAATTACTCATATGAATCCCCGAAATCCAAAATAAAAGTCTGACCGCTTAATCTGTAATCTGTTGATAATATGGGTAATATATGGTGGACTTCCGGAAAAGTCTGACCGCAGGGAAAACCGGCTCAGAAAACATCCATAATCCCGGGACAGGATGGGGCCACCGACTCCTTGACGCGTGATTTCAGCCTTGATTTCCGCTTGTAGATTACCTCCACCGATTCGTCGAGAAGAAGGCTGATTGTTCGTGTCGACAGGCCGCTCGCGAGATATACCAGAAGCCGGTAATCCTCCGGTTTGATGTCGGGATAATGCTCCTTGACCGAAAGGAGGAGATTGTCGCGACAATCATTGACCGCCTGCTCCATTTTGGAGAAAGAGTCGGTGCGCACCGACTCGATTTCCCCCTTCACCTTGTCGATGATTGCCTTCCGCTCGGTCTTGGTACCCTGCGATTCATAGTAGGTCTGACAGAGAGTATCGATAAGGACAAAGCGGTCTTCAAGCAAACCATGCAGTTTTGATTGAAGTCGGTCCACATCACCACGGCTGGCATCTATCCGGGATTTAAGTCCGGAGGCTTCCGCCATAAGAGCCTCGTTACGGAGGGTCTGCAATCTCATCCGCTGACGCATCCAGAGGATTATCCCGGCCGCGACAAGCAACGCTATCACACCTATCGTGGTGTGTAGCTGATGTGTGGCGCGTTCTTTGTATAGAAAGAACTCCTTCTCTTTCTGGAGGTAGAGGGCTGTCGCGAGCGCGTCGGAGTCCTCGCCGCACATAATCAGGGTTTTCAGCCGTGACGCTTTATGGAACTCGTCATCCAGGTTGTGGCGGCCATAGTAGTCGATGGCGATGTTGACGATGGTGTCGGTCGGGGCGGAGACCCTGTTGACCACCATGGCCTCACTGTAAAGCAGCGCCCATCGTGCCATGATGGCGGAGTCATCTAACTCCGACACATCCACCTCATTGAGTTTGGAGAGGGCAGCCGATGGGTCGCTCTGCATGAGACGCTGGGCCTCATCGAGTGCCTTGGGATTGGAACCCGAAAAACTGCAGCCGGTGACCACCAGCAGGATTATTATGAACAACAGATTGCGCATACCGCAAAATTACGAAAAAACCTGAAACAATGAGCATTTTATTGCTGGCCGACCGAAAGAATGTATCCTTTTTTCTTTATGGAGGTGATGTTGATCTCCGGGTCGGTCAAAAGCCGACGGATATATGTTATCTGCACATTCAGGGCCAGTGAGTTGGAATAACTCGCGTCTCCCCATATACGGTCAAGGATTGTGTCCCGTTCGACCGGTTTCCCCAGGTTCTCGGCAAGCATCAGCAGTATCTCGGTCTGGCGCACAGAGAGTGAATGGGCCTCGCCTTTGTAAGTCAGAGAGGAGAGATTGGGACGGAACAGGGTGTCACCTAATTGATACTCGACATCCTGATTCACAGTCATACTTTCGAACCGCTCGTTGATTTTCGCGATCAGTTCCTCGGGATAAAACGGCTTGGGGATATAATCGTTCCCTTTGAGGGAAAAGCCGTGCAGGCGGTCAACCTTGTCCGTGCGGTCTGTCAGGAAGAAGATTATCACCCTCTTGTCAGTCTGCCTGATGATACGCGCCATCTCGAACCCGTCGAGTTCAGGCATGTTTATGTCAAGCAGAATCAAGTCGGGACGGCATTCCCGGTATATCTTCAGCCCTACTTTCCCGTTGCTGGCATATATTACCTCATATCCCTCAGCCTCGATGAAATGCTTGAGGAGCATAGAGTTTCTGATGTCGTCGTCGACCAGAAGTATTTTGATCGGTTTTGTCATTGCGGCAGTCTTATTGTGAAACATGTGCCTTCCCCCTCCACGCTTTTTACGGTTATCTCCCCTCCGTGGGCATCGACAAGCAATCTCACATAGGCGAGTCCAAGCCCCATTCCCGGCTGTTCGCCTGCGGAGGCTTTTCCCCGGTAGAACCTCTTGAATATGTGCCTGATGTCTCCGGCTGAAATGCCTGAGCCGTTATCGCTGACAGCAATCTCGACATACCCGTCGATTCCGGAGGCTGTGGCGGTTATCTCCACCGACCGGCCGGAATATTTCACGGCGTTCTCCACCAGATTGTTCAGGATATTGTAAAGATGAGAGCGGTCAGCGGATACCTCGATTGTCATGTCGATGTCGTTTCTGATGACAACGGTCTTTTCCGGCGGCAGCAGTGTCGCGTCCGCGACAGCCCGGAAAAGGTCATGGAGATTGATGGTCTGTATGTTCAGCGGGATTTGCTCCACATTGTTGAAGGTTATATCCCTCAGTTTCGAGAAATAGGCTGAAAGATTGTCGAGGGAGGTCCTTGTCTCCGACAGTATTTCCTTTTTGATGGACGGGTCTTCCATCATCCGCCCATTGTCAAGGCCGGAGACACACATCTTCAGTGTGGAGATGGGGCGTTTCAGCTCATGTATCATGGTGGTGATGAAGCTGTTGCGCATATTGTCAAGCCGGGAGAATTTCAATATCGTGGCAAACTGCAGCACAAGGCAGACTATGAGGAACATTGACAGCAACGCCACGATTATCAGACTTCCGAGCATTTCGTGGAATATCCTGGCCACGGGGAAGTGGCAGGTCACCACGACGCTTTTCCTCTCAAGTTCGGAATATGGAACGGAAACTTTTATCGTAGGGTCGAACACCGACGCGTGGCGCAATACGGTCGGCTCCCACACAATGCTGTCGGTGACAGTCAGCTCCGTCTCCGAAGCCAGTCCTCGGAGGTTGAACGCCGAATCGGCCTCCTCGGCTCTCAACGGGTATGCAAATTCCGCATCGACGTTTTTGAACGCGCCCCATATGGCCGCGTCCGATGGCGCGTTGCTCGCGTCAAAAATCTTCTCCTGAGCGTCGACAAGTGTGGAGTCTTCCAATAGCAGACGGGCCACACGAATCTGCTCTTCCGATGTCAGGGGGCGGTTCTCTTTGATTCCGAGTAATTCATGCGCGTAATATTTCTGGGTGGAGACGACGGCGACAGTCACCTGCGAGCCGACACTGTCATAAGAATGGTTCAGACTGTATTTCGACTGCAGGGTGCGTGTCCGTCCGTCTGAGTCGGGCTGTTCCTGTCGGCTCTGGTTCAGCTCTGTCACGGTCTGCCGGATGGTTTTGTATGCAGATGCCTCATATTCGGAGAGTGAGAACTCATATCTGCCATACAGCCAGTAGACCTGCATGCTGAGAAATGACAGTATCGCGATTATGGTGATTATATAAAGGGCTTTTATACGTTTTTCCATGGCGCAAAATTAGGAAAATTTCATCAACGGAGTCTGCTGTCAGTCAGCATATCTGACGGGGAGTAATAATTTAGTAATAATTCCATAATGATTGAGTAATGATTGTTTTCGGTCTGAGCGGCATGGCGTTGATAACTTTGCGGCAGAAATCAAAATCTGACCGATATGAAAAAAATTCTGACTTTTATCAGCATCATCGTATTGCTTGTGGCCGTCGCCGATGGCCGAACCATCCGTCGCACTTTGAGCATCCTGCCCAATTCTGTCCCCGAGACTGAGACCCTCGCCAACGAGACAATGGAGTTTGTCTATGATTATCGCTGCTGTGTGGACACCACCGGCTTGCTTGAAGACAATATTTCAGGCGACAAGATGCTCTTGCAGATTGGGCCGGACGGTTTGTCGAAGTTCTCCAGCTACAAGAACCTCACTGTCGATTCCATAATAATGCGTTCGAGCCACGAACAGATTGTTGACGCGGCGATTGAGGGGAAGCTCAGCACCGGTGAGTTCTTGACAATCTACAAGAATTTTCCAGCCGGAAAACTTACCCACACCGAGAAAATCTGCCAGGACTGGTTCCGCTATCAGGAGGATATGCCGCAGTTGGATTGGGAGCTGACAGATTCGGTCACTACCATTTCAGGCTATGAGTGCCACGGCGCGAGATGCAACTTCCGAGGCCGTGAATGGATGGTTTTCTATACCGAGGATATACCTCTTTCCGACGGTCCATGGAAACTATACGGGTTGCCCGGCCTGATAATGAAGGCCACGGATGAAAAGGGGCATTACACTTTCGAGTGTATCGGCATCAAGTCGAGGGCTGACCGGCCAATCACGGTATACAAAGTGCCTTTCAATGAGGTGAGCCGCCGTGACTATTATGACACACGCCATCGCTATGAGGTGAATCCATATGCCTATTATGAGGCGACGACGGGAAACCATGTCACAGTCACCGATGAAGCGGGGAATCCGACACTTGATGCCTACGACCCGATCGAGCTGCAGTTTGATTACCTTGAGCTTGACTGGAACAAATGACACGATACAGCTTTTTCATACTTTGCATTCTGCTCGGTCTGCTGCCGGTGATGGCGGTAGACCGGGGGGAATTGCGCGGGCTGGTGAAGGATGGGGAGACAGGTGAACCTGTCGCGGGGGCGATAGTGAAGGGCAACGGCTCGTTCACCACCACTGACAGTGATGGCCGCTTCCTGTTGCCGTTCAAGGCCGCGACAGACTCGGTGTCGTTCAGGTGTCTGGGTTACCGGACGCTGACGTTGCCTGTGTCAGCCAATCTGTCGGAGGTCTGTCTCATTCAGCAGGCCACACAACTTAAAGATGTGATAGTGGAGGCTCCTGACATATATGCCAGAGGAGACACTCTTGTGTTCAATGTCGCCCGGTATGCCAACGCCAAGGATAATGCGATCATAGATGTCATCAAGCGTCTTCCGGGCATAAAGGTGAAGGAGGACGGTACCATCGAGTATCAGGGAAAACCGATAAACAGGTTTTATCTTGACGGGAATGATTTCATCGGGGGGCAGTATGGGCTGCCCACAAACAATATATCCTATAAGGATGTGAAATCAGTGGAGGTGATGGAAAACCATCAGCCGGTCAAGGCTCTCGAAGGGATTGAATTTCCGGAGGAAGCGGGGATAAACCTGAAATTGAAGGATGATGCCCGTAGCCGCTGGGTGGGTGTCGCCCAGGGGGCTGCCGGTGTCGAACCGTTCCTTTACGACGGGTCGCTGTTCACGATGCGGATGGCCCCGAAAATGCAGAATATGTTCACCCTGAAAGCCGACAACACGGGATGGAACCCCGCAGGCGAGATTCTTGACTATGATGTGGACATGATGTTCAGGGCTGATTATGCGGAGTCATTATGGCCGGAGTATATTTCGGCCGACATAGTCAACGCGCCCCTGTCTGAGAAACGTACCCGCGACAACTTGTCGTGGCTTGCAAACGGGATTACCGCATGGCGGTCGGGCGACACGTCGATGCGGCTCAAACTCGACTATATGGGTGACCGTCTTGACTATAATTCCGGGGTGACGACAGATTATTTCAGCCAACAGATACCCACGTTTGTACAAAACAACAGTCAACGCATCCAGACCCATGATCTTTCGGCCCAGTTTTACAGCGAGACCAACAAACGGGGATATTACTTGAAAGAGAAACTGACCCTTGGAGGGGAATGGGGAAAATCAAATTCCGCCATAACCGGTTCGTCAGACATCACTCAGTTGGTTGATAGGAAGAGCCTGTCGGTATGCAACGACCTCAAACTGGTGAAACGCAACGAAAAGAGGCTGTTCACACTCATTTCGCGCAACTCTTTCGGACATCGTCCCGATTGCCTGAGCGAATCGGGAGATGAGAATGCCACACAGGGTCTCACAATCACAGAATTCAGAAGCACCACTGAAACAAGGGCCGGGAAACTGAGCCGGTTCTGGAAATACTATCTTACCGCCGCCTTGGACCTGGATTATCATCGTATGCGGAGTGACTTGTCCGGGATGGGGAGGTTTGACAACATCGTCTCTAATAATGCTTTCCTCTCTGATGTCTCGGCGACTCCGCAGGTCGATTATGAAAGGAATGGATGGAGGGCCTCCCTGCATATGCCATTGAAATGGCTCCACTATAATGTCGGAGGAAGTCACGATTATGTGAACATGTCGCCACAGTTGGGTGTCAGGCGGCAACTCACGGCCAAATCCGAACTGTCGGGGATGGTGACATATGCCGTCAGTTCGCCACAGCCCTATTTGAATATTTACACTCCGGTATTGGCTGATTACCGCAATCTGTTTATCGCGTCCAATCCCGACAAATATTCTCAGGATGTGAAGGTGTCGTTTTCTTACCGATACCGCAATCCGATGAAGTCGCTGTTTGTCAATCTGTCAGCGGGGTATGGGTATCGGCGCAGTTCCATAATGGCCAATCAGCTGTTTGTCGGGGATTTGATAATCTCAACCTATGCCGACCGGCTTTACGGAAGCGATAACTGGTATATGAAGGGTGGTCTCAGCAAGGGACTCGGCCACAGCAAAATGGTTGTGGGGGTGGAGGGTAGTGTCTCGCTCGCGTCAGCCTCATCGATGCGTGAAAGCTCGGTTGTCCCTTTCAGTCAGGCGACAGCCCAGCTGAAACTATATTTCAAGGGGAGCATTCTCAGGTGGCTCTCGGCAAACTATGATGGGAGTTATGGATTCTCAAGGCTCGACATAAACAATGACCGGAGCAGTTACCATACTTTACATCAGAATCTTTTCGCGACGATTATTCCGAATGACCATATTCAGTTCACCCTCGGCGCGGAGCATTTCCTCACACATTTCCCGGAAGGGAACCACGCTGCCCTGATATTGCTTGACGCATCGGCTGTCGGCAGGCTCAACGACAAAGTGAGACTGACCCTCACCGCAAACAACATTCTTGACCAACGCAGCTACAAGTATGTGAATTACGGCACACTCTCCCGCTCGGAACAAGTCTTCAATATCAGGCGCCGCTCAATCCTTCTCTCCCTTCAATACCGTTTCTGACATGCGGTCATTCTATAATGAGACTATCATGGATGCGGCGGTGTCGTCGGCAACTTTGTCCCCCTTGGTCTGGCGGATGATTTCGATGGCGAACGGTAAGGTTGTGCCGGGGCCTTCAGAAGTTACCAGATTCGGGGCGGTCACGACTTTTTCCTCGACATATTCACCTCCGTTGGCGTTGATTTGATTTCCTAAACCTGGGTAGCATGTCGCCTTTTTGCCTTTCAGGATTCCCAAGGGGGCGAGAACCACAGCCGGTCCGGCGCAAATCGACGCTATACGGCCGCCTTTGTTGTAATGTTCGAGCAGCATCCGGGAGACGGTCTCGGATGCGTGGAGGTTGGGAGCCCCGGGTACACCTCCAGGAACGATAAGCCAGTCGGCATCACTGATATCGATGTCAGAAATCAGTGAATCGGCAACGATTGTCTGGCCGGTGGCCCCTTTGATTTGGAGGGTGGAATCGACGGCCACCGCCACAACGGGGATTTCAGCCCGGCGGAGCGCGTCGATGGTCGCCATCGCCTCGATTTCCTCAACCCCTGGGGCGAGGAAGATATAAGATTGTTTCGCTTTTATAGTCATAGCGCAAATTGACAAGATTGCCACAAGGGCCAATCTTCTTAATGAGAACATATCCTTATCGATTTATACACAATGATAAAACACCCGTCGCCCCCAGACGGTTCTATTTTTTCTTTGACTTCGGAAAAGGCAGATGCTCCCACAAGGTCTCAATCACTTTAAGAGTCTGCTGACGATTACGGAAATCAAGGATATATCCCTCTTTCGCCCCTTTGTATGCGCAACCGGTCTCCGCATCCGACATCAAGTCGGCAATACACGGCAGTTTTTTGACAAAGGCCATGTTGTCACATGCCGTTATCACGCATTTTTCATTCACATAGATGACATACTCGCCCATCATCTTGCGGGCGCGTATTTCGCCCAAAGGAGCAAGTGTCTCGCAGACGGATTCTATGAATTCAGCGGTACAGGCCATGATGTTTACGCGGGGGGGAACAGTGAGCAGAAACCTTGTTTGTTGAACTGATAATACATCTCGATACGTTCTGGAGAGTCATTCTCAAGAAGCAGAAGCAATTCCCGCGTGAATTCAAGCACGCCGGAACCGTTGGCTGTCACGACACCGCCGTCTGAGACGGCCTGCTGATGAAGGTAGCCAGTCGGGTTGGTATAGTTCTCTGCGCCCCATATTTTCAGCTGGCTGATTCCATTTCCGGTATGTTTTATGTCGTTTAGGAATCTATTTTTTGCCAGGAAGGAAGCACCATTGCAGATTGCTCCGACAATTTTTCCGCTCTTGATGGCTTTCTCCACAACCGGCACCACGCTTTCCGCGGCTGGAGTCAACCAGCCGTAACCACCAATAAGCACCAGCGCCGCATAATCGTCAGGCATATCCCCGAAAGTATAGTCGGGAATGACTTTGAACCCTCCAATGGCAGCCACCGGTTCGCGAGACTCCGCCACAATCTTGTTGACATATTTCGGATTTGGTTTTAGCTGTTGCTCGTCACTGCTGACGGCTTCCATCAGATATACCATTTCATGGGCGGCAAAATCCGGCAAAAGTATGTAAAGTATTTCGTTGCTCATATTTACTAATTAAACTTAGTGATGAAATCATAGAGAAGAGGGAGGTGTTTGGCAAATCGGGTAATTTTTTTGTGAAAAAAATGTGCCCTTATATCCGCTTTGACATTTTCAAACAAGCTGGTTGTTTTCTTATAAGCAGGAAGGATTTGCTGCTCAGCCTCAGAGATTACAGTGACCACCTCCCTTATGGAGTCGAAAGCTTCCTCTAAGTTTCGATTGCTTAACTTGCATACTATCTGTTCAATTTCATCATCCTCGTTCCAGATAAATACCACAAGGCAAGGTAAGTCTTGGGATTCCTCCAATGAAAACACCTCAAGAAATTTTCTGTTTTCATTAGGTTCGACCCAGGTTTGAACCATCATTTGGAATGAACCAGGCATAGAGGAGTATGGGATTTGATAACGTCCCGAGGCTAAAGGCTTTACCGCAAATATCGGCCATCTGGGACCAGATATCTCGTCTAACTCATTCCAAAAGGCAGCATCCTCTAAGGTTTTTACGATATATGAATGACGACGAGTATACATTATAAAGCCGAAAATGCGGGATTTAGCAGAATCGCATTTTAACCTCAGTGCGGTTAATCCGAATTCTTCTTCAAGGGGGAACATACGTTGCTGTTTAACGGTTGCTGATTCAAAAGCAAAGATAATAAAACTAATGCATTCTACACCGCATAGCCTACGGAAATTCCTCGGAATGCACCACCACATCGGCTTCGAGCAAATCCCGTAACAGATGATGCCAACCGTTAGTATCAGATAGATACAGTATCCTCAAAACATACAAATTGGAAGGGCTTCTCAATGCCCGCTGGCCACTGGGCGCATATCTCTTGCCAAGTCCAAAATAAAGGTTGAGTAATTGAGTCTGTAAGAAATTCTTTGCAAAAGCAAGAGATATCGTTATTAGTGGATGGATTCTTCGCGTCGGTAATAAATATTACCTTTTTTGATTCCGAGTCTTCGCGTATGATATTGCGAATCAACTGATAATACTGAATGCAATCCTTCTCACTCAGCGATTTTTTGGTGATTTCAGAAATTCGATTCTCAGGGCGCGTGAGCATTGTCCGTCAATATTTCCCTCGTGATATGTGTTCATATCTTCGGGCGTGACTGGGTAACGCTCATATCTGTCGGCGTCCCATTGGCGCATAAGATACTCGTTTTTAAGCCACGATGTAATCACAGCGGCATCTGAAGGTTGATATGAACGTAATGTGAGGCTCATTTGCGTTTGGCGATAGGGATTCTAAGAACGGTTTTCATCTTTTCGGGACTGCATTTTCTCGGATCAGAAAGATATATCTCATGGTGGTGGCGACTCGCTGTAATATCCTTTAAGTAACCGTTTGATTCAATATACCTGTCAATAGCATCAAGAGACATCGACTCTGTGTCGTATGACCCGGTATGCATGATTTGCGAACATAGACCTTCTTCAAAACTCATATGGTAAAGAGAGGAGCAATCAAGTCCTTTTTTACGGCACACCTCTCTTTTGGCCCATCCCACGTCATCATCCTCCACAAAATCGGGAACACGTATCATTGCAATCCATCGGAACGCAGACTTGTCTGTGAAATCATCTGTGATGGTATTGTCAGTCCACCATAGACCCTCAAGTGGAGGTACGACGTATTCAAAGAAACCATCGATACGGTAATCTGTCTTGTAACTCATTTTCAGAGCATAAGCCACAGGATAAAGAATGCCTAAAGCCTGCTGGTATTCTCCGTCCGGCTCATTAGGGTTTCCATTGCCATTGACAGCGATAAACTTCATCTCAGGCACTTCCACGATAGTTGGAGTAGCCTTAGGCATATACATCCCCTTGTATTCTTTCTTGTAGTCAAACGCCATTTCTGAACTTTTTACCGTTATAATTCTGTTTTACCTCGTCGATTGACTTGCCGCCAATGCCAAAGTTCTCATCCGGCAACTCCTTTATGGCAACAGTGAAGAACTGCTCCGGGATATGGGTTATCTCGGAGGCTGTGGCTGTAAGCCTCTTAATCAACTGTTGTTTCTGTTCTGCGGTCAACTGCCCGATTTCTATTGATATATACGGCATACAATTAATTGTTTTGAATATTTCTGTTATTCAGATATCTGCTTATCCCCATTGTAGTCCATCCGATAATCAAATAGACAGAGGCATATATGATAAACCATACTTCCTTGATGTCGAAGAATAGCCACGTTCCGGCAAGAAAAGCAACGGACGATACCAAGGGTAGATTCCACATCCGGCGTATATCTCTGCCGCAACGGAATCCAAGTATGGCGGAATATATCGGATTGACAATGAAGAACAATATCATGCACAATGCCATTCCCGAACATTCCGAAGCAAGTCCGGCCACAGCAAACGGAAACACGAACAACACCGCAACAGTAACGGCAATCCAAGTTGTGATTACTTTGCGACTTTCCATAGCAGCTTACAGTTATATAGCCAGACAATCTAACTATTCAATTTTTCCAGCGTTTGAGATGCGGGAAGAATTGGCGCATTTGCTCTTTCATCTGCTCGACTGTAAGATTTTGACCGGAGTTTTTGTTTATCTCGTCGGTGAACTGGGCGCAGTGGTCTATCATCTGCTCCATAGTCATGCCCTGCGTGAACTTGCCGTCCTTGTAACAGTAGATGCAGAAATCTTCGTTGGGCGTGCAATCAGCATTCGTACCGAGGATTTCACTTGTGAGAGGCATTCCGCAGCTCTGACAGAATTTCATTTCCATTGTTTTTTCTTTTTGCCCATCATTCCGACAGGGCGATTCGTAAATACAAAAGCGCGGACTACCAATGCAGCATTCTAAGTCGAAGGTTGTAGGGAACCTAAATGCACGAATGTAGTATGGCAGCCCATGCTGTATGCGTGAGAACCACTATACTATCCTTCTGCAGTGTCTTGAATTTCCTACGTTCTCGACTTACAAGAGAGCATACCGCTTCTTATTTCTAAAATGTCATAGGCAGTTTTTACTATATGCCTATATTTGTGTCAAACCTACCGCAAAGTTACGAAATTATTATGAGATTTTAACGGTTAAACGTGGTGATCTGGCGGAATTTTGGCTGAGGTCACCACATTTTTACAGTCTGATTTACAGTCTGATGATGGTTTAAGTCTGTTAAAGTTTGGGGTTATGGAGCGGTGACGTGGGGTTGAATGATGCTGAATGATTTTTAATAGATATAATTTGTGTGCTGATTATCAGTATATTAACCAATCGCAATAAAAATACGCGCCTATTGCGACAAGCATAATGTACAATGATACAGCACGTTAGTATGGGCGTGGATGAATAAAAGACCGCTAACTTATTGAGAATTAGCTGCCTTTTGTGGTGCCACCAGAACCTGAATTTCTGAATGAATGCGAATGGATTTGAATGTATTATTTAGGCAAAACGCTGAATAATAGTGCAATATGAATTATAATGAATTTTGCCGATTTTCAGATTTATTCAAAAAACGTGGTGACCTACGTGGTGACCCGACTTGACAAAATGCGGTTTGGGTTGTTATATTTGCAGAACCAAAGTGGCTGACTGTGAATAACTGTGAACGCCACCATTCAAATTTTTTATTCAGAAAAAATATGGCAACAACACCCTCTCCAAAGAAATTAACCCCATTCCACATCCGAAACAAGGACATGGGGAAAGAGACCGCAACTCTGTTTATTCGTATCCATACCCGTAAGATTGATGTGCTGGTTTCGACCATGCTTCAGGTCGAGGTTGCCGACTGGCAGAAGGCTACGGCATCTCCCCGCGCATGGCTGGCACATCAGAAGAAGAACTATCAGCTTCACGCCAAGCTGACGCAGATTGAAGGCATTGTTAAGGCTCATCTTGCAAAGGTGAACTTTGACCGTGAAGCACTCGACATGGATGTGCGTTACATTTCCGAGCCGGAAAAGGTTGATGCTGAACGCCGGGCGATGGAGGAAGCTGCCGAAGCCGAGCGAAAGGCTATCGCCAAACGGGAGGCGGCAAAAGAAAAAGCCCGCAAGAAAGCCGAGGAAAAGAAACGTATCGAGGATGAGAAGAACCGTCTTATCTGGCCGTTTCTCATTCAATTTGTCGATGACATCAGGAGCGGGGCGCGAAAAATCGGCAGTGATGACTATGCACCCGGCACCTGCAAGGCGTGGAAAAGTTTTATCGGTGTTTATGAAGGCTTCGACCCATTGCACAAATTCGGATGGGCAGACATCGACCGCGCGTTTGTGTCACGTTACATAAATTATTTGCAGAAGCACGGCTATATGGCGAAAGTGGTCAACAAACATCTTACAAATCTTAAGGCTCTTATCAACGCCGCCTTCATTGACGGCGTACACGATAACCAACGTGCAGCGGCACTAATTGTCAAGAAGAAGATTGAAGACCGCGACAAGGCAGTCGAAATCTATCTCACCGAGGAGGAGCTGCAAGCCCTCTATGAAATGCCGCTGACCGGGAAGAAAGAACATATCCGCGATGTTTTTCTCATTGGCTGCTATACCTGCCAGCGCGTGAGTGATTACAACAATCTCAATGCCGACAACTTTGAGACCACCCGCAAGGGAACACGCATAATCCGACTTGTTCAGCAAAAGACTAAGACCGAGGTGACAATCCCCATTCTTAACGAGAACCTTATCACCATCTGCGAGAAATATGGCTATAATATACCGAAAGCCAACGAACAGGTGCTTAACCGCTACATCAAAGATATTCTGAAAGACTTGTCGGAGCAGTTGCCGTCATTGAAAGAGAAAGTGCCTACCAAGCTCACAATGAAACAGAAGGAGGCATTGATAAAGAAGAAGAAAGAGCCTGAGACAGACCTCAACGGCAATGTTATCGTGCCTCGCTATGACTGCGTGACAAGTCACACCGCCCGACGCACTGGCATCACCAATATGTATCTCAGCCACAAGTACACCATCCTCCAGATGATGCACGTCAGTGGTCACAAGACACAAAAGACCTTCATGGACTACATCAAGCTATCCTCCGAGGAGATAGCCGACGAAATCGCCGCCATGTCCAAGAAGGACAGCGAGCTGTGGTGAACTATGTTTCCATTCCAAAAAGATGGTCTCTTGTCCGCTTTCTTGGAATGGAATTACATTGAGCAAATCTAAACTGTTCAACAATAGTGTCTAATCCAAAATAAATTTGTAACTTTGTATTATGTTAACGGCATCACAAATACAAGAACTCGTGAAAGGAGGCGAAGGCTACAATGTAGACTTCAAGCGCAGTGTGCCCTCTAAAGTCAAGGAAATCTCCGATGAAGTTGCGGGTTTTGCTAATGCAGCCGGTGGATATGTCCTTATCGGAGTCGATAATAACAACCAAATTATTGGAACAGAGATTGACAACAACAAACGTTCTGCCATTCAAGATACGATTGGAGAAATTTCTCCCGCATTGAAATGTGAATTTTATCCCGTTGATGTCGAAGACAAGAAAGTCTGGGTAATAGATGTACCAAGCGGCAAGGATAAACCATACATTACCGGTGGTATCATTTACGTCCGAGAGGGAGCCAATTGCCAAAAACTCCGCTCAGCCGAAGAGATAAGAGCGTTCTTTGCAGAGTGTGCCAAGATATTCTATGATGCCATACCCTGCAAATGGTTTGACATTAACGAAGATATTGACCCGCGCAACTTCAAAGAGTTTATGGAAAAAGCGCATTTATCCAATACACTTCCCATTAAACAACTCTTTGATAGTCTTGAACTCTACACTGATTCCGGCTTGCCGAAAAATGCCGCAGCTTTATTCTTTGGAAGAGAGCCGGAACGTAAGTTTCCTCATGCCGTGATACGTTGTCTCCGTTTTAAGGGTCTCGACAAGGTACATATTATAGATGACAAGACATTTGGCGGTCCATTATACCAACAGTATCTCGATGCGCTTTCATGGATCGAGAGCAAACTTGAGGTCGAATACATCATCAAGGGTACAGGTCCGCGTCAGGAAATATGGGAGATTCCACTTGATGTTTTCAAAGAAGCCGTTATGAACGCCATCTGTCATCGTGACCTATATGAAGAGGGAGCGACCATCATGGTGGAGGTTTATGATGACCGGGTGGAAATATCCAACCCCGGCGGCCTGTTGCCGGTTGTAGCGGCGGAGTTCGGACACAAGAGTATGAGCCGAAATCCACTTGTGTTCGGTTTGTTTACTCGTATGCACGTTGTCGAGAAAGTCGGCTCCGGAGTTCCTCGTATGCGCGATTTGATGAAGGATGCAGGACTCCCAGAACCGATTTTCAGTAACAAGGGCTTCTTTACCGTCACCTTCATGAAACGTGTCAAGCCAAAAGGCGCCAATAATGGTACATTAAATGGCACATTAAATGGCACATTAAATGGTACATTAAATGGTACAGAACAATTTGTTCTTAACAGCATAAAGGCTGCCCCCGGTATAACCGCCAATGCATTGATACAACAATCAAATAAAAGTACCAGCACAATACGAAGAACTGTCAAACAACTCATTGATAAGGGTCTGGTCGAATATCAAGGCTCTAAGAAAACCGGAGGATATTTTTTAGTCCCATATAAAATTCAATAAATATGCGTGGAATAAATTATAAGTCATCTATATATGAGAACCTATATTCACGTGGGACTCAGTGTGTCTTCATAAGTCACAAAAAAGAAGATTCTGCTGCAGCTAAACAAATCGCAGATTATCTCATGAATGCTGGAGTTAACGTATATTTTGATGAGTATGACAATACATTGGACCTTACGGATCCGCATTCAGTTGTAAATAGCATAAAAAATGGGTTAAATCATTCAACGCATCTGTTAGTCCTTTTGAGTCCGAACGCATTACTATCTAAGTGGATTCCATGGGAAATCGGATATGCATATGATTTAAAAAAGATTATTAGCTTGACTTTAAAGACTGTTGCAGAATGGGAACTACCAGAGTATCTTAAAATCACAAAAATCATTAGGGGCACAACAACCTTGAATCAATTTCTCTCTGAACTAACAGGACTTACTGAGCCATATTTAATAAGAGAATCTAAGTTATTCTCTGCAACTATGGACAGACATCCATTGGATGATGTTTTAGTATGGAATAGGTAATGACTTTATAAAATCGACGAAATGGAATTTACGCCACCAATTACGGTACATTTTCTCATTCATGAAAAATATGAGAGACTGCAAGAAGTTAGAAAATTTCTTTACACGCTTCTTTGCCGAGATTCTGACAATACTAATTTCGACGGGCTGGATATCCCTGTATATTTCCATGTAGGAAACAGTGGGAGTGTTATACCAGAAATTAGCGAAGTCAAAAGCGAAATACATGTCATCATCCCCCTCATAGAAGAGCATATGTTTTGTGATGATGCATGGAGAAAATACATCGAGAATTTAATTAATGCTGGAGAGAAGCACATAGTACCTGTGTCTTTGTGTGAATACGCATTTGAATTCAATAAAGACCTCAGTAGAAAACAGTTTATCACATTGAGGTCTCTGTCTATTCTTGACAACAAAATAGAGTTTCAAATAAGACTGTTTGAATTTATTCTTCGCATCCTATCAAAAAATGAAAAAGAAAAACTACTGCTATTTATCAGCCATTCAAAAAAGGACAGTGATCAAATCGGTCGGATCAGAGCAGAAGAATTTAGAGATTATCTACGAGCCCATTCAAAGTTAAACTCTTTTTTTGATGCTAATGATATTTTAGACGGTCAAGACTTTGGTGACATTATAAAAGAGAATGTTGACAGATCGTTGTTTGTACTGATACACTCAGATACTTATTCTGACCGAGAGTGGTGTAGAAAAGAAGTCTTGGAGTGCAAATATAATCAGGTGCCAGCTATAAGGGTTGAACTCTTCACTAAAGGATGCAGCCGATTATTCCCATATATGGCCAATATTCCTTGCATTCGTTTCTCTGGTAATTGGCATGAAATAACAGCTCTTATGCTGCGGACCGCTCTTGATTGGCGTTACCAAAAGGCCTATCTAAATAAATTGAATGAAGCCTGCGGAGAATCGATTTTTGGAATTGAGCCAACGATTCCGGAACTGATATCCATACATCATAATCATAAAGAATGTGAGAAAATATTATATCCAGAACCTCCGGTTGGTCTTGAAGAACTGGAAGTATTGACGGAGTCTTTTGAAAACAAGAGGTTCGTCACTCCTATGCAATTATTAACATCGGGGGCAGATCTAACTGGCAAGAAAATAGCTATTTCAATTTCTGAACCTTCCAATAATATGTATAATATGCTTGGTCAAGAAGCTCTTAATGATCTGGCGGTTGAATTGCCACGACATCTTTTAGCTTCAAAAGCCGAGCTTGTATATGGTGGAGATTTAAGGCAAAACGGGTTCACAAGAAAATTGGCAGAACTATCTTTCCAATATGCCCAAAGCGAACATAGTAAAAAGCAATATTATTCATTTCATAACTTTTTTGCATGGCCAATATCTGTTGCCATAAATCAGATTGAAAAGGTATTTCTAAAACGTTGTCGTGTTCATATACATACAACTGGTGCGCCTGATGAGTGTGACGAAGAAGATAGAGCTAGGTTCATTCCTCCTCATAATTCTCGTTATAAACTACTTTGGAGTATATCGTTGGCCCAAATGCGGGAGAAAATGGAAAATTTCGCAGATGCGCTTATTGTAATGGGTGGTAGAACGAAAGATTTTAAAGGCAAGATGCCCGGAATAATTCAGGAATTTAAAATTGCATTAGAGTTGAAGAAACCTGTGTATATTGTGGGTGCTACTGGTGGCTGTGCTGCCATCTTGCGAGAATGCTTATTAGAGAAACGAACAATTGATGAAACGTCACAGATGTTCACGATTGATGAAGATCTGAAAATCGCTTTACATGAAAGAGGAGAAGATGCTGAAGGAGCGAATTTTCTCTCGTCATTATATGACACAGGAGCTATCAATCAACTAAATAATGGATTGTCTGAAGAAGATAACTTGCAACTGTTACATTCGACGAATGTAACTGAAATCGTTGCTCTTATTTTGCAAGGATTAATGACAAAATTAAATGAAGAAGACAATGGCAACGCATAACGTATTCATAAGTCATTATAGCGGAGATGTCCAGAGGCTTCGTGATTTAAAGAATCGTCTTGCAGATAGAGGATGTATTGTGCGTAACAGTTCTTTAGAGGAAGATAAGGACAATAAAGTTGTACACAAGGGCAAAATTGTTTCAGATGCCGTAATTGCACGTTATCTTCGAGCAGGTATAAACTGGGCAAAATCGTTTATTGTAATTATAGGGGAGCATACTCATGAAAGGCCTTGGGTGAATTATGAGATTCGAAACGCGTATCTTCAAGGCAAGCAGATCATTGGAATATATGACTATGGATGCAAAGAAAAGGTAGAACTTCCTGAAGCATTTAAGCGATATGGCACATCTCCTATAGGATGGAACTCAACAGAAAAATTAGCGGACATACTTGCGGGTAAGCACGTACAACCAGAATTGCCCGATGGCACCGCAAGTGGACCGATCTATAATATAATTCACATAAACTGTAACTAGATGAATTTATATTCATACAAGATGGATCATGACTATGGACTGGCTCCCAATCCATTCTGGGGGTTTATGTCCTTAGCTGTTTGCAAAGGTAAAATTCGGCGCAATAAAAATCTTCAAATTGGAGATTGGATAATTGCCACAGGTGGTAAAAGTCTTGGTTATGAGAACTGCTTGATCTATGCAATGAAGGTTGAAAAAATAATTTCATTTGATGAGTATTGGAATAATCCAAATTATGGATGTAAAATTCCCGTGATGAATGGCACTTTATCTCAACTCTATGGTGATAATTTTTACCATACTTTGGCCGATGGAAGGATTGTTCAAGAGCCCTCGGCACATAGCAACCCAGATTTTTCACCAAATGAAGGTCATAAAGAAAGAGATACCACAGGTAAAAATGTCCTGCTTTCCAATGAGTTTTTTTACTTTGGAGATAAAGCTCCACTCATTCCACAAGAATTGCATGATGTGATATGCAATGGACGAGATTATGCTTGTCCTAAGATTCCTGAGGACATTAGAGAAGCATTTATTTGTTGGTTAAAATCAAATTTTACTACTGGAATACATGGTGACCCCATAAGTTGGAGGAATTTCAACTTGCCAGAATTAAAAGGCCTTCCAGAATGAGAATTAAGAGCAGTGATATAGTTCCGAATGATAACGTTTTACGTTATTATTTCTATTTTATGCAGGAACGGATGAATATATTTTGGAATAGGTGTAATTCTTCCTTCCCGCTTACAAAAGATCCAATTCTGACAAAATACAAATTTACAAATGTATATCGGGTCTGTGATAGAGTAAGTCAATATTTGATAAGTCGGATAATATACAGCAAAGAGAATGTAATTAATGACAAAGATTTATTGCTTCAAATTCTTATTTTTAAGATTTTTAATAAAATCGAGACATGGGAATATCTGATACATGAATTTGGGCCAATCAGAGTAGATAGTTTCGACGTAAAAAAAATATCAGATATTCTAACCATACGACAACAATCTTGTCCTATTTTCAGTAATGCTTATATGATGACCGGATCTCATAAAAGATATAACCATCTTTCTACAAAGCATGAAAAATGGCTAACAATGGTAAAAGAGGAATTTTTAGCTGGTAGAATTATAGATGAAATCATTAGTTCAAAATCGTTGAAAGATTTATATAACACACTCCATGGTTGTTCCTTTATTGGAAGTTTTCTTGCATACCAATATGCAATTGATTTCAACTATGCACCTTTTTTTAATTTTGATGAGAATTCATTTGTTAGAGCCGGTATAGGTGCAATTAGAGGAATTAAAAAGTGTTTTCATTCCTATGGAGAGTGCTACGAAGATGCAATATACTATGTGCATGAAAATATTGACATCCTTAGAAATAAATATGGTTTTCTTGATTTTAAACCAATTCCTGGACATGAACCAACTCTTCTAGATCTTCAGAATTGTTTTTGTGAGACTGATAAATATCTTAGGGCGAAGTTACCCGAATTAAAAGTGGATAACACTCGTATTAAACAAACATATCATCCGTCTCCTTACCCAATAGTTTTATCCTTTCCCTCAAAATGGGGAATAAATAATATGGATAGCTTATGTATACAGCCGAGTTTGAAGGAATCAACTCTTTTTTAGTAGAAAGCTGCAAGCTGCTTAAAAGTGAAGCCCAAGTTAGATATACAAGGGGCGAAAAGTGTTATGAGCTCCCAGAACCATACATGTTTAAGATAACGAATCCATATGCACGAGAAATTACCATTCCAGCAAGAAGATGGAATCGCTATCTTCCTTATGCAGAATCGTTATGGATAGCATCAGGGAGGAATGATATGGGATTTATCCGTCATTATTTAGCCAATTTAGATGATTACTCTGATAACGGAGAAACTATGAGGGGCGGATATGGACCTCGATTCAGACATTATGACGGCAATCATTACGACTACGATATTCGCGCAATCTTGGATGAAGGTCCTCTAGAAGTTGATCAATTCCGTTACATAGTAGAATGTTTTAAACAAGATCTAAATACACGAAGAGCAATAATAACAATTGGAGACCCGTTAAAGGACTGTTTTAATGATCAGCGAAAATTAAAGCAAACAAAGGATGTTCCATGCACACGAATGCTACAATTCATAAAACAGCCAAACTGCAATAAATTAAATCTGATTGTAACAATGCGATCTAATGATTTAATATTTGGCGCAAGCGCGGTTAATATATTTAATTATACCTTTCTACAAGAATATTTTGCAAAAATATTAAATCTTGAAGTTGGAGATTATATTCACATCGCCAATAATCTTCATTACTATGAACGGCATATCAATATGGTTAATACTCTTTCTCATATTTCAATTATTAATGAGAATCCTGTTGTAAGACAGAAATCTTTCTCATCATTGCCAGAGTTTGATTCATTGATTAAACGCTTGACTAATGAGGAGTTCAAAATGAGACAAGGAATAGCTAAATATAGTGTGATAGAATTTGAAGATGAATTCTTTAATAATTGGTATCAAAATCTTTATCAATTTAATCTTTATCACGAATAAACTCATATAAATAAATTATTATTTATATATTATGCATAAAGTTTTTATTTCATACCATCATGCTAATGACCAGTGGGCGAAAGAGGCTCTGGTCAAATGGGCAGAAGAAAATAATATTTTTATAGATGGTTCTGTTGATACGGGAGATATTCCAGACAACTGGAGTGATGAAAAAATACGTGAAGAAATCCGCGATGAATACCTTAGGGATACATCAGTAACAATTATTCTTGTAGGTACGGAAACTAAAAATCGCAAGCACATAGACTGGGAGATTTATTCGTCAATGTACGATGGTAAAAAGAATAAAAAGTCTGGAATAATTGTTATCTACCTTCCTATTGTGCAAGCGACTGGCAGTATTCATGTGGGACATGGAGCCAAAGAGAAAACTTTGGTACATCCCGGAATAAACAATTGGATTAGTATTGATTCAAGGTCGGAATATGAACGAAGACATCCTTATCTTCCAGCTCGCATTATTGACAATCTTATGATCGACGATTCATATATTTCTGTATTGAAATGGGAGGACCTTAATGTTAAAAGACTTAAGGCTCTGATTGAGTATGCGTTCGAAGACCGACAAATCGCTAAATACGACCTTTCGCGCCAAATGAGGAAGTATAACGGATAGTTTTTTATCCTAGCTAACTAAGGGAAAAGAGGGAATCAAGAACGGAATAATGAAAAGATGTCCGGAATAATTTAGAGAATCCAATGTTGGATATTATCTTTGGAAGCCGATTTAGAAATCTCGATTTAACGATATATTAAACGCTATATCGGTTGTATATATATCGAGATACTTGTACAACCTCGTGCTATATCCGGTGGAAAATATTTGGCGAGATTCAGAATTGCGACTTATCTTTGCCACTGAAAAGAAGATTTGGCGCGAGTTGCCATACCCGTAAATGCACTATTTTGGGCTATGGATAACTTTTTTCGTCAAATTGTGAACTTTTCTGAACAATGCCTTGTTAGGAAAGTTGTGGTGGCATATTTTGCGACCATAGCGGAGCGTCAGATTGTTCTGCCGTGACGGTTGCGCCTTTATTTCACCGCATACCTACCTCCCAGTCCAAGAGAGGGCTGGACTAAGATTAGACCCCGATGGGTCGAACTCCTATCGCACAACCCCAAAAGTGTGTGCTTGAATTTCGCACCCGGCTCATCGACCTATGCGAACATAATCGGTGTGCGGGTACATACCCGACGCTTACACCGATGCCGGTGCTTGTATTGAAGCGTGACGCTTGTGGCATTTATTGACACACCTACATCATATACGCAATAGCTGACAAGATGGGTGTCGCTGATGGGTATTTGTGCAGATTTGGAATCCTCAAAAATTTTTCGTATCTTTATGTAGCGATTGAGAGCCACGCATACCGAAAGCGACACGTTCAACTTTATAGCCCGGAAATGGAACGATGCTCCCCGACGGATGCAAAGCCCGATATTGCGCAACGAAAAGAAAAAGAGGTACCACAGGAAAGACCGGAAAACTGTATCCGGCATCACTATGAAGAACCTGCTGTTGAATGCGGAAGGCACCGCAACGGTTTAATCCGGCAACAACTCGCCCTAAGGAAGCGATGCTCAACGGATTAAGCACGTGGAACAACGGCAGAGAAGAAAGCCCGGCACAGCCATGAGCTGTCATAGAGCCGTTACAGGCGTGCATTTGCGACACCCATATCTCACCGAGAATTACAGACTATCAGGCGGTGCAGCATGACGTGTGTCCATAAATGAGCCGTGATGAGCCAGAAATCAGAGAGCGCACAGCCATAACCGTGCCCGTACAGAATCTGTACGTCAAAAACAATCAATTAAAAAGAAGAAAATGCGTATGCCTTACCCTATGTAAGTCAGACACAAAACCCTTTGTGCCCGTCTCATATCCAGAACGGATACCACTCATGCCGTTGCCAATCCGCACGGCATAGGGTAGGACGAGCTACGCCTTGCGCTGACCTAAAACGGTCGGCAGCAACAATCGTCGGCTTTAGTGAAACATAGCCGACAGCCCCTTCTATGTCCTTTCGGGGACACATCTTCACTGCCTTAATCGTCGCCGGGCAGTGGATGGTGTAAACAATCCGGCGATATAACTTAATTTCATTCCCCTCAGATGAAAGCAAGCCTATACGACCTCCTTCAGGTGTCGTTGTCCGACCCTGATTCCCCAAATATTCTCCTCACCGTCCACCTCTCCGACCTTCATCAGTTGGTGGTGGACACAATCGAAGCCACACGCGAGCGTCTTCTCCCCATCTTCATGGAGGCGGAGAAAGACAAGCCGCTCACCAAGAAACAGGCTGCCGAACAGCTCGGCGTGTGCGAGACCACCATCTGGAACATGGTTCAAAGCGGGAAACTGCACACCTTCAAAGTGAACGGCAGCACACGTTACAGCCAGCGTGAGATACGAGAGATTATAAACGCCCGCAATGAAGCCTGAACCTATGACAGAAATTGACACAACTCCCGAAGCCGACGACCGCTTTGAGCGCATCGGCACCACCTACTACAAGATTGTCCGACAGCCCAACGCCGCCGGACAACTCATGGAGCGCAGTATCCCGTGGACAATCGAGGCGATACGTCAGGACTATGGCAAGGACTTTCTTGCCAATGTACCCAAATACGACGGTTTCTGCTGTGTTCCCTCGCATCTGGGCTATCAGCCCGTGGTAGGCAACTTCAAAAACAAGTATTCGCCGCTCAGCCACATTCCCGCCGAGGGAAAATGGTCGTGCATCGAATCGCTTGTGCGCCATATCTTCGGCGACCAGTACAACCTCGGCCTCGACTACCTGCAAATCCTCTACACCATGCCGTTGCAGAAACTCCCGATTCTGCTGTTGGTATCGGAGGAGCGCAACACCGGCAAATCCACCTTCCTCAATTTCCTCAAACTGCTCTTTGAGGCGAATGTCACGTTTAACACCAACGAGAACTTTCGCAGTCAGTTCAACGACGACTGGAACGGCAAACTCGTAATCGTGGTTGACGAAGTGCTTCTCAACAAGCGCGAGGATTCAGAGCGTCTGAAGAATCTTAGTACAACTTATAACTACAAGATGGAAGCCAAAGGACGCGACCGCGAGGAGGTGAGTTTCTTCGCCAAGTTCGTGCTGTGTTCCAACAACGAGTATCTTCCCGTAGTCATCGACCCCGGCGAGACACGCTACTGGGTACGGAAGATTCCTAAGCTTACCACCGATGACACCACCTTTCTGGAGAAAATCCGCTACGAAATACCGGCATTTCTCCACGCCCTTACCTATCGACAACTATCAACCGCCGAGGAAAGCCGGATGTGGTTCGCTCCCGGACTGATTGACACCGATGCGTTACAGAAAATCATCCGTGCCAACCGCAACCGAGTGGAGCTGGAACTCGTCGAGCTGCTGCTCGACATCATGGCGAGTATGCAGGTTGATACCGTTTACTTCTGCTTCAACGACATACTCAATCTGTTCGACTACCAGCGCGTCAAGACCGACCGCACGGCACTGAGAAAAGTCGTACAGGACTGTTGGAAGCTCAGCCCCGCGCCAAATTCGCTGTCATACACCACCTATCAGATTGGGGTGTCCGTCAGCGAACCGGCATACGTCGAGACCCGCAAAGTCGGACGGTTCTACACCGTTACCCGACAGATGTTAGAGAGTTTATAATTTTTTCTCGTTGAATTTTGATGAACTGATGAAAAGATAGATACAATATTGTTTCTCAGTGCTTTTTCTTTTCATCGGTCATTCATCAATCTCTCATCAAAGGATGAAAGGCAATGAAAGAAAAAAACTGTGTGGCACCGAGAGAAAACGCAATTTCTCTTTTCCTTCGCCGATGATTTTCTTCTCACTGCAAAAGTAATGATGAAACAATGATGAATGGATAATGTGCTGATATAATTGTGAATACCAATTCGATTCATCAGTTTATCAAATTCAACACCTCACCCGGTCGCCGGGATTTTTCTCCCATCGACCACAAACCCCATGATATGGCAACATCAAATCCAAATAGGTTTGCCGAGCCTACAATTATCGGCACAGAATCCGAGGTGCGTCAATACGCAGAAAGAAAAGACAACTCCCAACCAACCGCAAAGAAAGGAAAAACCACTTTTGATACAGATGCATTTCTTCAAAGAGAAGAAGAGAAGATGCGTGCAGCAGAAGAAATGGAGCGGAAGATAAACGCACGAATCAGTGAATACTCAATCCCGTGGAACTTCATGGATAAACTTCCGCCGTTACCCGGCATGAAACTTAATGCCGGACTTGTCAGATGGGAACCCGAAGACCTTGATGCGTTCGTTTCGGAATATGGCGAAGAAGTCAAAAAGCTCGCTGCCGAGCGTAAAGAGGAACAAGAAACCGCACGTAAGGCTTACTTCGCCAACGCGACAAAGAGAAGAAAATCTCGCGGTACATCGGATTCCAAATCATCAAAGCCAGATAGTGACCAAGTCACTATAATGACTGAAATGGGAAATCCCTCGCAACAGAACGTCACGGCATCGGAAGATATGCCAACGATTAAGACAGCATCCACGAGTAATCCCACACAAGCGGAATCGCTATTACATCAAAAAGGAACAGATCTCACTGCCCCTGACACTGCTCCTATGGAGACAGTGAACGATATTGGTGTACCGACTGAAGTCATTACAGCAACTGATACCACTATAATGACTATTACCGATAAAACTGAAGCCCAACCCAATGTCGCTGACACCCCTGCGGTCACGGGCAAAGCCACCCGTATCAGTGCCAAGATGCGCCGGGCATCAAGACAGGAATTCCATGATGC
>ERZ836877.1435-NODE-1435-length-35989-cov-4.076000_pt1 | contig 35989 bp, 24 predicted proteins | sample MGYA00519469_ERZ836877 | MGnify/ENA primary metagenome ERZ836877 (study PRJEB31850, sample SAMEA3708809) | human gut metagenome | biome: human gut; feature: human-associated habitat; material: faeces | place: China | collected 2014 ...
CAATAATTACCATTAATCCCTCAGTTTCATGAAAAACTCCATTTCAGCCTCTTTACGAGGCATCATGGCGACATTCCTGATTGCAGCGGGCGCTTACACCCTTCAGGCACAGGAAAGTGTGCACAAAGTAAAGGATCACTCCACAAATCCCGATCTGTTTTTCCTCTATGAGGGCGACGCCCCCAACAGTCTTTTCATCCTGCCCGGCCCCCCCGACGGCGGCTCCGTGGAATTCCTTAACGACCAGGCCCGCTACAACTGGGGCAAAACGCTGCGCAACACTCCCCGCGGCGCTCAGGCTTCGCGCGACGCCAACGTAGGTGGCGACGGTGTGCCCCAGGCATTCTCCGAAGCATTCGGCGTTGAAATCACCAAGGATGGCACCCCCGAAATCTATAAACTCGTCATCGGCATGCGCGAGGATTGCGGCGACCTGGCCACCCGCGACGCCAAGACGAAGTACAACCGCACGCGTCCGTTCAGTTTCTACGACGAGGACACCTGCAACCCCGCCCAGCAGGCCGAGCTGTCGACCAACGGTTCCTATCCTTCGGGCCACACTTCAATCGGCTGGGGCACCGCACTGGTGCTTGCTGAAATCAACCCTGCACGCCAGGACGAGATTCTGCGCCGCGGCTATGAGATGGGCGAGAGCCGTGTCATCTGCGGTTACCATTTCCAGAGCGACGTCAATGCAGCCTATCTGACCGGTTCGGCAGCCGTTGCCCGTCTGCACGCCGACCCCGAATTCCTTGCCCAGCTCGACAAGGCAAAGAAGGAATTCATCCGCCTGAACAAGGAGGGCAAGGTGGCAAAGGGGCGTAAACTCGCTTCCCCGACAACTACCGACTGAGCCTCCCCCCCTCCCGGCATTTTTACGGCCGCTCTATACCTCCCCTTAATCTTTAATTTACTTACGGATACACATATGAAACGCTTTATGATAGCCGCGGTCATGCTGGCCGCGATAGCTCCCGCCATACTCGCCGACGATGATGCTGAACCTAAACTGTCGGTGCGCCCCACAGGCCGTATACTTCTCGACGGCGCCTATTATATGGGCGGCAACGGCGACTGGACCGAAGGCTCGGCCGACAAAAAGTTTGTCAGCGGAGTCGCCATCCCCGACGTGCGTATAGGCGTTAAAGCCTCCTACGGAAAGTGGAACGTCAAGATCGACATGGGCTTCGCCTATGGCAAGGTGGGCATGAAGGATATATTCGTGCAATACATGTTCAACCCTTCCAACTCCTTGAAGGCAGGCTATTTCGTGCCGCAGTTCGGTCTCAACTCCGAGACCTCGTCATCAATGAAGCCGAGCTATGAGGAACCCTCGTCCAATGAGTTCTTCTATGCCAATCCACGTTACCTTGCTCTTCAGTACACCTACGACAAAAACCAGTTCTTCGCGGCTGTGTCGGTGCTGGCCGAAGCCAATGTGATGAAGAAAAACGCCACTGAAATGGGCAAGCAGGGGTGGGGAGCGCAGACCCGACTGGTGTGGCGCCCTCACTTCTCCGACGGCGACGCCATGCAGATCGGATGCTCGTTCAATTACTCCACTCCCACCGAGAATGACCACACGGCTTTCAACTACACCTCCAACTTCCCCACGAGGGTGTCGAAAGTGAATCTGCTCACGGCCTATGTCGACAATGCTCGCGGTTCGTTCAAGATGAGTCCCGAAATGATGTTTATCCGCGGGCGTTTTGCTCTCGAAGCACAGTATTACTACATGAACATCGCCCGCAAGAACGGTCTTCGCCACTACACCGCCCAGGGTGCCTACGGCTTGTTCCGCACGCTGCTCATCGGCACCCGGTATGGCTATTCCCACTCGGCCTGCGGGCTCGACACTCCCGCGCCCCGGTCATTGGAGCTGGTGCTCGGCTATAATTACACCAACGCTTCCGACTCCCGCGCCGGCATCTTCGGCGGTATCTCGAACGATGCCTCCTGCACGCTCAACTACTATATCAACAAATATATGATCGCACGTCTGCGCTACAGCTACACCCATGTGCGCGACCGTCATTTTGACACCCTGCTCCCGTCGCGCCACGTGAATATGCTCGAAGCGCGTTTCCAGGTTATTTTCTAAAAGCTTGTTTTTTCTCCTGTTATTGAGCAAAAGCTGCCGCAATGACCGACAGGGCTGATCACCCGGGTCATTGCGGCAACATTGTTAACAGAGGTTAATTGAGGGGGAAAGCCGATGAAATCATGCTGTTTGTCAAATGGGGGTTGCATGGTGTGGAGGTTGTTTGTAATTTTGCAATGCATAAAACAACCCGACAATGTTTCATTCAAAACGTTTAACTATTTTCCTGCCGGCCGCGGCCGCTGCGATAGCTGCCTGGGCCTACACAGTAAGCGGTGTGGTGGCCGACAACACCGGGGAGCCGCTTGCCGACGCCACCGTGCGCATCCTCTCGGCCCGCGATTCCTCGATGGTTACCGGGGGCGTGGCCGATGTCAACGGCGTCTATTCACTACCCGGAGTGAAGCCGGGCAAATATATCATTGAATCATCTTATGTGGGCTATCAGAAGGGCTATATGCCTGTCAGGGTGGCCAATGCCAATCTCCGTGCCGACACTCTGCGGCTGAGCGACTCGTCGGTAAGTCTCGGCGAGGTGACCGCCGTGGGCGTCAAGACTCCTATAAAGGTGATGACCGACACGGTGGAGTTCAACGCCGACAGCTACAAGACACAGCCCAACGCCGTGGTCGAGGATCTGCTCAAGCGCCTGCCGGGCGTGGAAGTCGATGCCGACGGCAAGATCACGGCCAACGGCAAGACCGTGACCAAAATTCTGGTGGATGGCAAAGAGTTTTTCTCCGACGACCCGAAGGTGGCGTCGAAAAATCTGCCGGTGAACATGGTCAACAAGCTGCAGGTGGTCGACCGCAAGAGCGATCTGTCGCGTCTCACCGGCGTTGACGACGGCGAGGATGAGACTGTGATCAACCTCACCGTGAAACCGGGCATGAAGAATGGCTGGTTCGGCACCGTGGAGGCCGGTTACGGCACCGACGACCGCTATCAGGCCACTTTCAACATAAACCGCTTCTGGAACAACAATCAGCTGACCTTTATCGGTTCGGCCAACAATACCAACGACCTTGGATTCACCGATGGCAACGGCAACCGCTTCCGTCGCTTCGGCGGCGACCGGGGCATCAACACCTCGCAGAGCTTCGGCGTGAATTTCAATATCGGCAAAGAGGAGATTTTCCGCGTGGGCGGCGATGTGATGTACAGCCACACCGACCGCGACACCCGCACCCGCAGCAACCGCCAGTACCTTTTCCCCGATTCCGCCTCGTGGGAGAACTCGGCAAGAGATGCCAACGACCGCGGCCACAACGTGCGTGCCGACTTCCGCATCGAGTGGAAGCCCGACTCGTTCAACACTCTCGACTTCCGTCCCACATTCTCGTTCAATCAGAACGATTCGCGACAGCTGAGCGTCGACACGCTGCTTGCCGGCGATGCCGCGCGGTCGACCGTCAACCGCTCCTACAACTCCTCGAAAGCCTACGGGCGCAGCTGGGAATTCGGAGGCCGCCTGATCTATAACCACAATTTCGCGTCGCGTCGCGGGCGCTCTTTCTCGGTGATGGCCAACTATCGTTTCAGCAATGTTAGGGAGAGCGAGCGCTCGCTGTCGTTCAACCGCTTCTACAAGCTGATGAACCAGTTGGGCAACGACTCCATCGACCTCTATGACCAGCATGCCGCCGACCACACCTGGAGCAACACCGTGGCCTCGCGCGTGAGCTGGACAGAACCTCTGGGCGATGCCGCCAACGGCAATTTCCTGGTGTTCAGCTACCGCATGAACTATCGCTGGAACAATGCCGACAAGGATGTGTGGCGCCGCGTGCCGCTCGATCAGGCATTCTCCTCCGAAAATCCCTACGACATACCCCTGGGCCCGCAGGAGTATTCCGACTCGCTCTCCAATTCGTTCCGCAACAATTTCTTCACGCAGGAGATCCGTGCCGGATATAAAAAGGTGGCCTCGAAGTATAATCTCGAGGTGGGCATGTCGCTGGTGCCCTCGATGTCGAAATCCGTCAACCTGATCAACGGCGCCAAGAATATCCCCGAACGATGGGTGTGGAATGTGGCGCCATTCGCGCGGTTCCGCTATAAATTCGACCGTCAGACATCGCTCAATGCCTTCTACCACGGACGTTCGTCGCAGCCTTCGATGACACAGCTGCAGCCTGTGGCCGACTATTCCAACCCGCTGAATGTGGTTGTGGGTAATCCGTCGCTGAAACCCACCTTTTCCCACGCGTTGCGCATGCGTTTCCAAAAGTACAGCCCCGAAACGCAAAGCTCCATAATGTCGATGGCCGATGTGGAGATTGATCAGAACTCGATTATCTCGAAAACCACCTACGATCCCCTCTCGGGTGGTCGCCTCACCACCTACGAGAATGTGGGCGGTGTGTGGAATTTCCGCGTGATGAACATGTTCTCGCGCCCCTTCGGCTCACAGAAAACATGGAGCTTCAACAACAACATCTTCGTGATGTTCAACCAGCGGATGGGCTATAACAACGCCGAGCGCAACCGCTCGCGTTCGCTCATGGTGGCCGAAAGCCCCTCGCTGGCGTTCCGCCCGAGCAATCTCGAACTGGAGCTGCGTCCGTTCTACCGCCTGAGCAACACCTGGAACTCGTTGCCCAACGTCACCACACCCACGGTGCACAACTATGGCGGCGCGTTCAACGGCACCTACTACACGCCTTTCGGGCTGGTGCTTGCCACCGACATCAGCTACACCGCCTCGTCGGGCTATGCGGCAGGCTACAATCAGAACCAGTGGATGTGGAACGCCTCCGTGTCGTATCAGTTCCTGCGCAACCGCCAGGCCACGGTGATGCTCAAAGTATACGACCTGTTGCAGCAGCAGCAGAATGTCAACCGCTCAGTCACCGCCAACTATATCGACGACACAGAGTATAATTCGCTCACACGCTATTTCATGCTCACGTTCACCTACCGCTTCAACACATTCGGCAAGGGTAACGAACCTGCCGACAACAGCTACCGCAGCTGGGGCGGTCCCGGCGGCCACAGAGGCCCCGGCGGTCCTCCACCCGGCCGCCGATAATACCTAAAATAAAGTATTCTTCAACAAAATCTTATTCTCTACGCGGGGGTGCGCCGACTCGGCGCACCTCCGTTTATCGCATATAGTAGGTAATTTGCTCCGGCGGCTTGTGCGCTAAGGGGTTAATGCCTATCTTTGCACTACCAAATCCAGTTTATAGCGAATAAAACGTAAGTCATAAGACGGCGCCGGCGTGAGTCGGCGCCGCTTATATTTTCCCTACGCTCCGGCAGGAAATCGTGATATTACGGCGGCCAAGTATGGAGCGGCGGCTTTCCTGCCGCCGTTTTAATGAATAACAGGTACCGGAATCTTTTATATGCAGGCGGCTGGAAAGCCGCCTCCCCACACAGGCCTTAAACGTTTCGGGCAGTAGGCGGGCGGAGGGGGGCTGTATGGGGCGGCGGCTTTCCTGCCGCCGTTATAAACCGTTAACCGCCGTTATAAACTGTTATAAATAATCACCACAAAAAATGAGGTTGCGCGGGGAGCGCAACCTCTGATATGGGTGTGGGATGTTGTAAGCTGTAAGCTGTTAAAATTCAGTCTATAATGTCTGAATGCTTAAACGAATTAAGCTGATTTCTGTTATCTGTCGGTTCGTTGAAATCGCTCTTGTCCGGCGCTGAGTGACTCAGCGGTGATGAGACGGCAGGGGGCGAATGACGGGAACTTCGTGGCAGGGTCGATGAAATGGGCAGTGGCGAGAACTTCCCCCTCCGCCGCATTGTCATTGACGATACTCACACTTCGCGCTCCTTCTACGAATCGGCCTGTCGGCGTACCTCATTTTTTAAGGGTTGATCGCCTGAAAGCGAATGAGATTACAGGTTATCAGCGGACGATGAACTTCTTGCCGTTGCGGATGTAGATGCCGGGGACGGTGGGGTTGGCCACCTGGATGCCCTGCAGGTTGAAGATGCGGTTGTCGGCGGCGGCGGCAGCGGGCTCTTCGGTGAAGATGTCGTTGACGCCTGCCTCGAGAGCTTCCTTCACGGCGTCAACAGTGGTGTTTTTGCCGTAGTAGGTGAGGCGGACGTCGTCGAGGCTGATAGTACCTCCTGCGTTGGGAGTTTCGTTGCCGTCGGCGGGGAGTTCAAGACCGATCCAGAAGCTGGGTTCCTCGATGTCGTCGGGATCCTTCTGGAAGTTGGTGACGATGCGGTTGCGGTAGGCGCCGGCGCGACAGAATGCAACAGTCTGCTCGAAGTTGTCGGGAATCTCGTAGGTCTTGCCGTCCTTTTCAACTTTCACGCCTTCGCCGGGAGCCTTGTCGGCGCCGTCGAGGATGTTGCAGAGCTGCACGGTGGACTCAGGATCGTTGGTGAACATGTTGACGGGATGGATGGCATCGAGGTTGCCGTCGCGGTAGTAACCGTTGCATTCGATCACATAAACGCCGTAGGGTAGTTCTCCAGCGGGAATCTCCTGGAAGAGTTCGAATTCACCAGGCTCGATGTCTGTGATTTCGCATGTCGCGCCGAGATAATTTCCTATCTGCCCCATGGCGAGTTTTCCGCCTTTGATTGACCATGCTTCGGGATTGCAATTATTTACATAGTGGTGGAAACCTGGGTTGGCGATGTGGTATGATACATCGACGGGGTTGGTGAGCGATGCTTTCTCAATCATGGCGTCGCGTTCCTCGCGGGTCACAATTTTCCACCAAGCGTTGGGGTCGGTCTTGTCTACGGTGCTTTCGTTGACTTTATAATCTACGGCTCGTTCGCACTGGGTGGACTGACAGGTTGTGCCCCATGCGGCGGCGTGTTCGTAGAATATCACGTGTCCCTTCTCGGCTGACGATGCCTGATACATGGTGAACACGTTCTCCTGGCCGCTGACGGGATCAAATGCCCACAGGCAGGAGTTGTCGGCATCCATCGAGCCCCAGTCGGCGAACCAGTGGTTGGTTTCCGATGCGCGGACGTTGGTGCTGATCTTGCAAGTGAGGCCTGTCTGGGCGTCAACCTGATAAGGAGTGAACTCGGCACCGGGGATGTCGAGAATGGGGTGAACTGCCCATTCGCCACCAGCATCCATAAACTGCTTCTGGCCTACGTTGTAGAGGTAGAACATCTTGCCTTCCTCAAGTTGCGACGCTCCGGTGTGGATGTCGGCCAGGCGTTTACTCTCGGCACGGCGACGGATGCCGCGGAGGGTGTTGATGGCTTGCCACTTCTCATCTTTGTTCTGAGCGGCGTCGAAGAGTTCCTGTGCCTTGCTTACGTCAGTACCGGCGGGGCAAAGAGCCTTGGTGCGGGTGAAGATGTCGAGAATTTCGGCAGCTTCCCGGTGTGGGGCTACTAATGGCGAAAGCTCGCGGATTGCGGCCATCATGTCGGAACCGGAGCCGTTTAGGGCCGGCTTGGCAGCGTTGACAGCTTCGGCAAGACCCTCTGCAGAAGCGTATTTCTCGCCTTCGGCGATAAGGGCGCTGAGGCGCTCCTTGAGAGCGGCTGTGTTTTCGTTGACTTTGGCGGTTTTATAAGTGAGGGTCATCTGTTTGAAGGCGAAGGAGTCTTGAGGGATAATCTCGTTTTTCCAGAGACCGATCACGAGTTTGCCGGTGGACGATACGTTGGCGCTGAGAGGACCGTTTTTGAAGAAACCGTAATGGAATGCGACACCTGAGCCGTATGTCGCGAAGTAAACGCCATTGACTTCGTCGGTATAGCCTTTCTGTCGATCCAGCACAGGGCTGGTCTGGTCGAACAGATTCATTATGAGTGCGCTGGATGCGCCTGCGTAGTACCATGCCTTGTTGTTGAAAGGTCCAGAGGTCTTACCGGTTTCCCATGGAGAGCCTTCGCGTAATAGGCATGGATTGAGAAGTCGTAGGAGCCTTCGGGGAGACCTTCTATCACCGCATATTTGTCGATAATCCCCTGCCAGCCTTCTCGTGCGACAAAGCCGCGGAAGTCACCTTCGCAGACCCAGTTTTGGTCTTCGAATTTGACGTGGTCGAAGATACCTGTTGTGCCCTTCCAGCCCTCGTCATCGCGGATGTTGTTGTAGGTCATGCTGTGGTTAGGGATGAGCCATGTAGCATCGGCGCCTTCGGGGTTGGCCTTGGCTTCTTCCACCATTTTTGCGATGCGTTCCTCGCGGGTTACAAACTGCCAGGTGGAGAGCCCGGTGCCGTCGAGGTCGCGGGTGGGGACATAGCAGTTATAGTCATCCATCCAGTTAGCGCCCAAGTGGTAGGGGGTCGAGATAGTGCCGTCGAGAGCTTCCACACGGATGGTGTAGGCATTGGGCACGCTTCCTTCCTTCGGTTCGATGATCCAGTCGGAGCTATCCCCGCCGCCGTCCATGCCGAACTGAAAATTGGATTCCGAGTCATTGGCGCGTAAGGTGCCGTTGTTGCGGTAGTAACAGAAGATGGAGTATCCCACAAAGCCTGCTGGCTTGTCGAGACGGATGTCCATGCCGATTTTGTTGAGGATTGAGGTGGCTGACCAGGCGTAGGGAATCATGTCGTTGCCGTCGAGCCAGGTGCCGGTCTCCACGTTGTAGAGATAATAAGAGCCTCCGGTCTGGATTTCAGCACCCTGATAGGGCGATGAGGTCAGATGAGCCGGTTCGGCCGCCCATGCGGCGAAAGCACCGCTGATGAGCATGGCAGAGATGAGTAGCTGTTTTTTCATATGGTTAGAGATTTGGTGGGTAATGGAATTTTGGTTTGTTAATTACTTGAATTTCGGTTTGTTAGTTACTTGATTTTGGGTTAATGAATTACTTGTTTTTTTGTTCTCATGGACCTATTCCGCCCTAAAGATAGACATTTTATCAGAATTTAAGCTATTTCTTTTTGTTTTTCTTGGATTGCGTTAACAGAAATTAACGCTGATTGTGGGGCGGAAGTTGTGTGGGGCGGCGGCTTTCCGGCCGCCGTTCAATTGAAAAAAGAACATATAGCAGGAAATATATAGGCTGCAGGGATGTTATAGGCGGCAGGAATGCCGCCTCCCCACAAGCCACCGCCCTTATTACCTATTAATGTGATAAAAAAAGGAGATGTGCCGGGGTGGCACATCTCCATGATATTATCAGAGGACTAACTAATTAGCGTAGGATGTATTTGCGGGCGTTGACTATGTAGATGCCGGGTGCCATTTCGGGCAGGCGGGTGATGCCGGCTTCCACGGGGAAGATGGTGCTGCGGCCGTCGACCGAAACAACTGTTACGAAGGTGTTGAGGGGCGAATCCACTACGAAGGCGCAGCCTTCGGTGTAGATTTTCACGCCGGTCTCGCTGGAAACGCGGTCGATGCCCTCGACATCAAAGCCCGAGAATCTGTAGATGCCGTTGTTGACAGCTGCAAAGTTGTCGGTCTTGTTGGAGTCGCTGCCGCCGTTGAAGATGATCTTGGGGGTAACTACCTCGTTGGAAGTCTTGAAAGAAACTTTCCAGAGGTCGCCCTCTTTGGTCATCTCCTTGCCGGGCCATTGGCCGAGATATTCCATGTTGCCGTTGCCTTCGTCCCAGACGTAGGCGTGGACGGTCGACCAGTTCTTGTCGTTGCGGAAGTAGTAGGTGTAGGTCTGCTCTACGGGCACGGGCACGTCGCCGCGGTCAAAGACCACAGCAGTGGTTGTGGCGCCGTTGTCGTCGTGTACGAAACCTTCTTTATACTGGAGGTCGCCTGTCTGGTTGGCGTTGCCGTTGGTGTTGAAGATGATGCCGGTGGTACCTTCGGTTACTTTGGCCACCTTGTAGGTCTTGCCGTCGGAGCCGGTGGCAGTCTGCATCTTCACGCCGGGCCACGATGACTGGCCAGCGCCGCCCCAATAGTGAACATTCTCCTTGTCGCCGCTGTAGGCCAGGTTGTAGTCACCCTTGATGGTGAGAGTACCGGGGGTGGGAGGAGTGGGCTCGTCGGTCTTGGTGTAGGTGAATGTCTGCACGTTGGAGCCGTTCTCATTCTCCACGAAAGTCTTCAGCGTGGTTGTCTCAGTGAAGTTCAGGGGTTGTGAATAGGTGGCTGAGGATGCCGAGGGGTTGGTGCCGTCGATGGTGTAGTGGATGGCGACAGCAGGAGTGGCGGTGAGCGTCACGGTGATGTCGTCGGTGAATGTTGTGCCGCTGACGGGGTTGGCGGTCACTTTGGGTTTGGTGATAACCGGGCCCGGGGCATCGATCTTCTTGGCGTTGGAGCCGCCGTCGTATTCATAGTATACATCGGCGTCGATATCGGTGATGCTGCCGGTCTGTGCGCCGTTGTTGTTGAAGATGATGTTGAATTTGTCGACATCGTCAAACGAATGGTAGTAGAAAGTCTGGCCGCCCACTTCGGTAGTGGCTGTGATCTGCTTGCCGGGCCATTCGCCGAGAAGTTTGCGGATCTCGGTGCCTTCGGTCCATGCATACATGTTGAAGGGTGCGGGAGCTTTCACGTAGACAGTGATGGAAGCGTTGGGGTCAACCTTCTTGTAGGTTACGGAGCCGTTGTAGGTCTTGCCGTCGTCGCCGCTCACGCCCCAGTTCACAGTTACGGTCTCGCCGTAGTTCATGCCCTGGCCGATGGTGAAAGAGCGGGTGGCGCCAACCGAGAGGGTCTCGCGGGTGCCGTTGCCGACCTGATACCAGCCGGAGGTGGCGATTTCGTTGAGCGAAACGGTCACGGTGAGAGTTTCAGTCTTGAAAGAGCCGCCGTTGGGCGAGAATGAGATGGAGGGTTTGCCGATGATATCGTCGGGGGTGTAGTAGAACGATGCGCCCTTGTCTTCGAAGGTTACATCGCCGCCGTGAGCCACGGGCGAGGAGCTGTAGATGAATTTGCCATCTTCGCCCACTTTGCCGCCTTTCCAGTCTTTCACGAGCACGCGCACCTGACCCTTGGTGGAGGGGGCGTCTACGGTGATGGAGGAGCCGGAGTAGGTCTGGCCGGTGACGATGTCGGTGTAGGTGCCGGCGGGAACGTCGGTGAAGGTTGCGCCGCCGTTGATGGCTACCAGTGCGTAGCTGTCCTTATAGCCGCGCTTGAAAGCCCAGCCGCCGTTGGCCTCGCAGCCGTCGAAAGTGTACTGGCCCTTGCGGAGGGCAGGCACGGCGGCGCGGATGAGGTTGAGGCGACGGATGTGCTGTGCGAGGTCGGCGTTGAGGGTCTTGTCGACATTGCCCGATGCGGTGTACTGACCGAAGTCAGAAGCGGTGACATCGCCTTCGAGGTATTCGCCGAAGTAGGCGCGACCCGACTGCGAGCGGGGAGTCTTGTTGTTTTCGCCACCCACATCGATGGGCATGCCCTTCTTGAACTCGACTTCCGAGCCGTAGTAGATACAGGGGATGCCGCGGAAAGTGAACATCCAGGAGAGGTTCTCGGCCCACTGCTCGGTGCCGCCGTTGAAGCGGGTGCCGTCGTTGGGGCCGGGGCAGTAGTCATGCGAATCGACATAGACCACGTTGAACGATGCGTCGTTGTAGTAGTTGTCCTGACTGAACAGACCCTGAAGGTTACCGACGCTGCCGAAACTGTAATGAACGGGGAAGTCGATTACGTTGAGACCCGAAGCCTGCGAATAGTCGGGCTCGTGCCACTGGCCGTTCTGCAGCCATACGTTGTTGCTGCGGGGCTTGTCCTTGGTGTCGCTCTCGCAGACCGCCATGGGGCCTACGGGAGTGTCGTGGCCTTCGGGGAGGTTCTGCGACTTCCACCATTCGGGCGAGCCGTCGAACTTGTCGAGGAGAGCCTGGTCGGATTTCCAGGTGTAGAAGTAGCTCGAGAGGTTGGGCTGGTCGCGGTATACCACGGAACCCTGGAAGCGCTGGCAGCACTCGCCGAACATGTAGAAGGGAGCGCCGTTGAGGCGTTTGCTCTTATATTTTTCGCCGAGTTCCTGGAAGCGGGGGGTGAACTGCTTGTTGAATGTGAGAGGAGAGATATGGCCTGTGGTGTCGATACGGAAAGCGTCGACGCCCATTTCGATGAATTTGCCGTAGCACTTCACGATGTAGTCGGCCACATAGTCGTTTTCGGTGTTGAGGTCGACGCAGTCGCCTGCGATCTGACCCCACCAGCGGTTGGGAAGGTCCCAGTTCCAGCCGGTGCCGTAGTGGTGGTAGTAGTTGTTAGGCTCGTACTCGGGATTCTTGAAATATTTCCAGCGTTCCTCATACTGAGCTTTGCCAGTCTGATCGAAATAGTTGGCACTGAGGCGTTGCGGGTCGGCGGTGAGCGCACCGGCGGGAGTGGCCTGGTTGCGGATGTTCTGGTCGCGGACGAAGAGGGGGTTGAGGTAGGCTTCGCCGAAGTTGCTGGTGTGCTGGAGCACTACGTCGAGCACGATTTTCATGCCCTTTGCATGAGCGGCGTCGATGAGATCCTGGAATTTGACATCCTTGGCCGAACCCCATTCCTTGCGGCTTTCATAGCGGAGGTCGACAGATGAGAAATCCATTGAGTGATAGCCGTGGTAGTCCTCGCCTGAGGCGTTCTGCACCACGGGGGTAATCCAGATGGCAGTGAAGCCGAGAGCCTTGATGTAGTCGAGTTTCTCGATGAGGCCTGCGAAGTCGCCGCGCCAGTCGGGGTCGTTGTGTTCCCGCTGCACATCGACTTTATCCCAGCAGCAAACGTTGTTCTTGGGATCGCCGTCGTAGAAACGTGTCGTCATGGCAAAGTAGATGGTCTCGTCGCGGAAGTCGGTACGATCGCCGACAAATGTCGCAGCCGAGGAAGTGCCGGCGACAAGGCTAATAAGCCCCGCGAGCAGCACTTTGTTAAGCTTTTTCATGAGTGGGTAAAAATTGTGATAAGATGAAAAAATAAGAATGTAAGTTGAAGTGAATAAAACCGCTACAGACGCCATGGTAGCAACGTCGGCGGTTCGGCTTAGATTGAATCTCCGCAAAGTTACTCAATAATTTCCATCCATGCAACACTTTAATAAAAAAACAACCTTACACGCATGTATCTGCACTCGCAGATCCGCCGGGATGATGAAAAATATTGGAAAATTTTTGGCGTTTTGTTTGCGGATATTAGAAATATTTGTAAATTTGCAACCGAAAACAAAGAAATGCAAACATTATGCACGCATTGAATAATATGTTCTGGTGGTGGCGCTGCTCAAGATTCCAAAAGTCGTGAGGAGCCGTCGGAGCCGTGTGTGTATAACTCAACTTATAGCAGAGGCCTGTCGAACTTACGACAGGTCTCTGTTTTTTTATAGCTTGTTTAATGAAAAATGTTGCCGCGTTTGCGGTGCGATTCATCGGAAATCAAAAGAAATCACAACGATATGACAAACTACAGTGTCGACAAAAACGGTTACTACGGAGAGTTTGGAGGCGCCTATGTGCCGGAAATTCTCTTCAAGACCGTGGAAAATCTTCGCGAGGCCTACCTGCCGATTATTGAAAGCGAGGAGTTTCAGAAAGAGTTCCACCGTCTGCTCCGCGATTATGTGGGGCGCCCCTCGCCTCTGTTTCATGCCCGCAGGCTCAGCGAGCGCTATGGAGCGAAAATCTATCTCAAACGGGAGGATCTGAACCACACAGGCGCCCATAAAATCAACAATGCCTTGGGGCAGCTGCTGATTGCGCGCGCCATGGGCAAGACCCGCATCATCGCCGAGACGGGCGCCGGTCAGCACGGAGTGGCCACGGCCACGGCATGCGCGCTAATGGGTATGCCCTGCCGGGTGTATATGGGCAAGACCGATGTGGAGCGCCAGCAGCCCAATGTGGAACGCATGCGCATGCTCGGCGCCGAGGTGATGCCTGTCATCAGCGGCAACATGACCCTGAAAGATGCCACCAACGAGGCGATCCGCGACTGGTGCTGCCACCCCGCCGACACATTCTACATCATCGGTTCGACGGTGGGGCCGCACCCTTATCCCGATATGGTGGCACGCCTGCAGAGTGTGATCAGTGCCGAAATCCGCCAGCAGCTGATGGAGAAGGAGGGACGCGACTACCCCGACATCCTCATGGCCTGCGTGGGTGGAGGTTCCAACGCCGCCGGCACAATCTACCACTACATCGACGACAGCCGTGTAGACATCTATCTCGGTGAGGCCGGCGGCCACGGCGTGACCTCGGGCGAGACAGCGGCCACCATACAGTGTGGTTCGCTCGGCATCATCCATGGCGCCCGCACGCTGGTGATGCAGGATGAGGACGGGCAGATCACCGAGCCATATTCGCTTTCGGCCGGTCTGGACTATCCAGGTGTCGGTCCCATGCACGCCGATCTCGCCAGCCGCCGGCGGGTTACCGTAATGGCCGTCAACGACGACGAGGCTGTGAGCGCCGCCTACGAGCTTACCCGCCTTGAGGGTATAATCCCGGCCCTTGAGTCGGCCCATGCCCTGGGAATGCTCCCCAAAATGAAGTTCAGCCCCGACCAGGTGGTGGTGCTCACTGTCAGCGGTCGCGGCGACAAGGATATGAAAACCTATCTCGACAACCGGCACATGGCCGATAACAAGTTTTGAATCATCCGATTATGGCTAAATATAATTACCACACCGCCACCCGCCGCATACTCGGCGATCTCCACACACCCGTGGAGACTTACATGAAGCTGCGCGACCTCTATGCCGAGAGCGCCCTGATGGAGAGCTCGGACTATCACGACAGCAACAACAGCCGCTCGTTTATCGCCCTTGACCCAATAGCATCAATCTCGGTGGGGCATGGCAGCGCCCTGATGCGTTATCCCGACGGCACTTCGGAGAAAGCCGCGATTGACGGCACTTTCCGTGTGGAGGATGCGTTCCGGCGCTTCCTCGACCGCTTCGCCGTGGAGGGTGAGCGTCGCGAATACTGCGGCCTTTACGGCTACACCACTTTCAATGCCGTGCGCTATTTCGAGAATATCCCCGTGAAGGATTCCACGCAGGAGCGCAACGATGCCCCCGACATCCTTTATATCCTCTACAAATATGTGATTGTCTTCGACCACTTCAACGATACCATAACCCTGGTGGAGATGATCGAACAGGATGAACCCGACTCGCTCGACGGCATCGAGAACATCATCACCAACCACAATTTCACGGCCTACGGTTTCCGTCCGACAGGTCAGGTGGAGAGCACACTCACCGACGACGAGCACCGCGAAAACATCCGTCGCGGCATAGCCCACTGCATGCGTGGCGATGTGTTCCAGATAGTATTGAGCCGACGCTTCATACAGCGTTTCGAGGGTGATGATTTCAAACTCTACCGTGCCCTGCGCAGCATCAACCCCAGCCCGTATCTGTTCTATTTCGATTTCGGCGCATTCCGCATCTTCGGTTCTTCGCCCGAGACGCATTGCCGCATCGAGGGTAGCCGTGCATTCATCGACCCGATCGCCGGTACCACGCGACGCACCGGCGACGCCACCCAGGATGCGCGCAACGCCGAGTATCTGCGCAACGACCCAAAGGAGAACGCCGAGCATGTGATGCTGGTGGATCTCGCCCGCAACGATCTCAGCCGCAACTGCCATGACGTGAAAGTGGATTTTTACAAGGATATGCAGTATTACTCGCATGTGATCCATCTGGTGAGCCGCGTTAGCGGCAAGCTTGACGAGGGCGCCGATCCGGTAAAAGCGTTTATCGACACCTTCCCCGCGGGGACCCTCTCGGGCGCCCCCAAGGTTCGCGCAATGCAGATAATCAGCGAGCTGGAGCCGCACAACCGAGGCGCCTATGGCGGCTGCATCGGGTTCCTCGGTCTCGACGGATCGCTCAATCAGGCCATAACCATCCGCACATTCGTCAGCCGCAACAACGAGCTGTGGTTCCAGGCCGGCGGCGGCATCGTGGCCCACAGCAATGTGGAATATGAGCTGCAGGAGGTAAACAACAAGCTCGGCGCTCTGCGCCGGGCCATCGAAATCGCAGAAAAAATTTAAGAGCTTGCAACCGACATGAAGACTGTAATCATAGACAACTACGACTCGTTTACATATAATCTGCGCCATCTGGTGCGGGAGACCGGCCATGAGGCCGATGTGCTCCGCAACGACCGCTTCTCTCTGCCCGAGCTGGAGAAGTATGACAAAATAATCCTCAGCCCGGGTCCCGGCATCCCCTCGGAGGCGGGATTGCTGTGCGATGTGATCAGCACCTATGGCGGCCGCAAGCCCATACTCGGGGTGTGCCTGGGGCATCAGGCCATCGGTGAGGTGTTTGGCGGCAGGCTCACAAATCTTCAGGAGGTGTTTCACGGCGTGCAGACCCCCTGCCGCCGCATTGCCGACGACTATCTTTTCGATTCTCTGCCCGACGAGTTCCCGGTGGGGCGCTACCACTCGTGGGTGGTCGACGCCGCGGGGCTGCCCCCCTGTCTGGAGGTGACTGCCGTGAGCGACGAAGGGCAGATCATGGCGCTACGCCACCGCGATGCCGACATCCGCGGCATACAGTTCCATCCCGAATCGGTGCTGACACCCGACGGCGCCGCAATCATCACCAACTTCCTGAATCATTGAAAAAATGAAAGAGTTATTATCCAAAATAGCCGTCGGCAACGTGCTATCACGCGCCGAGGCGTGTGCGGTGATTCACAGCATCACCGAGGGACAGTTCAACGAAGCGGGCATTGCCGCTCTGCTCATGGGGCTTAAGCTGCGCGGAGTGAAGACCGACGAAATCCTGGGTCTGCGCGACGGCATGATCGAGACGGGTGTCTCCGTGGATTTCTCGCCTTACGAAATACTCGATATAGTGGGCACCGGCGGCGACGGCAAAAACACGTTCAACATATCCACCTGCTCCTGTTTCGTGGTGGCGGGCGCAGGTTTCAAGGTGGCCAAGCATGGCAACTATGCAGCCACCTCCACTTCGGGTGCTTCCAACGTGATCGAGGCGCACGGGGTTAAGTTTACCGCCGATCAGTCGCTGTTGCGCCGCTCCGTCGAGGAATGTGGCTTCGCTTATCTCCACGGGCCGCTGTTTGCACTGGGCATGAAAGCTGTGGCGCCTGTGCGGTGGGCACTCGGCATAGCCACCTGCTTCAATCTGCTCGGCCCGCTGGTCAATCCATGCCGCCCGCAGTATCAGCTGCTCGGTGTGGCCAATCTGAATCAGATGCGTCTCTACAATAGTGTTTACGAGCGGCTCGGCATAGGTTACGGGCTGGTGACCAGCATCGACGGTTACGATGAAATTTCGCTCACGGGCACTTTCAAGGTGAAAACGCCTGCCATGGAGAAAATTTTCACCCCCGCCGATCTGGGGATGGAGAGGGTGGCGCCATCCGACCTCTACGGAGGTGAAACCCCTGCCGAGGCGGCACGCATTTTCGACGATGTTCTGGAGGGACGCTCCTCGCGGGCACGGCGCGATGTGGTGATTGCCAACGCCGCTTTTGCCATAAAGGTGATCCGACCCGACATGGCGGTCGACGACTGCATGGCCATGGCCCGCGAGTCGCTGCTGAGCGGCCGCGCTCTCGCATCTTTCCGTAAATTCGTGACACTAAACAGCTGAGGCCTTATGCAGGATATATTACAACAGATTCTCGCCGACAAGCGGATTGAGGTGGAGGCTGCAAAGCGCGCTCTCCCTTATGAGCTGCTTGACCGGAAGGTTGAGGCGCTGCCCGCGCGCCGCCGGCTGTCGATGCGCGCGGCTCTCGAGGCATCTCAGTCGGGTATTATCGCCGAATTCAAACGCAAATCCCCCTCTAAGGGGTGGATTCACCCCGATGCACTCCCGACAGAGGTGGTGCCCGGATATGCAGCCGCCGGAGCGTCGGCGCTGTCGGTGCTCACCGACAGCAAATATTTCGGAGGGTGTCTCGATTTCATCCGCCGGGTGCGTCCGCTGGTGGATATTCCCATTCTCCGCAAGGATTTCATAATAGATGAATATCAGTTGCTCGAGGCTCGCGAGGCTGGTGCCGACGCCGTGCTCGTTATAGCTGCGGCGATGCCGGCAGAGCGGGCTGCTGAACTGGTGGCCGAGGCGCACCGGTTGGGGCTGGAGGTGCTTCTGGAGATTCATTCGGCCGACGAGTTGCCCTATGTAGAGGCAATGCCCGATATGGTGGGAGTGAACAACCGCAATCTCGGGTCGTTTCACACCGATGTGGAGAATTCGTTTCGTATTGCCGGGATGCTCCCCGAGGGGGTAACGCGGGTGTCGGAGAGCGGCATCTCGGATCCCGTTACCGTATGCCGCCTGCGCGACGAGGGGTTCCGCGGATTCCTTATCGGCAAGTCGCTGATGCGCGAGGCCGACCCGGCTGCCGCGCTCGCTGAATTTGTCAATTCCGTTACCCGAAAGTCATGCCGCCCGATATTATAAAAGTGTGCGGAATGCGCGACCGGACTAATATCGCTGCCGTGGAAGCGCTCGGAGTGGATCTCTTAGGGCTGATTTTTGCCCGCAGATCGCCTCGCTTTGTCTGCACTCCTCTGCCCGCGCCCTCCGATGCGACGCCCCGCGTGGGTGTGTTTGTCGATGCTTCCGAAGATTTCATTCTGAAAATGGTAGGGGAGTATGGACTCGGCAAAGTGCAGCTCCATGGCAGCGAGAGTGCCGCCCGGTGCAGGGCGCTCGCCGCGAGGCTCCCCGATGGTGTGTCGCTGATAAAAGCGTTCAGCGTCGGCGGCGACGCACCGTTGCCCGACACGGCTCCTTACGAAGGAATTTGTGAATATTTGATTTTCGACACCGCCTGTGCGTGCCACGGAGGGAGCGGCAGGCAGTTCGACTGGTCGGTGCTCGACGGCTACCGTGGCGCCACCCCCTTTCTGCTCAGCGGAGGCATCGGCCCCGACAGCCTCGCCCCTCTTGCAGAATTTCGTCATCCGCTCTGGGCGGGGGTTGATCTTAACTCCCGTTTCGAGACGGCTCCGGCGCTGAAAGATGTCGGCCTTCTCTCCGATTTTATAAAACAATACCGCAAACAGTTTAAAAGCAATAACTTATGAACCGCATAAATCGACTCTTCAATAATAAAAAGTCAGGCATTCTCTCACTGTATTTCTGCGCCGGTGCGCCGACGCTCGATTCCGCGCCCGAAATCATCCGCACTCTTGCCGACGGGGGCATTGACATGATAGAAATCGGCATACCTTTCAGCGACCCTATGGCCGACGGTCCGGTTATTCAGGATGCCGCTACAAAGGCGCTATGCAACGGCATGTCGCTCCGCGTGCTGTTCAGCCAGCTCGCCGACATCCGCCGCGACGTCGACATCCCCCTGATACTGATGGGTTATCTCAATCCGATCATGCATTTCGGGTTTGAGGAGTTCTGCAGAAAATGTGCCGAGACCGGCATCGACGGCATGATAATCCCCGACCTCCCTTTCAAAGACTATCTCGAGACCTACAAACCGGTAGCTGACCGCTACGGGCTGCGCATCATCATGCTGATAACCCCGGAGACCTCGGAGGAACGCATCCGGTTTATCGACAGCAACACCGACGGCTTTATCTACATGGTCTCGTCGGCTGCGACCACCGGCGCACAGAAGGAATTCGACGCCATAAAACAGGCCTATTTCAATCGGGTTAACTCCATGAATCTGCGCAATCCCCGCATGATAGGCTTCGGCATCTCCAACCGCCAGACCCTCGAGGCAGCCCAAAGCAACGCCGCCGGCGCCATCATCGGCTCCCGTTTCGTCACCCTCCTTGCCGACCACCCCGCCCCCGAAGCCCTCTCGCGCCTCCTCGCCCTCCTCCGCGAATAAATCAAGATAATCATTTTGCATAACCAAACATTTTGATTATCTTTGCGGTTGATGTTTTCCAAATATAATCTACCATGAGTATAGCAACCGCTTCAAAACTTAACCATCTCCTTTCCGAGAGTCTTCCCGGCGGAATTCTGGTTGGCTTGATAGTCTGGCGCGTGGCGTTATGTATCGTCGTTCTGTAATCATGAACTCGACTTTGTGCGGGCCAGGCGATTTCGAGATATTAACAGGCCCGGGGTGCAAACTACATCATCACATAAGCTGACTTTGAAGCAATGAAAACCAATCTTTTACGAAATGCAGGCATATTCGTTTTTCTTTTAGCCGCAACGTTGTGCGCGCATGTTTCGGCCGAAGATACCCTTGAAATGTTCAGCAAACGCGGCCAGTGGGAGCAAATGAACATTTCCTACGCCAACATCCACATCGGACTTGAAAAACCGTTCTCCGTGCTCCATATCTCCGATACGCATCTCAGCGGTGTCTATCCCCATGAATCGGATAGAAAGCGTAACTTGTCAAGGGACCGCACGCAAACTTTCGGAGGTTTGCAGGCCGACGCTCTCGCTGCCTCGATGGACTGGGCCGGCCGATATTGCGACTACGTGGTGCATACCGGCGACTTAATCGACTTCCAGAGCGAGGCCAATTATGATGTGGCGAAAAAGTATTTAGGCGACAACCTGATTATCAGTGTCGGCAACCACGAGTTTTCTCCTGAAATGTGGCTCAGCGAAATCCCGGAAGAACGAACCGAGCTCTATAAATCGTACACCAGGGACGAGATAAACTCGGAGTATGGCATAGACTCCAAATTCCAGTCGAAGACCGTCAACGGGGTCAATTTTGTGGCAATCGACAATGTTTATGGCACTGTGACGCCCAATCAGGTGAAGCGCTTCAATCAAGAGATCAAAAAGGGACTGCCCATAGTGCTGTGTATGCACGTTCCTTTCTTTTCCGATGAAATGTGGCGCGCCAATGAAAGATACTGGACCCGTGGCGGCGCAAAGTTCCGCGATGCTTCAGTCCCCCGGCCAAAAGGCGATTATCTGGCGCAGCAAACCGACAAGACCACGCGCGAGTTTATTGCCGCGCTCAAAAAAGAACCGCTCCTCAAGGCCATTCTCGCCGGCCATATCCATATAGGCTATCAGGAGGAGTTTTCGCCTACGGCAACCCAGTACGTCGCCGGGCCGAACTTCATGTTTAGCGGGCGCGAAATCCTTTTTGACTGATAGAGCGACCCCCCCAAACCCCTATATCCCAAATTCCAGTTGAAATTCCGTCACATAAATATACCGCTCTAAGTCAATAATCAAGGGCTGATTCAGGCAAAGCTTCCGGTCGGACACTTCGCGCGAATCAGCCCTCTTTCAGATTCTTAAAGATTGTGTGTTTCTCTTAGATTAATCTGTAGTGTTAATATTCAGACGTGTTTTGAAGGATGGGTTGTGGCGATTATAAGGTGGCGGCCACACATCTGACGTAGTTTGTTGCTGTTGTCGTTGTGGCAAAGACAACGCCGTCGGATGAATAATAGTAGCCTTGATTCCCGTTGCCGCGGCCTGTGCTGGTCCAATAAGAATTGCTTCCGAGAGATGCGCCTCCATATTTTAACAGAGCGCTGTTGACGGAACTCCAGTTGGCGACGATTGCCTGTGCCTGTGTAGAGGTGGGACAGGTGCCATAACTTTTTGACTGGGTGAATGTCAGTCTGGAGGTGGTGGCGTTGGTAAGTTTGAGAATAAATGACGTCAAACCGTAACTTATAGCGAGACCTTCCTTTGAATAACCGGCAGGAACGGAGGTGTATTCGTCATAAGGGATGTAATATCTCACACCATCCTTTTTGATTGCGAGGGCAAGGTTGGATATTGTGGTGGATGGCGTGACGGTCACCGTGGCTGTCGACGTGTAACCCCCTTCTTCTGCTGTAACTGTTATTGTGGCGGAACCGAATCCCGCGCCGGTGACAATAATGTTGCTGCCGCTTTTAGAGACTGTCGCAACGGATGTGTCGGAACTGGTGACTTCAAAATTCAGGTTAGTTGCATCGGCAGGAGTGGGAACTAATTTTAATGTCGCATTTCTCCCTTTCTCCAATGTCAGGGATGATGTGGATAAAGAAATGCCGGTAAGAGGCTGATTGACGGTTACAGTGCACGTTGCCTGCACTCCACTTCCTTCCGATGCGGCGATGATATTGACCGAGCCGGGCGCTTTGGCTGTGACAAGACCGGTTCCCGAGACAGTGGCAACCGCAGGTTTCGAAGAACTCCATACGATGGATTTGTTGTCGGCATTATCCGGCAAAGCGGTTGCAGAGAGCTGGATAGTCTCACCGACATTCAGACTTGCCGACTTGGTATTGAGATTGATGGAAGTGACCGGCTGGGTCACATTTATTGCGCATGTGGCAGACAATCCTCCGTCTTCACCGGTGGCCGTTATAACAGCTGCCCCCTTGGCTAATGGTGTTACAAGTCCGTCTTGGTCAACTGTTGCTATAGCGGGGTTCGACGAAGCCCATCTGATATTTTTGTTGGATGCATTGGCGGGGCTGACAGTGGCCGACAACTGCAAGGTGCTGCCTATGGGGAGGTCTGCGCTGTTGGTGTTCAGCGTGATTCCTTCAACATGCTGCAGAATATTGATAGAACAGTATGCTTTTTTCCTGGAACCGTCAGTGGCTTGTGCGATGATAGTGCCCGAACCGGCAGCAAGCGCCGTGACGGTGTTTTCGCTGACGGATGCCAGGGATCTGTCGGATACAGACCATTGAATCTCTTTGTTGGTAGCGTCATTAGGCAAAACAGTAGTTGTGACATTTGCTTTATCGCCCACATACATGCTGATTGAAGCAGGGTAAATCTCGATTGACTCTACCAGTTTTACGACTTCCACAATGCAAGTGGCTGTGAAACCGCCATCTTTGGTGGTAACGGTAATGGTGGCTGTGCCGGGGGCTACAGCTGAGACATAGCCGTCATCATCGACCGTTGCCACAGCCGTGTTGGAGGATTTCCATGTCACGGTTTTAAGTTTGGCTGTCGAAGGGAGCACTGTTGCCAGCAACTGTAAGCCGGAACCTGTTTCCATTTTGACCGACGTGCGGTTAAGGCTAACCGAAGATACTTCGTCAGGGTCAATGGTGTTGTCGGCCAATGTCTGGACAAAAGAGTTTGCGGCCACCTTGAGTTTGCTGAGTTTATCCCCTGCCATAGAAGAGGAGCAGTCGAGATTGAGCATGATTGCGGCCGAACGTTTGATTTTCTGGAGAGAAGCATCGTCCGGCGAGAAGAAAAACTCGTCATCGACATCCTGCCAGATGCCTTCGTCGGTAAACCAATGGTTTACATGGTCGGTAGGGATGAGTTTGCCGTCATTGGCCTGGAGATTCTCGAACGTAAAGTCATATTTCCCGTCGGTCTCATTATATATGCCCTGCACAGTCGATCCCGAAGAAGAAGTGAGTCCGTAATATGTGATGTCAGTGAGAGATCTGGTCTGACGATTGTATATGCCTTCGATATAAAGCTTTGACGCGCTGTAGGATGTGACGTTGTCAAATGTAAACCTGCATTTCTCGTTGTGAGATTGACCCGAAATGGAGAGAACGAAGTTTTGGATGTATTTGGTCTCGCTGAGCGAGTTGGCGATCTCTTTGAAAATTTTCTCGAGATTGTTTATATCCGACACTTCGTAGACATTCGATGACGAAGTGGCAAGAGATTTCATGTTGTTCCTGAAGGTGGTGAGATTGCCGGTTTTATTTTGAATGATACCGATTGTATAAGCTGAAATTTCGGTGCCGGAGACCTTCTCTGCGGTGAGACGGGTATGTAGCGCGTCGCGATATGCCGCGGTGGAAAGATATTTACCGGGTTCTATCTTGTCCATTTCATCAAGTGACCCGATGTCAAGACCGTCTGTAAAAGTCACGACTGCTACTTGCGACAAATCTTTGGGAAAGCTTGTTGATTCGAGCTTGTCAATTGATTTGTCGACGGCGTAATAAAGCCATGTGAAAGCTTCTGTGGCGGTAAGGCCGTTTATGAAAGAGTGATAAGCGGCGGTGTTCTGATCCGACAGGTGCTCTAACGGGTATGTCTGAAATCCTTTGCTGAATCCGTAAATGCCGAGATAGATGCCGCTGGGCAGGTCGGCCTGCGAAAAAACAGCCCCTTCAGACGGTGCGTTTTTACTCTCCTGTCCGTCCACTATAGCGGTCACACGGTAATAGTTCATGCCTGACAGAGGCGACTTGTCGGTGTAGGAAGTCGTTTCTATTCCCGTAGCCAGCGGCGTGAAATTCTCGTTGTCGGCCGAGCGGTAGACGTTGTAGGTGGCATTCTCCACGGCTTCCCATGAGATTGTGATTTCATTGGAAGTCACGGTTGTGGTGAGGCCGGTAGGGGATGGAATGAGATCGTTGATCTCAATATAATCGATTTCAGAGGCGGTGAATTCCTGTATTATCTCGCCGTTTTTGAACACTTGTATTACTTTGTCCATGTCGGCATAGGCGATTAACGCCAGAAAAGACACAAGGCCCAAAGCAATAGCTTTGGGCAGAAAAGGTTTTTTCATAGGATGATTTATAATAGGTTGTTATTTGATTATAAACTTAACGGTTGCCTTGCGCTCGCCGTCTGTTGCTGCTGCGATATACATCCCCGGAGCAAGCTGTCGAACCGACAGCATCTGATCTGCTGTCATCTTTGAAGTGGCGATAAGTTTCCCGGTGGCATCGTAGATGCCCACGGCAAAATCCCCTTCGGAATCTGATTGGATGCTGATGGCTTGTGTGTCAGAAATAAACTTGAGTGTAGTACCTCCTTCTCCTCCTGCGTTAATTGCATCGACTAGCGAAAACTCGCTTGGCACACGCATGCCTATTTTGAAGGCTTTAAACTCCGAATAAGATAAAAATATATTCTCTTTTGCATCCTCTTTTGCAGAGGTTACGGTCATGCCGTTGTTTTCGAAATAAATTCGATTTTGTTTGGCAAGGTCATAACATCGCTCGCTTTGTCCGGGACCGGTAAAAATCAGGCACGGCACAGTCTCTTTTGCTTGAGCGGGGAAATGGCTGCAGAGCAATAAAACAGCAGGGCAGCACAAGGAAACTACACTGATTGGTTTCATGGTGTGATTCGAACACCGCCTCCGACTCCCCGGTGAGGCGAAATGGGAAAAGAAAAAGCGCAGGAGTCTGTATTTTACTCGTCCTGCTCATAAAGGCTTCTCGCATTGCCCATTGCCGTAGAACGAGTAACACATAGAAGCCCACGCTTATTTATGTAAATATCATTCCCCGTCTCCTGCAAAATATGCGAAGACGAGAAAGGACGATATTACATATCCCGGTCATCTATTGTTACCCTGTCCCTGACGGCTGAATGAATTTTGCGAGAATTCTTATGAGCCAAGAACAAAGCACAAATAGCGCTTTTATTATGTCTGCAACCCACCCTCAAAGCCCTAAGCGCTTCTATGTGCATTGCGATGCAAAATTATATATAATTTTCCAAACCCCCAAATGCAAATCTATATTCCGCAGAAAAACATCAACGCAATGCTGTCAGTTGAGATTAGGGGTGATCAGTTGAAATATTAATGAACTATTGAAATTGGGAAATTGGAGGGAATTCACAAAAAAGCGTTATCTTTGTGGCAAGATCTGCACACTTTGGCTCTAAAGGGTTTGCGGTCTGATGAGTCTTTATGGCCTCTACAACAGATATAGAACAAGGATTGACGGCAGCGCCCAAGGGCGTTGACGGTGCCGTAGGCGTGCCTGCGGCCAAATGGTTCGTGGCGATTGTAAACTCCCGCCATGAGAAAGCTGTCGGCGAAAAACTCAGCGCCGCCGGCATAGAAAATTATGTCGCCACTCAGAAAGAGATGCGTGTGTGGGCCAATGGCCGCCGCAAAATAGTTGACAGAGTGGTGATCTCCTCGATGGTATTTGTGAAATGTACTGAACCGGAACGTAGGAGAATTGTGACGTTGCCATATATCAACCGCTTTCTGGTCAACCGCTCCGCCAAGTCGGGTGGTTTGAACAAACCGGTGGCCGTGGTCAACGATACCGAGATCAGAAAGTTGAAGTTTATGCTCGGACAGGCTGATTCGCCTGTGGAATTCGTGCCTACGGAATTTCGTGTCAAGGACACGGTGCGCGTGATCCGCGGTAATCTCCGCGGTCTCGAGGGGGAAATCCGCGAGAACTCCGACGGCACGCACAATCTTGTGGTCAGCCTCGCCCTCTTGGGGGGTGCCACGGTGATCATCAATCCCCACGACGTAGAGAAACTTCCCCTATAGGGGCGGTGACCGACACTCTGCAGCCTCCTCAAGATATGCCTGTCCTGTTTCAGATCAACGCCACTGCCAACCGGGGCGCGATCGGTAAAATCACCGAGATAATAGGGGAGGAGGCGATTTCGCGCGGCTGGGAGAGTTATATCGCTTATGGCCGGGATGCCTGTGATTCGGCATCTTGCCTGATCAGAATCGGCAGCCGGTTAAATCCCTATCTTCATTATGCCTCACAGAGGGTGCTTGATAATGAGGGGCTTTGCTCGGGACGGGCTACCGCAAGACTGATTGAACGGATCAAAGCCATCAGGCCCGACATAATCCAGCTGCATGACCTTCACGACCATTATCTGAACTACAGGCTGCTGTTTGAATTTCTCAACAGCACCGACATCCCGGTTGTGTGGACGATGCACGATTTCTGGGCTGTGACCGGTCACTGCATGTACTTTGTCAGCCGGAATTGTGACCGTTTCAAGACCGGTTGCCACGGCTGCCCGATGCGCGGGGAATATCCCAAGACTTTTTTTAACAGATCCGCGCAAAACTATAGGCTTAAGAAACAGCTGTTTGGCGCTAACGGGAATCTTCATGTAGTGGCCGTGAGCCGGTGGGTGGCAGATCAGCTACGCGAATCGTTTTTAGGCGACAGACCTATTCATGTCATCGCCAACGGAACCGATACCGAGGCTTTCCGTCCCTGCGATGACCCGCAGATCTCTTCCATGTTCCCCGGAAAATTCGTGATTCTCGCCGCCGCCTCGCAGTGGACTGAACGCAAGGGGATGAAGCACTACCTGAGAATGTCGGAGATGCTTGCCGACGACGAGATAATAGTATTGGTTGGTCTGAATCCGCGCTTTGCCAAGGGATTGCCCCACAACATCATAGCTGTGCCGCACACGACCGACACCGGGAAGCTGGCGGCTCTTTATTCACGCGCCGATGTGGTGACGGTCATGTCTGCGGCCGAAACTTTCGGAATGACTATAGTGGAAGCCTATGCCTGCGGCACACCGGTAGTGGTTTTCGACAATTCGGCGCCACCTTCGCTGGTAACCGCTGATCCACCCTCGGGGTCTGTTGCCGAAAATCAGAATGTTGAATCGGTTTGTGACGCCGTGAAAAAGATCAAGCAGGCCGGAAGCGGGAGCTTCGGACGACATTGCCGGGAGCTGGCTCTGCGCAAGTATGACAAAACCATTTGTGCCGGGCGGTATCTCTCGCTTTATGAGAGCCTGCTCTGAAAATGCTGAGACTGATGGAATATCTCATTATATTCGCTCTCCTTTTCTGTCTGGAAATGATATACTTCCGCATTGCCCGGAAGTATCAGATCGTAGATAAGCCCGACACCCGGAGCTCGCACACTTCAGTGGCGCTCAGCGGAGGAGGCATCATATTCCTGCTTATGGTGTGGATTTATGCCGCTTTCTTCGGTGTGGCCTGGCCATGGTTCCTGCTGGGAGTTACGCTGGTGGGACTCGTAAGCTTTGTCGACGATATTCATCCGCTGTCCGATGCGTTGCGGCTGATAGTGCAGTTCGCGTCGGTGTTTCTGATGTTCTGCCAGTTCGGCATTCTCAGCTGGCATGACTGGTGGGCGGTGGCCATAGCGTTGACAGTCAGTGTCGGAATCCTCAATGCCTACAATTTTATGGATGGCATAAACGGTATAACCGGCGGTTATTCGCTCGCTGTGCTCGCTCCGTTGATCTATCTCAACCACGCGCTGGGCTTTATGCCGCAGTCGTTTCTGTATGTGGTGGGGCTTGGCGTGCTGGTGTTCTGCTACTTCAATTTCCGAAAAAAAGCCAGATGCTTTGCGGGAGATGTCGGTTCGATCACCATGGCGTTTATCATAGTGTTTGCGCTCGGCAACCTGATAATCAGGACCGGAGACTTTGCGTATGTCGTGTTCCTTGCTGTATATGGCGCCGATACGGTGCTTACCATCTGCCACCGCATCATGCTGCGTGAAAACCTGCTCGAAGCGCACCGCAAACATGCTTATGAGTTGATGGCCAATGAGCTGCATATGCCGCAGCTGACGGTGGCGCTGATCTACATATCGCTACAGCTTGCCATCTCGTTCGGCATGATATTCCTGCCGGTCAACCACTATCTCTACCTCGGCGGCGTGATTGTGCTCCTTGCCGTGGCCTACATCATCTTTATCCGGCGCAACTACCACCTGCATAAGGAATACCTCCATTCGCATAACCGATAGATGAGATTGAAGGAAAAAGTAAAAGAATACATGTCGGTTGTTCCCGTGACTAAATATCAAGGAAAAGGATAAAAACCTCGTCAGGTTCGCATCGGAGTTGGCTTCAAAGTTGAAGGAGACGGATGTAAGAAATTCTTCTTTTGCTGTCGGTGTGGAAAGTGGATGGGGAACCGGCAAAACCACGTTTCTCAGTTATATCAGGGAGGCATTGCCCGCAGATTCGATCGTCATGGAGTTTAATCCGTGGCTGTCGTTGTCCGACCGTTCGCTGGTAACGGCCTATTTCAATTCTCTGGCAAATGTTGTGTCGGAGAATCTGGATAAAGACTTGTTCTCGCCTATTCAAAAATATGGGGAAGCGATCGCGTCGCTCGACGGTATAGGGGGTTGGATTGAGGTGTTGAGGCTGATCCGCAACACTGCCGATTTCCCCGGCATTGTCTATATCGTGGCTTACGACAAAGGTTATGTGGCAGCCCAGCTGTCAATTATGCACGCTATTTCACCTTCGCTATCGAACCCGATATACTCCGTAAGGAATCGTTTGAAGAGTGGCTGAAATGAAGGAGTATACGCCGCAGATTTTCGAAAGCGAGTTTTTTGAATGGTTCGAAACGGAAATTGCCAAATACCGTACTGACGAACGGCTATATGTCTCCGCATCGAATCTTTACAACAGATTAAAGACTATCGGATGTCATGATGTCGCACTTGTCAACGATCTTGAAAGAGAGAATCTGAAACGGTATCTTGCCGAGTTGAAACCCGATGCTCTGGATATCCAGCGCTCCAAAACGGGGCTGCACCAGATCTATGTGAATTCGCTCGCCTGGGAGTCCCATGAATATGGCTATGATGAAACCACCGGAGAACCGGTAGTAGAGAAAATTGGTTCGACAGCGATATTTGATGTCCTTATAGAGCATTTCAAGATAAATCCCAGCCCGAACAAAGCGCAGTTCCTTGATGAAATGTTCTATTACGACGAGCCGGGCCCATACGATGAAACGATAAGAGTGGCAATGGATGAAAACGAATGTGACTCACAGATAAGATCCTATTTCGGCCAGCGCAAATACTATGACGATTTCGTGGATTACGCCTTCATCGGCAATCCGTAAAGGCTTGATTATTATCAAATAAGTTTTAAATATAAGACCGCTAACTCATTGAGAATTAGCGGTCTTTTTTGTGGTGTCATCGGCATTGTCGGTATTTTAATTATTATTGTCCGCTAAACGAAAAAAAGGCGAGTCCAACTTCCAGAACTGCAGAAGTTGGACTTGTTTTTTGTATAGGACAAGCCCCCTCACAGTTTTCTGAGACTCCGGGACCATATATCGGCTGTCCGAAGAAATTGCTACTGTTACTTATGGTTATTCATGGATTCATTAGTGGACACTAATGTTATCGAATAATTCATTATAATCTGATTTTGCGTTGCGATAGGAGTTTTTCATTGAATTCATCAGCAGCTCAAATGCAGATGGATTCTTTGACCAACTCTGGGGCGGATACCACTGAATGTCATTGCGGGGAGCCACACTCTGCATCTTTGTCCCGAAAAATGCTTCCGAAGGATAGCCTCTGTCGGTCATTGAGGCCATAATGCCTCTTTGGGTTTCGCTTACGGCTTTATCACCACCGGCATACCAGCCTCCGTCGTCAGCCGAATATGTCTGTAGGTTGCCGAACGTAAACTCGCCGGTTTCGGGGTTTACATCAAGCATCTCAACGCGATAGTGCCTTGGCTTTGAAGTGACTTCATTATATCCGTTCAGACTCATCAAGGTGCTTACCCACAGAGTCATCAACGGGTCTCCCGGATTTATCTTCAAATCGTGGAAAGCTATCGAGCCTCCGTCGAGTACCAGCCATTGTCGTCCTGTGGTTTCGTCTTTGTGTACTCCTGTGATTTGCAGCGGTACAGCGAAAAGCGACACGGCAAACTCGCCCTTTTCGTTGGTGTAACGCATATTCGGGTCGAACATTATCTGTAAGAATCCATGAGTATTGTCGCCATAGGGTGTAGTTTCAGTTCCATCTTTATTGACATGCATGTAAACTGGAATATTATAATCTCCCACACGCATGCTGCCTTGGTAAGCGCCACTGTGTTCGGGGGACTTGTCGTCGTCTTTCTTTACGAATTTGACGGTTATTGTCTGGTCTGTGGTTACCGGGTATGGAGTGTTGGCTTTGACTCTTCCACCAATTGAGGTAGATATTGACGATACTGCCCAGTCCTCGTTAGGCGATGCACTCACCACGGCATATTCACCGTAGGTAAACGCACCTGTGGGCGAGATTGAAGCCATTCCGCCTTCCGCCGGCGAGGCAACGACCGACACATTGAACTTGGCAGGAGCGACAGTTGTCGGGCCTACTGCTTTTTGGTTAACGTCGACAATAATAAGTTTTATTGGGGGAACAGGTTGAGGGTAAGGCGGCCCGATTCTCGGGATAGAATCCCACGGCTCGGGTTGCGGTTCGGGCTCCGGCTCATCCGGTGGTCCTACCGGTTCGCGGAACTCTCCGCCTCCAGCACTGACACCGTCGGAGAACATCCACGCTATTTCGCCTGACGGCTTCATAAATGCGATGTAGCTGTTGTCATTTAGCCTCACATCGCTGCACCGGGCATAACCCGAGAGACCAAACTGCTTGAATCCTCTGATATAGTCGCCCTTCCGATTCTCGAAATCTTCGAGCGTGACATATCCTTCCGGATTGAGCACATATCCCGGAGAACCTAACGAGGCAAGCCCATAGGGCTGGAAGTGCAACGCGTTACCGCTCACTTTATATGCAGGGCATACCTTTGAACTTATGATTTTTACAGGTTCAAGGGAGGTATTAACGAGCATACATCCATTGTCGAGGTGCTGATATCCGGGATAACTCGACGTGAAAGCGTAGCCGCCGTAAAATTGGGTTCCAGCTTTTACTTTCAGCATTTCTTGGCCGGACAGATCATAGTAAACCACATCGTTTCCTCGTGTCACATAGAATCTGCCATCCACGACATCCGATATTTTGTCAGAGTTTATGTGGGTTCTGTCATATTCCGCGCCGGGACGGAATACGATATTGCCGTCAGTGTCAATCAGTGCCCATGGAGCTACAAACATCTCGCCGGAAGGGATTCTCACCCATGCATGACCATCAGAAAAATCACGGGCTTCGAGGTATTTGCCTGCAAAGGCCGGCTTACCTTGAGCGTCGATAAACGCCCATTCATTATAATCGCATTTGTAGGCTCGCCGGTTGTCTCTCAGCGGGCGAATGGCATCCTCGTCATCACCAATCACGTTGAGGGTGGAAAAGACTTTGACACCCACAGGGTTGATAAAGAAATACTTGCTTTTGTAGTTGATTTTCTGTTCAACCATTGCGAGCCCGTCTACGAAGTTCGACACCTTTTCGTATGAGGGATCCAGTTGTTTCACTCGGCCGTCGGCATAGAGGAGGCAGACAGGTTTCTTGCCTTGTGCGTTTGCTTGCTTTGCTCGGGCAACAGCCGCACCGCCCGAGAAACGGGGTGCTTCGCTGTATGACCCCCGTCCGCAGTATTCCCAGTCGGCATCGAAGAGTTTTGTGCCATCAATGCGCCAAAACTCCCACGCGGAATTCCTTTTTACCGCGAAGATTCCGTCGTACACATCCGAGATATTATAACTGAACCCAGGCACATCAAGATAGCGCGTGCGAGATGTAAGGAACGGATGCCGATATGAGGGGGAGACAGCCTCCATACCTATTTCCGAGTTGGCATTAGAAGTTGCCTTTTGCGAACCTTGGGGTTGCGTAGGTTGCTGTTGCCCGGAGCGTTTGCCTGTTGTCTTGTCAACTTTGTCAAGAGTTTTGTTGACCTTTTCAAGTCCCTGTGAAAGTTTTTTTAGGAATTGAGCCTCGGCAGTCAACGGAACGCCCAGCGAGAATATCACTGCGGCGATAACTACACCGAATGATAGCGATTTCAGTTTCATGGTTGATTGCAGTTTATAAAAATAGGTGCTGACAGCTGCCAAACGGGTACGGCTGTCAGCACCGTTGCGTGTGATTTTCTTATTTTCCTTCCGTGAACGAGAGCTTTAAGACTGTAGCCTTAATGCAACCCTCACAATTCTTTTTGTTGATTGTGAAAGTTTCGAACACGAGCTTGGCCCCGGACTTGATACCTAACTCAGTAGCAGTCATCAAGTCAATTGGAAAATATGCCACTTTGTGGGAAAACACCTGTGTCCCTGCTTCGTCAAAGCCTAAAAGATAAACATGTTGGGCAAGACCTTTGTATCTGGTCAAGTCGCCTCCGCCGGTAGAAAGGCCTTTGCTTTCCTCGCTCTGATAGTTTTGTGCGGCGACTGCGTCTCCTGCCAGTTTAAACCGCGGAGTCATATCGCTTTTCGATTGAAACCCATCAAAGGTGAGGGTAATCGGAGTGTTGACGGTGATTTCGGAGGTGGACTCGATTTCTATTGTCTTTCCGTCCAATGACTTGGCAGCTTCTTCGATTTTCACGGAATACTCTTTTTCCGCAGCTTCAGCCTCAGCATAGATTTTCTTTGCCTCGTCTTCCGACGAGCTGTTCTTGAATTGTTCTTTGAGAGATTCATCCTTTGCAACCATTTCAGCATATATGCCGGGAACATTTCTAAAAAATTTGGAGTCGGATGACGAACCACTGCCTCCTCCGCATGAGGAGAGCAGGAATGTCATTGCGATGACAGCAAGAGTCATCAGTTTGAAGTTTCTCATGATAGGGTGTATTATTTGGTTGTTATTGATTCGCTTTTCTTTCTGCAATACGCTTATTGGCTTCTTCAGCAGCAGATTGAGACCTGTGACGGCCACCATCCTCATCTATCCATAGTGTGCTGCCCGGAGCGGGACCCGAGCTTGAAGAATTTGAAGAGGCTGCCCCGTCTTTATCCATGGCAAAACATACGCCCACAATCGCGGCACAGATAATCAATATCTGGATGATCAGACGGAAAATAACCACAACCAGGCCCCAGACGGCAACTAAGCTTCCGATTATATATACGATTCCGAAAATTGTAAATGCCAGGCCCGAAGTCTTGCCAAGAAGGCTGACATTCTTCTTCATAGAAATCAAGACGCCAATGGCAAACGAGGCCAGAAAGACAACAACGGTCAATATGTCGACAAATGTGCCTCTGATACCGAATAAGGAGAGAATTACAGCTAAAGCAACCGGTGCCGGAATACAGATGGCAATACTGATAGCCATAGGCTTTATAGAAAGTTTCGTTTCAGAGTCTTTGCCTAAAAGGAGCTCCTGATAGAATTTGAAACTGTAAAGCTGAAAAGCCACAAACAGCATAAACGGTATGGCGCGGAAAAGCGAACCGAAGAATCCGTATTTATCCTTGTCGCACCACCAAAAGGCATCGTTGCCCAACACCCAGAATGCCCAGATCTCCAGCAATGATGCGAACAGGATGCAACCCGGAACGACAAATAAAGCGTAACGGCGCATAGCGTCGACTTTCATTCCGAGGAACATGAACGCCATTGCCACAATGAATAATATCGCAATAATGGCATAAGGTGTGAATGTGGCGAAAAACTTCCCCGCCCAGGAATGGTTGGTGCGCCCTCGGGTGTCGCCAAATATATCTTTAGTGCCTTCGGGATTATCATCGCTGAACAGGAGGTAGCCGGAGCTGATGCCATATTCTTTGCCATTCACCTTGATAAGTCCGTATGCAGTCTGTCCTTTGAGCAGACGTTCCACAGTGACGGTCTTACCCATCGGCAGTTTGAAAGCTTCCTGGGCAAGTTGCTCGTATTTCCCGTCTTTACTCAAGGTGATATTGCAGACGGAAGCTGAATCGGCAAAATTGTCATCAACAACGTATATCTGCGCCCTCGCCGGAGCCGAGAGCACTACTGATAATATGCCGCAGAGCAATAATTGTAAGATTGTTTTCATTCTGTGAGATTGGTTCTTGGAGTTTGACGATAAATTTATGTAAAATCTAACAATGCCCTGTTCTCAATCTCACAAATAATCGTTAACCATGAATAAAATGGACTCACAAAAAGTAAAAAGATTAGTGATAATGTGTAAAATTAGCTATTATTCAGTCTTTTAATCTCTCGATATTCAGAAGGAGACATCCCATTTATTTTACTGAAAACGCGAATAAACGACTGCTGACTGTTGAACCCCGACTGTTCGGCAACCAGCTTCAAACTATCGGATGAACTTTCAAGCAGTCGGCAGGCGTGTTCAATGCGATACCTGTTGACAAAATCATAAAAAGTACTTTTGGCCTCTTTATTGAAAAATGCGCTTACGTATGTGCGGTTTGTGCCCACTGCTTTAGCTATGTCCGACAATTTTAGATTAGGGTTAAGCCATATTCTGTCATTATCAAAAAGGAGAGTAATCTTTTGGCCTATAACAGACATCTCCGATTCGGATACATTAGACAAGTCCTGATTCTCATTCATTGACAGTTCTTCCAACACCGACTCATGCATATAGATGAAATATGCAATAAACATCCATATAATCAACGTCGCTGTCAAGTATATGGACTCAATACCCAAGTTAATGATGAGACAATCGATAAGCCACAGGGATAATATGGCAGAAAATGAGCATAATATAATGCGTAGCCAGTTAAGGTTGATATTCTCATCGAATGAGAAACGTTGCTTCAGAAGGGCATGATAACGGGGTATGGTTCGTATTGTCCAGATGGCATAACCGAAGCCGTATATGCAAGCCCAGCCAACCTCAATATAGTAGAATAGAGATATATGAGTCGTCACAAACAATACCATCGGAACGATAAACGACAGCTCGTGCAACACTATTTTGCGCCATGTCAAGGTGCCGGGACGACATAGTTCGATGAGAATAAATGCATAAAGGGGAACAGCAACCATATCAGAGGCTGTCAAAATCATCCAGTTAATAGAGAGCCCGCCATCGTGAAAAGGAATGAAAAACAGATCTTTTACGCATTGCAGCCCGATGACAAGCATAAGTACAGCAACGAGCTTAGACAGAAGCTCATCGTTTTTACGAATAAAGAACCATGTCATCAAGAAATAAAACATGACGCACAGCCCATATACGAAAAATAATAATTCTCTTGTCATATAGTTCAAAAGTGATCACTGATCACACATTTCGGTATGCTCAAAACCGGTTAATCATAAAATAAGCGTGAACCAACTATGCCACGTCGTGATTTGAAGGTCGTAGGAAACCATTTGAGCAGATGTAACAATAGTAGCCCACGCTATGCGCGTGAGAACCACTATGCTATCCTTGCTCAGGTGAAAATTTCCTACGTTTTCAAATCACAAGATAAGCATAACGCTTCTTATTTTTTCAAAATGTCATGAGCTGACTGATGCCAACCCGACCACAAAGTTGCGAATTTTTTATGGGATTTTAACGATTAAATGTGGTGACCCGGCGAAATTTTGGCTGAGGTCACCACATTTGACTCGGTCGAGCCTCGTCGAGCTAAAGGTTGTGGTGACCCGGAGGGATGGAGTTAAACAAAAGGCCGCTAACTCGTTGAGAATTAGCGGTCTTTTGTGGTGCCAACGGGAATCGAACCAGTGACACAAGGATTTTCAGTCCTTTGCTCT
>ERZ836877.1436-NODE-1436-length-35973-cov-4.001531_pt1 | contig 35973 bp, 28 predicted proteins | sample MGYA00519469_ERZ836877 | MGnify/ENA primary metagenome ERZ836877 (study PRJEB31850, sample SAMEA3708809) | human gut metagenome | biome: human gut; feature: human-associated habitat; material: faeces | place: China | collected 2014 ...
TTGTTTCCTCCCCCCTTCTCAAGCCGTTTGCATGTCTTATCTGTATGCCGGTGCGGGGCCGTACCACGGCGCTCTTTCGCCACGGCCCATTACGCGCAATCAATATTTCCGGCCCGGCCGCTTCAGAGCGGTCTTCGCCGTGTCCCCACAAGGGACAAGAAAAACAATATTTCCGGGAGGATTTGACGTCATGAAGCTGAAACCCCTCAACGACCGAGTGCTGGTCAAGCGCCTTGAGTCCGAAGAAAAGACCGCCGGCGGCCTGTACATTCCTGATACGGCCAAAGAAAAGCCCTCCAAGGGCGAGGTTGTGGCTGCGGGCCCGGGCAAGGTTGGGGAAAAGGGCGAGCGCGTGGCTCTGGCCGTGAAGCCCGGCGATATGGTGCTGTTCAACAAATACGCCGGCACGGAAGTGAAGCTGGACGGCGTTGACCACCTGGTCATGCGCGAAGAAGACATCCTGGCCGTTATTGAGTAGCTCTCCCCTCAGCGTTTTTCATTTTCAGGAGGAAATATCCCCATGTCTGCTAAAGAAATTCTTTTTGACGTTAAAGCCCGTGAAAAGCTCGCCCGCGGCGTGGACAAACTTGCCGACGCCGTTAAGGTGACTCTGGGCCCCAAAGGCCGCAACGTGGCCATTGAGAAATCCTTCGGCGCGCCCGTCATCACCAAGGACGGCGTGACGGTAGCCAAAGAAATCGAGCTGAGCGACAAGTTTGAAAACATGGGCGCGCAGCTGGTCAAGGAAGTGGCTTCCAAGACCTCCGACGCCGCCGGCGACGGCACCACCACCGCCACCATTCTGGCCCAGGCCATCTATCATGAAGGCATTAAGCTGGTGGCTGCCGGCCGCAACCCCATGGCCGTGAAGCGCGGCATCGACAAGGGCGTTGAAGCCCTGATCGCCGAACTCGCCAACTTGGCCAAGCCCACCCGCGACCAGAAAGAAATCGCCCAGATCGGCACCATTTCCGCCAACTCTGACGCCACCATCGGCAACATCATTGCCGAGGCCATGGCCAAGGTGGGCAAGGAAGGCGTCATCACCGTTGAAGAAGCCAAGGGCCTGGAAACCACCATGGACGTGGTGGAAGGCATGCGCTTTGACCGCGGCTACCTCTCTCCCTATTTCGTGACCAACGCCGAAAAGATGGTCTGCGAGATGGACAACCCCTACATCCTGTGCACGGAAAAGAAAATCTCCAGCATGAAAGACATGCTGCCCGTGCTGGAACAGGTTGCCAAAGTTAATCGTCCGCTCATGATCATCGCCGAGGACGTGGAAGGCGAAGCCCTGGCCACCCTGGTGGTCAACAAGCTGCGCGGCGCCCTGCAGGTGGTGGCTGTTAAGGCCCCCGGCTTCGGCGACCGCCGTAAGGCCATGCTGCAGGATATCGCCATCCTTACCGGCGGCGAAGTGGCCTCCGAAGAAACCGGCTCCAAGCTGGAGAACATGACCCTGGCCCAGCTGGGCACCGCCAAACGCATTGTGGTGGACAAAGAAAACACCACCATTGTGGACGGCGCCGGCAAGAGCGAAGACATCAAGGCCCGCGTGAAGCAGATCCGCGCCCAGGTTGAAGAAAGCACCTCCGACTACGACCGCGAGAAGCTGCAGGAACGTCTGGCCAAGCTCGTGGGCGGCGTGGCCGTCGTCCATGTGGGCGCCGCTACCGAAGTGGAGATGAAAGAAAAGAAAGACCGCGTGGAAGACGCCCTTAACGCCACCCGCGCTGCGGTGGAGGAAGGCATCGTCCCCGGCGGCGGCACGGCCCTCATCCGCGTGGGCAAGGTGCTTGGCGACATCAAGCCCGCCGACGACGACGAACTGGCCGGCGTGAACATTGTGCGCCGCGCCATTGAAGAGCCCCTGCGCCAGATCGCCCACAATGCGGGCTTTGAAGGCTCCATCGTGGTGGAAAAAGTGCGTCAGGGCAAGGACGGCTTCGGCTTTAACGCCGCCACCGGCGAATACGAAGACCTCATCAAGGCCGGCGTCATCGACCCCAAAAAGGTTACCCGTACGGCCCTGCAGAACGCCGCTTCCGTGGCCTCCCTGCTGCTGACCACCGAGTGCGCCATTGCCGAAAAGCCCGAACCCAAGAAGGACGCCCCCATGCCCGGCGGCATGGGCGGCATGGGCGGTATGGACGGCATGTACTAGGCCTCCTCTTCCCTTTGCCCCTCTCCGGCGGGGTCTCTGCGCAAGCGGAGGCCCCGCTTTTTGTACGGATTCCCCCGCCCAGACGGGGATTTTTTTGCGCCGCAGGCCTGCCCCCCACCCGTACGCTTTCCATTTCACAGTTGAAAAAGACGACAAACTTTGGCATAGTTAAAAAGAACAGGAATTGCTATCATTGTCTTATCATCCACTGCAAAGGCATATGCCCAAGGAGGCTTCATGTCCGCCGTACGCACCATCAGCGCCAAGGACCTGCACGCCCTGGATCTACAGCAGATGCTCATCGTGGACGTGCGCACCCCTATGGAGTTCGCCGAAAAACGTCTGGCCCGGCCCACAGCCTTTGCTCCGGTAGCGGAGTTGAACCCACAGGACCTGGCCCTGCGCAGCGGCGTCCTCCAGGATACCCCCATCCTCACCCTTTGCGCCAGCGGTCGGCGCGCCCAGACCGCAGCCGCCAAATTTATGGAGGCCGGCTTTACAGACGTGCGCGTCATTGAAGGCGGCCTGGCGGCTTGCCAGGAAGCGGGCCTGCCCACCACCGGCCAAGGTCAGCCCAAAACAGCCGAAACCTCCCCGGCTCTGGACCGTCAGGTGCGCCTGGCGGCCGGCGCGCTCTCTCTGCTCTTCATCCTGTTGGGCATCTTTGTCCACGGCGTCTTTTTCTTGGGCGCGTTGTTTGTGGGCGCGGGGCAGGTCTTCTCCGGTCTGACCAACTGGTGCGGCCTGGCCATGCTGCTCATGCGCGCCCCCTGGAACAAAAAAACCGCCTGCGCATCGGGCTCTTGCGCCATCGGCGGCGGCAAAAGCCCCGGCGCCAGCTGCCAGTAACCGTTCCACCCCCAGGCCAAAGGAGTTTACCATGTCCGCGCCTCTCGTTCGTGGTTTTTTTGATCCCATTACCGCCACCTGGACCTATGTGGTCTGGTCCGCTGAAGATTCTCAGCACCGCTGCGCCGTCATCGACAGCGTGCTGGACTACGACCTGCCCTCCTGCCGCACGGCCACCACTTCCGCCGATGCGGTCATCGCCTTTGTGCGCGCCCAGGGCCTGACCGTGGAATGGATTCTCGAAACCCACATCCACGCCGACCACCTTACCGCCGCCAGCTACATCAAAGCGCAACTGGGAGGAAAAATCGCCATCAGCCGCCACATCCTGGACATCATCGCCACCTGGGTGCCCATTTTCCAGACCATGGACGACACCCCGGCCGATGGTTCCCAGTTTGACCACCTCTTCGCCAATGACGAAGAATTCAGCCTGGCCGGCATGCCCGCCAGGATCATCCACACCCCTGGGCACACCCCGGCAGACACCACCTACATTGTGGGCGACGCTGCCTTTGTGGGCGACACCATTTTTCTCCCCGATGTGGGTTCCGGCCGCTGCGACTTTCCCGGCGGCAGCGCCGAGGATTCCTACGAATCCTCCCGCAAGCTCTTTGCTCTGCCGGACAACTGCCGCATCTATGTGGGCCACGACTACCCGCCCGACGGCGCGCGCGGCCCCCAGTGCATGGCCACTGTGGCCGAACAGAAAGCCCACAACGTGCGCCTGCACATGGGCATAGACAAAACCGCCTTTGTCTCCCGCCGCCGGGCCGACGATACCGGCAAGGCTGTACCGCCGCTTATTTTGCCGTCTATCCAGGCCAATATGCGCACAGGCCAGTTCGGCGCGGCCGTCAACGGCATCCAGTACGTCAAACTGCCCGTGAACAAAGTGTAGAGAAAAACTTTTCGCCAGACCCGCTCCCAGCTGTTTTGCAGCGCTCGTAGCCAGAGCAGGATGGATAAAAGTTACGCGACCCCTTTTCCCGTGCCAAGGCAACGGCAGCCAAAAGCTCTCCCACCAGGACGCCTTCTGGGCGGCAAAAACCGTATGTGCCGCGTCCACAAACCCCAAAAAATATGATAACATATTGATATTAAAATGAGTTAACAAAAGAAAAGTCTTTCTGTATGATTCGGCATCAATCCCAGGAGGCACTATGAACCCTCTGTTTACCCCCATTTCCGTCGGCGGCCTCAATTTGGCCAACCGCATTGTTATCCCGCCCATGGACCAATATTCCGCCCAGGACGGACGCCCTATGCCCTGGCACAGTATGCACTACGGACATCTGGCGCTTTCCGGCGCGGGTTTGCTTATTGTGGAGGCCACGGCGGTGGAACCCGCCGGGCGCATTTCGCCCTACGACCTTGGTCTTTGGGACGAAACGCAAGAGGCGGCACACAAAACCATGCTGCAGTTTATCCGCCAGTGCGGCAGCCGCACGCCCATTGCCGTGCAATTGGGTCATTCTGGCCGCAAAGGGGCCACGGGCCGCCCCTGGGAAGGCGGCGGGCCGCTTGCCCCGGACCAGGGCGGCTGGGAAATATGTGCTCCCTCGGCCCTGCCCTACGCCCCCGGCCACCAGACCCCCACGGCCCTCAGCGCCGCCGACCTGGAACGGCTCACAGCCTCCTTTGCCCAATCGGCCCAACGCGCCGCGCAGGCGGGCTACGACGCCATTGAACTGCACGCGGCCCACGGCTATCTGATGCACCAGTTTCTTTCTCCCCTGAGCAACCAGCGTACGGACGTCTACGGCGGCAGCCTGGAAAACCGTATGCGCTTCCCCCTGGCCGTGCTGGCGGCCGTGCGCGCCGCCGTGCCGCAACTGCCCGTGGGCGTGCGCGTTTCCGGCACAGACTTTGCCGCCGGCGGCTGGGATGTGGAGGAATGCGCCGTGTTTGCCCAGGCCGTGGCCCAGGGCGGTGCGGCCTATATCCATGTTTCGGGCGGCGGGCTCACGCCGGACCAGCGCATCGCGCTCGCCCCCGGCTATCAGGTGGGACTGGCCGCCCGCATCAAGGCTGCCGTGCCCGGCCTGCCGGTCATAGCCGTGGGCCTCATCACCGAAGCAGAACTGGCCTCCAGCATTGTGGGCACAGGTCAGGCGGACATGGTGGGCATTGGCCGGGCCATGCTCTATGACCCGCGCTGGCCCTGGCACGCCGCCGCTGCCCTGGGCCTGACCATCCCCGGCGCACCGCGTCCCTACCTGCGCTCCAAGCCGCACAATGTGAAGGAATTGTTTGCCGACTAGCGTTGTTGCCGTAAAACAGACGCCTCTCAAGGCCAGGCCGAACGCCCGCCCGCCTTCGGGCATGCTTGCGTACGCCACGCAGGGGCGTCTGCAATGCCCCTGAAGCCCGCCCCTGGGCTTTCAAACGCATCCCCTGTGAGCGCCCTGCAAGCGCAGACCTGTCCGTTCGTGTAACTGATGCACACGCAAAAACGGCTTGCCTTCATGAAGGCAAGCCGTTTTTGCGCCCGGCGGAGTGTTCCGCAGGGATTGTACGATGGCAAAACCGCCCTTTACCCCTTGGACCCGCGCTTGGAAGCCTTGAGGGGATTCACCTTCTTGGCGGACACAGTCTCACTTTTGATGCGGTGCTGATTGGCGTTCAAAAGCTCCTCCGGGTCAAGCCCCAAAGCGACCAGACGCGCCTTGACGCCTTTGCGGTCAGAGCTGTAGCGGTTGCGGTCCGCCATAACGCTCCCCACATAGGTGGCTGTCGTCATGTACAGGCCGGCCTTGTCAATGGCCAGCATGTAAGTTGCGCCGTTTTCCTCAACAGGCTGGATGATCATGTCCTCTGTGGTACCGAAACGGTTGTCCATGCGGCTTCTCCTTACAAAGATCTGCGGGAGCTGTCGGCTCCTGCGATTGTCCATCTTATATGAAAAAGAATTTCATTTCAAATGGCCCGATTTTCTTACCGAAAGAAGTCGTAACCTGGATACCGTCCGCACCGCCTGAACGGAAAAAGTTTTTTGAGAATGGAAGGTGTGAGGGGAAGGGAACTTTTATTCACAAAAGTTCCCTTCCCCTCCACAAAGCATTTCTATCCCGCCCCAACAAAAAATTTCTTTCTTCAGGCCTGCGGCGCGCGCAGTTCCGGCGCGGGGCGGCTGCAGCGCAGGCGACGCCAGACGCGGGTGCAGAGCATGCGCAGAGGAATATAGAGGATAAGAAACCAGAAAACCATGCCCGGTTTGTTGCCGAAGAGGGGCAGGGAGAAAGGCAGAACGGGGCTGGTCTCGCCAAAACGCAGCTGCATCCAGGCCAGGATGAGGGGCACAGGCCAGAGGGATGCCACAAACAGCGCGCCGCTCAAGGAGAAGTAGTAGCCGAAGGCTTCGTGGCCCTGACGGTTGACGACTTTGAAAGTTTCCTTGCTGCCGCCCTGCAGGGCGGTTTCGCCCAGGGCGTTGTAGTGCTGCATGTCGTTCTGATATTTTTCCAGGCGTTTTCCGTGCAGGCGCAGGGCCAGATTCAGTGTACAGACCCCCATCACCGCGGCCAGCAGGGCCAAAGCTGCCGTGCCCAGCAAATAGGCCGCCACAGGTTCATCCACCAGGCGATAAGGGAGGATAAAAAAAACGTCGAGCCAGATGAGCAGTGCTTTCATGGAGATTCCGACCTGCAAAATCAGGGCGGCGAGCAACCGCAATGGTGTTCGCCCGCCGCCCTTGATCCTGACGCCTTTGCCAATGTCGGCCCAAGGCGGTGAAAAGCCTGTTGCGCGCTGCGGCGCGTCAGTGGTTAGCCGAAGATGCGGTAGTTGAAGAAGCCGCGCAACACATAGTCAATGCCCACATAAAGGGCCAGAAGAATGAAGATGCGCTTCAGCCAGAGGTCGGAGAAGAAGCGGGAGGTGTAGGGACCCACAATGGACCCCACGGCCACGCCAGCCAGTTCTATGCCCACCAGTTGCCAGTCCACCATGACGCCGTGGAGCATCAGGGTGGTAATGCCGGTAATCATGCTCACCAGCACGGCCAGGGCGGAGGTGCCGGCGGCCAGATACATGGGCAGCTGAGTCACGCTGGTGATAAAGGGTACCAGCAGAAAACCGCCGCCCACGCCGAGAAAGGCGGCGATGCTGGCGATGACCAGACCGCCCAGGAAGGGAAGCAGCGGGTTAAACGCAAATTCCACGCCACAGAAGGTAAACTGGCAGGTGGTCGGCGTGAATTTGATGATCTGCACGCCCGTGGGGGCCGTGCCGCCATCGGTTTTTTTGCTTTTGACCGCGGCTTCAAAAGCCTTGGCGGCTTCTTTGGCCTTACTTTTGGAGCGCTGCCCGGCGGGGGACGTTTCCCAGGTCAGGTAGAGGCCAAGCATAAGCACGAAAACGCCGAAATAGCCCTGATAGGACGAGAAATTCAGCTTGCCGGCCGTGAGCGTGGCGGAACCGAAAGCGCCGATGATGGATCCGAGACCCAGGGCAATGCCCAGGGGCAACACCAGGCGCTTCATACGGTAGTAGGTAAAGGTGCTGATGACGGAAGAAAGCCCCACCAGCATCTGGTTGGAGGCGCGTACAGAGTCCGTAACCGTGGCGTTGAGCGGCGCGTTCACCAGCTTGCCGTCGGCATTCATGATTTTGGGGAAAGACTTGGCGTAGGCGCCAAGGCCGTAAACGCTCATGTGCCCCACAGCAGCCATAACACCACCAAAGGCGCCCACAGTGGAGAAGATCCAGCCCACCCACAGGGCCCAGCCAAAGGCCAGCAAGGTGCTCACATGCGGTCCGCCGGGAATGCCCAGATAGCCGGGCGCGGCGTTGGCGTCAATACTGCCGGGCGCGGCGGCCAGCTGCTTGGCAATGGCGGCGCTGATGCCGTCGTTGCCCGCGGCAAAGGCCTGCCCTGCCATGACGAGCAGGAACAGGGTGGTGATGCCCAGAACGAATCTCTTGCGGTTCATAAGATACGACCTCCTCGGGTTACTGTGCTATGGCGCGGGGTGCGGGCCACGCGGCTCCGGTCCCTGGGTTGCGCCTGCGGGTTGTCCCGCTCCGCCCCTGTACCGCGCGCTGCTGCCGTTGGGCGCGGTGGCGACGGGCCTGACGACGCCGCTTTGGTTGCCTTGCTATGCGGCTTGCCTTTGCGCTGTAAATCTTCTGCGCCGTGCGGCTGCTGCCCTGCCTAGTGCGGTTGTGCAGCGTCCACGCCGGAAAAGTGCAGACAGCTCATGGCGCAGGTAGCCACACAGGCCGGTTCCAGGCCTTGGTCAATGCGGTCTTTGCACAGATCGCACTTTTCCACTTTGCCGGTCCGGGGGTTCCATACGGGGATGTGCCACGGGCAGGCCGCAATGCAGGCTTTGCAGCCATCGCAGAGGTCGGCCTCCAGGTAGACAAGCCCATCGGCACGCGCACGCATGGCTCCTGTGGGGCAGGCGGGCACGCACTTGGGTTTTTTGCAGTGAAAACAGGCAAGATAAGTAAACTCCACGGCATGGGGCCGCTGCTTTTTGTGCAGCGCCTCCCGAATCTGACAAAAGGGACTGACGATCTGATCTCCGTGAATGCTGCGGCACTGCACTTCACAGGCTTTGCAGCCTATACACTCCGCATGTATATGTGTGATGCCGACTTTATTCATGCATCTCCTCCAGCTATGAAAAAAATCTGAAAAATCTAAACCTTTTCCAGGGTGACAAAATGTTCTTGCAGGGAGAGCCCGCCACCGGCTTCGTCTTCCATGGCTAGTCCTCCGCGTAGACAAATGCTGTCGGAAACGCCCTTGTGAAACGCCCGACTTTCACAAGGCAATTTATGGCCAAAGCCGTGCACCACAAACAGGGCCTCCGGATGGATGAGATCCGTAATTTTAAGGCCCACCTCGCCCATGCTGACGCCCGTGGCGTCCAGAACGCGCACCCGGTCACCCGGCACAAGCCCGGCGGCCCTGGCCCGTTCCGTATGTATCCAGGCGGTATTTTCCGGCATCTGCTCCAGCAGCAGGGGGTTGTTGACGGTATGCCCCTGGGTGTGCACGGCGGCCCGGCCAAAGGTAATGCGAAAAGCGCCGGGCGGCGGCGGCGTGGGGGCCGTATAGGGCTGCAGCATGTTCAGGCCGGCCTTGGCCCCGTAGCCCGTGCTGGCCAGCTCAATCTTGCCGGATGCTGTGGGGAGCTTTAAGGTTTCAAGGTCGGCGTAAAGAGGTTCCTTGGTCAGGGAAACAAAGCCCTTGGCGTCAAAATCCGCGATTTTCAGCCCGGTGCCCCGCAGCTGGTAGCTCCAGACGTCTTCCACGCGGGCAAAATGCAGCGCGTCCAGCCCCAGCCTTTGGGCAAGCCCGCCGATAATCTGCCAGTCGGCCTTACTGTTGAACTTGGGGCGCACGGCCTGCCGCCGCACAAAAAACTGGGGTTTCAGGCCCTTTTTGCCCGCGATGATGCTGTCTCTGGCCAGATAGGTGGAAAGGGGCAGCACCACGTCGGCAAACCAGGCTGTGTCGGACCAGGAAAAGGTCACGCTGACCAGCAGGTCCAGACCAGAAAAGAGCTTGCGCATGGCGTCCGGGTCAGGGAAGCCCTGCAGGGGGTCGTGCCGCCAGGCAAAATAAATTTTGACGGGCGGGGTGCCTTCAGGATTGTTGATGGCCCGGAAGGCCCGGTGCAGCATGCCCTTGCCAGTGTCAAAGGCCTTGTTGTCCCGCCCCAGGCCATCGGCCCTGGGGCTCTGGGGGGCAGTGTACAGATCCGTAAATTTTTTGAGGTCCGGCTTGCCGCAGTCCTTGGGGGTACGGCCGGGCAGAATGCCGCCTGGCGTGGCAAAGCCGCCCAACAGGGCGGTAATCACCAGAGCGGTGCGGCTCACCTGAAAAGAATCGCTGTAGCGCGAGGTCATCCAGCCGGGATGCCAGATAACGTGCGGGGCTGCTTCCGCCAGCATATGGGCCAGATTTTCGATGGCCTGGGCCTCCACGCCGCATTCATTGGCGGCCCAGGCAGCCGTGTAGGGGGCGACAAAGGCGCGCAACTCCTCAAAACCGGTAGTATGGGCGGCCACATAATTCTTATCATAGAGGCCCTGGGCAATGAGGGTGTTGATGATTGCCAGATTGAAGGCGTAGTCGCTGCCGGGCCGGATGACAAAGACGTTATCGGCCTTGGAGGCCGTGACAGTATGCCGGATATCTATGACGGAAAGTTTGCAGCCGCCGCGCAGGGCCCGCATCACGGTGCGCGCCTCGCCCACATTGAGAGCTTCAAAAATGTTGCGGGTCTGCAGCACAATATGTTTGCAATTGGCGTAGTCGTAGACCATCATGCCCCGCCCGTAGCCAAACACGGCCTTGCAGGCGTGGTGCGTATTAAGGTCGCAGGAAGGGCTGTGCGTGCACACGTTGGGCGAACCCAGCCCGCGCATAAAGGCGCGGTACAGGTCGGTAAAGGGGCCTTCACGGTCTGACCAGAGGACAGTTTCTTTGCCGTACTTTTCCTGAGCTGCGGCCACCTTGCGGGCCACATAGTCAAAAACCTCGTCCCAGGAGACCTCGCGCCACTTCCCCTCGCCGCGCTCCCCAGCGCGGATCAGCGGGCCGTGGGGCCGTTCTGCATCCTCTTCCAGGGCCTTGCCGGCAACGCCGCGCGCGCACAAGGCCCCTTTGAGGGGGCTTTGCTTGTTCCCATAGATCATGGCTATGGTATTGTTGCGTTCTTCCACAGTAATGGGACAGCGCACGCTGCACATGCCGCAGACACTGTGAATTTGATGATTCACTTCCATGCCGACCTCTCGCAATGCTTGCTCCAGACCATCTCAAGGCCGCTCCCCTGCCCGGCACTCCCCCAGCGCCGCATGGTCTGAAATTTTTCACAAGATAGAGCGTCGTTATATGCCGACGTACAAAGGACAATGAAAGCCCCCCAAAGTCGGCAACATTGCTAAGGCATTAATAGTATCAATTTTTTCTAACAAAAACCAGCCCCCTGCCGGACTTTTCTTTACTTTTTTTACTTTATCGATGTCGTATATTTTACATAACAAATTGTTATTAAACATTTTATATTTTTTTTACTCCAAAAAGCACCCGCAGAGAGAACCACGCCCCTGCGCGGCATTGTCCGCCCTCTTGTCATAGGTATTGAAAAAGTCTAGATTATGGCCTCCGGCATACCCATACGGCTTTGCCGCAGGCCCGGCACATGCGGCCCGACAGAATCACCGCGCCCCGCGCCGCGGCAACCGCCTATCCGGCACAACCCGAGGCTTGCCATGGACGTTGTACGTTATATCCACGCGGCGGACCTGCATCTGGACACGCCCTTTCTCGGCCTTGCCCGCGAAACGGCCCAGGGCGAACATCTGGCCCGCCTTCTGCGCGAGGCCACCTTCACCGCCCTGGAGCGACTGTTTCGCCTCTGTGAAACGGAAAAACCCCACTTCCTCGTCCTGGCCGGCGACATCTATAATGAAGAGAACCACAGCGTCAAAGCCCAACTGGCCCTGCGCGACGGCTGCCGCCGTCTGGAAGCCGTGGGCGTGCGCGTGTTTCTGGCGCACGGCAACCATGACCCCCTCAACTCGCAGCTCACAACGCTTACCTGGCCGGACAACGTCACCGTGTTCGGGCCGGAGGTGGAAAGCCGCACGGTGGAGCAGGACGGCCGCCCACTGGCGGTGGTCCACGGCATAAGCCACGCCCGTCTGCGCGAAAACCGCAATCTGGCCCGTCTCTTCCGCCGGGATGCAGAAAAGGGCTGCTTTCAGCTGGGGGTACTCCACTGCACACTCGAAGGACAGGCCAAGGCGGACCGCTACGCGCCCTGCTCCCTGGAAGACCTCAAGGCCGCCGGGCTGGACGCCTGGGCCCTCGGCCATGTGCACGAAGGTCAGATCCTGTCCCAGACTCCCTTTGTAGCTTACAGCGGCAGTGCCCAGGGTCTGCACATCAACGAACCCGGCCCGCGCGGCTGCCTGCGGGTAAGCGCCCGCCCCACGCCGGAGGGCGGATACGTTTGCCAGGCCGAACCGGTACGCCTGGGGCCCGTGCAGTGGGCCCTTGTAGAGGCTGACCTGGACGGCGTAGAGCAGCTGGATGTGGTCGAAACGCGCCTTGCCGCCGCCCTGGAAGCGGCGGCCGAAGCCACGCCCCCCGGTTGCGAAGCCCTTATTGCCCGGCTGCGGCTGTGCGGCCGCACAGGGTTGGATACGCTGTTGCGCGACCCAACCCATCAGACCGACCTCATTGAACGCCTGGAAGCCCTGCAAACAGCCACCCCCGGCGTCTGGATCAAGGATATGCAGGCGTCCACCAGCCCTCTGCTGGATATGGAAGCCGCCCTGGCCCGCGAAGATCTGCTGGGAGAGGTGCTGCGGCTGGCCCAGAATCTGGAGGACCAACCGGAAGCTCTCGCCGCCCTGGCGGATACGGCCCTGGCCCCCCTGTACGGGCATGGCCAACTGCGCAAACTGCTCTCCCCGGTGGATGCCGCCAACCGGCGCGCCCTGCTGGAAGAAGCCCGACGCCTGTGCACCGACCTGCTGGAGGCGCGCTGATGTATATACAGTCCTTTCACATAGATGGATTCGGCATTTTTGCCGACATCGGCGTGGAAAAACTCTCTCCCGGCCTGAATATCTTTCTGGGCGAGAACGAGGCCGGCAAATCCACCTGCCTGGAATTCCTACGCACAACCCTCACGGGCTACCCCTCACCCCACAGCAATGAAGGCAAGGCCCTGCCCGGCCCTCTGCGGGGCGGCAGGGCCGGCGGCAGCCTTACTCTCAATGCCCGGGGAACCGGCCTGCTGCGTCTCACAAGGCGCCCCGGCGCGGGCGGCCTGACCCTGCTGGACAACGCGGGCCATCCGCTGGAGGCCGATGTTCTGCAGCGCCTGCTGGCCGGCGTGGATCGGGAGGTCTACCGCAAGGTCTTCGGCTTCAGCCTTACGGAACTGGAAGATCTCAAAAGCCTCACGGGCGAAGGCGTGCGCAACGCCCTCTACGGCGCCAGCTTTGGCCCCGGCCTGCGCTCGCCGGCCGAGGCGCTGAAAGCTCTTGAAACCCGGCAAGCAGCCCTGTTCAAACCCGGCGGCAGCGTGCCACAGCTCAACAAAGCCCTGCGCCAGCTCACAGACCTGCGCAAAAAAATGGCTGAACTGGAGCAAGAAAGTGCGGGCTACGACGCCCTGGCCGCAGAACTGGCCGCCAGCCGGGAACATCTGCGCCAGACCCGCCACCGCCGCACGGCTCTGGAAGCGGAACGCCGCCAGCTGGAGCGTCGCCGCAACGTCTGGCTGCAGTGGAACGAATGGCGCATGGCCGGCACGCAGCTGGAGCGCCTGGAGCCGGAAGGCGCGGCCTTTCCCGAAGACGGCCGGGCCCGACTGGCCCGCGCCCAGGAGGCAGGGGAAAGCTGCCGCCGCCAACTAGCTGCGGAAGAAGAAAAATTGCGTCTGCTGCGAGAACGGCGGGACGCCGTGACGCTGGACCCGCCCCTGCTGGCCGCCCTGCCCGCCCTACGCCGCCTGACGGAGCGCAAAAGCGGCTTCCGCCAGGCCGAAGGCGCGCTGGCCGCCCAGGAAACCGCCTGCCGACGGGCGGAAGAAAATCTTCAACGCGAGCTCGCCCGGCTGGGCCCGGATTGGACCTGCGAACGTATCCGCGCCACGGACCGCTCACTGTTCGCCCGTGAAGATCTGGAAAAACAGGCCAGGGAAATGGACGCCGCCATGTCCGCCCACCAGGCCGCCGTAGGCACCCTGCACCAGTGCAATCAGGAAACGGTCGCAGCGGAACGCGAGGCCGCCACGGCAGCGCAGGCGCTGGAATTGCTGCCCACCCCGACGGCGGTCGTGGACGACCAGACCCGCGACGATCTGCGCCAGGCGCTTGCCCGCCATGAAGAGGCCTCCCGCCAGCGCCCGGGGCGTCTGGCTGCGGTACAGGAAGCCCGCACAACCTTTGCCCGCGCCTATGCCCCGTTACGGCTTGGCGGCGCGACTGCGGATGAAAAGGACGAGCAGGAAGCCGGGCGTATTCTGGACAACCTGCTGGCCCGTCAGGACGAGGCTCTGCAACTGGCCGCGGCAGTCCAGACGCAGCTGGCCCAGGCCGAAACCGCCGCCCAGGACGTGCGCCGGAGCGAAGACGATGTTGCGGACGTCAGAAACCGCATGGAGCGGCTGCGTGAAGAACAACGCGCCCTCAACGGTCCGGCCCGCGAGGTGCTGGAGAGCCAGACCACAGCCCTGCGCCAGTTGCGCGCTCTTTCCTCCACGCTCGCCACAGAGCATGAACGCCTGGCCGAGCTGGAAGGTCGCCTTATCAGCGAAACGCCCGCCCGCGGCATCAAAAACCTGCCCCTGCTGCTTCTGGGCGCCGCGTTGTTCCTGGCTGGAGCCGGCACGCTCCTGGCCGCCTGGCGGCTGGGCGTCACCAGCCTGCCTCTGACCCAAGGGCTTGAGATGCCGGTCAATCTCTGGTCAGGGTATCTGATCCTGTTCTGCGGCGTGGGCTTTCTGGCGGCGGGCCTGCCCCACGATGGGCCGGAACGCCGCCGCCGCAAGAACGAATTCGCCCACCTGCAGAGCCGCCGCGACGCCTGCGCCGCCCATGTGGCCGAGCTGAAGGAACAGGCCCGGCAACTCTGCGCCACGGCGGACGTGCCCGACCTGGATATGGTCACCCTGGAAGCCACGGAAGTGCGGCTGGAACGGGAAAGGGAACTCTGCTTCCGAGAAGAGCGCGCCCGCAAGGATATGGAAACGCTCCGGCAGGCCCTGGACCAGGCCCGCGCGGAACTGGCCCACCTGCAGACCGTCCATGCGGCGGCCGAGGCGCAGGTGCAGCAGGTGCGCCGCCGCTGGCACGAGTTTTTACTGGCCCTGCATGTGGGCGCCGTGCCCGCCCCTGAAGGCGCAGCCGCCTTTTTCGCCAAGGTGGAGGCGGCCCGCCTGGCTCTTGGCGGGGTGGCCGCCGCCCGAACAGAACTGGAAGCGCTGGAAGCGGATATGTGCGCACAGGAAACACGCTTGCGCACCGTGCCCGCCGTGGCGGATCTTTTGCCGGAGCCGGCGGACGCGGCAGCCCTGACCCGCGCCGTACGCCAGGTGCTGGACGCCTGCCGCGATGCTGAAGCCGCGCGGGAGCAGCGCATCAAGGCCGAAGCCGCCTTGCACAATGCCCAGAGCGAATGTCGGCGCGCCACAGACCGCCAAAACCGGGCCGCCGCCGCGCAGCAGCAGGCTGAAGAACGCCTGGCCGCCGCCCGGCAAACCTGGACCGCCAGCCTGGAGGGACTGGGGCTGGGCGCGGACCTCAATCCGGAAACCGTGCGCCAGGCTTTTGCCTCCATGGACACCTGCCTGGCCGCCGCTGCCGAACTGGAGCGCGCCCAAACGGTCCTGGCCCAGAGCCGGGCAGAACTGTCCGCCCTGCGCGAACCGCTGGAAAGTCTGCTTCATGAACTGCAGCGCCAACCGGAACGCGACGCCGACGGCACGCCCCGTTGGCTGGAAAGTCTGGACGCCGCCCTGACCGCAGCGGAAAACGCCGCCGCAGCGCAGGCCCAGCACGACGTTCTGGAACGCCGCGCCGTGGAGCAGGCGGATAGCGTAGCTGCGGCCACAGCCGCCCTGGAAGCCGCCGACCTGGCCCGGCAGAGCCTGCTGGCCCTGGCAGGCGCACAGGATGCGGAACACTTTTTGCGCCTGGCGGCCCTGCATGAAGAACGCACGGCCCTGCGCCAGCGTCGGCAATACCTGGAAGACGCCCTGAGCCAGGCTGCCGACGGCGCGCCGCTGGAAGATTTTCTGGCCGGCTTCGAGGCTGCAGATCAGGAGAGTCAGGAACGGCGCTGCGCCGCCATTGACGAAGAACTGCCCGCGCTGGTGGAGCGGGAGGATGCTTTGGTCAAAAAGACAGGGGAACTGGCGAACCGCGTGGAAGCTCTCTCCCGTGCGGACGCGCTCTCCCGCTTGCGGCAGCAGGAGGCCTCTCTGCTGGAAAGCATGGAGCGCCTGGCCGCAGGTTGGAGTCGCGCCGCCCTGGCCCGAGCCTTGCTGGAATCGGCCAAACGCGCCTTTGAACAGGAGCGCCAGCCCGAAGTCATCCGCCTGGCCTCCCAGATCTTCTGCCGTATCACGGGCCGCCGCTGGCGGGGCATCAGCGCATCACTGGAGGACGCCAGCCTGCGCATCCTGCCTGCCGAAGGAGAAGCCGCCGGGCCGGAAACCCTCAGTCGCGGCGCACGGGAGCAGGCCTACCTGGCCTTGCGCCTGGCCTACATTAAAAACCATGCGGTCCATGCCACGCCCCTGCCTGTGATCATGGACGAAGTGCTGGTCAACTTCGACCCCCAGCGCGCCGAACGCACAGCCAGAGCCTTTGTAGACCTCACGGGCGGCGACCCCGAAGCGGCCCACCAACTGCTCTACTTCACCTGCCAGCCGCACACCGTGGACCTGCTGCGCAAGGCCGACCCCGGCGCGGCGCTCTTGCTGGTGGAAGACGGCCGCATCCGCCCGGCCTGATCTGTCCGCAGACTCTTCGGCGTCCGCAGGCGTAAAAAAACGTTGCCCCCACGCGGTTGCAACGTTTTTTTACGCCTGCGACGCGGTTGACGCGCGCCTTCCGACCCTACTCCGCCATGTACAAGACAAAGGCGCACGGCAGGGCGTCGCATTACTCCAGACCGCACAACTGCGCGTAAAGCTCGTCGGGCAGGGTAATGCCGCCGGCGGCCAAGGCGGCCTCCCGCCGTTGGATACGCCTGTCGCCAGGCAGGCGCGCGCCAGGCTGCTCCGTAATGGCCCGCAGCAAGCTCTCCAGCCGGTCCGCAAAATCCGCACCCGCCAGGCTGCCGGGGTCTATGGCTATAAAGCTCTGGCCCAGACGCGGCGCGGGCCCTTCGGGCGTAAACAGGGAAGAAGCCTCCATGGCCAGGGCTGCACCGGGCAACAGCCCGGCCAGAATTTCCACCATCAGGGCCAGGGCGTAGCCCTTGGGCCCGCCGAAGGGCAGCAAAGCACCGGCAAAGGCTTTAGCTGCGTCCCGCGTGGGTTTTCCTTCGGCGTCCACTGCCGCGCCTTCAGGGATGAGCTCACCTTTTTTGGCGGCCTGCAAGACCTTGCCCCTGGCCAGCAACCCCATGGAAAGATCAATGACCAGCGGCCGCGCGGCCTTGCGCGGGCAGGCCAGGGCCAGAGGGTTGGTGCCGAAAACTCCTTTGCAGCCGCCGTAGGGCGCCAGAGAGGCCGGGCTGTTGGCGAAACCAAGGGCCAGCAGCCCTTGGGCCGCCAGGTCGGCCACGGGAAAGCCCAGCACACCGGCGTGGTGCGAATTGCATACACCCATCAGGGCTATGCCCTGTTCGCGCGCAGCGGCGGCAAGCTCCGGCAGGCCCTCGGCAAAAGCTCTGAAGGCGAAGCCGCAACGGGCGTCCACCCGCACCACGCCGGGCTTGGGACGGGTTACGGCGGGCTCGGCATGGCCGTCCACCTTGCCCGTATCTGTCTGGCCCACGTAATAGGGAATACGTGAAAAACCGTGGGAGGGAATGCCCTCCATTTCTGCCCGCAGCAGGGATTCTACCGTGGGAGCGGCATTTTTTTCACTGACCTTGTGCCGGGTAAGAAGGCGTACGCCCAGTCGGCGGGCGTCGCCCAAAGAGATGTCTGGCATGGCTGCGTTCCGTTGGTTGCTGTTCGTATGCTTTTATCAAAGGCCCCGCGGAGCGGCGTGCGCCCCGACCTGTAACAGCGCAAATACCTTGCGCTTACGCCTTCGTACCCCTTCAGATTGGCAAATCCACGCCTGGAGGTCGAGTAAAAAATCACCGACCTCCGCCGTCTTGCGCATTTGCCCGCCGCCACCTATAGTTTTCATAGCACCAGACGAGGAAACCATGCCCCCTATTGTCGTCATCGCTCCTGAAAGCGCCAGCTACCAAATAACCCAAAGGGTTGCCGTTGAACTGGGCCTGCAGGACAAAATCCGTCTGCACCTCACTGGCCTCAGCCGTTCGCTGCACGTAGCCCGTCAAGCTGAAGAGCAAGGGGCGCAGGTTATTGTGGTGCGCGGCTGGTCCGCCAATCAGATCATTGAAGCGGGCATTAAGGTTCCTGTGGTGTTTTTGCCCATCAGCATGCGCGACCTGGTCTATGTCCTGAACCAGGCGGCGGCCAAATCGCCCAAGAAGCATCCACGCCTGGGCTTTGTAGCTTACCCGCAGCTGCACAAGGAGCTGGCCGCCATCAGCACCCTGCTGCGCCCGGATCTGCGCATCTACCCCAGCGGCGGCCAACCCGAAGAGATGCGTGCGGCCATCGCCCAGGCTGCCGAAGACGGCGTGGACGTGGTCATAGGCGGCGAAACCTCTGTCAATATTGCCGAAAGCCTGGGCCTGTGCAGCCAGCTGCTGATCTGCGGCGAGACCTCCGTCCGTCAGGCCCTGCTGGAGGCCCAGCGTATTGTCTACGCCCGTGAGCTGGAGCAGGCCCAAAGCCTCAAATTCAAAACGGTCATTGACCATTCCCACGACGGCATCGTTTCTTTGGACGCCGCGGGGCGTGTGCTTCTGGTCAACCCCGTGGCCCGGCGCATGCTCCGTCTCAAAAACGACATCACCCATTATGCCTTCAAAAGTATCCTGGACCTGCCCCACCTGGATCGTTGCCTGCTGCTCGGGGCCAGCGTGGAAGACGAAATGGTGGCGGTGGAAGGCCGCAAACTGCTGTTCTCGGCCATTCCCATTCATGTGGCTGGCTTCGTGCACGGCGCTGTCATCACCTTTCAGGAACCCCGTGCCATTGCCGCCAAAGAGAGCAAAATCCGCCATGAAGACGCCGCCATGACGGCCCAGCACACCTTTGGGGATATTCTGGGCGCATCGCCAGACATCCTGGCGGCCATAGCCAGGGCGCGCAGATTCGCCACAGCGCGACAGCCCGTGCTGATTCAAGGTGAAACGGGCACCGGCAAAGAACTTTTTGCCCAGTCCATCCACAACGCCAGCCCCCGCAGTCAGGAGGCCTTTGTGGCCGTCAACTGCGGCGCTCTGCCGCAGTCGCTTCTGGAATCGGAGCTCTTCGGCTATGCGGACGGCGCCTTTACCGGCGCCAGCCGCAAGGGCAAACCCGGCCTTTTTGAAATGGCGCACATGGGCACCCTGTTTCTGGACGAAATCGGCGAAATGGACCTCCGGGCCCAGCAACGCCTGTTGCGCGTACTGGAAACCCAATGTGTGCTGCGCATCAGCGGCACCCGCAACATTCGGGTAGACGTGCGGGTCATTGCCGCCACCAATGCCGACCTGTGGGAACGGGTCCGCAAGGGACGCTTCCGCGCAGACCTGTTCTACCGCCTTTCCGTACTGGTGCTTTCCCTGCCGCCTTTGCGCCAACGCCCCGGCGACATAGAGCTGCTGGCCCGCCACTTCTTCGATCAGGACAACGAAAGTCCGCCCCTGGATGAAAAGGCCCTGGCGGTGCTGCGCGCCCACCCCTGGGCCGGGAACGTGCGCGAATTGCGCTATTTTATCCAAAGGCTGCGCATAACCAGCCCGGCCCGGCTGGACGCACAGGCCCTCAAGGCCGAGCTTCTCCCTTCCTTCCATCCACAGGCCGCGCCCTGCCCGCAGCAAGCCCCTCCCCTCTCCGTCCCGGAAGAAACCGACGAGCGTACGCGCATCCGCGCAGCACTCGCCGCCTGCCACGGCCACCAGAGCAATGCAGCCAGGCTGCTGCACATCAGCCGCAGCACCTTGTTCCGCAAAATGCGCAAGCTGGGGCTTCGCTGAACCCTCTCTTTTCTGTGTCATTCATGACACAATTTGCATCATAATGTTGCATATTGTTGCACGATGCTATCATATATGTAGCATAGCATTAAGTTGATACCACAACCTTTCCACCATCCTGCCGAAAGCCTTACTTTATTTAAAAATATTTGCCGCTTGGCACAAAGATTGCTCATCTCCTCCCAAGGAACCGAGGCGCGCAAAACATAAAGCTCGCCCGCTTGGCTTCTGAACCAGCCGCATTTGCGGCGCAACACCCAAATGGGGATTCCTGATGGTCTACATCAACCGCCAATGGTGCAAGGGCTGCGGCATCTGCGTGGCCTTCTGCCCCAAAAAGGCGCTCTCTCTGGATGACGCGGGCAAGGCCTGTCACAATCCGGAGCTGTGCGTGGAGTGTGGCATGTGCGAACAATACTGTCCCGATCTGGCCGTGACGGTGGAAAAGACCGCCAAGGCCGGTAAAGCCGGCAACGGCAAGGAGGCCGCATGAGCGAGGGTGAAATCCGTTTCGTGCAGGGCAACGAGGCCTGTGTGCGCGGCGCTCTGTACGCCGGGGTGCGTTTTTTTGCGGGCTATCCCATTACTCCGTCCACCGAGGTGGCCGAACATCTGGCGGAGCAGCTGCCCCGTGTGGGCGGCAAATTTGTGCAGATGGAAGACGAAATTGCCTCCATGTGCGCGGTCTGCGGCGCTTCTCTGGCCGGTTCCAAGGCCATGACCGCCACCAGCGGGCCGGGCTTTTCCCTCAAGCAGGAGGCCATCGGCTATGCGGTCATGGCCGAGATTCCCTGCGTGGTGGTCAATGTGCAGCGCGGCGGCCCTTCCACGGGCCTGCCCACCAAGGTGGCCCAAGGCGACGTGAACCAGGCCCGCTGGGGCACCCACGGCGACCACGCCATCATCGTGCTCACGGCTTCCACCATTCAGGACGTTTTCAGCATCACGGTAGAGGCCTTCAACCTGGCCGAAACCTACCGCACGCCGGTCATTCTGCTCTTTGACGAGGTGGTGGGCCACATGCGTGAAAAGCTCTTTGTGCCGCCGGCGGGCGAGTTGCCCGTGGTGGAGCGCCTGCACACGGACGTGGCCGCCGGGGTCAACTACCACCCCTACCTGCCGCGCGAAGACGGCCGCCTGCCCATGTCAGACTTCGGCGGCGTGCACCGCTACAACGTTACCGGCCTGTTCCACGATATCTGGGGCTTCCCCACAGAAAACCCCGAACAGGTCAGCAAACTGCTCTACCATCTGGTGGACAAGATTGAAAACCGCGCCCACCTGCTGGCCCGCTGGAAAGAATTTTACCTGGAGGACGCGGAGCACATCATCATTTCCTACGGCTCTTCAGCGCGCAGCGCCCGGCATCTGGTGGAAACCCGCCGCTCCAAGGGCGACCGCATCGGCCTGCTGGAGCTGCAGACCATCTGGCCCTTCCCGGCCCAGCTGGTGCGGGAAAAGACCGCCAAGGCCCGCAACATTTTTGTAGTGGAGATGAACATGGGGCAGATCACCACCCAGGTAAAACAGGTGGTACAGCGGCCGGACCGCGTGTTCCTGGTCAACCGCATGGACGGCATCATGGTCACGCCCACAGACATAGGCAAAGTCATGCGGGTTATCGAAGGAAGGGGGTTCTGAGATGAGCGTGCAGAATATCCGAGAGCGGTTCTTCCCCCACATCTGGTGTCCGGGCTGCGGTCACGGCACCATTCTCAACAACCTGCTGCACACGGTGCAGGAGCTGAACATCGACCCCTCCAACATGTGCATGGTTTCGGGCATTGGCTGTTCAGCGCGCATTTCGGGCTATGTGGACTTTCACAGCATGCACACCATGCACGGCCGGGCCCTAGCCTGCGCCACGGGCATCAAGATGACCAGGCCCGAACTCAACGTGGTGGTGCCCATGGGCGACGGCGACGCCATGGCCATTGGCGGCAACCACTTTATCCACGCCTGTCGCCGCAATATCGACATGGTGGCCATTATTATGAACAACCGCATCTACGGCATGACCGGCGGGCAGTATTCGCCCCTTTCCGGTGAGGGCATCCTGGCCACCACCGCGCCCTACCACAGTATTGACCACGCCTTTGACACGGTGAAGCTGGCCGCAGGCGCGGGGGCCTCCTTTGTGGCCCGCACCACCACCTTCCACGTCAAAGAGATTGTCAGCCTGCTTAAAAAAGCCTTTGCGCACAAGGGCTTTTCCGTGGTGGAAATCCTCACCCAGTGCCCCACCTACTTCGGGCGCAAAAACAAAATGGGCGGGGCCGTGCAGATGCTGGAATGGTACCGAGACAATACCGCGCCCCTGGGCTCCAAAAAACTGGAGGAGAACCCGCACCTCATCCCCCGCGGCGTGTTTGTGGACGAAGAACGCCCCGAATACTGCGAGGAATACGCCAAAATCATCGCCAAGGCCCACAAGGAGTAGCCCCATGGAAAGATACCGTTTTCTTCTCTCCGGCTCCGGGGGCCAGGGCATCATCACCATGGCCATTCTGCTGGCTGAAGCCGCAGCCCTCTACGAAGGTCTGGTGGCTGTGCAGTCCCAGTCCTACGGGCCGGAAGCCCGCGGCGGGGCCACCCGCTCGGACGTGATCATCGCGGACAGCGAAATCTTCTTCCCCAAGGTCAATCAGCCCAACGTGCTGGTGGCCCTCACGGACGAATCCGCCACCAAATACCTGCCGCTCATCCGCCCCGGCGGCATGTGCCTTTATGACAGCGATCTGGTCCATCCCTCGGCCCGCATTGACGCCCGCCGCGTGGGTCTGCCCCTGTTCCACGCCGTGAAGGAAACCTTCAACGGCAAAACCCAGGCTTTCAACATCTGCGTACTGGGGGCCCTGGCGGCCCTGACCAAGGCCGTGCGTCTGGAATCCCTGGAAAAAGCCCTGGCCGACCGCTTTGCCCCGGCCTTCCACGAAAGCAACAAAAAAGCCCTGCACCTGGGTGCGGACATGGCCCGCGAGGCCGCGCCTTCGGCCTAGAGCAGTTTACGAATGAAATGAGTTAATTGCTCTGCAAGGATTTTCTTGAAAATCCTTGCCACGAAATGCGAGAAGGCAGGCTTTTGCCTGCCGTAAGCGAGCATTTCAAGTGTTAAATACTCTAGCGGCACAGGCGCAAAGGGGTACAAGGGCACGCCCCCTGAAACCCCTTCCCGATGTTTTCCCCCTCCCCCGGCCAGGGGATGCCCTGGGCGTTCCCTGAATGAAGAAAACGTTTTGGGGGTGGGAACGCGGGGGGAGGAGGCCTTTTTCAACAGGGCCCCCCCCTTCCGCAAGAAAGGACGTCCCCAACACCAACACATAAAAGGTTTCTCCATGAATATTCACGAATACCAGGCAAAGGGCCTGCTGGCCCAGTTTGGCGTGCCCGTGCCCACGGGAGCGCTGGCGGCCACGCCGACCGAAGCCCGCGCGGCCGCCGGCGCCCTGCCCGGCCCGGTCTGGGTGGTCAAGGCGCAGATCCACGCCGGCGGCCGTGGCAAGGGCGGCGGCGTGCAGGTCTGCAAAAGTCTGGACGCGGTGGAGGCCGCTGCCCGACACATTCTGGGCATGCAGCTGGTGACGCACCAGACCGGCCCAGAAGGCAAAAAGGTCCATAAGGTCTGGGTAGAACAGGGCACGGACATTGCCCGTGAGCTGTACCTGGCCGTAGTGCTGGACCGGGGCGCACAGCGCCTGACGGTCATGGCCTCGCCCGACGGCGGCATGGACATTGAAGAGGTGGCCGCGCGCACGCCAGAGCGCATCTTTACCGCCAGACTGGACGGCGGCCACCATATCTGGCCCTTCCAGGCGCGGCAACTGCTCTTTGGCTGCGGGCTCACGCCGGAGCAGGTCAACCAGGGCGCGGCCCTGGTGCAGAACCTGGTGCGCCTGGCCGTAGAAAAAGACGCTGTGCTGGTGGAAATCAATCCGCTGGCCGTGACCGCAGCCGGAAACGTGGTGGCCCTGGACGCCAAGATGGACTTTGACGAAAGCGCCCTCAAACGCCATCCGGACGTGGCCGCCCTGGACGACCCCGAGGAGAGCGACCCCCTGGAGCGCAAGGCGCGGGAACTGGGCGTAAACTACGTGCGCCTGTCCGGCTATGTGGGCACCATGGTCAACGGCGCCGGCCTGGCCATGGCCACCATGGACGCCATCAAGCAGGCCGGAGCTGAGCCCGCCAATTTTCTGGATGCGGGCGGCGGGGCCAACGAACAGATGGTGGCCGCAGGCTTTGAGGTCATGCTTTCCGACCCGCACGTGCGGGGCATACTTATCAATATTTTCGGTGGCATCCTGCGCTGCGACATTGTGGCTCAGGGCGTGGTCAACGCGGCCCGCAAGGTGGACCTGCACCTGCCGTTGGTGGTGCGCCTGGAAGGCACCAACGTGGAGGAAGGCCGCCGCATCCTCAGGGAAAGCGGCTTAAACTTTGCAACGGCGGCCTCCATGAGCGAGGCGGCGCACAAAATTGCGGCCCTCACCGCCGGAAGCGATACGGCCCAAACCGCCGGAGGTACGGCATGAGCATTCTGGTCGACAAAAATACCCGCGTACTGGTGCAGGGCCTTACGGGACGCGAGGGCCGCTTCCATACAGAGCAGATGCAGGCCTACGGCACCACGGTGGTGGCGGGCTGCACGCCGGGCAAGGGCGGGCAAACCGTCCTGGGCGTGCCCGTGTTCAACACCGTGGCCAAGGCCGTGCGGGAAACAGGCGCGGACGTAAGCGTGGTTTTCGTGCCCGCAAGCGTGGCGGCGGACGCCGTGTGCGAAGCGGCGGACGCGGGCGTGCGCCTGGTTATCTGCATTACGGAGCACATCCCCGTGCTGGACATGGTACGGGTCAAGGCCCGGCTCAAGGACACGGGCACGCAGCTGGTGGGCCCCAACTGCCCCGGCGTCATCACGCCCGGCCAGTGCAAAATCGGCATCCAGCCCGGCTATATCCACAAACCCGGCTCTGTGGGCGTCATCAGCCGTTCCGGCACCCTGACCTATGAGGCCGTGCACCAGCTCACGGCCCAGGGCCTGGGGCAAAGCACCTGCGTGGGCATTGGCGGTGACCCGGTGCCGGGCCTGTACTTTACGGACCTGCTCAAAATGTTTCGGGATGACCCGGAAACCGAAGCCGTCTGCCTGATCGGCGAAATCGGCGGCGACGGAGAAGAAAAAGCCGCCGCCTACATCCGCGAAAGCGCCTATCCCAAGCCCGTGTTCGGCTTTATTGCCGGGCTTACGGCCCCCAAGGGCAAGCGCATGGGCCATGCCGGGGCCATCATCAGCGGCGGTAAAGGCCGCGGCGAAGACAAAATCGCCGCCCTTTCGTCCGCCGGCGTCACCATCATCCACGAACTGGGCCTCCTGGGCGAAACCGTGGCCAAAAAATTACGGGCATAAGGACGCAGGACAACGCACTGGAGGACATCATGTCAGAGGAATATAAAACCTCCCTCACGGACGAGCACAAAAATTTTCTGCAAGGTTTGTTCAAGGATGGCGCGTCTTTTGATCCGGAGGTACTGCGCGTCTACGCATCTGACGCCAGCCTGCGCGTGGGCACGGTGCTGGCCATGGTGCGGCCGGAAAATGCGGACCAACTTTGCGCCTTCATGCGCTGGGCCGATGCGGAGCGTGTGGCCGTCCACCCGCGCGGGCGCGGCACCAGTCTTTCCGGGGGCTGCGTGCCCACGGTGCCCGGCATTGTGGTTTCCATGCTGGGCATGGACCGCATTCTGGAGATCTCCAAAGAAGACTTTGTGGCTGTAGTGGAGCCCGGCGTCAACACCGCTCTGCTCCAAGCAGAGTGCGAGAAGCTGGGCATGTTCTATCCGCCGGACCCCGCCAGCGGCAAGGCCACCAGCGTGGGCGGCAACGTGATTACCTGCGCGGGCGGCCTGCGCGCCGTCAAGTACGGTGTTACCCGCGACTACGTGCTAGGGCTGGAGGCCGTGCTGCCCGGCGGCAAGCTGGTCAGGTTCGGCGGCCGCTCACACAAGGACGTCATTGGCCTGGACCTGGGACGCCTGTTTGTGGGCAGCGAAGGCAGCCTGGGCATTGTGACCAAGCTCACCCTCAAGCTCATCCCCAAACCCGAAGCCTCGGCCTCCGTGCTGGTGGGCTATCCCTCGCTGGACGCGGCGCTGGCCTCCATGGGCAAGGTCTTTGCGGCGGGCATTCTGCCCTGCGCCGTGGAATTTATGAACGAAACCGTGCTGGAAATCCTGACCAAAACGGGTGAAGTGCCCTGGCCGGACACGGTCAAATCCCTGCTGCTTTTTCAGGTGGACGGCAGCCGCGACACCGTGCCCCTGGAAAACGCCCGGCTTTCCAAACAGCTGGACGACGCCCTCTGGCGCATGGAAGGCGTGGGCAAAGAAGAGGAGGACAGACTCTGGGCCTACCGCCGCAGGGTTTCGGCAGCCTCCTATGTGCTGGGGCCGGACCGCATCGGCGGCGACATGGCCGTACCGCGCGGCTCCATCCTCAAGGCCGTACGCCGCTTTGAGGAAATAGCCGCCGCCAACGGCAAACGCCTTATCGGCTTCGGCCACGCGGGCGACGGCAACATCCACGCGAATCTGCACTACGACGCCTCAGACCCGGACGACGCCCGCCGCACCCAGAAAACCCACCACGAGCTCGACGACGCCGCTCTGGAATTTGGCGGCAGCCTTTCCGGCGAACACGGCGGCGGCTGCCTCAAGGATGTGGGCAAACAGCTGGGTCAGGAGGAACACGCCCTGATGCGCGCCGTGCGACGGGTATTTGATCCTCACGGCATCCTCAATCCCGGCAAGGGGTATTAAGATGAAACGCGGTTGCACACAGTGCGGTGAATGCCTCAACGTCTGTCCGGTCTATGCCCTGTTCAAGCGCGAAGAATACGCCCCCAAGGGCAAACGTCTGCTTATGGAACCCCTGGACGCCGAATACGGCGACGCCGCCACGGCCCAGCTCTCCTGGGAGCGCGTCCGCCAGCTGGCCCGGCTCTGCGCCGGTTGCGGACGCTGTCAGCGCGTCTGCGCGCGCAAGCTCTCCACCAGTGAGCTGCTGGCCGACGCGCGGGCCAGAAATCCCCATTGGACGCAGAACCTCTGGGAGATATGGATCCGCCGGGCCGGGCCCCTCTGGCCCCTGGCCGGAAAAATCGCCATGCTCGCGCCCGACGCGGCCGTGCCTGAAGGGCTGCGTTCCTCTCTGGCCACAGCCCGTGCCCTGGTGGATCTGCCCGCCATTAAGCCCTGGCTCATCCTGACGCCGACACAAAAAAAACCGGGCACGCCTGTGGTCTTGTTCAGCGGCTGTACCGCCGTCAACGCCCGTCCGCGCTGGATCGCCAAGGCGCGGGAGCTGCTCGCCACCTGGGGCTACCAGGTGCTGGACAGCTCCGGCTTTACCTGTTGCGGCGGCACCCTGCACCACGCGGGACGCTACAAGGCCCAGGACGAGGTGCGCCAAAAAAATATCCAGGTCTGGCGCGACCTCGGCCGCCCCCTGGTGGCGAGCTTCTGCGCCTCGTGCAAACACAGTCTGGACGAATACGCCGCGGTGCTGCCCGAAGACGAAGCCGCCCAATGGAAGGAAAAATGCCGGGGTCTGTCGGCCCTGCTAGAGCAGCCCCGCCTGCACGCCACAGCGGATGCGCCAACCGCGGTGGCCTACCACCAGCCCTGCCACTGGGGCACAGCCGACCCGGACCTGCCCTTGCTCCAACAGGGCCTGCCGGAGCTGAAAAAAGGCGCGGGCCTGTGCTGCGGCATGGGCGGCATTCTGAAAATGAGCAATCCGGATCTTTCCATGGACATGGCCCGCAAATGCCTGGAGGGCTTTGCTCCTGAGGCCCGTCACGTCATCACCGGCTGCAGCGGCTGCGTCATGCAGCTTTCTTCCGTGGCCACCGCAAAAAATAAGGAGGTACGCCACTGGCTGGATATCGTTGCCGTGGAAGCCGGAGCCTGACCGAGCCCGCGACAATGAAAAAAAATACACGCTAACCCCGCCTTCTGGGCGGATGAGGGGGCGCCTTAATGGCAAATAAATTTGAAGAATACGGTAAAAAATACGGCACTGTGGTCGCCGTGCTGGTGGCGCTGCTGGTGTGGTGTCTGCCCACACCGGAAGGCATGAACCTGACCCAGCACAAGCTGCTGAGCATCTTTTCCGGCGCGGTCATCCTCTGGGTAACACTGAGCGTATCCGTGGCCACCAGCAGCTTCATCATCGTTTCCCTGCTCTACTTCTGGGTGGGCAACGCCGAGGGCGCTCTCAAGGGCGGTTCGCTGGTCCACAATGCGGGCTTCGCCCTTTCCGGCTTCGCCTCCCCGGCCCTGTGGATGCTTATCACCGGCTTCATCATTTCCATTGCCATGACGGAAACGGGCATGGCACGCCGGGTGGCCCTGCACCTTATGCGCATGTTCGGCAAAACGCCGGGCGGGGCCATTCTCGCGCCCATGATCGCCAACCTGCTGGTGGCGCCCCTGACCCCTTCCAACACCGCCCGCACCGCCGCCATGCTGCCCATTGTGGAAGGCGTGGCCCAGGCCTACCGCGTGGAGCCCGGCAAAAGCAATTTCGGCAAAGCCCTGTTCCTCGCCAATACCTTTGCCTCCAACATTACGGCGGGCGGCTTTCTCACGGCCACCATCCCCAACCCCATTGCCATCGGCATGATTGTGGCCGCCCTGGGCACGGCCGCATCCGTGACCTCCTGGGGCTTCTGGGCGCTGGCCGCCCTACCCACCACGCTCATCGTGCTCATCGGCAGCCAGTACGTGGTGCGCTGGCTCTTCCCGCCCGAAATGAAAACCATCCCCGGCGGGCTGGAATATGTGGAAACCGAACTGCGCGCCATGGGGCCCACCAGCCCGCGCGAAAAAAAGGCCCTGCTCTTCTTCAGCCTGGCGCTCATCCTCTGGGCCTCGGATATGTGGCACCACTTCAATTCCACCATGGTGGCCTTTGTGGTCAGCACGCTCATCCTGCTGCCCAAGGTGGGCGTGCTTTCCTGGAAGGAAGCGCAAAAATCCATCCCGTGGGAGCTGTTCGTCTACTTCGGCGGCGTCATTACCCTGAGCAACGTACTGACCAAGACCAAAGCCTTTGAGTGGGTCATCAAGTCCGGCATCACGGGCCTGGGCCTGACCCATGTGGACATGATGCCTCTGATGATCGGCCTTATGGGCTTTACCATCTTCAGCCACATCATCTGGTCCACCACCACGGCCATGGCCGGCGTCATGATCCCCATCTACATCGGTCTGGCGCAGAGCTTCGGCTTTCCCGTGGCCGGCTTTGTGCTGCCCCAGGCCATCCTCATGGGCTACGCCCTGTTCCTGCCCTTCAACACTATGGGCAACATCATCATGTTCGGCGCAGGCTATTATACGGTAAGCGACCAGCTCAAGGCCGCCTTTGCCGTGGGCCTGTTTGCCTGGGCGGCCTGGGCGCTCACCGCTGTGGCCTGGTTTCCCATTATCGGCCTGTACTGACAAGGAGACAAAGCAAAAATGAGTACAACGCGCAAACCCTTACCGCCCATGGCCCGCGTGCGCCAGAGCTTCACGCGCCCCAGGGTGGACGACCCCGTTGCCGCAATGACTGCCCAGATGCGTCGCCTTGCGCCGCGCATCCAGGCCGGCGCTACAGTGGGCATTACCGCCGGCAGCCGCGGCATCCAGAACATCTGCCCCATGCTGGCAGCCGCCATCGCCGTGGTGCGCGAGTGCGGCGCAACCCCCGTGCTGCTGGCCGCCATGGGCAGCCACGGCGGTGGTACGGCCCAGGGGCAGAAAGAGGTTCTCGACAGTCTGGGCATTACCGAACAAAACATGGGCGTCAAGGTTATTACCTGCGACACCTGCCGCAGCATCGGCCAGACTCCGGACGGGCTCGTGGCCTATATGCTGGATTCGGCCTTTTCCGTGGACGCCATCATCCCTATAAACCGCGTCAAGACCCACACCTCCTTCAAGGGCTGTGTGGAAAGCGGCATGTGCAAAAAACTGGTGGTGGGTCTGGGCGGCCCTGGCGGGGCCGGGCAGTTTCACAGCCTGGGGCAATCCCAGTTGCCGCGCCTGCTGGTAGATGTGGCCAAGATCATTCTGAAAAAGATGCCCGTCATCGGCGGCGTGGCCATTGTGGAAAATGCCTATGAAGAAACAGCGCTTATTGAAGCCCTGCCCGCTGAGGCTATGATTGAGCGGGAAGTGGAGCTGCTTGCCTGGTCCAAGACCCTCATGCCCGCCCTGCCCGTGGACAGCCTGCACGGCCTGGTGGTGGAAGAAATGGGCAAAAACTTCAGCGGCACGGGGGTAGACACCAACATTATCGGCCGCCTGCGCATTACCGGCGAAGCCGAACCGGCAAGCCCGAAGATCCGTTACGTTTCCGTGCTGGACCTCACGGAGGAATCCCACGGCAACGCCACAGGCATAGGCTTGGTGGATTTCACTACCCAGAAGCTGGTGGACAAGGTGGACCGTAAGGCCACCTACCTCAACAACCTCACCACCACCTTTGTGACCCGGGCCTTTCTGCCCACGTGGTATGACACGGAGCAGGAAGCCCTGGAAACCATGATGTTCTGCCTGCGGAGCATTCCAGAGGATCAGTTGCGCCTGGTGCGGGTGCCCAACACCCTCTACCTCACAGAATTCTTTGCCACCGAGGCCGTACTGCGCGAACTTACGGATACAGAACGTTTTAGCCTGGTGCACGAGCCGCGCCCGGTACGCTTTGACGCCCAGGGAGAATTGCTGGACCGCATCGGCAGACCCCACCAGGATTGATGCCCATCCATTGACATATGCAATATAAATCGGCGTCACGTCGCACGAAGGAATGCCCGTGCGGCGTGACGCCGGTTGTGCTTTGCAAAAGCCTTGTGGGCTTAGCCCCGTTTCATATCAGCGACAAGATCGCTCAGACGGCGGGCCTGGGCCGCCAGTTCGGCCACAGCCTTGGCCGCTTCGTCCATGGCGGTGGCAGTTTGCCCGGACATGTCGTTGACCTGGACTATGGACTGGTTAATCTCCTCGCTGGCGGCGGATTGCTGCTCGCTGGCCGTGGCAATGGCGCTGACCTGGTCCGCCGCGCCGCCTACGCTCTCCACAATCTGGTGCAGGGCCGCGCCGGAATCCTGCGCATATCTGGTGGCTTTTTCCACCGCGCCCAGAGCTGAATCCATGGCCTCCACGCTCTGGGCCGTGCTTTCCTGAATGGCCTTGATGGCGTTGCCCACATCATTGGTGGAGGCCATGGTCTTTTCGGCCAGTTTGCGCACTTCGTCGGCCACCACGGCAAAGCCGCGCCCCGCCTCACCGGCGCGGGCCGCCTCAATGGCCGCATTGAGGGCCAGCAGATTGGTCTGGTCCGCTATATCCGAAATGACGCCCATAATCTTGCTGATGGACAGGGCGTGCTCGTTAAGTTTGCCCATGTCGTCCTTAAGGGCCAGAGAAACGGAATGTACTTCGCCAATGCTCTCCAGAGCGCCGCGCACGATTTCGGCTCCATTGGTGGCGCTGACACGGGTGTTTTCCGCAGCGCCGGAGGCATCAGCGGCATTTTTGGCCACTTCCTGCACGGTAGCGTTCATTTCGTTCATGGCTGTAGCGGCTTCGCCCAGGCGTTGCGCCGAGGCGGAGGCCCCCCGGTTGACCTGCTCCACCTGGGCCGCCAGCTGACTGGATGCACTGGAAATAACGCTGACCACCTCTTCCAGTTGGCCGGCGGCGGCAAGCATGCCTTCCTGCTTGGCGCTTTCGGCCTGTCGGGCCGCTTCTTCGGCCCTGGCCGTGGCCTGTCTGGCTTCTTCCCCGGCCTGCTCCGCCGCCTGGGTCTTGGCTGCGCTTTCGTCCAGCAATTGTTTGATGTTGCCCACCATGTGGCCCATGGCCTGCCCCAGCACGCTGAATTCGTCCCCGCGACGCCGGGCCGTATCCAGCAGGGCATTTTCCTTGGCGTCCAACTCCAGACGGCCCCCGGCCACGGCTTCGGCCAAGGAGGAAATGCCGCCCAAAAGCCGCACGATGCCCCGCACGACCCAAAAAATAATAAAGCCCACCAGCAACGCGCAGCCCAGAGTCAGCAATGCGCTGTTGCCCAGCATATCGCGCACGGGGCTGAAAATTTCTTCCCGGTCAAACTCCACGCACAAAACCCAGCCTTCCACGGGCATGGTTTTGTAATAAAGGCCCTTTTCCTCCCCTTGCGCGTTGACAAAACGGGTACGGCCCTGCCCCTGCCGCAACAGTTCCTGCACATGGGGGCTGGCGCTTTCGTCCTTGCCCATGCGCTTGATGTCGGAGTGCAGCACCATATGGCCTTTGAGATCATAGGCATAGACCTGCCCTTTGCTGCCCACCTTGATCAAATTGGTGGTGCCGGCAGCCAAGTCGGCGTTGGCAATGCCCGCCATCACAATGGCCGCCACCCTGCCGTCGCGCTTGATGGGAAAAGCCACTACCGTGGCCGTCTTGCCCGTAGCAGCGCTGATGATGCCTTCAACACAGGACTCACCCTGCCGTGCCTTGGCATAGTAGCTCCGGTCGGCAAAGCTGGTGCCGACAAATTTTTTGCTGGCCTGGGTCGCGCCTTTGAGATGGTGCCCCAGCACTGTGCCATCCGGAGCCAGCAACCCGGCAAAATAAACGCTGCGGTTGTTGTCCGTAAAGGAGCGCAGGGCCTGATCCGTGCGCTGGGCCAGCCTGCCCTGCAAAAGATCCGGATCGTCGCCGCGCTCATAGGCGTCGATGTAATCGCTGATACGCTGATTTTCTGAAAGCGTCTTCAGCGATTCCGTAAGCCCCAGGAAGACGCCGTTCAGACCAATGCTCTGACTTTCCAGCAGGGCGGTCATATCCGTACGGATCTGCCCGCGCAGGGCTTGCTCCGCCATTTTGTAGCTTACCCCCGCCACCAGAAGCAGCCCGGCAATGGCCGGCAGCAGTATTCCCAACAATATTTTTTTCAACAAACCGATTTTCACGCCCTTCTCTCCCCTTAAAATATACACGATTTCCGGTCGGCAGACGTACTCCCGCGAATCCTTTTTGACAAGGGACACCCCCCTCTCAAAATGCCGCAGATGCTGGCAATCAGGCTGCACCACTCGCCCCCTCGTACCTTTTCGTAATATCGTGAAATTTCTTTAGTACCATACACATCACGAAATTCGACAGTACAAAATAGTTTTGCGTAAAATGTCTGAGACTGAACTCAAAATTTTTACTGTGTTTTTACAGAATGTTATATGAAACAGCTTTTTTCAACATTAAAGTTATTTTTTACAAAATTGTTTTAATTGCGCGCACAAATAATAAAAATATTGTTATATTTAAGTAAGTTATAATTACGGCACACTTTCTGCACAAAGCGTGAACAGCGCACAGGCGCGCAACGTTAAACCACGAGGAACCAACATGCGACAGGTAGCTATTTACGGCAAGGGCGGCATCGGCAAGTCCACCACCACACAAAACCTTAACGCCGGCTTGGCCGAGATGGGCAAGAACATCATGATCGTGGGCTGCGACCCCAAGGCCGACTCCACCCGCCTTATCCTGGGCGGCCTGGCCCAGCAGAGCGTGCTGGACACCCTGCGTGAGGAAGGCGAGGACATCGACCTTGATCTGGTTCTGAAGGAAGGCTTCAAGGGCATCCGCTGTGGCGACGTGGTCTGCGGTGGTTTTGCCATGCCCATCCGCGAAGGCAAAGCCCAGGAAATCTACATCGTGGCCTCAGGCGAGATGATGGCCCTCTACGCGGCCAACAACATCTGCAAGGGCATCAAAAAGTACGCCAACACCGGCGGCGTGCGCCTGGGCGGCATCATCTGCAACAGCCGCAACGTGGACGGCGAGGCCGACCTTGTCTCCGCCGTGGCCAAGGAGATCGGCACGCAGATGATCCACTTTGTCCCGCGCGACAACATGGTCCAGCGCGCGGAAATCAACAAGCAGACCGTCATCCAGTTCGACCCCTCCTGCACGCAGGCCGGTCAGTACCGCACCCTGGCCCAGAAGATAGACGGCAACGATATGTTTGTGGTGCCCAAGCCCCTCTCCCAGGAACGCCTGGAAGAGCTGCTTATGGAACACGGTCTGCTGGAAGCCTAACACCCCCAAGCCATTACGGAGAACCCCCATGCAAATGATCCGCACCATCATCCGCCCCGAAAAAACCACAGAAGTGCTTTCCGAGCTGCTGGCCGCGGGCTTCCCCGCCGTGACCAAGCTCGATGTGGTGGGCCGGGGCAAACAAAAGGGCATCATGGTCGGCGACATCCAGTATGACGAAATCCCCAAGCAGATGCTCATGCTGGTGGTCAGCGACGAGGATAAGGACGACGCCGTCCGCGTGATTCTGCGCACTGCCAAAACCGGCGACGGGCACTACGGCGACGGCCGCATCTTTGTGGCCCCCGTAAACGAATCCTGGACCATCAGCAGCGGCAAGTCCGGGCTTTAGGAGGCCGTCATGCAGGAAATAGTAGCAATGGTCCGCGCCAATATGGTGGCCCCCACCAAGGAGGCCCTGGCCAAGGCGGGCTGCCCCTCCTTCACGTGCATGAAGTGCCTGGGCCGGGGCAAAAAGGGCATGGACCCCGCGACCCTGCGCATGGTCATGGAAAGCGGCGAACTGCCCCGAACCCCCGACGGCGAAGCCCTTACAGAAGTGGGCCGCCTTATCCCCAAGCGCCTGTTCAACATCTGCGTGCCCGACGACAAAGCGGCAGCCGTGGTGCAGGCCATCATCGCCGCCAACAGCACGGGCCATCCCGGCGACGGAAAGATCTTCGTCATGCCGGTGGGGGAATCCTATGTGGTCCGCACCGGTGAGCGCACCGACGCATAAGGAAGGTAACGAGTATGACAATGGACGCCAACGCCGTAGTGCTGGAGCGCTACAACGCCAAAGTTTTCAAAAACCGCAAGGAGCATATGCTCCGGGTTGATCCCGCGGCGGAACAGCAAATCATCGCCAACACCCGCGCCATTCCCGGCATCATGACCAACCGCGGCTGCTGTTACGCGGGCTGCAAAGGCGTGGTGCTGGGCCCCATCAAGGATATGGTTCTCATCACCCACGGCCCCGTGGGCTGCGGCTTCTACAGCTGGGGCACCCGTCGCAACAAAGCCAAGGCCGAAGGGGACGACCCCAACTTCATCCAGTACTGCTTCACTACCGACCTGCAGGAGCCGGACATCGTCTTCGGCGGCACCAAGAAGCTCAAGAAAGCCATTGATGAAGTCATGGAGCTTATGCACCCCAAGACCATCATGATTGCCGCCACCTGCCCCGTGGGCCTCATCGGCGACGACATCCAGGCCGTAGCCGCCGAAGCGGAAAAGGAATACGGCATCCGCTGCGTGGCCTACAGCTGTGAAGGCTACAAAGGCGTGAGCCAGTCCGCCGGCCACCATATCGCCAACAACGGCCTGATGAAAAAAGTCATCGGCACCGGCAGCTACGAACCGGCCACCAAGTACACCGTCAACATTCTTGGCGAATACAACATCGGCGGCGACGGCTGGGAACAGGAACGCGTCCTCAGGAAGATCGGCTATGAAGTGGTCTCCATCTTCACCGGCGATGGTTCGGTGGAGCGCATCGCCAGTTCCCACAAGGCCAACCTCAACCTGGTCCAGTGCCACCGCTCCATCAACTACATCGCCGAAATGATGAAAACCAAGTACGGCGTGGACTGGCTTAAGGTCAACTTCATCGGCCTTGAAGGCACCATTGAAAGCCTGCGGCACATGGCCGCCTACTTTGGCGACCCGGCCCTTATCCAGCGCACGGAAGAAGTCATCGCCGAAGAACTGGCCGAAATCCAGGACCAGATGGCCGCCTACAAAGCCCGCCTCAACGGCAAGACCGCCGCGCTCTTTGTGGGCGGCAGCCGCTCGCACCATTACCAGGGCCTGCTCAAGGAACTGGGCGTAAGCACCGTGCTGGCGGGCTACGAATTCGGCCACCGCGACGACTACGAAGGCCGCGAAATCCTCCCCAATATCAAGGAAGACGCGGACAGTAAAAACATCGAACACCTGGAAGTGAGCAAAGACGAACAAAAATACCATGCCTTCCTCACCCAGGAGCAGTACGACAAGCTGGCCGCAACCATCCCGCTGGAAAAGTACGATGGCATGATCCGCGATATGGCCGCCGGATCCTATGTGGTGG
>ERZ836877.1452-NODE-1452-length-35763-cov-3.264479_pt1 | contig 35763 bp, 18 predicted proteins | sample MGYA00519469_ERZ836877 | MGnify/ENA primary metagenome ERZ836877 (study PRJEB31850, sample SAMEA3708809) | human gut metagenome | biome: human gut; feature: human-associated habitat; material: faeces | place: China | collected 2014 ...
AAGAAAGCCGCCGCACAGGTAACCGGCTTCGAGAACGGCAACGCGAAAATCCTTGTGGAAGCCACAGTACCCGCCAACGGATTTGCCGTATACGACGTGCGCCTCTCCGGCAACGGCAACGCACAGGCCCCGGCTTCAGCACCCGCCGCTTTCGAGAACTCGCTCTACCGCCTCACCTTCGACCGCAACGGCGACATCACTTCACTTTATGACAAGAAAAACTCGCGCGAGCTTGTAAAAGATGGCAAAGCCATACGTCTGGCTCTCTTCACCGAAAACAAATCATACGCATGGCCCGCATGGGAGATCCTCAAAGACGCCGTAGACGGCACACCCCGGTCGATCACCGAAAACGTGGAGATGGCCATGGTAGAGGATGGTCCCCTGCGCAAGACACTGCGCCTCACAAAGACACACGGCGACTCTCGCTTCACACAATACATCCGCCTGCATGAAGGCGCCCTGGCCGACCGCATCGATTTCTACAACGAGGTAGACTGGCTTTCGACCAACTCACTCCTCAAGGCCGAGTTCCCCCTGGCCCTTGACAACGAAAAGGCAACTTACGACCTGGGAATCGGCGCAGTACAACGCGGCAACAACACCATCACCGCATATGAGGTATACGCACAGCAGTGGGCCGACCTCACCGACAGCTCCGACAGCTATGGCGTGACCGTGATGAACGACTGCAAATATGGATGGGACAAGCCTGACAACAACACCCTCCGCCTCACCCTCCTCCACACACCCCAGACCAAGGGTGGCTACACCTACCAGGACCGTCAGGACTTCGGCCACCACACCTTCACCTACAGCCTCCGTCCCCACGCAGGCGCACTTGCCAAAGCCGAGACATGCGGCGAGGCCGAAAAACTCAATCAGCGCGTAAAGCCTTTCGTGACATCGAAACATGCCGGCGACCTGGGCCGCGAGTTCTCGCTCGCCTCCGTTGACAACGGCAATGTGGCGATCAAAGCCCTCAAGAAAGCCGAAAGCGGCGACGAATATGTAGTGCGCGTGTATGAGACCGGCGGAAAGGAAGCCCAGAAGGCACGCATCACATTCGCATCCGACATCGCATCGGCCAGCGAGGCCGACGGTACCGAGAAAGCCATCGGCAAAGCAGATTTCTCGGGCAACACCCTCGCCCTCACCCTCGCCCCCAACAGCGTAAAGACCTTCAGAGTGAAACTTGGCGGAAAAGCTGTCGAAGCCGGCAACCACATGCCTCTGCAGCTTGATTTCGACAAACGCTGCTTCAGCTGGAACCAGTTTGCTTCCGACGGCGACTTCGAAGGTGGCTACTCATATGCCGCCGAGCTGATCCCCGCACAGCTCAAGGTGGGTAACGTGCCTTTCAACCTTGAGAACAAAGCCCTTCTCAACGGCATGAAATGCGAGGGCGACACCCTCCGTCTCCCCGCCGGCCACAACTTCAGCCGCATCTATCTCCTTGCCGCCGCTGCCACAGACGGCAAGTCGGTAAACTGCGACGTGCGCGCCGGCAACAGCACCACATCGTTGAAAGTGCCCTCCTACACAGGCTTTATCGGCCAGTGGGGACACGAAGGACACACCACCGGCTATCTCACCGATGCCGAAGTGGCCTATGCAGGCACACACCGCCACAGCGCCGACGGCGACTGCCCCTATGAGTTCACCTACATGTTCTGCTTCCCTGTGGAGATCCCGGCAAAAGCCACCGAAGTGATCCTCCCGAACAGTCCCGACGTGGTTCTCTTCGCCGCCACCGCCACTAACGGCAACAATGCCGCCGCAACACCGGCCGCCGACCTGTACCGTACCTCCATCATCAGCGGACTTACAGAACCCGACCTGAACTCCACTAATTTCAACAACCTCCTCAAGCCTGAGCACATCATCGGCTGGACAGGCTTCGTGAACGAGAAAGAACACCCCACTATGCTTGTCGACGGCGACGAGACCACCAAATGGTGCGATACCTCCGGCGTGCCCTCCTATGTTGACTTCGATCTCGGCGACGTAACCGAAATCAACTCTTGGAAAGTGGTGAACGCCGCCCGCGAGAACATCGCCTATGTCACCTCAAGCTGTCTCCTCCAGGGACGCAACAACCCCAACGAGGAATGGCGCACACTCGACTACTTCACAGGCAACAAACGCAATGTGGTCACCAAACGCCTCGAAACCCCGCAGAGCGTGCGCTACCTGCGACTGAACGTGATCCAGCCCGTGCAGGGAGCCGACGGACGCAACGCGCGCATCTACGAGTTCGGCGTATCAAAATAACACCCGACACATCACAAAACCATGAATAAAAAACATCTATCCATAGCGGTCCTTCTCGGACTGGCTTGCTACGCCCCTGCGGGGGCGCAGCAAGTGCTCGCCACAGACAACGCACTTACGGGATGCCAGGTGCGTATAGAAGGAGCTTCGTCATCCGACAACCCCGAAAATCTTTTCGACGGCGACGATACTACCCTTTTCCATCTCGAGGACGCCACGTCTGCCACAATGATTTTCACACTCAATGAACCCTGGTACATAGCAGGTGTGAATTTCGTGGCGGGAGAGAACACCGACCTCACTCCGGACAAAATCTCCCTCTACGGCCTCGACGAGAGCGGAAAGTGGAAACCCCTCATGCGCAACAATACCAAGGTGGAAATCAACGCCCCGTATACCGGCGACGTGGCACGGTGCACCGTCACTGGCACCGCATTCACCACCTGTAAAGTGGAGGTGACAGCCATAAAGAACGGCACAGCCCTCGAACTCTCGGAGCTGCAGCTGCTCGGCATACCGGTGACCGACAACGCCATCTCCACGGCTGAAAACGGCTCGTTCCTGATGCCATCGTCCGCAGAGAGCCAGGAGGCAGTGGCTGACGGTGATCCCAAGACCGCCGTCACATTCAAGAGAGTGTCGGGAGAAACCGGGCTGCATGATGCCTGGATCCAGTACTCTTTTGACACTCCCACCGCCATCAAAGCCTATTCGGTGACTTCAAACACCTATAACAACAGATCGCAGAGGCCGACCGAATGGGAACTTCTCGCATCTGAGGACGGGGAGACATGGACCACCCTCGACATCCAGTGCAACGAAGGGATGTTCGATACCGAAGGATACATATCCACCCGGCCTGTAGGAGAGGATCAGCATGCCGATATCGATTTCGCCAAACTTGCTGACGATATCCACACCGACCTGCGCAAAAACTTCATGAAGAAATGGGGCAACGGCCAGTACCTCGTAGCTGCCTGGAACCCCGATCCCGCCAAGATCGACTACGGGTACAACTACTGGTGGATGGCACACGCAATCGACGCTTACATCGACGCATACGCCCGCACAGGCATCCGCCAATACCAGACCAGTGCCAACAGTATCCGCACCGGCATGTACACTGCATACGATGCCGGCCGTCAGGATCTCTGGAACTCCTTCTATGATGACATGGAGTGGATGAACCTCGCCTGCATCCGCGGATACGAGAATTTCACCACAGGCCGCGACAAGTGGCTCGAAGAAGCCAGACAGCTCTTCGACTGGATCTGGGTAGGCTGGAACGACGATGACGGAGGAGGCATACGCTGGAACAGCGGCGACGGCACAGGAAAGAACTCCTGCTCCAACGCTCCGGCCATAATCGGGGCCGCCAAGCTGTATCAGCTCACCGGCGAGCAGCAGTATCTCGACAAGGCGGTGATGATTTTCGACTGGATGGTGACACACTCACGCTTCGACGACGGGTTCATCAAGGACTCGCCACATAACGACAACCGCGGCTGGACCTTCTCCTACAACCAGGGCACATGGGTAGGAGGCCTTCTGGAGCTTTACCGCATCACAAAAGAGCAGAAATATTACGACATAGCGGTTGACCTGATGGACAAATCGCTCTTCGAGACATGGTTCTCCCCCGACGGAATCATGCGCGAATCGGGCACCGGCGACGGCGGCATGTTCAAGGGTATCTATATCCGCTATATAACCAACTGGGTGCTCTCAGGATTCCTTGATCCGGAACGCCAGTACCGCTACGCACAGTATCTGATCGAGAACGCCCGCTCGCTTTATGAATGCGCCCTCAAGAGACCAGAGCTGAAGATAATGCCCGACTGGAAACACCGCTCCGACCGCAACGAGTGGGGAGACAACGGCGGCCAGGACGGCAAATACTTCTCGTCGAACCTCCTCAGCGGCCTCTTCCTGTTCGAGTCTGCCGACATGCTCCGCCGCGCCGGCCTCACCGACGACAACTACAGGGTGATCAACCCCGCCGCCGGCAAGCCTTACCGCCACTACCGCATAAACTTCATCGACAACAACGGATCATCAGACCTCCAGGTGAGCGGTTTCGCACTCTATAACACGGTAACAGCCGGAATAGAGACACCTGTGACAGACGAGACTGCACATCCCCAGGTGATTGTGGAGAACGGAAGCATACATGTGGCAGGGGACGCGGACACCACGGTAGAGGTATTCTCAGCCGACGGCATGCTGCTCCATCGCGCCACAGCCGCCGACGCCGCGGTAGCCCTTCCCCACGGCATCTACATGGTGCGCACCACTTCAGTAACCTCCTCTTCCGTCACGAAAGTAGCCTTGTAGCCGATTGTGCGTCATGCACTTTATTTAATAAAAAAACGGTAGCTTTTTCCTGCAGCCACAGGATTAAGCTACCGGCTTTTTTTGTACCTTTGCACTTTCTCTGAAACAAACTTCCAATCTTCAAAAAAATACATTTATGGGAGGCTTTTTCGGCACAATCTCCAAGCGCCCGTGCGCTACAGACCTGTTCTACGGGATCGATTACAACTCTCATCTCGGCACCCGCCGGGCAGGCATGGTAACCTTTGACCCCGAGAAGGGATTCACAAGGGCAATCCACAGTCTTGAACGCAGCTACTTCCGCTCCAAATTTGAAGAGGATCTACCCAAATTTATCGGAAACGAAGGTATCGGCGTCATAAGCGACACTGATCCCCAGCCCATCCTCATAAACTCGCATCTGGGACGCTATGCCGTGGTGACAGTGGCAAAGATCACCAATCTCAGACAGATCGCCGACGAACTCATCGACCAGCGCATACATTTCAGCGAGATGTCGTCAAACAACATCAACCCCACCGAAGTGATAGGACTGCTGATAAACATGGGCGACAGTTTCGTGGACGGCATAAACCTCGTATACAAAAAGATAAAAGGCTCATGCTCGATGCTCATACTCACCGAGAACGGCATCATAGCGGCACGCGACTATCTCGGGCGCACACCCATTGTGATCGGCCGTAAGGATGGAGCCTACGCCGCCACCACCGAATCGTCGGCATTCCCCAATCTCGACTACGAGGTGGTGCGCGATCTCGGCCCCGGAGAGATCGTGAGACTTACCGCCGACAGCATGGAGGTGCTCCGCAAACCGGCATCCCGTCAGCAGATATGCTCCTTCCTCTGGGTCTACTACGGTTTCCCGGCCAGCGATTATCTCGGCATAAACGCCGAGGCCGTGCGCGAGGAATCGGGGCGACGCATGGGAGAGGAGGACACCACAGAGGCCGACTGCGTGTGCGGCATACCCGACTCCGGTGTAGGACATGCACTGGGATATGCCGACGGACGCAAGATACCCTATTGCCGCGCCGTGCTCAAATACACTCCCACATGGCCCCGCAGCTTCACCCCCAGCAGCCAGGAGCGCCGCGCACTTGTAGCCAAGATGAAGCTCATTCCCAACCGCGCCATACTCGACGGACGCCGCGTGGTGTTCTGCGACGACTCCATCGTGCGCGGCACACAGCTCCGCGACAACGTGCGCACATTCTACGACTGCGGCGCCAAAGAGGTGCATGCCCGCATATCCTGCCCCCCGCTCATCTACGGATGCGAGTTCGTGAACTTCACATCATCCAAAAGCGACATGGAGCTGATCACCCGACGCATCATACAGGATTTCGAGGGCGATTCCTCTGCAAAGCTCGACCTGTACAAGACACCCGGCACCCCCGAATACCGCCGCCTTGTCGACGAGATAGCGCGTCGCCTGGAACTTACCTCCCTGGAGTTCAGCAAAATCGACACCCTCATCAAGAGCATCGGTCTCCCCAAAGAATGCATCTGCACCCACTGCTTCGACGGCACCGGCTGCCATCCCGACGTGGCGTATGCCGAGGACCACAAAGAGGAGAAGTAAAACATCTTATCCACAAAAACCACACCCCGCACCGGAACAACTCCGATGCGGGGTGATTTTTATGCGGTCAGGGTGAGCCCGGCGGCAGTGTATGCCGCCCGAGGCTTTACCTGATTACGAACTTGACGGTAGCTGCGGAGCCGGAAGCATCCGTTACCTGCATCATGTATACACCGGAACCGAGACCGAGTGTGAAACGGCTTGTGCCGGACGCAACGGAGCGGCTGTACACAGTGGATCCGAGTGCGTCGAATACCTTCACCGAGGCATCCCCGGGTGTCGTCACAGCTGCCTCGCCATGGGCGTTGACAGAAGCGGAGATGGCAGCGCTGTCTTTGCCGGCAGCCGACACACCGTCGGGTATATGGGTGTAAGGTGTGTGGAGACACACAAGTTCGGAAGGCTCATCGCCGTTGAACATTGTTGAACCGTAGTACTGGCACTCGGCAGTGAAGGGATCCACCTCATAGATGTCGCCCATCACATTCTCCGATGTGGCAGCCCAGAAGAGGCGCCCTGTATTATGGTCAAACGCCATTGACTGGAGGTATATCACATCGCCGAAACCGGTATCACCTACTGCGGTGGTCTGGGCAGTAAGCGGATCGATACGGAGCAGCGTGCCGTTGCCCGACATACCGAAGAGCTTCCCTTCGCGGTCGCAGGCGATAGCTCTTACTACCTGTCCGAGACCTCCGATCACCGAGGGAGCGCCGGTCGTGAGATCTATGCGCACCAGATTTACCTCATCCTCGCCACCCGGCTCGAGACCGAACATCGTCTGTGTGCTGTAGTCGTATGCCATGTCGAGTACATAGTAATCGTCATTGGGATACTCCTCCGTTACAGTCCATGTCACCGGATCGATCACGATGAACTCCTTGGGAGCCTGGTACCATGTGGCAGTGTATGCGTAGATCTTGCCGTCGAGGTATTCGCCGGAGATAATCAGCCCCTCCCTGGTGGTGAATTCCTTGCGGAAATCAGCCGCCTCGGGATTGTTGGACTGTACCTTCATGAATCCTGCATTGCCGTAGGCGCTCCATCGGTATGCGGTAAGCTCCAGGTTGGCTTTGTTGGGAAGGATGAAAGTCTGCGAGTCGTTTGACTTCACCTCGTCACCCTCCAGTGCAGTGGAGGCCACGAAAGTATGCACGCTCTCATCGATGGCGAATGTGCCGAATTCCACATCGGCGCTCTCACCCTTGTTGAGTGTGCCCTCAAAAACGGTCTGCACCGGTTCAGCGCCATCTATCACAAGTGTCACAGGGATCTCCGAGGCCGGTTTCTCGCCGAGGTTGGTCACAGTGACGGTGACAGAGACTTCCTGTCTTGTCTCAACCGATTTTTTCGGATCCACGAAAGCGGTGACAGCCACATCGCAGTCATTGCTGTGCGACAGTGTGTTGGAAAGAGCCTTGATAGACTCGCCGTTCTGATATACGGCGGAAACGCCATATGTGAACTCTCCCGAGAGGAGGCTTGCCCATCCGGCATCGGTGTATGAAGTCTCATTGACAGGGGACGCGTTGACCTTCTCCCATACGGTAAGTCCGGTCTCCTCCTCAACTGATCCGCGGTAAACGTTGTATGAGCAAGCGGGGGCATCATCGTTCGCAGCCACACCTGCAGGCGCTCCGGGCACACCGCACTCGGTGATGATACACCATGCGGAATAGCCGTTGTATGCGCTGCCTGTCTCGTCGAACTTCACATCGTTCTTGCCGCTGACACGGCTGTCGTAGGGAGCGGTGCCGAATGTCGACGAACCCTCGTAGCCGTTGCAGTTCACACCTACCATGTATGAGCCGCCTTCCCTTATCTCTATAGGTTCATCGAAGACAACCTCCACCCAACGGCCCTCTTTCACGAGGTCGGAAGCGGGGATCTCCTTGCTTGCAAGCACCTTGTGGGTGTCGCGGTCACCCTCCCATACATGGGCGGTGAACACTCCGCCGTCGGCCTTGATGTAGACCTTGAGACCGGTCACGCTCAGGCCTGCCATGTCCTGCTCGGCGATATCCTCAGCCAGGAACTGGTGAGCCACATTGTAGTTGGTGTAATAATAGTCGCCGCCGTCGCTGTAGACCTTGCTTACATCACCGATGGATTTCTCGCCCGGCACACCGGTGCGTGCGAGAGGATCCTTCCAGGTGAGGCTTACGTCAGATCCGTCGGCCGCTACAACGGCATCAACGGCAAAGGGAGGGATGAGGCTGCGCTCGAGCTGTATCTCCCCTTCGTCCACCACAGTCTCCGAGTCGTTGTCGATATTCTTGACGAAGATGTCGTAGCCTGGATATGTGATCTCGAGTGTGTACTCCTTGCCGGAATAAACTCCTGCCACCGACCAGTTGCCCTGTCCGTCGGCTGTGGTCTCCACATTCTCATAACCAGAGAGACGCACACGGGCGCCGGCGGCTCCAAGCCCTGTGTCACCGGCTTTCACCACACCCTTCAGCTCATAATTGGGAAGACGCACAAGCGCGAAGTCTTTCACTGCAGCTGCATTGTCGGCGATCTCCACCGTAGCTCCCTCACCGGTATATCCGGCTGTCTCCACGGCGAGAGTGTGGGTGCCGGCGGGGAGGTATGGCACGGTATACATGCCCTCGGCATCGGATATCGCGGTAAGCCCCTCGATGGATGTCACCGACACTGTGGCACCTGCGAGAGGTGTTCCCGTAGTTGCGTCGGTGATCTTTCCTGAAAGCGAGCCTGTGCCCTTAAGATCCACGAGGAAACGTGTGTAAGGCACTATGTTGGTGGCCTTGTCGCTGTAGGTGCTGTGCGGCATGGAGGCGATATCCACCTTGTCGTAAGTGGAGGTGACCATGGACCGTCCCGCACGGTCTGACTCTACGGTATAGAAACAGTCGGAGTATTTGGCGCTTGGCTTGCCGTCCTTTATCACTGTCACCACCAGATTGCCGCCGGTGTATTCAAACGGGGTATCGAAATCAAACTTGTAGTCGTTCGATCCCTGCACCAGAGGAAGTGTGCCCTCGAACACCTTCACGGCACCGGCCATATCGGCCCACTGCTTGTCGTTGAAATCGGTCTTGTCGGTCTCGCCCAGATATATGCGCACCGGCATTATGGTCTCGAAATCCTGTGATCCGTATACCTTGTAGATAACCGACCTGATGGAGCCACGTGCAAACTGAAGCTCGTCGGGGAAATAGAGCGACTGCGTCACATCATAGTCGTCGCTGGGGTCGAAAGCCACACGGTCCGAGCGGTTAACTCTCTCCGATGTCTGCGCCACAGCCAGCTCGGCCACACCTTCCGGTGCAAGCCAGGCGGTTGCCATGTCGAGCACAGCCGAAACTCCGGCGTCGTTTTTGGCCTGTACCGTATATGCATATACCTTGCCCGGCTCAAGACCGGCATCAGTATATGTGGTCTCGTTCAGCGATTCGGTCAGCACAGTCTCGTTCTCACCCTCGATACGTTTCACTATGAAGCGCACGTTTTCGGGATTGAACACGGTAGGCTTGCCATATGATGAATTGGCGCCTTTGGTAGGTCTTTCCCATGTGAGCACCACTGAGTTGCCCACAGCCACGGCGCATGTCTGTGCCACCTCGGCGGGGATATCCTCACCCACACGCACATTTTTCGCGGATATCTGGCGTCCCTCCCCCTCGTCGGTAAACGCGGCAAGGGTATAGGAGTACTCCCCTGCAGTGACAGAGGTGTCGGTCCACTCGCCGTCGCTGCCGGGAACCATATCCTCGGCCACATGCACAATCTCGCCGTTGCGGTATACATTTACCGATACACTCTCGAGATCGTCGCCACTGCCGTTTTTGGAAGGATTCAGCCATTTGATATACACGCTGTTGCCACCGGCGGCATCGGGCGTCACCTCATACCATTTGGGGGTCTGCGGACCCTTCTGGTTGTTCACCACCACATTGTCGATGCTCAGGCCGTATGTGCCGCTTGTCTTGTGGCGGAAAGCCACACGCACTTTCTTACCCGCATAGTCGCTCAGGCCGATCTGTTTGGTATTGACCTGCGGATCATCCTCATAACCGTTGTCGACGGTCGTTTTCCACAATGTAGCCGTGAAATCGGCGATTTCCGCACCACTCTCCGAGATGAGCACTTCCAAAGGCTCGGTGTTCTCGATATCCTGGGCGCAATACTCGAATTCAATAGTGACTGAGCTGTTTTTCACCGTAAACTCCGGTGTGACAAGCCAGTTGTCCTGCGCCCCGAAAATATCGGAATAATTCTCATAATTACGGGCGAACGATATGGCTATCTGCCGGCTTGAACCAGACTGCGAGAACATACCGTCAGAGCTTACCTCCCAGGTGTTGCCGTCTCCGTCGGCGTCATGTGTCACCCATCCCGAAGGGGGAAATCCCGCGCCTTCGAAATTCTCGGTCAGCAGCAGCGCCTGTGCCGAGACATGGTTCAGCCCCAGTGTCACCACACCGAGAGCCATCAATGCGAGAAGCTGTTTTCTCATAATACTACATTATTTAGAACTACTATATATCGGGCAGTGCGGACGCACCTGCACCGGATACGCCGCACTGCCCTGATTACTCAGAAAATTATTTCACAAGCAGTTTAACGGACACTGCCCCGACTTTCACCACATAAGTGCCCTGAGCCACTGCCACTTTGCAGTCGCCGGTGCCTGTATGCACAAGACGTCCTGCCATATCGGCAACCGTGACAGCCTCATCGGCCGACGCGCCGGTAACCACAATGTTGCCGTCGACAGACGCCACGAGGACACCGGAAACCGGTGTCACGGAAGCGATGCCTGCGCCATCGGCATCCACACGCACATTATCGACCGCCACACTGCAGGAGTATGCCGCCTTGTGGGCATGGAAGCGGATCTGCATCTTCTCCGCGCCGGCCGGTTTATTGATCGGCAGGGTGAAGTTGTGCCATCCCTCCTCGTCGAAATCCAGATAATAGACCAGTTTCTGGATGCTTGTGAAGTCATCGCCGTCAAATGAGATTTCCACGTCGAGCGAGTGCCCGTAGGTACCGGGAACGCCATATACATTGAATGTGATGTGGGGTGCCGGTGCTGAAGTCACGTCGATATTTCCGGAAGTGAGATAGTCGTCGCGTTCGTTGGTGTTGTAATGGCCGTAGTAGGCGTATGCAAGGCCGTTGCCACCATCCACGGGGAGCACCTGTCCCTCGTTGATAAAGTATGCCATCTCGGCGAAAGCCCATACGGGGGATTCCTCGCTGCTCGTAATGGTCCAGCTGGAATGTTCGGCCTGGATATAATCGCCGACCTTCCTGTCGAAATTCTCGACGAAGGGGAGCGACGACGGGCGCCCTACCAGCAGCTGGTTGGAAACAGCGGAATATCCCGCTATACCGGCGCTCACCGCCTTGACGAAGTATTTCACTATCTCCTCCTCTTCAAATTGGGTGGGATCGGTGAATGTGGTCTCTGTAAGCTTGTCGTTCAGCATCACGGCGTCGTAGTCGCTGTAACCGTTGCCGCGCTGCACCACATAGGTGAGATGCTCCGTATCGATATATCCGCCGTTGCGTCCCTCGGTCGGTGCCGTCCATGTTACGGTCACACGGCCGTCCTCGCCGAGTGTGGCTACAAGATCGGAAGGTTCTACCGGCTCGTCCATACCCACGAACACCGAGCGCGACACGCCATAGGAGTTTCCTGCGGTTCCCTCCACTGTCACACGGTACTCATAGATGTTGCCGACCGTGACATCGCGGTCCTCGTAGCTGTACATCTTCCCCGGCTCCAGACCGTCGGTAAGGCGTCCGATCTCGTCCCATACGAATGTATCGGTATTGTAGCGTGTGATAACCACAGCCTTCACGGTTTCAAGGGGCTGCTGCGCATTGTCGGTCGCGGGAGTGCGGAAACGTAGCACAACGGGAGCCATACCCTGTGTGGAGGATGCTGTGAAGTCTGTGACCTCTCCCGGCACCTGGCCGACCATGATGCTCTCGTCGGTGTAGTTGCCATAGTCGCACAGTTCACCCACATAAACCACGGCGCGGTAGCGGTATGATCCTCCCTGCTCCAGGTCGGTGTCCTCATAAAGAAGTTCGGCGCCGGGAGCCGGATTGTCGAATGTATGCACAACTGTGAAATCGTCATAACCGATCTGACGCGACAGCACTATCTTCGAGATCGCACGCAGAGGCTCGTTGTTCACATCGCCGAGCGAGGGGTGCGATTTAAGCGGGGCGGTAAGCCTTACCTGCACGCATTTCTTCTCCGTGTCCATCGCAGCCGTGAAACCGGTTACCGATGCCGGATAAACCTCCTGGGGAGCCTCGGCGGCCTTGAGCGAGATGGCGTCCACGATCACCGGTATGGCTTTTGGATCGTTGTTGGCCACGATGCGTATCACAGCGTCCTTGGCGCCGGCAGGCACAGCAGTCTCGGCAGCAGCCTTGTTCCACCCTTTGCTCTCCATGTCGGCAAAGCGGGTATAATGGAGGGGGGCATATGTCTGGCCCTTGTCGAAACTTATCTGCGCCCCGACTCCGGTATTGCCGCAGTTGGTCTCAGGCACATAGTAGCTGTATGTGAAAGCTACGGCCGCCTCACCTTCCACATTTATCTTGGAGGATACAAGCCAGAAATCCGACAGAGGGGTATAATCATAGAAGTCGATATACATCAGGCCCCCTTCCTCACCCTCGGGCTTCACCTGGGTGTTGCCTATATAGGCATAATTGGTGCAGCGCCAGTCGGGCGGGAACGAGGTATTGCAGTTGGTGGCTGTGCCCCACATATGCTCCGGGCTCCACGAGTAGTCGCTCACCTTGTTGTCGAACCCTTCTGTGAACGGCAGGGAGAGCGACGGACCTGCAATGAGGTAACCGCTGTTGGCTTCCACACCGGCGCCGGCATCTGTAACGGCTTTCACTGAGAAACGGAGCTTGGTCGGCTCGGCGGCAGCGCACTCGTAAAGATAGCTGCATTCTGTCTGGTTCTCGGAAAGCACCAGCGAGTTTTCGTTCCAGGAATTTTCGCCGGGGGTCTTCACGATTACGGTGTATTTCAGCTGATCGCGCTCGAAATAACCGTTGTTAGCTCCTGCGGAGGGAGCATCCCATGTGAGGAGCACATTGCCGTCGGCCTGCTCGACAGCAGCCAGGTTCTCAACCTTTCCGGGGGTGTCGACGCCTATATATACCTTCACCTCCGCAGGTGCCGACGGACCGTCGGCACCGTATGCCACCAGCTGCCAGGTGTTGGCGCCGGTCACATCCTCCTTGTCAACTGTCATCGTGTACTCCTTACCCGGCTCCACTTCGGAGAGCACCGCAAGTTCCTCGGGATCGCTGTACCATCCTCCCGGTTTTGAAAGTACCACCTTCTCAAGCGAAGGGATGGCAATGTCGCTTCCGGCATATACGGAAGGTGCGGTGAAGGTGATATTCACCGGCATCTGCCCCTTATCTGTCTCCACCCTCACATTGGATACGGCAGCCGGAACGGCGCCTGCAAGCACCTCAGATACGGTTGCCCCGCCGGATGTCTCACCGTTGGCATATACTATCACTCTGAAATCATATTTGCTCCCCTTGGCAAGAGAGGTCTCACGATATGAGAGCGCCTCGCCGGGGGCGGGATTCACAAAAGTATGGAGCACTTCGGGATCCTCCCAGTAGCCTTTGTCCAGGCACACCTCGATTTTCTCTATGTCGGTGAGATCTCCCGTCACAGTTATCCATTCGTCATAGTCATAATAGGAGCCTGTGGTGGGGGCTATCATGGAGATATCGAATCCTCCTTCAAGGATGTTCCATGATATGGCGAGCTCCGAGACATTGGCTGGTTGGAGAGGTGTTTCCTCATCCTCTGCCACATGCGCGGGCACCTTTGCAGGCGTCAGCGTGCCGGCTCCGGGAGAGAAAGCCAAAGCCGACACGCCTGCGGAAGCAAGGAGCACGGCCAATGCATAAGATAAACTCTTTCTCATAAGCGAAGGGTTTGTAATAGATGTATGAATAATGATTGTTTCTGTGGCTGGACTGGTAACCGCGATATCTCTTATTGCAAAAAGTCAGCGACGGACCATGTGTTTTTGCAAATATACATCTTTTTTATCTAATTCAACAATTTTTGCACCGCATATCACACAATCTTGCGCAAAATGCCACCCACAGACGCTCAGACGGGAATAAGGGGATAAAAAAACCAGGCTATGCTCCCGGTGAGGATACATAGCCTGGATTTTGCCGGGCGGAACAGATGTTATAATACGCCCGGCACAGGGATGTTATGGCGTTAGCTTTTAGTCTCAGTCGCGATGACGGTCGCCACCCTCGCGGCGGGGACGATCACCCCCTTCGCGACGCGGACGGCGGTCGCCACGGTCCCCTTCACGGCGGGGACGGTCGTTGCCCTCGCGGCGCGGCGCACGCTGGCGGGGCTCCGGCTCCACGTAGCCTTCCGGTTTGGGCTGGAGGGCACGCATGGAAAGACGGTATTTGCCTGTCTTCTTGTCGATTTCGATAAGTTTCACTGTCACTTCGTCACCCTCCTTGATGCCTGAGGCTGCCATGTCGGGCAGACGCTCCCAGGAGATCTCGGAGATGTGGAGCAGACCGTCGCGGTTAGGCATGAACTCTACGAACGCGCCGAAATCCTGGATGGTGCGCACCTTGCCGGTGTAGGTCTTTCCCTCTTCGGGAAGTTCCACGATGGCGTTGATCATCTCGAGAGCCTTGTCGATGGCTGCCTTGTCGGGAGCTGCCACTTCGATATATCCGCCCTCTGCGATCTCGTCGATGCTTACGGTGGCTCCGGATGCCTCCTGGATACCCTGGATGATCTTTCCGCCCGGGCCGATCACGGCGCCGATAAGCTCTTTGGGTATGATCATGGTGACGATACGGGGCACATGGGGCTTGTAGTCCTCGCGGGGTGCGGGGATGGTCTGCTCGATGATGTCGAGGATATGCAGACGTCCGTCGCGGGCCTGGTTCAGGGCGCGCTCGAGCACCTCGTAGCTGAGGCCGTCGCACTTGATATCCATCTGTGTGGCGGTGATACCCTGGCGTGTGCCGGTCACCTTGAAGTCCATGTCGCCGAGGTGGTCCTCGTCGCCGAGGATGTCACTCAGGATGGCATACTGTCCGGTGGCGTTGTCGGTGATAAGACCCATGGCGATACCGCTGACGGGACGGCGCATCTTCACGCCTGCGTCGAGCAGGGCGAGTGTGCCGGCGCATACGGTGGCCATCGACGAGGAGCCGTTTGACTCCAGGATGTCGCTTACCACGCGGCATACATAGGGGAAATCCTCGGGGAACATGCGCTTGAGGGCGCGGTGTGCGAGGTTGCCGTGACCGATCTCACGACGTCCTACACCACGGGTGGGGCGTGCCTCGCCTGTGGAGAAGGGGGGGAAGTTATAGTGGAGCAGGAAACGCTCTTTGCCCTGGTTGAGCACGTCATCGAGGATCTTCTCGTCGAGCTTGGTGCCGAGGGTCACAGTAGCCAGCGACTGTGTCTCGCCGCGGGTGAACACTGCCGATCCGTGAGGGCCGGGGATATAGTCGGTCTCGCACCAGATCGGACGGATCTCGGTGGTCTTGCGGCCGTCCAGACGGATACCTTCGTCGAGGATGCAGCGGCGCACAGCCTCGCGCTCCACATCGTGGTAGTAGCGTTTTACGAGGGGGGTCTTCTCGTCGCGTGTCTCTTCGGGGAGAGCGGCGATATATTCGTCGCAGATGGCGTCGAAGGAGTCCTGGCGCCAGTGCTTGTCGGCGCAGCCGGCCTTGGCCACGGCGTAAGCCTTGTCATAGCACTTGTCGTGCACGTCCTTGCGGAGATCCTCGTCGTTTACTTCGTGGTTGTATTCGCGTTTTACAGTCTTGCCTGCGGCTTCTGCAAGCTCGAGCTGCACGGCGCAGTGTTTCTTGATCTCTTCGTGAGCGAACTTGAGAGCTTCCAGAAGTTCGGTTTCCGAAACTTCATTCATCTCACCCTCGACCATCATGATGTTTTCGGCGGTGGCGCCTACCATCAGTTCCATGTCGGCACGCTCGAGCTGCTCGAATGTGGGATCGATGACGAACTTGCCGTCAACGCGGGCCACACGCACCTCAGAGATGGGGCCGTTGAAGGGGATGTCGCTGCAGGTGATGGCTGCGGAAGCGGCCAGACCGGCAAGGGCGTCGGGCATTTCCACACCGTCGGCAGAGAACATGGTGATGTTCACGAAAGTCTCGGCATGGTAGTTATCCGGGAACAGCGGGCGCATCACACGGTCCACAAGGCGCGATGTGAGGATTTCATAATCCGAAGCGCGTCCCTCACGTTTGAGGAAACCGCCTGGGAAACGGCCTGCTGATGAGAATTTTTCTTTGTAATCTACAGTGAGGGGCATAAAATCCACCCCCTCTCCGGCTTCCTTTGCGGAAACAATGGTGGCCAGCAACATGGTGTTGCCCATGCGCAGCTCCACAGCTCCATCAGCCTGCTTGGCCAGTTTGCCAGTCTCGAGGGTAATCTCCCTCCCGTCGGGCAGAGTGATGGTCTTCTTAATCGGGTTCATGTGTATCTAAAAATTTTTAATCGCTATAAATCGCGCAAAGATACAAAAATTCGCGGGATATAAGAAGTTAAGAAATGAGAAAAAGGAGAAATGAGAAATTAAGAAATCAGGAAAAAGAAAAAAAGGGGCTATCATGGAGATCAGAGGAACCAAAGGTATCAGGGGATGCGCCTGGGCGATCCCTCTGATATCTCTGATTCCTCTGATAACTCTGATAGAAATTTATAGATATTGTTGCTGCTTAGAGCACAACTTTCTCTACTTTGGAACCCTGGCGGCGGATGTAAAGACCTCCTTCTGCGGGCGCGGCCACACGCACACCCTGCAGGGTGAACCACTCTGTCTGGGCGTCCGCGGCTTCTGCCTCAACTCCTGCTACACCGGTCATTGTGCCCTCGCTGACAACGAACTGCACGGGAGCGCTCTCCTTACCGTTGTTCACAGCTTTGGCAGCCAGTGAAATAGACATATTCTCGAAGCCTTCGGGAACCTCATATTCAAACACGTTTGAATCATTCATATGCCATCCGTCAAGGTTTGCGGAAGGAGCACGCATTGCGGAGTTGAGCAACTTATAGTGAAGTTCATTGGCCTCATGTCCGCGGATCACGATCTTATCGCCGGCCTTAAGCTCAGGGCTTGCACCTGCCTGCAGCTGCTCGCCATTGAAGTAGATACCCGGAGCTACTACCTCCTCGCGGTAAAGCTGCACAGCTTCGCCCTGACTGAAACTCGACAAATACATAGCAAAGCGAGGAGAACCACTGTTGTATTTGATTGTACGGCTTCCAGAAGCAATATTGACATTGGAATTCTCATCAATAGTCACGTCATATCCGGTTGCTGTATCTGTTATTTTGAAATCTGCAGCAGAGCTACTTAAATTAAAATATCCGTCTGTTCCAGCATAATTGAGAGTGGCGATATTCCACTTATCGGAATTTTTCTCAAGTGTGAAAGCAAGAACATCGTTCGTGGCCTCAAAACTTCCTTTTACAATATTTACATCCACAATCTGACGATACTTTTCCTGACTGGCGTTGCTCATCGCTTTATTGACTTCGGCACAAGCAATGGTGTATGTCTCGCCTGCAACCAGTTCGCTGGCAGATTTCACGAGAGTGTACACAACGCCGCCAGTCTTGGGAGCGGGCACTGCGGTAAAGGTCACTTTGAATGTTTCAGAAGAGCCGGTTCCATTCCCACCGGTGAATTCCCAAGTGTCGTCGGCGTTTACAGCGAAGGAATATGTGTTGCCTTCGATTCTCTCTTTTGTAAGACCTGTGGTGTTTGTCACCAGAAGGTAGTCGGCACCGGCAGAGGTAACAGAAACCTCTGTACCCTCAACCACCTCATATTTACCATTGTTCTCGGCAGTTACATCACCGAAAGAAACAACAGGCATTTCAGGGACTTCGTTACCACCAACAGTTTCCTCATATTCTACCGTTATTGATTTCAGATAAACCGCTTTCTTGGCATTGTTTGTATAGGTTATGGATATAACCCCTTCCGCACTACCACTAAAACTATAATCTGCACTGGTTGTCGCAAGTTTTGAAGACTCCGGGGTAAAAGCCGTATCACCTACTTTTACACTTAAAGTAGCATTGCCACTACTTGCTGTAGCAGCATTTACTTTGACAGAAGTTATAGTTCCAGGAATATTCCCTGTTTCGAGCACCACTGTAGCTACAGGTTTACTGCCTGAGCCAAATTGGTAGCCTTTAGTACCATCATATCCTGTATAATATGATCCATCTGCATTTTGTGCTTTCACAGTAGTACTCCATGTAGCAATACCGGCCTCCCATTTATTGTCGGTAAAACATCCACTTGATGTAGTTGCTGTATATGTCTTGGCCAAGGCTGTGGAGGCAAGGCCGACGACAAGGGAGAGCATGAGTAGTAGTCTTTTCATACGTGATTGTCGTTAAAAAATTGATTTATGTGTGATTGGATATGTTCTAAAACAGACGCTGCGCAATACTTATACAAGGAACAAAATTACACAAAATGGGATTAACAGATTTTATGTCGGCGTTAATGTTTGTTAATAGCAGGAAGAAGGGCGCTGATAAAATGTAAGCAGGGAGGGGCGACAGTGGTGTCGCTCCTCCCTGCTTCACAGGTAATTTCGGCGCTACAGCGCTTTTATTTCTCTTTCTTGGCGCGGGATTTGGATGCCGGCTTCTCTGCGGCGGCAGCTTTGGGCTTGCAAGCCTTGCGGGCGGCTTTGGCCTTAGGCTCGGCGGGAGCGGCCTCCTTCTCTTTGGGTTCGCGCAGGGCGTGCTCCTCGTTGAGATGCTCCTCGTTGAGACGGTATGTGGTTATCTCCTTGTTGAGCGTCTCTATCTCGCGTGCCTGGTTGCGGATGGTGGTAAGGAGTGAGTTGAGCTCCTCGTTCTCGATGCTCATGGGATACTGTTCCTCCACACGCACAATGAAATCGGCGAGCACGTTCATATAGTTTGTGAACGCCTGGTAGGGGGTGTCATATGGGGAGAACATGGAGTGCGACGCGCCGTCGGCCATATGCTTGGTCGACATATAGAACAGGTGGTCGGATGCCTGGAGGCGCCCCCAGTCCTGCTTGAGCTGACGGTTGTCGGAGAGGCGCACGCGCTCGGCCACGGAATACAGCTTGTTGAAGGCCTCGTTCTGCAGCAGGTTTCCGAGCCATGCGGTGGTGTCGCGTGCCTCGTCGGCCCAGCTGATGGGGTGCACGATGGAGAGCACATCCACAGGCTTGAATGTCTTTACAGCCTCCGAGGGGGTGATGAACTCCACTCCGCGCTCGCGGGCGAAACGTGGAAGAGCCTCGAGGAACTGGAAGATGCCGGTATCGGCGGTCTGGAACTCGCCGAATGTCTCGAGGTTCATGAACAGGTTGAACACCTGCTCCTCCTGCGGGGTGTCGGCGATCCAGCCGATGTATTTGTCGGCGGTAAGGGGATATTCGTTCCAGGAAGTGTTGCTGAAACGGCGTGCGATGTCGTCGCTGAGCTTGTCGTTCTTAAGCAGCAGCTTGAGCTTGGGAGCCGAGGCGGCGGCATACACATAGTTGGGCGACTTCCATCCGAGGATATGCTTGGCACCCTCGGTGATGCAACCCTTGAAGCCCATGGCGGCTATCTGCGGCGCGAGCTCGTCGGAATAGATAAGCTCGGTATTGCGGAACACTTTCGGCTTCACCCCGAAAAGCTCCTCGATCTTGTCGGTATGGAGCTTCACCTGAATCTCGAACTCCTCGGGATCGGCGAGCGACGCCAGCGAGTGGTCGTAGGTCTCGGCGAGGAACTCCACCTTGCCTGTGGCGGCGAGTTTCTTGAGCAGGTCTATGAACTCAGGCACATACTGCTCGCACTGCTCGAGAGCCACACCGGTGATGGAGATGGCGCAGCGGAAAGCGCCGTTGGTCTCCTCGATCATGCGCAGGAGCGACTGTGCGGCGGGGATGTAGCTGCGGTGCGCTATGCGGGTTATGATGTCGTCGTTGGCGAAATCATCGTAATAATAATGGTCGTTGCCTATGTCGAAGAAGCGGTAACGTTTCAGACGGAACGGCTGATGTATCTGGAAGTAAAAGCAAATAGCCTTCATCTTGTATTTTTCAATTTATCTGTTTGTACTTACTTGTAATTCGCCAGGACACGGTTGTAGATGTCGATCACTTTCCTGCCGGCCTTGTCCCATGTGATCTGGTTCACCTCCTCTATGCCGTCTTCACGCAGCTGCCTGTACATGGCGGGATATGTGATGATGGAGTGGATGGCGTCGGCCATGGCGTCGATATCCCAGTAGTCGGTCTTGATCACGTTGGTGAGTATCTCGGCGCAACCGCTCTGCTTGGAGATGATGGAGGGCACACCCATCTGCATGGCCTCGAGGGGCGAGATGCCGAAAGGCTCCGACACAGAGGGCATGATATATACATCCGACGCCTTGAGCATCTCATACACCTGTTTCCCTTTCTGGAAACCGGGGAAATGGAAGCGGTCGGCTATGCCTCGCGCGGCGGCCAGGTTGATCATCTTGTCCATCATGTCGCCCGAGCCGGCCATCACGAAACGCACGTTATGGTCGAGCTTGAGCACCTTGGCGGCAGCCTCCACGAAATATTCCGGGCCTTTCTGCATGGTGATGCGCCCCAGGAAGGTGACAACCTTCTCTTTCGGCTTGGTCACCTCCACGTCGAGCAGCTCGCGGCTGAGGGGTATCACGGCGTTGTGCACGGTGGTGACTTTGGCGGGATCGATGCCATATTTCTCGATTACGGTCTGGCGCGTGAGGTTGCTCACGGTGATGATATGGTCGGCGTGCATCATGCCGTCGCGCTCTATGCCGAACACCGTGGGGTTCACGTTGCCTCGGGAGCGGTCGTAGTCAGTGGCGTGCACATGTATCACGAGCGGCTTGCCGGTCACCTGCTTGGCATGGATGCCGGCGGGGTAGGTGAGCCAGTCGTGCGAGTGTATTATGTCGCAGTCGATGGTGCGGGCTATTACACCTGCCACTATCGAATAGTTGTTGATCTCTTCAAGGAGATTGTCGGGGTAACGTCCCGAAAACTCAATGCATCCGAGATCGTTGGTGCGCATGTAGTTGAAATCGGCATAGATATGGTCGCGCAGACGGAAATAGAGGTCGGGATCCATCACATTACCGATGCGGCTTTCCACATAGTCGCGGCTTACGTCGCGCCATGCCACCGGTGTCTGCGAGGCGCCGATGATGTGTGCGAACCCTTTCTCTTCATCGCCGAAAGGCTTGGGGATCACGAAAGTGATATCCATGTCGCCGCACTGCCACATGCCTTTGGTAAGGCCGTAGCTGGCCGTACCTAATCCTCCGAGGATATGGGGCGGGAATTCCCACCCGAACATTAATGCTTTCATGTCAGATATGTGTGGTTAGCGCTTCAGGATTGGGAATCAAAACGTTTGAGGGTGCGTATGGTGCGGAGCACCTCGGCGATGTTGGTGGCGTGGCTTATGGCACCGCGGCCGCTGAAGGGGGGATTGCCGTCGTAAAGCTGCGAGAGCGAACCGATGCATCCCTGCGACATCTCCTCCTCGAAACCGATGAGCATGCGGTCGATGTAGCTCACGCCCGAGCGTCCGAACACCTTGAGATAAGCGTCGGCATAGAAGCCCATGAGCCAGGGGCGCGCGGGGCCGTTGTGCATGGCCATCTCGCGGTCGTAGGGTGAACCCTGGTAGAAGGGGCGGTAACCGTAGCTCTTCGGCGAGAGGGTGCGCAGCCCTTTGGGGGTAAGCAGCTCGCGGGTGACCACATCGAGCACACCCTTGCGCTGGCGGCGGTCAAGGGGCGAATAGTCGAGTCCTATGGCAATGGCCATGCTCGGGCGCACCGACGGATCGGCGTAGTTGCCTGTCACATAGTCGTAGAGATAACCGTAGTCGTTGAGGAAGGTGCTGATGAACGGCTGCTCCATCTTAGCCGCGAGGTCGAGCCATGCCTGACGCCTCTCAGCCAGGTCGGGATTGTTCTCGGCCAGATCCGCAGCAAATTTCAGGGCGTTGTACCAGAGTGCGTTGATCTCCACCAGGTAGCCGGTGCGGGGCACTACGGGGCGCCCTTCCCACACTGAGTTCATCCACGATGCGGGTTCCTGGGTGCCGTCCGTATACAGCATGCCGTTGTCGTCGGGGTGCAGGCGCGGATGGCGGTTGGCAATCACAAAGTCGAGAAGCTCGGTCACTATCTGCATGTAACGCTCCGCGGCAGCCTCGCGTCCGTAATTTTTGGCATACTGCTGTATGGCCCACACTGCCCATCCGGGTATGTCGGGAAGGTCTATGCCATGTATGGTGCGTGAGATATATCCGTCGCCCATGAAACGCTCGAGAGCACCGGCGGCGCTCGCCATTATCTCCTCGAAATCCTCGCGGTGGTCGATGGCGATGGTGTTGCCCGGCAGCGACATGAATGTGTTGCGCGCCAGGATGGTGCCCCAGGGATAGCCCGAAAGCATATACTCATGGTCGTTGCGCTTGTAGTAAAGCTGCTTTGCGGCGTTTTTGAGGCAGTTGAAGAAACTGGTGCGGCAGGTGCGCGACGCAATCTCGTTCTCGTACATCTTGTGGAGCGAGCGGGTGTTGACTTCCGACAGGCCGGCCGAGAAGATGATGCTCTCCCCTTTCTTTATGTCGACCTGGAAATATCCCGGCACCCAGAGATCCTCGGTGTAGGGTACCCCGCGCTCAAGATCTTTCACATATTCGATATTTTTGTACCAGTTGGGGTCATACACCCACTCGGGCTTGCGTGTCAGCTGCATGTAAAGCGTGGGATAACCCTCGTAGAGACAGCACGCGACACCATTCTGCACAGGCACGCACTCTGTGTTGAGACGGTCGTTGGCCATGCACAGGGCATTGCTCTCGCGGAACGCGAGGAAGGGGCGGAACTGTAGGGTAGTAGGGCTGTGGGCCTCCACAAGAGTATATCGGATTAGCAGGCGGTTCTCCTTGGAGATAAAGATCTTCTCTTTGGTCAGTATCACCCCGCCGACGCGGTATGTGGTGCGGGGCACGCTGTTACAGTCAAACTCACGGATATATTTGTGGCCGTTTGGACTGTATACCCCACCCTGATACCGGTGCAATCCGAGGTTAAATGGAGCTCCATGCTGAATTACCGTTTCATCGAGAGTGGAAAGCAACACATGAGGCTTATACTCCTCCTCTCCCACAGGCACCACCAGAAGTCCGTGCTGCTTGCGGGTGTTGCATCCTACGATTGAGGTGCAGTGATAAGCCCCCGCCTGATTCGTGCGCAGCATCTCCTTGGGGAGCGACTGCTCGAGATTTATCATCAGGTTCTTATCAAACTTTAGATAACTCATTAGTAATTAGGAATATATGTGGTTAGTACTTTAGTTTCTCAAGGCAAATTACTGAATACACTGAAAAGAGAGCCGTATGCAGCCGGCCTCCAGTCAGTTTCATGGTATAGATTTCAACAACGAAAATAGCCTATTTTCTGAGATTTTACAAATATTATCAAATATTTTTTGAAAAAATTAAGAGTCGGTGTGTGTTTCCCGTTTCCCTGCGGCAGTGTGTGCCTCCTGCCACGCAGGGAATTATTGCAATGCCCCGAGCGAGGGGTCGGGCAGACGGGGAGTGCCGTTACGGTCGGAAGCGGTCTCGGGTAGTATGAAATCGGGATATGCGGCTCCCCGCGCCGGAGACTCCTCCTTGAGTGTGTAATCGAAGATATACTCTTCGCGCACGGTATTGTAGAGAGGATCGGTATCCCATATGCAGTCGATGAAATTGTTGTCATCCTCCCCTTTTGATTTCAGCAGACAGCGGCGCAGGGTCACTCCGGTACCTTCCAGATCGCCGTGGCTCAGGTCGGTGCCGTTGCCGTAGATGATGGTGTTGGTGAAATCGGCTGTGATATACGGCATGTCCACAGGCATCTCGTTCTCGTCGGTTTCGGCATCGTCGGCGCTGAGATGTGCCAGCTGCACGGCGGGGCCGCCGAGAGCCGTAAAGAGATAGTAGTTGGCGATCGTGCACTGGTTGAAGATATGGCTACCCCCCGTCAGGTGCAGTATGCCCGAGGAGGCTTCCGTAAGCTCGCATCCGGCGGCTGTCACTGAGGTGTGGATGGCGTCTATCACGTAGTTTTTGGTATTCCGCACCTGCGAGTTCACCAGATGCAGGGCGGGAGAGCCCTGGGTGTGGTCAAGCACAAGCCCGTATTCCGAATTGCGGATGCTGGCATGGCTGATGTAATTGTCTTTTGAGGTGGGGGTGAACAGTATGCCTCCCCACTGCCCCGACATCACCTCATAAGGGATCTGGGCGGCCACGAAACCGGAGCGGTCCCCGGTGATGCTCACCGGATGCTCCGCCGTACCCTCCACGCGCAGTGTGCCGTGTACCACGATGCGTGCCTCGGAATGAAAAAGCATCTCGGTGCCCGCCGCAACGGTGAGGGTGGCCCCCTCCTCCACGACGATGCTGTCTTTCACATGGTAAGGTTTCGGCGATGAAAGGACGGCCGACTCCTGAAAACGGGTGTCGCCCGAGAAACGGATCACATCGCGCCCGTAGGCTTTCACCGGAAAGCGGGTGGAGACACCGTTGCAACGGAACTCTATGTGGCTGAGCACATCCACAGGCACGTCGCGCCCGTTCTCGGGGAGGGTAGCCTCCACGAAAACGAAAATGGAGTCGTTGGCGCGGATCTCTACATTGTCGAAACGGCGCCCGCTCATGCCGTCGACGTTCAGGCGGAAAAGCCCCTGCGGATCGTCGGCGAACTCTATTGAGCTTATGTTTATCCCCTTGTCATGGCGGTTGTATACGGTGAACCGGTGCGTAGGGGACGCGTCAAGCGTGAAGATCTGCCCCATACGGAGGGTATCGGTGGAAAAGACGGGCTGGTCGGAAGAGGCGGTTGTAAAGCCGTCCTCAATGCACGAAGAGAGAGCCAGGGCGCATGAGAGAGCCACGACCAGCATCAGAAATATCTTGCGTAAAATTGTCATTCGGATAATCGTTCTTGGTCAATGCAGTAAATCAACGGCATTTTCACATCCGTTATTGCCTTAGCCGCAATAAATTGCTAACTTTGCAACTGTTTATCCCCGATATGAGGAATATGCAAAGGAATATGTTTACAAGAATTATAGCCACAGTGCTTGCCTTGATATGGGGGGCTGCGGCATATGGCCTGACAATACACACCGAGGCCGGAGGCCTGCAGGCTGCAATAGGAAAAAACACCGACGCCACAGAGCTGTCTGTAACGGGCACACTGAATCTCGCCGATTTCGAGTTTATGGCACTGGAGATGAAGAATCTCCGGAAACTCGACATGTCGGAAGCCACCGTGGCGGCATACAAGGGGGAACCGACGTTTACCGGACGCACCTCCTCCCGGGCCGGCATGTTCCCCGATTATGCCCTTCTGGGATTGCCGCTGACAGAGGTCACATTGCCGAAAGGGATCAACGCGATCGGCGACGGCGCACTCGCCGGCCTCGCCATAAAAGCCATAACAATACCCGCCTCGGTCACATCCATCGGGAACCGTGCTTTCTCAGGATGCAGGAACCTGGAAAACATATCGCTCCCCGCATCGGTATCCTCCATCGGCGAAGGGGCGTTCAAGGAGTGCGCATCATTGCGCGGGATAACAATAGCAGGATCCCCGGACGCCATAGCCCCGTATACATTCCAAGGGTGCGCGGCACTCGCCGGCATACAGTTGCCGAAGTCTGTGAAGTCTGTCGGGAAATCGGCCTTCAACGGATGCGTCTCCCTTGCCGCCATAAATTTTCCCGCCGGAATCACACGCATAGAAGAACTGGCGTTTAACGGCACCGCACTCACCGCGGCAAACATGGCCGGATGCACCGCCATGACCTCGGTGGGCGACTGGGCTTTTGCCGGATGCACCGCCCTTACGACCGTGACATTTCCACGGTCGCTCACACACATAGGCACCGGAGCTTTCTTCAGAAACAGCAGCCTCACAGATGCGGCAATCCCTTCGAAAGTAAAACGGATACCAGACTTCGCTTTCACAGGAGCCGCCGGTGACGGTGATATGATCAGGGAAAGTGCCGTGGAAAGCATCGGGAAATATGCCCTCGCCGACTGGCGCGCAGTGAAAGTATTCAGCCTCCCGGCACCGCTTTCAGAAATAGAGGAGGGTGGAATGGCCGGCTGGACGGCTCCGGATTCCATAAAAGCCGGAAGACTTGCGGTGGTGCCCGGTCTCGGACCCGACGTATGGGGGGATCTTGACAAACACGCCGTGGTGCTTAGTGTAAGGAGTAGCCTGAAAGATGAATTCGAGAACACTCCCCAATGGGAAGATTTCAACATCGCGGTCGAAAAATCAGACACAGTAAACTCTATCCATACTGTAATACCGGACACACCGTCAATAAAGGCATATTTTGATGGCATGACACTCATGTTGCGTGCAGACGCTCCCATAGCAGCCGCGCAGCTGTATGACATCGACGGACGCAGCTACATACTCCCCCGCTCGGAAAGCGACGGCGGGGCATCGATGGATATCGATACCTCGGCCATGGATGCCAAAGTAATGATAGTGCGCGTGCTGCTTGCCGACGGATCGGCCGTATCGCTCAAACTCTACAGGTAGCCCCAATCCGCTCATTCGATTTTCACGGTGCGTGTGCAGACACCCTGCGCCGACCATACGCCGTATCCTCCCGCCACATTGGAGGGGAGGCTTCCCGGCGCTCCCACAAAAATGGAGCCGTTGACCAGGGAGGCGTTGTCATACGCCCGCCAGAAGAGGAACACCTCGCGGCTGACACGTGCGAGCGTCACTGTGACATCGCTGCCCGCCGGCATATCGGCATCATATTTCCCGGTAACCGCAGACCCATGGCCGCGGTAGACCGGAAGGCTCACCTCAGCCCCGGGGGTGACCACCTCATGCGCGCCGAGCATGCATGGGTACTGGCGCCCGTCGTTGGAGTGTACGCGCGCTGTCAGATGGTAATATGCGGGACAGTCATCGGGCGCCCTGAACTTCACCGTCAGATGGCGCAGTGTGTCGTTGCCGGCCACCGGAGTCACACACAGCCTGTCAATGACCGTGGGAGAGGGCATCACCACAGTGGAAGTGACTGAAAGATCCTTGTACCGGGCACGCAGAGTGTATGTGCGTCCCGGCTCACCCTTCATATCAAAAGTATAATAGTGATAGGGAGGGAAATAGGAATTGTCAGGGCCGCCGGTAAGTATCACCTCCCGCTCGCCGTCGCTGAGTGTCACCACCCCCCAGCGTATTATGCTCTCCGATACAGACCCCTCGCTGTCGGAGGGCACCATCGACATATTGAGCAGCACATCCGGGTAACCGTCGCTGTCGATATGCCCCTCCACGACCAGACGGGGCGCGGCCGGTGGTGGCGTGTCATCGCCACAGCCGCACAGAAAGACAGCTGCCGACATAAGCCCGCAAAGGATTCCCATATGAAATCCCGCTCTGGAACGGCTGCGCCGCGATATTCCGGTATGGTTCTGCATCATCTGTCTCATATGGAGGTCAAAATTTTATCGTGTAACTCAGCGAGGGGAGAAAACGGTACAGCGAACTGATGTCACGACGGGAGTACATTCCGGTCAGCGTATTGACGGTAAAAGTACTCATCTCCACATTGGCTCTCCCGTAGGCGTTTATCACCGAGAGATTCACCTCATGCCGCAGCGGGAAGCGCCCTCCGGTGGAAAAACGGTAGGTGGCGCCGAGATCAAGACGGTGATACATCGGCAGACGCGCGGAATTCCGCGGACCATACTCCATCATCAGCTTCTCCCCGATGAAATAGATCGCCGTCACAGGTGTATAGGGGCGCCCGGAGGCAAGGGTGAAAGTGGCGCTCACGCTCCACCGCGGCGAGATCTGCCACGCTGCCCATGCCGTGGCGGAATGCCGCAGTTCGTTCGAGGCGCTGAATGTGCCCGGTTCCCCGGCCATGCGGCGACGGGTCAAGCAGTAAGAGTAGGAGGCCATGGCGGTGACATCGCCCGCATCAAATCTTGCCGAAAGGCTTCCTCCCGCATTGTGCCCCCGGGTGGAGAGAATGTAGTCTTCCGCACGGTAGCCGGCATTTAGTATGTCGAGTACGGCGCCGAGATATTCCGGCTGATTCCTGACGGTCTTGTAATAGAGATCGCAGTTCAGGGACAGGAAGCGGTATGGCCGCACCGCGCCGGCTATGGCGAAAGTGAAACTCTCCTGGGGAGGGATCCCGGCTGACGAGGCTATCTTGAAATTGGAGGACATCCCTATCTCGGAAAAACCTACCTGGTGCAGATACTGGTGATAGCGCCCCGCATGGAGGGTAAGTGATCCGCAGCTCCACATGCGGGTGAGGGAAAGGCGCGGATCGGGATGAACACGGAAATATCCGTCCACGCTTGAAAACAGGTTCATGGCCAACGCGGCGGTCAGCCGCCACCGGTGCGGAAGATCGCGCGTCAGCGCACCGCTTGCCGCTCCTTCGAGCGAGCGCGAGCGCCGGTGTGTCGGCACGGTCTGCTGCCCTATCCCGTCGAGTGTCACCCACTGCGGCACTATGCTGTAAAGCCGCACGGAGTATCCGGCGTCGAGATGCCATCCGCGGGGGAGGGAGAGGAAACTGAAATCACCGCACGCCCCACCCTCGTCTATCCCGGTAGGCGCACGCAGGGAGATCTGCTCCATATTGAGCCTGAGAATATTGTGGAAACGGGTATAATACAGCCGGTTGACAGCCTCAAACGTGTCTGTCGACCGGCTCCACTCGGCGCCCGCAACCAGATTGTGCCATTTCAGGGCGGTAGTGAGCGAATAGCTCAGATCGGTGTACTCAACATTGTCGGCATTATAATGGAATGTGGCACGCAGCATATCCTGCTCCGACAGCCTGAGGCATCCTGTGAGATCGCAGTCGGCGAGATTATATGAAGCCTGTGTGTCCCCTGACCGCAACAACGGGGCATAAAGGGCGTCGATATAGCTTACGCGGCCCGAAGCCCCCAGAGAGAAGCGGGGCGACACAGGCACCGAAACAGAGGCCGAAGAGGCTATCATGCCGGCATTTACCTCGCCGGAAAGTGTGTCGGCCGGCTCGGAAAGGGAGGAAATGGCCACCACTCCACCAAGCACACCGCTCTCGCCGGCCGGTTTGATGCTCTTGTAAAGCCGTGCCGAACGGTAAAGCGACGGGGAGAACACAGAGAAGATGCCGCCGAAATGGAAGGGGAAATGAACGGGAATGCCGTTGAGGCGGTAAAGATTCTGTGAATATCCCATACCGTCGACCGACGCACCTGAAGAGTAGTCGCTCGTAGAGGTGACGCCCGGCAGCCGGTAAAGGAAACGGAGCGGATCGGCCTCCCCGAAAGCACGCGGCACCGCCCCGAGAGCGTCGGCGGAGAAAGACACGGAAGCCTCGGAGGAGATACGCGGACGGCCTATGGCCGCACCGTTCACTTTCACCTCACCGAGCGACACTGTATCCGGCGCCTGTGCGACTGAGGATGCCGGATGTGCGAAAACGTGACCACTCCCCGGCAACGAAGCCGCAAGAATGGTCACGAATATGGTTATATGACGGCTGTGTGTCGTCAATTTATTTGAAAGCGGCGTTCCAGAGACCTATATAAGCTCCTGTCAGGCTGCTGAAACGGGTCTGCAGAGAGGCAAATCCATTGGTGGCATAGTCCTCGACACTGTAGCTGGAGCCGTCGGCGAACCGGATGATGGCTTCCGGTTCCCAATACCAGTCGTTATAATAACCGTAGTCCTTGAAACGGGGCTGCCACTTGAGCTGTGCCGTAGCAGTGGAGGCGCCTGCGAGGTACAGGTGTACGGGAGCGCCTGTGTTAAGGCTGTCACATGCAAACTGGCAATCCTTTTTGGCCTTGTTCTCATCCCCGTCATAGTCGTAGCTGTCGAAATATGTCTCGATGCCGGTGAGTTTCTTGCTGTCGGCGATGGTGGTAGCCACTTTCATACGTCCCAGAAGAACGGTATTTGCCTCTCCGCTTCTGAACATGTCAGCAGCACGGTTTTCGTTGAATTCATAGTAACTCTCCTCGTAGAACATGCCGGGAGCATACTCGTAGCGGTATGTCTCCACATCGAAAAGCGATGCGATACGCTGTGGATCGACCATACCGGTGCCGTTTACCTTAGCTTCGGAAGTCTGCAGCAGGTTTCCGTCCACATAAAGGGCCTCCTGACTGGTGATCACGCTTCCTGTGCCGTTCACGTTGGCTGTGACACGGATATTGGTTATCGTGACATCAGCCACAACCTTAAGCGAAGTGGCGTTCCATCGGCTTTCCACCGAACCGCTGATAAGATCGCGGCCGGCTTCCGTAAGAGAGAAACGGATATTGTCTGGCACCTCTGCTGCCGCGAACTCCCCCTCTGTGAGCTGGCTCAGATCCATGCTCCATGTACCGTTGCCTACGGGAGACACGATCATCTGGCAGGGATTGCCTGCATGGCGGAAATTCACAACCAGATCGGAAGACACACCTTTGAGACGGAACATCTCGCTCTCGGCATCAGGCTCGTAAATGCCGGTAAAATCGCTGAAACGGATCACATCGGCGGCCGCACGTGAAACCGACATGTAGTCGCCGGATGCCATGGCCTGGCGTATATGGCGGAAGAAAGATACCAGTCCGCGGCTGTCATGCCCCTTCCTGGCCTGGGAGGGATAATATTCTTCCTCGTCGTCATCATCGTCGAAACCTTCGAGACCATAACCTGCGTAATCCTTGCAGAAATCGCCTGCAAGCTCCACAAGCGGCTGCTGATCAACGGGGTTGAATTTATCCATAACGATGTTGGCGGTCTGCTCGAGATACTCCTTGGCCTCCTCATCGGTAAGCACCGGGTCTGTGCCGGGTGTCGGCTCAACCCATCCGGGATCATCTCCGTTGCCCCCTTCTCCACCGTCGGGATCCTCGTCGTCGTCACCACAGGCCGCAAAAGAGCATGCCAAAGCGACAGCTGTGACCCCGTTTACTAAATACTTGACAATTTTCATAATAAGAAATGGTAATGATTGTGTGTCGGCGGATTGAATTATATATGTGTTAACCGCCTATGTGTTTTAAATATTTTTGCAAAGATAGGGTTAAAACCAGTCAAAATCGCAGATAAAGTGTTAAATAATGTTAGTGCAAACCCGGTCAGCTCTCCTGCGGAGCCACAACGAATCCGGCAGAAGTATGGCGGAAAGTAACCAGTCCCATGGCTGCAAGCCGCACGATAAGTTCCTCGGTAGAGCGCAGCGAGAGACGCACCACCCGCATCAGCTCCTCGGGAGTGGCACCTGACACGGAAGAGAGGTGGCGCAACATATCGCTCTCCGGGCCGGAAAGCGACAGGAGTTCACCGTCTGCCCCTGAGGCGACACGCTCCCACGCACGCACCATAAGGGGATGCGCCACGATGTTCTCGTCGGCTACACGGTAATATGCCTGCCACTGACCTGATGCCTCGCGGCAACGCACAGGGCGCTCCTGAGCACGAGGTATGACGGCACGCAGCACAACAGCGCCCCCCTCACACAGGAAAGTGGTCATCTCGAGTGTCACGGCCGGACGGCAATAGATCTGGGCGGCGGACTCAAGCATGTACAGGTCCTCCTCGGAGCGCAGGCCGGCAATGGTGCCGTTGTCCTTCACTCCGACAAGAAGCCTCCCGCCATCGTTGTTGGCGAATGCAGATATGGAATGGGCGATCTTGTGCACATCGGAAATCTGAAATTTGAAATCCTGATGCTCATGCTCCCCTTCGTCGATGAGACGCTGTATGTAGTATTTGCCTTTGATGGCCTTAAGATCCTTGAACATGCAAAGTCATTCCCTTTTCTAAAGTAACCCCTGGGAAGCGCCCGGTGTTCAGTCGCGGACGCCGGCGCCCCCGATGGCAAGCAGATCGGTACCTGCCGGCGCCTGGAAAACTTTCAACCCGAAACGCCCTATGGTGGCGTAGAGGTGATTGAAAATATCGCTCTGGATGTGCTCGAACTTCACCCATTCCGTGGTGCGGGTGAAGAAATAAAGCTCCACGGGAAGCCCCGACGGAGTCGGGTCAAGTTGACGCACCATGAGGGTGAGATCGGTGTTGACACGCGGATCTTCGCGCAGGAACCGCTCCATGTAAAGTCGAAACAGCTTGAGGTTCACCGGCCTTGAATCCTCTCTCAGATCATCCTCCTTTACAAAGCCGTCGGATTGCAGCGAGGCAATCTCCTCCCGAGTGCAGAAATGAACTGTGTTGGCATCGATATAAAACGCACGGCTCACGCGCCTCCCGGCCGAGTTGACCATCGCCTGATAGTTCTGGAACGACTCTGACACAAGGCTGTAGGGGGGCACGGTGGTGACGGTGTTGTCGAAGTTGCGCACTTTCACCGTAGTGAGTGACACATCCTCCACCACGCCGTTGGCGTTATGTCCCGGACACTTTATCCAGTCGCCGGGCTGCACCATCTTGTTGGCGGTGAGCTGCACACTCGCCACCAGACCCAGTATGGTGTCCTTGAACACCAGCATGAGCACCGTGGCGGCGGCTCCCAATGCCCCGAGAATGGCAAGCGGTGTCTTCCCGATAAGCTCGCTGATACCGATTATCACGCCGATTCCCACGAAGATCAGCTTGAACATCTGGAACACACCCTTTATGGCATAAGGGCGCGTATTGTCGCGGCGTGCTAGCCCCGCGTAGAGGTTATCGATGAAGATCATCATTATGCGCACTATAGCCCAAAGGATGTAGAACGATGTGAGCACATCCAGCCAATGAACCTGATCGGGATTGCTCCCGAAAAATTTCGGAAGCAGCCAACTCACCATGAGCGCCGGGGCAAGCTGGCTCACGGCACGTGTGAAGCGGGGATTCACTATGTCATCGTCCCATTCCGTGGGACTGCGCTTCACTCCGCGCTCTATGATCCACAGGGCGCCTTTCGCAGCATAATACGCGCCCACCGACACAAGCGCGATGCCTATGAGGAGTATCAGCATCACCACGCTGTCGGAGTCCGCTACATTGTCTCTGAGGAACAGGTCTATCTTCTCGAACATGGCAGAATCAGATTGTCTGCGGGATCATTTTTCCCAGTAAGGTTTCCCCTCTTTGTCCCAGAGCACTTTCACATTGGTGATATACCATGTGCGTCCGTTGTCGTTGTTTCCCTGGAAAAAGAGATATGTGGATCCGTCGTTGTCGGTGAAGAGATGCGGATGCCCCGATTCGCTTGAGTTCCATTCCCCCGGCTTGCCGTTGGGCATGAAAGGTGTGTCGGACATGCGGGTCCAGTGCACCCCGTCGGCACTTTCGGCCACCCCGATCTGCTGCGGCGCGTTGTTGTAGGCTCCCGCATAGAACATGAACATACGGTCTCCGCGGCGTGCAATGGAGGCTCCCTCTATACACTCCCCTTCCCATGGCAGTTCAGGCACGAGAATGGGGGCGTCGATGGCCAGCGTCCAGTCGTCGCGGCTGAAGTCGGTATTTCCCGGCGCCACTGCCACACCCTGTATCTGCTTGCGGAATTCCTTGTCACGGGTGGCGAAATAGAGGTAATACTTCCCCTTGAACTCCGCAACCTCGGCGTCGATGGCACGTCCGCAGTTCCAGTCGCCTGTAGGGTGGAATATAGGGTTCGAGGCATCGCGGGTGAAGTGTATGCCATCCGTGGAAGTGGCATGGCATATCGCATCCTTCTCCCTGTTGCCATAGGTCTGGTAAAAGAGATGCACCACACCGTCGCGCACCAGTGCTCCGGGTGCGCACAGTCCTTTCTTCTCGTATTCGGCACCCGGGGCTGGAGTTATCTCCCCAACCTTCACCCAGTCTACAAGATTATGGCTTTCGGCAATGCCGATATTCCACCCTGACTGGGGATTGTTGCGGTACGGGGGTAGGGAATAATACATCAGATAACGTCCCTTGAAATTCACTACATGCGGGTCCTTGCAGTGCGGCAGTCCGATACGGGTGGTATCGCCATACATCATCTGCGGCGCGGCGCCATAGGCTCCGAAACCACACACAAAGGCGATCAGTGCAACAAGCAGCTTTCTCATCGTTTCATTTATTAGAGTGTTTTAGGAAGAACAAATATACGGAAAATATTCGGTGAAACATCAGAATGGGGAGAGGCAGGCATCGAGGGAGGCGGCGAGGGCCTCGCGGTCAAGGTGCTGGCCGATGAACACGAGTTTCACCATGCGGTCGCCGTAGGTATCGTCCCAGTCCATGCGGAGGGTAGGATCGGAAGCCATGAGGCGCTCAAGTTCCGCGGCAGGGGCGGTAGCGTACCAGAGACCCGACTCGGAGAGATTTTTCTGGACTCCGGCCTGCTCGAAGAGGTAACACATGTCGCGGTTGTGGGAGAAATAGAGGATCCCTTTGGCACGTATGATGTTGGAAGGCCACTGTGTGGCCACGAACCGGTCGAACTTATTGAGATCGAAGGGAGCCCGGCGGAAATAGACCATTGTCTCTATGCCGTATTCCTCGGCATGACCGCCATGGTGATGGTGATGATGGCCGCATGTGCAGTGCTCCCCTCCGGGGCATCCCTCCTCGTGATGGTGGTGATGGCCATGGCATTCCTCCTCATGGTCATGGCCGTGGTGTTCATGCTCATGATGGTGGTGTTCATCTTCCTCCTCCTCGTGATCGTGATCGCGGTGCTCGATCTCACGGATCCAGGTGGCAGAGGTGGCCACATCCTCGAAATCAAACAGTCCGGTACCGATTATACAGTCGAGATCCACGTCGGCGTAATCGCACTCTATGATGCGGGCCTTGGGCTGAAGCGCGCGTATGATCGCGCGCACACGGGCACCCTCTTCGGGAGTCACTTCCGAAATCTTGTTCAGCAGCACTACGTTGCAGAACTCTATCTGCTGTATCACCAGGCTTTCTATGTCGTCCTCAGCGGGCTTGCGCTGCACCAGTCTGTCGCCGCAGGCAAACTCGCTCTGCATGCGCAATGCATCCACAACGGTAACCACACAGTCAAGCACCGGCACATCCCCGGCGTAATCCTCCGGGAGCATGGCACGGATAGAGGATATGGTCTGCGCTATCGGCGCGGGATCGCATATGCCGCTTGCCTCTACCACGATATAGTCGAAGCGCCCTGCCGAGGCCAGCTCTATGAGCTGATTGATGAGGTCGGTCTGCAAAGTGCAGCATATGCATCCGTTCTGCAGCGCCACCAGGTCGCCCGATTTTTCGTCAGAGCCTACGATGCCCCCCTTCTGTATAAGGGTGGCGTCGATATTCACCTCACCGATATCATTCACGATAACGGCGAAACGTATGCCGCGGCGGTTGGTGAGTATGCGGTTCAGAAGCGTGGTCTTGCCGCTCCCGAGGTATCCCGTGAGGAGCAGCACAGGTATTTCATTCGATATCATGTTTTCTAAAATATTTTATAGAAGTCATTTAAACTTTTTCTTCGAAAAGAATTTG
>ERZ836877.1464-NODE-1464-length-35467-cov-4.167344_pt1 | contig 35467 bp, 29 predicted proteins | sample MGYA00519469_ERZ836877 | MGnify/ENA primary metagenome ERZ836877 (study PRJEB31850, sample SAMEA3708809) | human gut metagenome | biome: human gut; feature: human-associated habitat; material: faeces | place: China | collected 2014 ...
TTCCGCTTGGCGGCGGTGAGAAACAGAAGCACGGGTTGGGGGCAGGAAAGCCCGCGGGTGTCGATGACTTGCGACATTACGCACCTCGCTTGCAGTTGGCGAATCCGATGCAGAGACAGATGCCCAGGCCTGCCAGGGTGGCGGCCATGCCGTGGGGGCCTATGCCGGCAGGGCTGGAGGCCAGACCGAAGTTGTGGGCCACGGCCGTGCCCACCAGCAGGCCCAGGGCAAAGACGGCGGCGTCGTTGTCGCCTTCGCCGGCCATGAAGAGCTGTCGTCCGGGGCAGCCGCCGGCCAGGGCAAAGGCCAGCCCGGCGGTGGCCATGCCGAGGAAGTTCCAGAGATCGTTGGGCTGGGCCACGGGTTGATTCTCAAAACCCCAGTGGAAGGATCCGAAGCCCAGGTTGAGGACCAGGGCGGCGGCCAGCATGGCCAGAAAGCCCAGGGCCAGGTGCCATTGGTTGAAGAGCAGCACGTCGCGCAAAGCGCCCATGGTGCAGAAGCGGCTGCGCTGGGCCGCAAAGCCCACGGCCAGGCCGGCGCAGAGCGAGAGGATGAAGGGCGCGTGCTGTGCGCCGGGGCCTTTGAGAGAGTAGAACAGAACGCCGCTCTGGCCCTGGCCGCTTACTTGCGGGTCGGCCAGGGCCAGGGCCGTGAGCCCCAGCATGATGGCGGGCAGAACCAGGCCGGAGATGGCGTTCTGGCTTTGGCTGCGGCCCAGGGAAAAGCCCTTGCGGAAGAAGAGCGTGCCCACGCCCACACCGACGATGAGCCCGGCCAGGCCGAACAGGGCGTGCGCGTCGCCGCCGGCCAGGCGCAGGATGACGCGCCAGGGGCAGCCCAGAAAGACCAGCGCGCCTATGCCTGCCACAGCGCCCAGCAAAAAGCGGGTGATGGGGGCGGAACCGCCGCGCGGCTTGTATTCGCCGAAAAGCAGGGCCGCACCAAAGGCCCCCAGAACCATGCCCATGATTTCGGGCCGCAGGTACTGCACCACGGCCGCCCGGTGCAGGCCTATGGCGCCGGCGATATCGCGGTTGAAGCAGACCACGCAGATGCCCATGTTGCCAGGGTTGCCGGCCTGCTGCAGCAGCACAGCCAGCACGCCGAACAGCAGCCCTGTAACCACAATGCCTGTGGTGGTGGCAAAAATGTTGGAGCCCGTTCTCATTGCTTTCTCCTTGGTAAGGGTTAGGCCAAGGCTGTCCGGCGGGCGGTTGCGTCCGGCGGACAAAAGGCGTTGCCGGCCCTTGCGGGCCGCGAACGCGGACGGAGAAAACGGGTCGGGAAGGAGACTAGGACAAAAAGACGGGCCCGAAACCGCATGGCCGTCCGCATACGCTCCACGACGTGAAGCCTAGGTTGCTGCGTCAGGTTTTGCGTTTGGGCATGTGAGGTTCCTTGCGTTGTCGAAAAGTGGCGACGAAATGTAAAAATCAGTCGCCGGGGGCGATCAGGCTTACGGCGTCCTGGCCGTCACGTTCGGTCAGCAGCACGTCCACGTGTTCCTGACGGCTGGTGTTGACCGTGCGGCCTACATAGTCCGCCTGGATGGGTAGCTCACGGTGGCCGCGGTCCACCAGCACCAGCAGTTCCACGGCACTGGGGCGGCCGTAGTCCAGGAGGGCCTCCAGGGCGGCCCGGATAGTGCGTCCGGTAAAGAGTACGTCGTCCACCAGGATGACCACGCGGCCGTCCACATCTTCGGGGATGCAGGACCGGCCGATGTGGGGCTTGCCTTCAAGGCTTGTCCAGTCGTCGCGGTAGAGATTGATGTCCAGAGTGCCCAGGGGCACGGGGCGGCCCAGGCCGTGCCCCAGAAGGGCGGCCAGGCGGCGGGCCAGGTCTGCGCCCCGGCGTTCAATGCCCACCAGCATGACCTGGTCGCAGTGGGCGTGGCGTTCCCGCACCTGCGAAGCCAGGCGGTCCAGAATGCGGGCGATTTCCTGTTGGTCCAGCAAGGGGATGGTGGGCATGGTTCCTCCGGATATGCCCCCGCAGGCTACGTCATTTTCAGCCCGAAGGAAAGCCCCTGCCGGGCAAAAGGCCGCCGGGCGGCGGCAGGCGGGGGGCGGTGGCGGGCTTTTCACAGATTGACAAGCCCTGCCCTTGAACTTAGTTACAAAGACACCAGAAACATGGAGGACGTAATGATCGAACTGAGTGAAAGCGCCCGCAAGGAGCTCGACGCCTTCTTCGCGGACAAAAAAAAGGATCCCATTCGGGTCTATATGACCGCCGGCTGAGGCGGGCCGCGCTTGGCACTGGCTCTGGACGAGCCTAATGATCAGGATCAAACCGAAGAACAGGCCGGCTACACTTTTTGTGTCAATAAAACCTTGTTGGACCAGATTCAGGGCGTGAAAATCGACCTGACCTACATGGGCTTTGCTGTGGACCCCGCAGTTCCCTTCGCCTCTGACGGCGCAAGCAGCTGCGGCAGCTGCGGCGGCGGTTGCGGCAGTTAGGACAAAAGGCAACCGACGCCTTGCGCGGCGCGGAAGGGTTCCACTGGCAGAGCATCGCCGGAAAAGTTTTTCGGTGGCGTATGCCTCCATTATACCCACATGGGAGGAACCATGCTTGACTTGAGTGAAAGCGCCCGCAAGGAACTGGAAGCCTTTTTTGCGGACAAGGAAAAAAGCCCCATTCGCGTTTATCTCGCCCCTGGCGGCTGCGGTGGGCCGCATCTGGCTCTGGCCCTGGACGCCGCGGGCGACGAGGATCAAAGCGAAGAGCAGGGCGGCTTTACCTTCTGCATCAACAAAGACCTTCTGGCTCAGGTGGAGGGCGTCAGCATTGATCTGACCTACGCGGGCTTCACGGTGGAGCCCAAAAATCCCCTGCCCAACACGGGCGGCGGATGCAGCGGCTGCTCCGGCGGCTGCGGCGCGTAGTCGGCCCTCGATTCGGAACACCCATATACTCACGGGGGCGGCCTCAGGGCCGCCTTTGTGTGTCCTTCCTCCAGCAAACAGGCAGCGATGGAGAATCTCAGCGCACTGCTTTCGTCCGGCAACCGGCAGATATATCTGGAGCGCAGCGGTCTGGCTACCCGCTGCCGTCTGGCCTGCGCCGCTGTGGCTGCGGGCCGCAGCGCCGTGCTGGTGGCCCGCGACAGGGAAGAATACGCCGCCGCGCGCGGCCTGCTGACCCTGTTCAGTCCAGAACTTTCGCTGGCCGACCCCCCGCCGGAACGCCCGGTGTGGGAAAGCCCCTGCCTGGGGCTGCCTACGCCGCATCAGTGGCAGGACGCCGCCGCCTGGACCGCGCGCCTGCCCGTGTTCTACGCCCTGACCCAACAGCGCCCCCGCTGTCTGGTCTGCGGGGTGGAAAGCCTGCTGCTGCGCTATATGAGCGTGGGCTTTTTTGCCGCACGCAGTCTGGATCTGCAGCGGGGCGGCGAGCTCGCGCCCGAAATGGTGCTGGACCAGGCCGCCGATTGGGGCTACGGGCGCGTGTCCATGGTCACCCGGCCCGGCGATATGGCCCGGCGCGGCGATATTCTGGATATTTTTCCCGTGGGCTACGCCCGGCCCGTGCGTCTGGAGTTTTTTGGCGACACGCTGGAGGACATGCGCCTGTTTGACGCTGAAAGCCAGCGCTCTCTGCGCGATCTGGAGTGCCTGACTCTGCTGCCCGCCAGCCCCCTGGCCCTGGACGCGGCAGGCTTGGCCGCCGCACGGGAGCGCTGCGACCGTCTGTTTGCCGAAGGCCGCATCGGCGAAAACGAATGTTATTCCTTCAAGAAGGCCCTGGATGCGGGCGGGGCCGGGCTGCTGCCCGGTTGTCTGGACCCATCCCCCAGCCTGCTGGAGGACTGGCTGCCCGACGACTGCCTCTGGCTTTTGCCCGGCGAGGCCGACAGCGCGGATCTTGTGCGCGACGGCCGCGCCACCCTCAAAGAAAAACTGGAGGCGGAAAGCGCCCCCCTGCCGCAGCCCGCGAGCCTGGCCCTGCGCAAGGCCGCGCTGCCCGCACCGTGGAACGCCCGGCAGCGTGTCTATGCCGAGCCCCTGGTCATGGGCGTGGAGGGGCGTGGGCTGGATTTTGCCGAGCGCGCGCTGCACGGCTTTACCGATCTTTTCCCTCTGCCCGGCGCGCAGGACCGCCCATGGCAGCACTTGGCCGCTGGTCTCAAGGAATGGAGCGGGCAGCGGCGCCAGGTGGTGCTGAGCTTTGCCAGTGAACGGGGCCGGAATAAATTTCTCAAGCTGGCGGCGCAGGAGGGCATTGTCCCGGCCCTGCGCTACGCGCCGGAACAGCACGGCCTGTTCGCCTTGGTGTCCCCTTTCCGCGGCGGGGCGGAACTGGGCTGGGACAACAGCCTGGTGCTGGGCGAAAACATCCTCTACCCCAAGGCCGAAAAGACCCCCCGCGTGGCCTCCCGCGCCTTTAAGGGGCTGGACAGCTTTGACGACCTGCGCCCCGGAGATTTGCTGGTGCACAAGGAATACGGCATCGGCCGTTTTGCCGGGCTGCACCACCTGGATCTCAACGCGGCGGCCAATGACTTCATCCTGGTGGAGTATTCCGGGCGGGACAAGCTCTATGTGCCCGTAGACCGTCTTGGCCTGCTGCAGCGCTTCAAGGGGACCGAGGGCGCGGAGCCGCCCCTGGACCGCCTGGGCGGTGCGGGCTGGACGGCCGGACGTGAAAAGGCCCGCAAGGCCATTGAAAAAATTGCCGCCGACCTGGTGGAAATGTACGCCTACCGCAAGGTGACCAAGGGCTTTCGTTATGATCCCCCCGGCGACCTCTACCATGAGTTTGAAGCCACCTTTGGCTTTGAGGAAACGCCGGATCAGGCCCGTGCCATTCAGGAAGTGCTGGAGGATATGGACCGGCCCCGGCCCATGGACCGGCTGGTCTGCGGCGACGTGGGCTTCGGCAAAACCGAAGTGGCCTTGCGCGCCGCCTTCCGCGCCGCCTCCGAGGGACGGCAGGTGGCCCTGCTCTGTCCCACCACGGTACTGGCCGAGCAGCACTACCAGACCTTCCGGGCGCGTCTGGCGGGCTTTCCCGTCAATGTGGGCCTGCTCAGCCGTTTTGTGCCGCGTCCCCGGCAGAAGGAGGTGCTGCGCGCCGCCGCCGCCGGACAGGTCGACATCCTCATCGGCACCCACCGCATCCTTTCCAGCGACGTGCGGCTGCCCAACCTGACCCTGCTCATCCTGGACGAGGAGCAGCGTTTCGGCGTGCGTCACAAAGAAAAACTCAAGGCCCTCAAAAAAAACGTGGATGTGCTCACCCTTACGGCTACGCCCATCCCACGCACCCTGCAGCTCTCCATGTCCGGCATTCGGGAGCTTTCCATCATTGAAACGGCACCTCAGGACCGCAAGCCCGTGGCTTCGGCCGTGCTGCGGCGCGACGAGGCCACCCTGCGCCAGGTGCTGGAGCGCGAAATAGCGCGCGAGGGGCAGGTCTTTTGGGTTTACAACCGGGTGCAGGGGCTGGAGCGTGTGGCCCAGTACGTGCGCGGGCTGGTCCCCGCAGCCCGCGTGGGCATGGCCCACGGCCAGATGTCCGAAACCGAACTGGAAAACACCATGCACCAGTTCTGGCACGGCGAGCTGGACGTGCTGGTCTGCACCTCCATTGTGGAATCCGGGCTGGATTTCCCTCGCGCCAATACCTTGGTGGTGGATCAGGCCCAGATGTTCGGCCTGGGGCAGCTTTACCAGTTGCGCGGCCGCGTGGGGCGCAGCGACCGGCAGGCTTACGCCTACTTTGTGGTGCCCGACGCCGAGCGCCTTACCGCCGTGGCTGAGGAGCGCTTGCGCATTATTCTGGATATGGACTACCTGGGCGCGGGCTTTCAGGTGGCCATGGAGGACTTGCGTCTGCGCGGGGCGGGCAATATTCTGGGCGAGGTGCAGTCCGGGCACATGTGCCGGGTGGGGCTGGACCTGTATCTGGAAATGCTGGAGGAGGCCGTGGCGCGCCTCAAGGGCACGCCCGAAGCCCTGGTGGGCGAAACCGAGCTGACCTTGGGCCTGCCTGCGCACATCCCCGCCACATATATTGAAGACGGGCGCGAGCGTCTGCGCTGCTACAAAACCCTGACTGCAGCCGTGGGCGGCGCGGCCCGGGAAGAGGCGGCCCTGGCCATCCGCGACCGTTTCGGCCCCTTCCCCCCTGAATTGCGAAATTTCCTGGCCGTGCTGGATTTCAAACAGTTTCTGACGGAACTGCAGGTGCAGAAGGCTGATGTCTACAGCGACCATGTGCGGCTGATCTGGCCTGAAGGACAGACCGCCGCCCGGCCGGAAGGTCTGGTAGCCTTGGCCGCCCGCACACCGGGGGCGCGCCTGCTGCCCCCGGCGGGCCTGCATCTGCCGCTGCCCCCGGATGTGGACGTGCCCCGGGGGCTGGACAGCCTGCGCGCGGCTTTGACCGGCGTGCGCGCCGCCCCGGCGGCCTGACTGCCGCCAGTCTGTGGGAGGAACCATGATTGCCGACCCCGCTGTGGCGCGCCGTACACGCCGTGCAGGATTCCTGCTGGCGGCGTTCTGCCTGTGTCTGGCCCTGGCCGGCTGCCTGGAGGCGCGGCTGCCCGAGGGCGTAGTGGCCACCGTCAACGGTGAGCCCATTTTTTTGCGCGGCCTGCAGGCCTTGCTGGACAGCCGTTCCGCGACCCTGGGGGTTCTGCGGCGCCCCTCGCTGGAAGACATGCGCCGCCGCTATGGCGAAGGTCTGGGCTCGCTTATCGTCTGCGCCCTGGTGCGGCAGGATCTGCAGCGTCGCCAGCTGGCTGTGAGTCCTGAAGCTCTGGAGGCGGCCATTGACGCCGTACGACGGGACTACGGCGGCAAAGAGGCCCTGGACCGTTATCTGGCCGACGAGGCTCTGGATGCGGAGCAGTGGCGGGCTCTCATGCGCGACCACCTTTCGCTGGTGCAGTTTGAAAAACTGGTGCTGGAGCCGGATATCCGGGTGGGGTTGGAAGAAATTCGGGCCTATTATCAAGCGCATGGGGCGGATTTTCAGCTGCCCTCGCTGCTGGCGGTCTGCCTGGTCAGCGCCGATGAGCGGGCGGCAGTGGAAGGCTTTTGCCGGGCCTTGCCCCGGCTGCCCGGCAGGGAAGAGGAAGGCGCGCCTTATCAGTGCCTGGAGGTCCGTTCTGAGGACCTGCCCGCGGTCTGGCGCAAGGCCGTGGCCGATCTGGCCCCGGGCCAGTGCGCTCCGCCCCGGAAGGAGGAAGGCGCCTGGCGCTCTGTGGCGCTTATGGCGCGCAAGCCTGCCGCGCGTATGGATCTGGCCGAAGCCTATCCGCTGGTTGAGCGGGAACTGCGCGAAGAAAAGCTGGACGCCGCCTTTCTCCGTTGGCTCGAAGCCGCCTTGGCCACGGCCCGCATTCGGGTAGCCCCGGATCTCAAAACGGACCTTGTGACGCCGCCTTCGGCCCGGAAAAACGGGGAAGAAGAAAGCGGCGCGGAGCAGGCGCCGTAGGGCCGCCCGTTGCATCCGGCGGCGATTTGGGCTAAAAACGGCTAGATTTGGCTGCCCCGGAAAGTTGCCGGGTGTTGCCGCCAGGGGCGCTCTTATCCTGAACGCGCTGGCAGCGGCATGAGCAGGCGCCCGCCGCAAAGGCGCAGGCGCAATTTATTTGCGTCGGCAGGCCGCCGAAGCGGGCGTGCTGTAAACTTTGAGAAGATATGTCCTCAAAGGTAATCTGCTCCAAGGGAGAATACATCGTGAAAAAAACACTTGTTCTGCTGCTGGTTGCCTGGCTTGCGGTTGCGGGCGTGGCCCGGGCCGCCCAGCTCAACAAGGTGGCGGCCGTGGTCAACGGGCAGGTCATCACCATGTTTGACCTGCAGAAGAACGCACTGCCGGACCTGGCCCGCGCCAGACTCAATCCCAATGATCCCAAACAAGCCAAGGCCGTGGATGCTGTGCTGCATAAGGTGCTGGATCTGATGATCATGGACATCCTTATCGCGCAGGAGGCCAAGCGCCTTAAGGTCAGTGTTTCGCCGGCCGAAGTGGACAAAGAAATTGCCAAAATAATGCAGGCCAACCATCTGACAAAAGAGCAGTTCGAGCAGCAGTTGGCCCGGCAGAAAGGCAGCGTGGCCGACCTGCGCGCCAATATTGAAAAAGGTCTGCTGCGTCAGAAAATCATGGGCATGGAGGTGGGCCGCAAGGTAGTGGTCACCCCGGATGAGATTCAGGCCTATTATGAAGCCCATAAGGACACCATGTACGACCGTTCTGGCCTGCATATGGGCGTTCTGGTCTATCCGCCCAACGTCAATGCTGCATCCATAGCCACCCAGATCAAATCCGGCGCGCTTTCATTTGAAGAGGCCGCCCGCAAGTATTCCATCGCGCCCAACAAAGACAAGGGCGGCGATATGGGCCTTGTGGAATGGGAACGGCTTAATCCCGAATGGGAAGCCCGCCTGACCAAGATGAAGCCCGGCGACGTAACAGATGTTTTCGATCTGCAGGGCCGCAAGGCCCAGGTGCATTTGTTCCGTCCCGGCGGCGGCGGGGCGCAGCTGCTTACTTTTGAACAGGCCAAACCCCAGATTGACGCTATTTTGCGCCAGCCCAAGGCTATGGAACGGTTTGAGGACTATTCCGCCCAGCTGCGCAACCGGGCCGTCATCGACATCCGGCTGTAACGGGCCGGGGCCCGGCGCGGGCGGACGCGCCGGGGCCTTTTAGCCGCGCCGGGGGCGGCGCGCATCCGCATACCGAGGCATGGCATGACCTTAGAGGAACTGGGCGCGGCCCTGCGCGCCGAACGCGAAAAGCGCGGCCTGAGCGTGGATGATGTGGCCGCGCGTCTCAAAATCGGGGCGCGTCAGCTGCGCGCCCTGGAAGAAGGCGACACTGCGGGCCTGCCCCATCCGGCCTACGCCAAGGGCTTTATCCGTTCCTATGCCGCCTATGTCGGGCTGGCGGCCGAAGAAGTAGCCACAGCCCTCGTCGCCCTGAACAGCGATGCGGAAGCCGCACCGCCCCAGAGCGTTTACGAGCCGGAGCGCCTGCTTGCGCCTTCGCGTAACCTCAGGCCTTTTCTGGCCCTGGCGGCGGCGTTGGTGCTGCTGGCTGGTCTGGGCTGGCTGGCCTGGCGGCAGGGAGCGCTGGATTTTGTGACGTCCCAGACCCGCCGTCTGGCGCAGCCGGCTACAGAGGCCGAAGTGGTCCCCAGCCGGGAACGCGCCGTGCCCCTGTCCTCGGCCCAGTCTCCGCAGATGGTCGTAGAGCCTTCCGTGGCGGCGCCGGGCGCTTCTTCGTCCGCAGCGCCGTCCACTTCTGTGAGTCCGTCCGGAGCCCCCCGGCCTGGCGCAACAGACGTCGCTCCCGGCGGGCTTGCCGCCGGCGTTGCAGACAGCCAGTCCGCCGCTGTGCCCGGCGGGGCTTCCGGCAACGTCGGGGCCGGGGCCACTGTCCCCACGCCCGTGGGCACGCCCGGCTGGGGCGGGCAGCCCGCTGCAGCTGCAGTCCAGCCCGGCACAGCTCAGCCCGGCGCAGCGCAGCCTGGCGAAGAGCAGAGCGGTCCGCATAAGGTCATCCTTACCGCGCTGGAAGAATGCTGGGTGCACTCCAATGCCGATAATACCGATACCCGCCAGTTTTCTTTACGCAAGGGCGATACCTTTGCCCTGACCTTCAGCAAGAGTCTGGAGCTCAAGCTGGGCAACGCCGGCGGCGTGCGCCTGCGCTACGATGGTCAGGATCAGCCCCCGGCCGGGCAGAGCGGCCAGGTGCGCACCCTCAAGTTTCCCCCGGCCCAGCCATGACCGAATGGGCCGACAGCGCGCTGGTGCTGCGTATGGGGCACTTTCGCGAGGCCGACCTCTGGCTGAAGATGCTCTGCCGCGGGCACGGGCTGCTGACCCTCTTTGCCTTCGGCGGCAGCCGCAGCCGACGACGCTTCTGCGGTTGTCTGGATGTGCTCAACAGCCTGCACTGCCGGGTCAGCGCCTCGCGGCGCGGCGATTTTCTCAATCTGGAAGAGGCCGTGCTTCTGGACGGACCGCAGACCCTGCGGCAGGACTGGCGGCGCATGGGCCTTGCGGCCAACTGTCTGCGCTTTGTGGAAGCGCTGGGCGTTACGGCCGAAGGCGCAGCCGGGGCCTATGCCCTGGTGGAGGATCTGCGCCGCACGCTGGAAAGCGCGCCAGCCTTGCCCGGTCTGTTCCCGCTGTTTTTCCGGCTGCGCCTGGCCGGAGTCATGGGCTTTGCGCCTAATCTGGAGAGCTGCGGTCAGTGTGGCGCGCCTCTGGAGGGGGGCGGACAGTTTGTGGTGGACGAAGGGCAGATGCGCTGCCCTGTCTGCCGCGCGGCGTCCGGACCGGCGCGTTACGGCGTGGAGCTGCGCCCAGCCGGGCTTGACCTTTTGCGGCATGTGCAGCAAGAATTGCCCTCCGGTTGGCGCGTGGACGCGCTGCCCGCCGAGGACCGGCGGGCCTGCGCCAGGGCCATCGACGGTTTTGTGCAGTACCACCTGGGGCTGGCCTGGGAAGAGGGCTTTTTTCGGCGCGTCTGAGGGCGCGATTCCCGTTCCCCCTGTTGCAGCGGGATCGGACCACGGCAGAACAAAGGACACGGCATGTACTTTCAGGACGTCATTCTGACCCTGCAATCTTACTGGGCCCGGCAGGGCTGCGTAGTGGAACAGCCTTCGGGCGTGGAGTGCGGCGCTGGCACCTTTAATCCCAACACTTTTTTGCGGGTTATCGGTCCGGAACCCTGGAGCGTGGCCTATGTGGAGCCTTCCCGTCGGCCCACGGACGGCCGCTACGGCGAAAATCCCAATCGTCTGCAGCGCTACTTCCAGTTTCAGGTGGTGCTCAAACCCTCGCCGGACAATGTGCAGGATCTTTACCTGGAAAGCCTTCACGCCCTGGGCATCAAGCCCGCGCAGCACGACATCCGCTTTGTGGAAGACGACTGGGAATCCCCCACCTTGGGGGCTTGGGGCCTGGGTTGGGAAGTCTGGCTCAACGGCATGGAGGTAAGCCAGTTCACCTACTTCCAGCAAGTGGGCGGCATCGACCTCAGCCCCGTGAGCGTGGAGCTGACCTACGGCCTGGAGCGTCTTGCCATGTATCTGCAGGGCGTGGAATCGGTTTACGATCTGGCCTGGAACAAGAATGTGACCTACGGCCATATCTACCACCAGAATGAAGTGGAGCAGTCCCGCCACAATTTCGAGGCCAGCGACGCCGCCATGCTGCTGCGGCATTTCAGCGATTTTGAAGGCCAGTGCAAAGCCATGCTGGAGCTGGGCTTGCCCCTGCCCGCCTATGACTACTGCCTGAAGTGCTCGCACACCTTCAACCTGCTGGACGCGCGCGGAGCCATTTCCATCACTGAACGCACGGGCTACATCGGCCGGGTGCGCGCCCTGGCGGCGGGCGTGGCCCGCGCCTATGCAGCGCAGCGCGAGGAACTGGGCTATCCCATGCTCAACAAGGATGCGAGGTAAGCCGTGGCCACTTTTGTGCTTGAAATCGGCAGTGAAGAGCTGCCTTCCCGTTTTTTGGCTCCGGAAGAGGCGGAGCTTGCCGCCCGTTTTACCGCCGCCATGGATGAAGCCGGTCTGGAATACGGCGCGCTTACGGTCATGAGCACTCCGCGCCGGGCCGTGGTGCTGGTGCAGGATCTTGCCCCGGTGCAGGCGCAGCGTGAGGAGGTTGTCACCGGCCCGCCCGCGCGCGCGGCCAGGGACAAGGACGGCAAGCCCACCAAGGCTCTGGAAGGCTTTGCCCGCAGCAACAACTGCGCCGTGGAGGACGTCTTTACCCTGCAGACCGAAAAGGGCGAATATGTGGCCGTGCGCAGGCAAAGCGGCGGGGCGCCCGCCGGAGAACTGCTGGCTGCCCTCTGCCCGGCCATTATCACGGCTTTGCCCTTTGGCAAGCGCATGCGCTGGGGGACATACAGCCTGGCCTACGCCCGGCCTCTGCGTTGGGTTCTGGCCTTGCTGGACGACCAGGTGGTGCCCTTTGCCTTGGGGCCGCTGACCTCCGGGCGGGAAACCCACGGCCACCGCATCCACGGGCCCGGTCCCTTTGCCGTGGCCCACGCCAGGGATTTTTTGTCCGTGCTTGCCGGTCCCTGCGGCATCACGCTGGACCCGGCGGAGCGCCGCCGCGTCATTGTGGCGGGCGGCGAAGCCCAGGCTGCAGCAGTTCAGGGCAAGATTCTCTGGAAGGACAGCCTGCTGGACGAAGTGCAAGGCCTGACCGAGCATCCTGTGCCCCTGCTGGCGGATTTTGACCCCGCCTATCTGGAAGTGCCGCGCGAGGTGCTGCTCACCAGTATGGAGAGTCACCAGAAGAGCTTCGGCATTGAAGGCCCGGACGGAAAACTTTTGCCGTACTTTCTGACAGTGCTTAACCTCACGCCCGAAGACATGGGCTTGGTCAAGCGCGGTTGGGAACGCGTGCTGCGCGCCAGACTGGAAGACGCCCGCTTTTTCTGGCGCGCCGACCTGCGCGAGAGCTTTGAACACTGGCTGCAAAAACTGGACGCGGTCATCTTTATCGGCGGTCTGGGGAGCATGGGCGACAAGACCAGACGGCTGGAAGAGCTGTGCCGCTGGCTGGCCGGGGCCTGCGCGCCGCAGCTGGACGCAGCGGACGCGGCCAGGGCCGGGCGGCTTTCCAAGGCTGATCTGGTCAGCGCCATGGTGGGCGAGTTCGACACCCTGCAGGGCGTCATGGGCGGCATCTACGCCGCGCGCAAGGGCGAGAGCGCCACGGTGGCCGCCGCTCTGGGCGAGCAGTACCTGCCCGCCGGGCCCGATTCGCCCTTGCCGACCAGTCTGGCGGGGGCGCTGCTCTCGGTGGCGGACAAGGCGGATACCCTGGCTGGTTGCTTCGGTCTGGGCATGATTCCCACCGGCGCGGCAGACCCCAACGGTCTGCGGCGCTGCGCCTTGGGCATCATCCGCATTATGCTGGAATTCGGCCTCAGGCTGGACGCGCGTGAGCTGTTTGCCAAGGCCCAGCAGCTGTACGGGGATCGGCAGTGGAAATTCCCGCCCCACGAGGTGCTGGACAAGCTCATGGACTTTTTCACCGCGCGGCTGCGCAACCATTTTATGAGCCAGGGGGTGGACACGCCCCTGGTGGACGCGGCCTTGGGCGCGGGCGCAACGGACGTGCGCGACTGTGGCGCGCGACTGGCGGCGCTGACGGCCTTCAGCCGGGAAGAGGGCTATGCGGCGGCAGTGCAGACCTTCAAGCGGGTAGCCAATATCCTGCGCAAGCAGGCCGCTGCCCAGGGAGAAGGCGTGCCGGACCACTGGGACCCATCCTTGTTGCGGGAAGCTCCGGAACAGGCCCTGGCCGCCACCCTGGAGACGCTGCTGCCGCGCCTGGATGCGCTGTGGGCTGCCGGTGACCACAAGGCCCTGCTGGACTGCTTGGGCGAAGTGCGCCCAGCGGTGGACGCCTTTTTTGACGGCGTCATGGTCATGGCTGAAGACGCAGATCTGCGCCGCAACCGTCTGGCCATGCTGCGGGCCTTGGGTTCCCGCTTTGCCCGGCTGGCGGATTTTGCCGCCCTGCAGCAGTAGGCACTTGATGCGGCGTCCTTCTGACGGCTGCGCAGGCAAGCGTCTCCCAAGGGGGCTGGCCTTGCTTCTCTGCCCAGGCGGCGGCCGTCGTCCTGTTTCTCTGGAGGACGCGAATCCTTCAGGGAGGCCGCTTCCGGGCAGTGGCAGGGCGTTGGCCGCAAGCGGCTGTGGGCGTGAGCTCTTGACAGGTCCTTTTTACTGTGCTAACAGCACCAATTCGCCATCGGGCGACAATAACACGCCATCATGGCTTGCCCGGCAAGCCTGAAGCATTTTAAACTGAGCGGAGGAACACCGTGGCTAACCATAAGTCTGCCCTTAAACGTCACAAGCAGAGCCTGCAACGCGCCAGCCGCAACCGCGCCGCCCGTACCAGGGTGAAGAACGCCGTCAAGCAGGTGCGCGTCGCCCTGCAGGGCAACGACAAGGCCCAGGCCGGCGAGGCCCTGGTGGCCGCCACTTCTGTGCTGTCCAAGGCCGCCGGCAAGGGCGCTCTGCACTGGAAAAAGGCCGCGCGCAAGATTTCGCGTCTGGCCCGCGCCGTTAACGGCCTGGAAGCCGCCGAGTAGCACGCTGTAAGCGCACTGCGAGGTCATCCCTGCGGGGGTGTGCCGCGTGATGTGTGCTTATGCCTCCAGGGCGGCCGTCTGCGTGTGCAGCACCGGGGCAATGGAATCTGCATTGCTCTGGCGGAAGCGGCAGGACCGGGGTCGGTGGGGTGCTGCCGCAGGACCGCTGCGGCAGTGGCCGTGCGCCAATGGGCCTGACAGGGCTAATGCACCTCGCTTGACTGGTGTCCTGGCTTCCCTTTTGCGAACAGGGCAGGCGGGCTCCATTTGTAGCGGTTCGTTTTGATAGTTCCGGATAACAGTGCAAGATTTTAGAAAAATTTTTGGGGAAAAAACTTGACGCCGCCTGCGGCTTGGGATACTTTCCCCTTCGTTGACGCGCTCGTAGCTCAGCTGGATAGAGCAACAGGCTACGAACCTGTAGGTCGGGAGTTCGAATCTCTCCGGGCGCACCACAAAACAAGCAAGCCCTTATGGTTATCGCCATAAGGGCTTTTTGTCTGGGCCCCCGTCTTTGAGGTAGAGCCACAAAAGCCCCTGTGCTCTGAGAGCGCAGGGGCTTGTTGGCTGTCAACGGGTCTACTCTGGAAAGCTGTGCGGGTTACTTCCACAGCCGCCAGCATATTTTTTTATGGTCCACCCTGTTGCCCGCGGTGTGCCTGCTTTTTTACAGCACAGCAGGAGTGGGCAGTCCTTTTTGCGCCTGCCTGATCATCCTCGCGCACCAGAGCTGCAATATCCAGCTCACAGCGCGGGCGTTCCCAAGGGGGGCAGGGCTTGGGTTAGGCTGTGGCCCAGAGCCAGAAGTTCGGATTCGGCAAAGGCCTTGCCGATAAGCTGTACGCCGACGGGCATGCGGCTGGCCGCGCCCAGGCCCACGGGCAGGGAAAGGCCGGGCAGGCCCGCCAGATTAAGGGAGAGGGTGTAGGCGTCCATAAGGTACATCTGCAGCGGGTCGCCGCTGTGGCTGCCCAGATTCCAGGCCGTTACCGGGGAGACCGGGGCCAGCAGCGCGTCGCACTGCTCCAGGGCGGCCAGGTAGTCGTCGCGGATGCAGCGGCGCACCTGCGCGGCCTTGCGGTAGTAGGCGTCGTAGTAGCCGGAGGAAAGCACATAGGCCCCCAGCATAATGCGGCGTTTGACTTCCTGCCCGAAACCCTGGCTGCGCGAACGCACGTAGAGTTCTTCCAGATTGTTGATCGGGGCGGCGCGGCGGCCGTAGCGCACGCCGTCAAAGCGGGCCAGGTTGGAGCTGGCCTCGGCCATGGCAATGATGTAGTAGGTGGCGATGGCCGCATCCGTATGGGGCAGGCTCACGTCTACCAGGGTCGCGCCCTGGGCTTCGGCCGTGCGCAGGGCTGTTTCACAGGCGTCGCGCACTTCCGGGTCCAGGCCTTGGCCGTAGAATTCTTTGGGCAGGCCCAGGCGCGCGCCTTTGAGAGGGCGGCTTTGCAGCGCGGCGGCATAGTCCTCGGCGGGCCGGGGGGCGCTGGTGGCGTCGCGTTGGTCGTGTCCGGCAATGACGTCCAGCACGCGGGCGCAGTCTTCCACTGTGCGGGCCAGGGGGCCGATCTGATCCAGAGAGGAACCGTAGGCGATGAGCCCGTAACGCGAAACCCGGCCGTAGGTGGGCTTGAGGCCCACGCAGCCGCAAAGGGCGGCTGGCTGACGGATGGAGCCGCCCGTGTCTGTGCCCAGAGAAGCAAAGCACTGCCCGGCACTGACCGAGGCTGCGGAACCGCCGCTGGAGCCGCCGGGCACCTTGTCCGTATTCCAGGGGTTGCGGGTGGTCTGATAGGCGGAATTTTCCGTGGAGGAGCCCATGGCAAATTCGTCCAGATTGGCCTTGCCCAGAATAACGGCCCCGGCGGCGCGCAGGCGCTCTACGGCCGCGGCGTCGTAAAAGGGGACGTAGTTTTCAAGGATGCGGGAGCCCGCCGTGGTGCGCAGACCTTTGGTGGACAGGGCGTCCTTGATGGTCATGGGCACGCCCCAGAGGGGACGCGAGGGGTCAGGCCCTTCCTTGTCCAAGGCGGTGGCCGTGGCCAGCGCGCCTTCCCGGTCCACGGTGAGCAACGCGGCCAGGCGGGGTTCGGTGGCGGCAATGCGCTCCAGGCAGGCGGTGGCCGCCTCCACGGCGCTCAGTTCTTTGTTCTGCAGGGCCCCGGTCAGGGCGGTCAGCGTGAGAGAGCAGATGTCGGTCATGGTGTTCTCGGCGTGGTGCAATGTGGGGTGCGGCGCGACTAAACTATGCGCGGCACGATAAAATATTCCCCGTCCGCTTCGGGGGCGTTGGCCAGCACTTCTTCGCGCCGGCGGCGGCGTTCGGCCATGTCTTCCCTCAGGGGGCCCTGATGCAGGGCCGGGCTGTAGAGGGGTTCCACCGCGTTGGTGTCCACGCGGGCAAGCACGTCCATATAACCCAGAATGTCGCCCAACTGTCGGGCAAACAGCTCCTGTTCCTCTTCGCTGATCTGGAGGCGGGAAAGGGCAGCCATGTGGCGCACGTCTTCTTTGCCGATGGTCTTGTTGCTCATGCGATTTTTTCCTTGCTCCGGAAGTGTTCCACCCGTTGGGGCAGGCCCGGCGGTCAATGGTTGCCGGGCAGACTGAGTTTGTAGGAGGGCCGGGGCGTGGTGCTCACGGGCGCGGCCGCAGGCTGCGCCGGAGCCGCCGGATCGCCCGTCGGTCTGGCCACAGGTTCTGCCGCCGCCCCTTCGGCTGGGGCCGCCAGGGGGTTGCCCGCGGCGTCCATAGGGGGCAGCCCCTGCATGCGCAGGGCGGCTTGCTGCAGCACCTGGGCGCGGGTCTGCTGGAAGGTGTCCAGAGTTACGGGGGCCATGCCTGAACCGGTGACGCCGAAGATAAAGAGCTTCTGGTGGGCCACGCCTTTGCTGTCCCAGCTTACGGGGGCCATGCCCCAGATCATCTGGGAGGCGCGGCGCGCCCGCGCCGTGACCTGAGCGGCTTCAGGTCGGGATTCCAGGCCCAGAGCGGCGGCAAAGCGGGCGTAGTCGTAGCCCAAGGCTGTCCAGAAATCCGTGCCTGGCGTCTGCAGGGCGCGCGGGGCCTGCAGGGCGTTCCACGCGCCGGGAAACACGGCCAGGGCGTAGCTTTCGGCATGGGGCACGGTTTTGCCCGTCAGGCTTTGCTCCCAAAGGGTCGTGCCCAGCAGCACCAGACGATCTTCGCCGTTGTACAGCAGGCTGGTGGTGAGCATTTCCATATTTTTCCACGAATCGGGCAGGAACAGGGCCTCAAAGGCGGTCTGGGGGATGGGCGTGGTGCTGCCTTCCGGCGTTTTCGCGTTGATCAACGGAGCCACGGCCGTGCTCCAGGAGGCGGCGTCCGCGGGGTTGTAAACCGCCTTCTGCAGCAGCATGTTGCGGCTGGCCAGACTTTGCTCCAGCAGCCCGGTCATGCGCATGCCGTAGGCGTCATTGGGGTAGAAGGCCCCGTAGGTGCGGATGTTCAGACCCTCGGAGGCAAAATGGATGAGGGCGTCAACCTGGTCCTGTGGGCTGGGGAACATGCGCCAAGCCCGCGCGCCTTCATCGCCCGGCTCCAGCGTGGGCAAAAAGGTGAAGAAGGTCCGCTTTTCCAGCGCGCCGGCCTGACGGGCCTTGGCGTAGACGCCGGTCTGCAAGGGACCGCCCACTACGGCGCAGGCCGGGGGCAGGGCGGCCAGCTTCTGCAGCCAGCCGCTGTCGGCGGTATTCAGCGTTTCCAGGCGGATGGCCACACCATTGGCCGCCATTTCGTCCTTGGCCAGCTGGGCTCCGCGCGTGATTTTGCCGGCAATGGGGGCGTAGGGGCCGGATTGCGGCAGCGCCAGGACCACGCAGGGGCCGGCGGCAGGGACAGGCTTGGCCGGTTTGGCGGGCTGCGACGCGCGCTGGCCCAGGCCGAAGGGCATCTGACAGGCCGTCAGGCAGCCCAGAACCGCCAGAAGCGTCAGAAGACGGAGAATAGGGGCTGTGGCGCGGCAAAGGGACATGGGCGTATCCTGCTATGGGTTTGAGCGTTCCGGCTTTTGGTCTGAAACGTGTTGGTCCGGCGTCCGACGCTGTTGGTCGGGGCGGCGTGTGCTGTCCCGCCTGGTGTTTTCCTGGCGCTGCGGCCTTTCCGCCTGGTGGGGGCGCGCGTTGTGCTGTGGTTGCATGGCCGGCCGACGGTCACGGTCGCCCCTGTCCGGCGCGGGGTGCCGGCCCTGGGCCGGACGCGGGGCAGGTTGGGCTTCGGGTTTGACTTCGGGGCGCGGCGCCGGTTGCGGCCTGGCCGGAGTCGGCCTGGGGGGCGGCGTGCGCTCGTAAGTGTTGTCAGGCGGCGGGGCCGTGTGGCAGGCCCCTGTCAGAAGCAACAGGGGCAGGAGCAAGGCGGGCACGGCCATGCTGCAGCGTTTGCCGGGCATATGCAGTTCCTTTTGCGTCAGAGTGAAAAAAAGGTCCGGTTCCGCAGAACCAGACCTTTATTTAGTACAGCGCAAGCGCGCTGGCAAGTTTGCTATTTTTTCACTTCGGTGTAGTCGGCGTCCACCACGTCGTCGCCGCCGTTGCCGCCGTTGTTGCCGTCTTGATGCGCGCCGGCTTCCTGCTGGGCTCCGCCCGGCTGTCCCCCGGTCTGCTGGGCCTGCTGCTGGTAGAGCTGTTCCGCCAGCTTGTGCGAAGCCTTGGCCAGGGCGTCGGTAGCGGCCTTGATGGCCTCCGCGTCCTCACCTTCCATGATTTTGCGCAGCTCGGCGATCTTGGCTTCGATATCGCTTTTCACTGCGGCATCGGCCTTGTCGCCCAGGTCCGCAAGGGATTTCTCCGTGCCGTAGATGAGGCTGTCCGCGTGGTTACGGGCCTCGATCACTTCCTGTTTTTTCTTGTCTTCGCCGGCATGGGCTTCGGCCTCACGCACCAGGCGCTGGATGTCGTCCTCGGAAAGGCCGGAAGAAGCTGTGATCTTGATGGACTGTTCCTTGCCGGTGCCCATATCCTTGGCCGACACGTTGACGATGCCGTTGGCGTCGATATCGAAGGACACCTCAATCTGCGGCACGCCGCGCGGGGCCGGAGGAATGCCCGTAAGGTCAAAGCGGGCCAGGGTCATGTTGTCTGCGGCCATGGGGCGTTCGCCCTGCAGCACATGGATGGACACCGAGGGCTGGTTGTCCGAGGCTGTGGTGAAGACCTGGCTTTTGCGCGTGGGGATGGTGGTGTTGCGGTCGATAAGCCTGGTGAACACGCCGCCCATGGTTTCAATGCCCAGGGAAAGCGGGGTCACGTCCAGCAACAGCACGTCCTTCACGTCGCCGGTGAGGATGCCGCCCTGAATAGCCGCACCCATGGCCACCACTTCGTCGGGGTTCACGGAACGGTTGGGCTCCTTGCCGAAAAACTTGCCCACCACCTGCTGCACCAGAGGCATACGGGTCATGCCGCCCACCAGGATGACTTCGTCGATCTGCGCGGCAGTCATGCCCGCATCGGCCAGAGCCTTTTTGCAGGGCTCAGTGGTGCGGTCCACCAGATCGCTGACCAAGGATTCGAGCTTGGCCCGGCCAATCTTCATGAGCAGGTGCTTGGGGCCATTCTGGTCTGCGGTGATGAAGGGCAGGTTGACTTCGGCCTCCATAGAGGTGGACAGGTCTTTTTTGGCTTTTTCCGCCGCTTCTTTCAAGCGCTGCAGGGCCATGCTGTCCTTGGTGAGGTCAATGCCGTTTTCCTTTTTGAATTCTTCCACCAGGTAATTGATGACGCGCTGGTCGAAGTCTTCGCCGCCGAGGAAGGTGTCGCCGTTGGTAGCGCGCACTTCCACAACGTTGTCGCCCACTTCCAGGATGGAAATATCAAAGGTGCCGCCGCCCAGGTCGAAGACGGCGATCTTTTCATTGGCCTTTTTGTCCGCGCCGTAGGCCAGAGAGGCCGCGGTGGGCTCGTTGATGATGCGTTTGACCTCAAGACCGGCGATGCGGCCCGCGTCCTTGGTGGCCTGACGCTGGGCGTCGTTGAAGTAGGCGGGCACGGTGATGACGGCTTCGCTTACGGTTTCGCCCAGGTAGGCTTCGGCGTCGGCCTTGAGTTTGGCCAGGATCATGGCCGAGATTTCCGGGGCGCTGTAAGTGCGGGCGTCCACCTCCACGCCGGCGTCGCCGTTGGCGGCCTTGACGATGGCGTAGGGGGAGTGTTCCTTCCAGCGGTCTACCTCTGGGGTGTCGTACTTGCGTCCCATAAGTCGCTTGATAGCGAAAATAGTGCGCTTGGGGTTGGTGACGGCCTGCCGTTTGGCAATGTCGCCCACCAGGCGCTCTTTATCGGTAAAGGCAACCACGGAGGGAGTAGTGCGGCCCCCTTCGGGATTGGTGATGCATTTTGGGTCCTTCCCCTCCATGACGTACACGCAGGAGTTGGTGGTGCCCAGGTCAATGCCGATAATTTTGGACATATCCGGATCCTCCTCAGGAAAAATCTTCGTTATCCGAACCACAAGCCCGAAAGCGGCGGTCCGGCGCTGTCCGCGCACAGGCCCGGCGCGCACCGGGGCGCGCCAAAGAGCCAAATTTGCAGGGCGCGCGGACATGGCGGCTGGCTGCCCAGGCGCGTTCTTTAAGTAAGTCCTTCTCCGGGCGCGTCCAGAGGGCACTAAAAATTTTTTTTGCAAAAATTTTGTCAATCCCCGGTCCGGAGCCTTGACCGGCCTTGCTGAAACCAGCTAGTGCTTTTTTTAACACAATACCATGTGCAACTGCGCACAAAACAGGAGGAGATTATGGGTATTGGCAGACGTGATTTGATTTTCGGTCTGGGCGGCCTTGCCGTGGGCGGGGCTGTGCTTGGCCTTTCCGGCGGCGCGAGCTTTGCTGCGGGGCAGACGCAGCAGGGCGGAGGCCGCTTTGCCCAGGCGGGCGGAGACCACGGGTGGAAAGCCCATAAGCTGGACCCCAAACTGTGTGCCGAGGTAGCTTATGAAGGCTACTGGCACAAGGGCTACGGCTGCGGCTACGGCACATTTTACAGCATTGTGGGCCTGCTTGGTGAAAAATATGGCGCGCCCTACAATCAGTTTCCCTTTACCATGCTTGAGGCCAACAAAGGCGGCATTTCCGACTGGGGCACCATTTGCGGCGCCTTGTATGGCGCGGCGGCCACTTTTTCCCTGTTCTGGGGCCGCAAGGAAGTGCGCCCCATGGTCAACGAGCTGTTCCGCTGGTATGAGAAGGCCAGCCTGCCCGCCTACAATCCCGGCGACAAGGCCCTGGGCTTCAAGGGCGACCTGCCCCAAAACGTGTCCGGTTCTGTGCTCTGCCACATCTCTGTTTCCAAGTGGTGTGCGCACAACAAAATTGAGGCCACCAGCAAACAACGCAGTGAGCGCTGCGGCCGCCTGACTGCGGACGTGGCCGCCAAGGCTGTGGAAATCTTTAATGCCAAAATAGAGATGGGTAAGGACTACAAGGGCGCCTTCCCCGTGCAGGAATCCGTGACCTATTGCGGCGAATGCCATCAGACCAAGGGCAATGAGGCCAACTGGGCCAAGGGCGTCATGGACTGCACCCCCTGTCACAGCGGCACCAAGTCCACAGCGGATAAGTTTAACAACCATCCATAGGGCATTGCAACTTTGCAATGCCCTGGCGGTTGCATAAGCGATGCCCGTCGTAGAGGCGCAAGCGGAGCTTGGCCCGTTACGACGAAGGAAGTTGCGGGCCAAGACAGCAGCGCTAGTTACGGATGAAAACCGTGCCATAACTCTTGAGAATGCATATTCTCAAGAGTACGGTGTCCTAGGTCGAACACGGGCCGCAAAGGCGCAGGCGCCGCGTCCCATGCGGTTATGCGCCTTTGCGGTCATGGTGATTGCTAAACCAGAAAGACCGCCGTCGGAGTTCTTCCGGCGGCGGTCTTTCTTTGTATAGTTGTGAGGGGGGGGATTACTCCATAGAGCATTTAACACTTGAAATGCTCGCTTACGGCAGGCAAAAGCCTGCCTTCTCGCATTTCGTGGCAAGGATTTTTAAGAAAATCCTTGCAGAGCAGTTAGCTCATTTCATTCGCTAACTGCTCTAGTGGCGGTGGTGGTGGCGTCTTCTTTGCGGATGTCGTCCAGAATGGTGGTGACCACGCTCACCTGTTCCGCCATGTGGGTGACCTGGCCGGCGGCCTGGTCCATGGCCTCGGCGATGTGGGCACTCAGGGCGTTGACCTCAGAGATATGGCGGTTAATCTCGTCTGAAGCGGCGGACTGCTCCGTAGCGGCGGCGGCAATGGCCGACACCCGACTGCTGGAATCACCAGCCAGGCTGGCGATGCGCTCCAGAGCGTGGCCCGATTCTTCAGCCATATGACTCACTTCTTCAATGGAAGTCACGGTGCCGTCCACGGTGGTTGCACTGTTGCCGGTGCCTTCCTGAATGGCGGCAATGGCCGTTTCCACATCTCTGGTGGCGCTCATGGTTTTTTCGGCCAGTTTGCGCACTTCATCGGCCACCACGGCAAAGCCGCGGCCCGCCTCGCCGGCGCGGGCGGCTTCAATGGCGGCGTTCAGGGCCAGCAGGTTGGTCTGGTCTGCGATGTCGCGGATAAGGGTAAGCACGGCGCCGATGTCCTTGGCCTGCTGGTCCAGGCTGGACATTTCGTCCTTGAGGCCGGAGGACTGCTGCTGCACATCCTGCATGCTGCGGATGGTGCGGGTTACCAGGTCCGCGCCGTCGTGGGCGTGCCCCTGCACCGAGGTGGCGGCTTCGGCCGCACCTTCGGCGTTGTGGGCCACTTCCAGCACAGTGGAGTTCATTTCGTTCATGGCTGTGGCGGTTTCGGACATGCGTCCTGCGGCCACATCGGCTTTCTGGCGCACGTCGGTCAGGGCGGTATTAAGGCTGCCGGCAGCCTCCTGCAGGGTAGCGATGACGCCTTCCAGCCGGGTGACGGTGGACATGCGGCCCTGGTGCGCTGCTTCCAGAGCGCGTTTTTCCAGGGCGATGCGTTCGGTAATGTCTTCGCCTATTTCCACATGCCCCACCTGGTTGCCGTGGGCGTCGTGCAGGTAGTCCAGCATAATCTGCATGGACTTGCCGTTGGGCATATGGTTGACAACCTTCTTGACGCCGCGACGCAGCTGTTCAATGCCGCACTGGGGAGTGTTGCAGAGGTTGCCGCCCTTTTCGGAACAGTGCCGTCCCACCACGTCGTCCTGGCGGGTCTTGTCCATGCTCTTGAGGGCATAGGTGTTGCAGAAGGTCCAGGCCATGTCGTTGTCCGTCACCGAAATGGAAAGGGGCAGGGTGTTGAGGATGCTCTCGTACCAGTGGGCCTGGCCTTCCAATTTGGCCACCATGACGCGCAGGGATTCAGCCAGATGCCCCAGACAGTCCGAGCGGTAAACCTCCAGCGTGACGTCTTCCTGCCCTTCACTGACGGCCTTGGCAAAAAGCACGCACTGGCGGATGGGCGCGATGCGGTTGTGGATGATCAGCGCGCCCACAAAGCCCAGCACGGCCACCATGGCAAAACCCGTACCCAGGGCCTGCCAGAAAACCTCGTCGTTGAGGGCCGTTCCCAGCGCCCACTGGACGCCGGCAAAAGTCCCCAGGCAGACGAGCAGCAGCCCGACAAGATAAACAGCGATAATTTTTGCGCAGAGGGTCATAAGCATGATCCTTTAGATAAGGGGCCGCAGCAGGGTCTGCGGAAAATGGCCTTGCGCCCGCGAGGCCGGATGCGGACAAAGCGTCCCCCAAGGGAAGCATCGTCCTGACGTCATAATTTACCAGAAAACAGTACATTCCGCCGTGACGCCGGAGCAGCACCGCCTAGTTCAGCGTCACGGCGGCTTTTGGGAAGCTATAGCTCCCTGCAGCGTTGCCGCCGCGCCATGACCGGGTGGCGTTGACGGTACTGCGGTCCGCGTTTTTGCCGCAGGTTATGGCTTTTTGCAAGTGGGGCTGCCGCACCGCTCCGCAAAAGGGTCAGAAATACCGTAACCTCATATGCTGATTATACGGCATGTGATAAATAAACTTTAGAGCAGTTAGCGAATGAAATGAGCTAACTGCTCTGCAAGGATTTTCTTGAAATCCTTGCCACGAAATGCGAGAAGGCAGGCTTTTGCCTGCCGTAAGCAAGCATTTCAAGTGTTAAATGCTCTAGGGCGCTTCATCCTTGAAAAGCGCTGTCAACAGTGCGTGCAGACGCCCGCCGCACGCGCAAACGCAGCCGCGGATGGGGGCATTGGCAAAATAATCGGTTCTGGATTGCGCATAAGAAAACGAAATGTCAGCCCACCAGGGAGGAGAGTGTCAGGACCAGCCCCAGCCCGGCAATGCAGGATACCGTGGCCGCATTGCCGTTGCCCGATGCGCTGGCTTCGGGGATGACTTCTTCAGCCACCACATAGACCATGGCTCCGGCGGCGAAGCTCAGGGCCACGGGCAGCAGACCGGCCGTAAAACCGGCGGCCAGAGCTCCGGGCACTGCACCCAGTGGGGCGGTAACGCCCGAAAGCACCCCGTACAGACAGGACTTGCGCGCGCTGTAACCTTCGGCCCGCAGGGCCGTGGCCACCACCATGCCCTCGGGCACGTTCTGGAGCATAATGGACAGGGTCAGAACCAGAGCCGTGCTCAGCCCCAGGCTTTCCGCGCCGGTCTGCAGCACCGATTCGGCGGCCGCGGCCCCGTAGCCCACGCCGATGGCCAGACCTTCGGGAATGTGGTGCAAGGCCATGGCCGCCACCAGCAGCACGCTGCGCCGCCAGCTGGTGGAAATGCCCTCAGGCGTGTCCTGCAGAATGTGGATGTGCGGCAGGACGCGGTCCAGCAGCCAGAGAAAGAACGCGCCCAGGGTGAGCCCCGCCACCACAGGGGCGAAGGCCAGTCGTCCCAGATGGGCCGTGAGTTCCAGGGCCGGAGTGAGCAGGCCGAAAAAGGCCGCTCCCAGCATCATGCCGCCTGCCGCCCCCAGCAGACAGTCCATGGCCCGACGGGAAAATTCCCGGCGGGTAAAAATGAGCGCGGCCCCCAGACTGACGGAAAGCCAGGAAAGCAGCCCGGCCAGCAGCGCCTGGACCACAGGATGCTGCAGCAAGGCAGGGGAAAGGAACGCTTCCACAACAGGCCTCGCCGCTCAGGGCAGGTTTTGGCGGTATTGCAGCGACTGGCGTAGAGTCTCTCTGTCCATGTACTTCACTTCCGCACCCAGGGGAATGCCCTGGGCCAGCCGGGAAACCGCCACGCGGGGAAAGCGCTCCCGCACCATGCGGCCAATGAAGGTGGCCGTGTTCTCCGCCTCCAGGGTGGCCCCCAGCGCCAGAATAAGCTCGTGCACCTCGCCTTCGGCCAGGCGGCGCGTCAGGCGGTCCAGGTCCAGACTTTCAGCGCCCATGTGCTCCAGAGGGGCCAGCAGCCCTCCCAGAATCATATATTGGCCATGGTAAAAGCCGCCTTCGTCCAAGGTGAGCATGCTGTCCCACTCGGCCACCAGGCAGAGGGTGTCGCGGGCGCGCTCCGTGTCGGCGCAGACCGGGCAGGGGTCTGTGGCGGCCAGGCCCCCGCAGCGAGAACAGAGGTGCAGGTTGTCGCGCAGGTCGTGGATGCTCCGGCCCAGGCGGCGCGTTTCCGCTTCCGGCCATTTGAGCAGGGTCATGGCCACGCGCATGGCGGACTTGGGCCCCAGCCCCGGCAGACGCGCCAGTTGGTCCACCAGGGCCTTGAGCGGCTCGGGAATGCGGGTGTGCATGGCTGCCTAGAACATGCCGGGCAGCTTAATGCCGCCGGAAATGGAGCTCATTTCTCGCTCCATGCTCTCGCGGGCAATGCGTCCGGCCTCGTTGACCGCAGCCACGATAAGATCCTGCAGCATTTCCACGTCGCCGCCTTCCAGGGCCTTGGGGTCGATGGTCAGCCGACGCAGCTCCTGCTTGCCGGAAACCACGGCCTTGACCATGCCGCCGCCGCTGGCGGCCTCAAAATCGTGGTCGCCCATCTCCTGCTGCAGTTTGGCAATTTTTTGCTGCATGACCTGCGCCTGGCGCAGAATGTCGTTCATGTTGCGCATGGGGTTCTCCTTTTTCGCGCATGGGGCCATTGCCGGGTTCAGCGCCCGTTGGTGTCCAGGGGTTTGCAGGCCCCCACCCGGGCGTTGAGCACTTCCAGGCAATGGCGCAGTTCCGGTTTGGCACTGAATGCCGCAATAAGTTCCGCTTCGGGCCGGCGGGGCGCGGGGGCTACCACGCGGGCCTCATCGTGGGGCAGGCCGTAGGCGGCCAGGGCTTCTTCAAGACCCCGGCGGCGGCGCTCCAGCTGCTCCGCCTGACTGGCCGTGCGCGGGCGCAGTTCCAGCAGGCCTTCCCGCCAGTGCACGTCCAGCCCGCGCAGCAGGTGCAGGGGCGGCGCGCCCTCCGCATCCGTCCGGCTCTCGGCGCAGAAATCACAAAAAGCTGTCCAGTCCCGCGGGGTTACGGCGCTGTCGGCCGCGGACGTTGCCCCTGCCTGTTGCGCCGCGTCCGGCGGCGTCGGAAGGGCAGGGCGTTCCGGTGCGGCCTGGGGGCCGTCAGCGGCCGCGTCCGTCGACCTGTGGGCCGCGCCTGCGTCCGGGTCAGCGCCGTCGGCGGCCTCGCCATCCTCGGCAGGGCCGGCCGGGCTTTGCCGGGAGCGGGGGCGGGGGGTTTCTTCTCCCGCCGGGCCGGGCACAAAGCCGGGCGTGGCCTCCACGGAGGGCGTCGGCCGCAGGCCGTTGCGGTCTGTACTGCCGTACGGGCCTGCCGCGTGTCCGCCGGTCTGGGGTATGCCGCGGGGCGTATTGCCGCGTGTCGGAGCAATGGCCTCCGCTGCAGGGGGGGCCGTACCGTCCTGGTCCCCCGCCTGGCTGGCCATGGCCTGGTCCGGAGCCTGGGGGCCCGCAGTATTTCGGTCCGCGCCGGGCTTGCCGCTGTTCTGGCCCGCCCCACCCGCGCCGGCAGGGCCGCAGGGCATGGCCCGCTCCAGGGGCAGCAGCTGCGGCAGCAAGGTCAGGTTGAGCAGCAGCAGTTCCAGGGCCGCCGCCGGTTCCGGGCTTTGCACGATGCCGCGCTGGGCGTCAAGGGTCATTTGCCATGCGGCGTGCAGGTGCGCGGGCACAAACTTTGGGGCCAGTTCCTGCCACAGGGCGGCCTCGTCCGGCGGCAGGCGCAGGCTGGGCGCAATGGCGGCGCCGCCCTGACGCAGTAAAAACAGGTTGCGCAGATGCCCGGCCAGCTCGCGCACAAAAAAGCCGATGTCTGCCCCTTGCTGCAGCAGGCGGGCGCAGAGCTCCGCCACGGCGGCGCAGTCCTGCCCGCGCAGGGCCGCAAAAAGTTCGGCAAAAAATTCCTGTCCGGCCAGGCCCAGCACCCGCCGGGCCGTATCCACGGTGAGGCTCTCCTCGCCCAGGGCCAGGGTCTGGTCCAGCAGCGACATGCCGTCGCGCACGCTGCCCGCCGCCCGGCGGGCAATGCAACGCACCGCGCCTTCCTCGAAAGGCACATTCTCTTTGTGCAGCACGGCCGAAAGGTGAGCGGCCAGGGCGTCTTCGCTGAGATGGCGGAAGACGAAGTGCTGGCAGCGGCTCACAATGGTGATGGGAAATTTGTGGGCCTCGGTGGTGGCAAAGATGAAGACCACGTTTTCCGGCGGCTCTTCCAGCGTTTTGAGCAGAGCGTTGAAGGCGTTGCGCGAGAGCATGTGGGCTTCGTCCACAATAAAGATCTTGTAGCGGCCTTCCATGGGGGCGTAGCCGATGTTCTCGCGCAGGGCGCGTACATCTTCCACGCTGTTGTTGGACGCGCCGTCGATTTCGGCCACATCCACATGCGCGCCCTGGGTGATTTTGCGGCACTGCTCGCACTGGTTGCAAGGCTCCGGAGCGGGGCCGTGCTCGCAGTTGAGCGCCTTGGCGAAGATGCGGGCAATGGTGGTTTTGCCTACGCCGCGTGTGCCGCTCAAAAGGTAGGCGGGCGCGGGGCGGCCCTCGGCGGCGGCGCGGGAAAGCACGGCCTTGACCGTGTCCTGTCCCGCCACCTGGGCAAAGGTCTGGGGACGGTAGCGTGCGGCGAGGGAAAGGTGCTTCATGGCGCTCGTGGGGGTTGGCGGCCGTGCCCGGCATGGAAACCGGGCACGGCTTGCGGGGCCGGGCCCCGGGCTGCGTTAGACGGTGAAGCGGTGCAGCCAGCTCGCGTATTTGGGGTTCTGCCCTTTGACAATCTTGAAAAATTCCTGCTGCAGATGTTTGGTCACGGGGCCGGCATGGCCTACGCCGATCTGCCGGTGGTCCAGCTCGCGGATGGGGGTTATTTCCGCCGCGGTGCCGGAGAAGAAGGCCTCGTCCGCAATGTAGAATTCGTCGCGGGTGAACTGCTGTTCTTCCACCGTATAGCCCAGATCACGAGCCAAAGCCATAATGGAATCGCGCGTGATGCCGCCCAGGATGGAGGTCCAGGGCGTGGTTTTGATGATGCCGTCGCGCACGATAAAGACGTTCTCGCCCGTGGCTTCGGAAACAAAACCGTTGGTGTCCAGCATGATGGCTTCGTCGTAGCCGTCTTCCTTGGCTTCAACCTTGGCCAGGATGGAATTGATGTAGTTGCCTGAGGCCTTGGCCTTGGACATGGAGGTGTTCACATGGCTGCGGGCGAAGCTGCTGGTTTTGATGCGGATGCCTTTTTCCAGCGCTTCCGGCCCCAGATACGCGCCCCAGGGCCACGCGGCCACGATGGTCTGCACGGGGTTGTTGCCGGGGTAGACGCCCATTTCGCCGTAGCCCACAAAGGAGAGCGGCCGGATATAGCCTTCCTTCAGTTTGTTGGCCTGGAGGGTTTCCACACAGGCTTTGGCCAGCTGTTCCGCGTTGTAGGGCACTTCCATGCGGAGAATCTTGGCGGAATTGAGCAGACGCTTGCAGTGGTCCTCAAGGCGGAATACGGCAGAGCTGCCGTCGGCGCACGCATAGGCGCGAATGCCCTCAAAAATGGCGCTGCCATAGTGCAGGGCGTGGGTGAGCACGTGCACCCGGGCCTGATCCGACGGAACCATTTTACCATCAAACCAAATGTACTCTGTTGTCTGCATGGCTGTCCTCCGCATAGCCTCTGTGGTAGGGATGCGGTCACGGCGGGTTCCGATCGCCCGTCTGACGACGCAAGAGCAAGAATCTACTGAAAAGCGCCCGGTATGGCAAGAGCCGGGGACGAGCGCGGCCTCGCGCGGCGGCCCCCATGGCACAAAAGCTCTGGCCCTGCGTGGCCCGATGGCGTATGCTCAACGCCGAACTTTTGCGAAAATGGGATAGTATTATGAACACATCCTGCATATTGGGCATTGACGCCGGCGGCACTCACACGGACGCGGCCCTGCTGGCTGTGGGGGGCGAAAACGCGCCCCGGCTGTTGGCCGTGGCCAAAACGCGCACGCGGCACGACGATTTGCCCGCCTCGGTGCGCGCCGTGCTGGCGGAACTGGCCCGCGTCTGCGGCCCGGACGCGGCCGCCCTGTTTGCCGGAGTGCAGCGCGTCACCCTGGGGGCCACGCTGGCCGTCAACGCACTAGTACAGGACCGGGCGGACAGCGTGGGCTTGGCCCTGGCCGCCGGTCCGGGGCTCAACCCCCGGCGGTTCGCCCTGGGGAAGCACGTCTGTGTTGTGCCCGGCGGCCTGGACCACCGGGGGGTGGAAGTCAGCCCGCTTTTGACTGAAGATCTGGCCCGTGTGGCTGCCCGCTGGCGGGAGCAGGGCGTGCCTGCGGCGGCCTGCGTGGGCAAGTTTTCGCCGCGCAGCCCAGCTCACGAGCTGGCTATGGCCGCAACCGTGGCCCGTACGGGCGGCATGCCCGTGACTTTGGGGCACCGGCTTTCCGGGCGGCTCAATTTTCCTCGGCGACTGGCCACGGCCTATTACAACGCCGCGGTGCAGCGCCTGCACACGGATTTTCTGGACGCCGTGGAAGGCGCCCTGGCCGAGGCCGGCATCACGGCCGCCGTGCGCCTGCTCAAGGCCGACGGCGGCGCGGTGCCTGTCGCCCTTTCGCGGCGGGAGCCCGTGCAGTCCATCCTTTCCGGCCCGGCGGCCAGCGTTATGGGCGTGCTGGCCCTTTGTCCCGGCGTGGACGCGGGCTGCTCCCTTTTGCTGGACATGGGAGGCACCACCACGGACCTGGCCCTGTTCGTGGATGGCTCTCCCGTGGTGGACCGGGACGGCATGCTCCTGCAGGGGCGGCGCACCCTGGTGCGCGCTTTGGCCACCGTTTCCATCGGCGTGGGGGGCGATTCGCGCCTCAATGTGGACGGGGGGGGCCGCACCGTGCGCGTGGGCCCGCAACGGGAGGGGCCGGCGGCGGCCTTTGGCGGCGACCGGGCCACCCTGCTGGATGCCCTCAATGTCTGCAATACGGCTGCGGACGGCCCCACTGCCGGGGCCGCGGCGGCCTCGGCAGCGGCGCTGGCCGCCCTGGCCGGGGAGAGTGGGGGCAATCCGTCGGATCTGGCCCGCCTGGCCGTGGAAAACGCGCTGGACCAGGTGGCTGCGGCCGCGCGGGAGCTGACGGAGCAGGTCAACGCCCGTCCCATCTATACCCTGGCGGCCTTGAAGCGCGTGCGCGAGGCCCGGCCCGGCGCCGTGCTGCTGGTGGGCGGCCCGGCGGCCTGCATGGGCGCACGGCTGCAGTCCCGGCTGGACCTGCCCGTGACCATTCCGCCCCATGCGGATGTAGCCAACGCTATTGGCGCGGCCCTGACCCTGCCCACGGACAGCCTGGAGCTCTATGCCGACACGGGGCGGGGCTTTTTGCGCGCGCCCGCTTTGGACCACAGTGAGCGCATCGGCAAGGGGTTCAGCCTGGAGGCAGCGCGGGAGCGGGCCTGCCGCTTGCTGCAGGAGCGCCTTGCAGATGCGGGCGTGCCCGACGCCAATGTGGAAGTGACGGAAGCGGAGCTGTTCGCCACCCTGGACGACGGCGGTTTTGGCAGCAAGGACATGCGCGTGACCTGCCAGGTGACGCCGGGCATTGCCGGCCGCCTGGCGTCGTAGCGCCCGAATTTTATCTACGCCACGCCTATGCAGATCGTTCTCTACGAGCCGGAAATTCCGCCCAATACGGGCAACGTGGCCCGCCTCTGCGCCGCCACGGGCACGCCCCTGCATCTTATCGAGCCCCTGGGCTTCAAGCTGGAGGACCGCTACCTCAAGCGCGCCGGTCTGGACTACTGGCCGCACGTGCGCCTGCGGGTCTGGCCCTCCTGGCAGGCTTTTGCGGCGGAAGGCCGCCAGGGCGGCCGTCTGGTCTTTACGTCGGCCAGGGACGCGGCCACCTGTACGCCTTTGCAGCATTTTGCCTTTGCGCCGGACGACTGCCTGGTCTTTGGGCCGGAAACGCGCGGCCTGCCCCCGGAGGTGCTGGTCCTCTCCGCGCACCGGGTGCGCATTCCCATGCGCGAAGGCGGGGTGCGCAGCCTCAACCTTGCCACCTCGGCGGGCATCGTGCTCTACGCGGCCCTGGCCCGCACGGGCCTGCTGGAGGGCTGGGGGTGATTCCGTCCTTTCCCGTGCCGCCTTTTTCTGTATGGGATTGCTGGTGGCTGGCTCCTTTGGCCCTGCTGCTGGACCTCTGGCTGGGGGATCCGGACCTGCCCTGGCGGCACCCCGTGTGCCTGCAGGGCAGCCTGCTGCACGCGCTGGAAGGTCCGGCCCGGCGTTTTATGGATACCGGGGGAATGGCGGCCGCGCCCTGGCGGGGGAGGCTGGCCGGCGGGCTGGCCCTGACCGTGCTGACGGGGCTCACGGGCCTGGCGGTATGGGGCTTGACCTCGCTGCCGCTGCTGGGCAATCTGCTGGCCCTGTATCTGGCCTGGTCGGGGCTGGCTCTTGGCAGCCTTCTGCGCACGGGGCGGGAGGTGCTGCAGCGGGTGGAAACGGCTCCGGAGCCGGAAGCCCGCGCGGCCCTCTCCCGGCTGGTAAGCCGGGAAACGGCGCGCATGGACCGGCCCCTCATGCGCAAGACCCTGGCCGACACCCTTGCGGAAAACCTTACCGACGCTTTTACTGCGCCCTTTTTCTGGCTGCTGGTGGGGGGGCCTGTGGGGCTGTGGTGCTACAAGGCCGTGAGCACCACGGATTCCATGTGGGGGTATCTGACTGAAAAGTGGCGCTGGCTGGGCTTTGCCGGTGCGCGCGGGGACGACATGCTGGCCTTTGCGCCCGCGCGGCTGTCGGCCCTGATCGTGCTGCTTACGGATACGCTGGCACGGGCCGGGGCGCGTTGCGGTCTGCGGCAACGGCCCTGGGACGGGCGCTGGCCGGGATGGCGACTGACGGCGCGGCAGGCGGCGGGCATGCCCAGCCCCAATTCGGGCTGGTCCATGACGGCCTGCGCCTGGCTTTGCCGGGGGCGCATGGCCGGACCTTCGGTCTATTTCGGGGCTCTGGTGGACAAGCCCTGGCTGGGGCCGCCCCTTGACGAGGCGGTTCCTTGGGATAAGGCGCGGCTGAGCGCGTTGCTGGCCTTGTTGCGGGCCTGCGCCCTGTGCGGCGGGCCGGCGCTTTGGTCGTTTTTCTGGGTATGTCGGCTGATCATAGAGTGAGGGAGTATGCTGCTGGCGGCTTTGTATGCCACCTGTCTGATTGTGGGGGTGTTGGTGGGCCTGGCTGGGGTTGGGGGCATTTTGGTGCCGCCGGCTCTGATTCTTTTGAGCGGTCTGGAACCGCACGAGGCAATGGGCACGGCTCTGGCCTCCTTTTTTCCCGTGGCCCTGGCGGGTACCTGGCTGTACGGCCGTTTGGGGCAGGTTCCCCGGCGTACGGCCCTGCCCTATATGCTGGGTGGTCTGGCTGCTTTGCCAGGGGCCCTGCTGGGCTCTTTTGTGCCGGCCGGGCCGCTGGTGGCGCTGCTGGCCTGCACTATTTTGTTTGCCGGGCTGTGCGCCCTGCGCCCGCCCCGTCCCGGCGGCGGCAGCGTCTTTTGGCAAAGCGGACGCGGCTTGTGCGCCATTGGCGCGGTCACCGGGCTTCTGGCGGGCATGACCGGGGCCGGCGGCCCTGTGCTTTCCATCCCCTGGATGATTGTGGTGGGGGTTTCGCCCATGACGGCCGTGGGCATTTCCATGCCTTATCAGGTTGTTACGGCCCTGTTCGGCACCTTGGGGAACATGCGTGCCGGGCATGTGGATTTTTCTTTGCTGCCGTTGCTTTGTAGTCTGGAATTGCTGGGTTTTGTCGGCGGTCTGGCCTTGGCCCGGCGTACGCCCACCGGCATGCTGCGGCAGATTATCGGCGTGCTCTGCTGTGGCCTGGGGCTTTTTTTGCTGCTGCGCCAGGTTGCGGCCTGAAGCAACGTGCTGGTATGCTCCACGAGCAGGCGCGGTCCGGTGCAGACCGCCGCGGCGCAATGTCCCTTCAACACCGTGTGCAGGAGAGCCTATGACCCTACTGGAACCCAAGGCCCCGCAAGGGGGGCCGGTGTGCCGCCGTTGCGGCACCTGTTGCCTGCAGGGCGGGCCTACCCTTATGGAAAGGGACGTTGCCCTGCTGACGGGCGGCGTGTTGGCTCTGGAGGCCCTGGTCAGCCTGCGGGCCGGCGAATGGGCGCGGGACGACGTTCGGCAGCTGCTGGCCCCCCTGGAAAACGAACGCATCAAGGTGGCTGGTCTGGGGGGCAGCGCGCATCCCTGGCGCTGTCGCTACTATGCGGACGGCGCCGGCTGTACCGTCTACGGTCAGCGCCCGGCCCAGTGCGCGGCCCTCTATTGTACGGACACGGGGCCGCTGGAACGTCTGCTGGCCGCCGAAGCTCCGCTCAGCCGGGCCGTGGCCCTGCAAGCGCTGGCTGCGGCGCCGGTTCTGCCGGGCTTTCCCGATTTGCGTGCGTCCACGCGGGCCATACTGGCCGACATGGCGGCGGTGCATGAAGAGCAGAGCCCCGTGCGCCCCGTGTTGGAACTGGCCGCGCGGCTGGGCTATCTGCCCAGGGGCGGGCGAGGGGTGCGCGTGGCGGCAACGCCGCCGCCTTTGCGGCACGCAGACGAACAGCGCGATGCCCTGGCGCAGATTAGCGAAGCCGCGCGCATTGACGCGGCCTTCCGCGAACTGTGCCAGGAGCGCGCCGACCTGCCCGGAGCCTTGCTGCCCTTTCTGCTGGGACGGCCCCTGACGGACTTGCTGGCCGAGGTGGGCCTGCGGCCCGCGGAAGAGGCGTAGACTGCGGCTTTTCGCGAGCCTCCCGGTTGACACAAAACCTTTGCGACCCTACTTGTGAAGGAAATGTTTTTTTGCGATTTCGCTGTAACCTCTACCCAGCCCGTGGACGGGCAGCTGAAGGAAACGTCATGCCCTTGTGCAGCATTGAAGAGGCCGTTGCCGACATCCGGCAGGGGAAAATGGTCATTCTTGTGGACGATGAAGGTCGGGAAAACGAAGGCGACCTGACTATGGCCGCCCAGTTCGCCACGCCTGAAGCCATCAATTTTATGGCCAGATACGGACGCGGACTCATCTGCCTGCCTATGGCGCCAGAATGCATCGACCGGCTGGATCTGCCGCTTATGACCCAGCGCAACGGCTCGCGGTTCGGCACTAATTTTACCGTTTCCATTGAGGCGCGTGCGGGGGTGACCACGGGCATTTCCGCTGCGGACAGGGCCACCACCATCCTGGCCGCCGTGGCCGACAACGTGCGCCCCGACGACCTGGTGACGCCGGGCCATGTCTTCCCCCTGCGGGCCAAGGCCGGGGGCGTGCTTTCCCGCGCCGGGCAGACCGAGGGCGGTGTGGATCTCTGCAAGCTGGCCGGGCTCAAGCCTGCGGCCGTCATCTGCGAAATCATGAAGGACGACGGCACCATGGCGCGCATGCCCGACCTGGAAGGCTTTGCCCAGGAGCACGGGCTCAAAATAGCTGCGGTCAAGGATCTGATTCGCTACCGGCTGGACCGCGGTCAGGTTTCGGTGCGGCGGGTGGCCGAAGCCCATTTGCCCACGCGCTTTGGAGATTTTACGGTCATTGCCTACGAGAGCGAAAACGAAGCCGGCACCCATTTGGCCCTGGTCAAGGGCGAGCTGGGCGGTGCAGAACCGGTGCTGGCCCGCGTGCACAGCGAGTGCCTTACCGGTGACGCCCTGGGCTCGCTGCGTTGCGACTGCGGCGGCCAGCTGGGCGCGGCCATGCGTCAGATCGAGCGCGAGGGCAGGGGGGCCTTGCTCTATATGCGCCAGGAAGGGCGCGGCATTGGCCTGGCCAACAAAATTAAGGCTTATGCTTTGCAGGACCAGGGTTATGACACCGTGGAGGCCAACCGTAAGCTGGGCTTTCCCCCGGATTTGCGGGACTACGGCACCGGCGCGCAAATGCTGGTGGATCTGGGCATCCACAAAAT
>ERZ836877.1479-NODE-1479-length-35284-cov-15.736836_pt1 | contig 35284 bp, 37 predicted proteins | sample MGYA00519469_ERZ836877 | MGnify/ENA primary metagenome ERZ836877 (study PRJEB31850, sample SAMEA3708809) | human gut metagenome | biome: human gut; feature: human-associated habitat; material: faeces | place: China | collected 2014 ...
GAAAAGAAGTGGCTGAAAAAGATTGCACAGAAGTCGGACTTGCTGAAAAATCCAACCCCACAGCGGGGGAGGAAATAAAAGGACAACAAATCGAAAGCTGATGAAGAACATACGGTAAAAGAGAGAGAAATAAAAATGGATGAAAAGCAACTATTTAGATGCTATCAGAGCAAATACGGTTTATCTAACTGGTTTAATGCAGAAGGACAAATAGCCCAAAGTGAAAATGAGATAAATTGGATCTATTGCGGTGTTAATAATGATTTTAATAGTGAATTAGTCAAGGAGACAATTAGAAATTTTTTTGCAGAAGATGAAGTATACCTTTGCATTTCATCAAACAGATGCTTACTGGTTCAAACATCAGTTGTTGATATAGAAATCAGCAAAATTCTTCATAAAAAAGAACTCGGGATAATGAATAAAAGCTTTACAAAAATTGTCTACTTCTCAACCATAGGGGTATTTAAGCTGGGAATAATTAGAGATTTTCCCAAAAATCAAGACAGACCCTTAGGCAATTGCTTAAAAGTTAGATTTTTTGCCAATATGGTAACCAATAGTACAAGCAATATCGCCTCAATGGTTCAAGAATATTTTCCTCTACTCGAAAAAGGATTAAATAAAGACTATGGCGGTTCGATGGAACATCTTTGGATAGATTTGGAGTTGGTAGAAGGTCATAAGCCTTGGCTATTTCGCTTTCAAAAAAGAGTAAATAATCCTACTTCTTACACAGAGTTTTATTCGTATAATGTTGGACATTATAGCGTTCAACCGGATTTTGAAAAATTAAAAATATTGTCTACAAAAGATGAAATTTGTTCCTATGTGTTTGAGCTATTATATCAATCAACAAAAATATTGGAAGAGAAACAGAGAAAACTTGGCGGCTTCAATGCAATAGCATTTCGAAGAGATTTTTTGACTACTTGTAAAGAAATGGGATGCCTATTTGCCGGGTTAATTTGATTGATATAAGGGTACTCGATAACTTCCTATTTATCGGGGAGATAGCAAAGCCAGCCGAGCCAGTCAACGGTCAAGATGAACGGCGCACAAATGCGCCGCCGTTGACAGTCCCGCCCACCTTTGCTGATGGGCAATCAAGGCGGGAAAGCCCTAAAATGGCTTCCCGCCCATTTCAATTTTGAGAGAAAAATCCGTCTGCTTTTTCGTAAGTGTGGCTATCCGTCTGGGACACTTTGTCCCATAGTTCGGCGTAGGACGAGGGACGGGGGCATTCATATACGCCCTGTCTGCTGATGAAACCAGTCCTGCGCTTGCGGCTCCACGCCACGCAATCACAGCCCTGTTTTCCTGCCGTTTCAAATGCCCTTGCCCTCCCTGGTGGCAACCGCATTTTCGCAGCAACGCCGACAGAGCGTATAACACACTACACTTTGCGAGCAAAGTCGTGTGCCAAGGGGCAAGCCCCTTTGGAAACCCCAGACAACAAAACAGGCTGAATATCCCGCACTTTCCCGGTGCTTGATACTCAGCCTTTATTTGTTGTCAGCAGCCCCCATTTCGTGGTCTGCGTGTAGTTCCTTGTAAACTGACCTAAGCTACGCACGATACCAACGATAACGGCGAAGCAAATTAGACTGAACAAGTAGAAGATGGGCGGCTCCATAAGAAAATCACAGATCGCGTTGAGAATGGCGGTACAGAACTCTATCATCTCATTCATGACTTGAGGACACCTCCCAGAAAGCGGAAGAACGACCAGAGCACAAGGCCGAACATGAACACACCGGAGAGCCAATACCAGTCCAGACCGGCAAGGCCGGGGACACACTCCACGGAAGTTAAGACCGTACCGTCCGCCCTTGTTTCCGTGATGGTCTGGGTACGGGGGTGGTATTCACCAAACACCGACTTGACCACACCGGGCAGACCGGCAGCATCCTCGACTTGTTCATCAACGGAGGTGGTAAGCTGAACGTCAGCGGTAGGCTGTTCATCCTCGCCATCCGTGGCGGTATCGCCCGTCTTATCCTCGCCAGTATCGGCGGTGGGCTGCTGGACAATGACAACGGTGGTTTTGCCATCGTCCACGTCGATGGAGGAAATGGGCGGCGTGGGCGTGGCATCATCACCGGTATCGGTATCATCCGGAATATAGCTGGTGTCCGGAGAACGGACGATATCATCAGCGTTTGAAAGTGTAGATTCAAAATTCATAGCAATTACCTCACATCATTTTTACGGCCATCTGAGATACGATAGCGGCTTGAGCCAGCAGCGCTGAAGGTAGAGCCGTGGATACGGTCAAAGGTGGAGAAATCCGCTTCCCCGATGTTATGCCCCAGCATGATAGACAGGAAGCGGAAACACACCGGGATAAGAGCAAGGCCGACCGTGAACACGGCAAAGGAGATACCTGTACCGGGAACATCGGTTTGTGTGAAGAACTTCCAACCGTTCTTCAGCACCATTTCAATGGACGAAAGCAAATTACTCATAGGAACAGCTGCACCACCTTTGTAAAGATACCGCCGAAGATTTTCGCAAGGAACTCCACGAGGTCAACCAGCAGCTTAATCACCTGCACGGCCACAATCACCACAAAAATGGTAATGGTGGCGTTGACCAGTAGGGAGAGCGGCGTAGGCAGCCATGTGAAGCACTCACGAATCATGGTAAAGAACATGTACCATCACCCCCTATTGACCAGCATACGCAGGAGACATAGCAGCATAAAGCCGCCAAAAGCGAAGTAGATCAACAACTTGATCGAAAGCGGAAGCATGTCGAACATATCACGCCACAGCTTGAAGAAATCATCCAGACCGGAGAAAAAGCTTATCAGTTTGGTAATCAAGAAACTAACCATACGTTTTCCTCCTCATACGAAGATTCCATAGACTGTGTGGCGGTATCGTCTCCCTGACTGGTGAAAAAGTCCTCGAAGCCGTCCAGATCGTCATCCACACCGGACAGGGTATCCGCGAATACCAGACGGTACAGCAGGGACAGGAGCCGACCGGAAGCAGAGGTAAGATCGCCGGTGAACTCCGTTACAGATTGTGTCTCGCCATCCTCGCCGGTGATATAGAACACGTTATACGCTTCGTTGCTGGCGTCAATGGTGACGTTGATACGTTCCTCCAAGGATTCAGAAGAACCCTCAATGACGATATCCAGCTTGTCCAGCAGAGAACCGATATTCGTGTTGAAGTTGGCGTTCAGGCTTTCAACATTCAGACCTATGGCGTCCACACTGGTGATGACGGGGGTAAGATCGGTGTTGACCTCGCCGGAGAACGACAGGTTGGAAAGCGTGGTGTTGATCTCGTTAAGCTGGGCGGTATAATCCTTGGTGTTCAGAACGAGATCACCGGCAGCTGTTACCGTGATATCCTCCATCTTGGTATACAGCGTATCCCGGAAGTTGATGAGGAAACGATTCAGCCACAGAAAGAACTTACTATATTCCTCAAACTTCACCGTAATATACTTGGATTCACCAGACCATGACACCATCCAGTAGCCGGAGGGGAAGTTGTCCAGGCTTGCGACCTCATCCGCCGTATAGGTATGGACAACAAACGAGCGATTCAAAGCGAGGTTAGAGACAGGGTCAAAGGAGTATGTATTACCCTGAGTATCAATCGCCAGCCAGTCCGAAGAACCAGAGGAGAGCATCAGACTTTGAATAGTAACCGGCGTACTGGTGGACGGATTAGCGGTGATCGTTACAGTAGGTGTCTCAAAATCTCCTACGATGGGCGGAGTATCCGCAGTTGTAATGTTCCAAATAAAGCGTTTAAGGCTACTATCATAAGAAAACACAATCGAACAATTAGACGTAACAGTATAAGTTGTTCCAGCACTAGTAACCGCCCCTAAACTTTTACCATCTAGATAAACGTAAGTTTTTGCATCACCGGCATAAGAAAAAGTGAACTTGATTTGCGTTCCCTCAGAAACAGAAAAGTTTGTCGAATTTTCAGAAAAATCACTTGCGGAATACCTTGTACCATCAATCGTAATATAGAAAAGACGAGAAGTAGCCAAGGTATACAGAACCGAAACCGACACAACAAACCCGCCAGGCGTATAGTCAAAAGTAACAGCGTAATCATTATAACCGTCAACATCGACCGTATAAGACGCTGTTTTCGCATCATCACCATCGCCATAGGTGAGATCAATCGTATAAGAGCCAAATTCCACATTCACCGAATAGGCATCATCGGTCATGGTATGTTCATTACCGGCTACCGTAACGACAGCACCGGCAGGAGCAATCACGGTAATAGAAGAATAGCCATCCACAATGGCGGGCATTTTCACCGTGCCGCCCGACAACTCCCATGTGCTGGGAAAGTAAGTGCCGTCATTGCGGCGAACAGTGATATCATCACCAAAGCTATGTTCAACAACATAACCGCTAATATTGGGGAAGCCAATCAACTCCAGAGTGCCAATATCGGTAGCTTCCACGTTAATAGCACCGCGATCTGATTCCGACCAATCTAAAGAACCTCCGTTGTTTATGACAATTTCAGCATCGTTGTAATAGCTCAAATCGAGATCAGAGAACCGGTCATAAAATGATTGGTACATAGCGAGAAGCACGGAATAGATGTTACTCAAATCATTTCCCTGCATTTCAAACTTAACCTTGAAATCGTTGTAGAAATTCAGAAAGTTGTTATTCAGTCGAGATAAATAAGTGCTGACATAGGAAACGGAATCGTCTACCGAAGAAATCGCACGAAAAACAGAATCAATCGCGTTGATGATATCCGTATCATCAAAGGTCGCGCCTGATCCAGATTCACCAGTACCGGTATCACCCGGATCAGGATTACCGCCTATGGTAGTGCAATAAATAGGACCATATTGATCGCACACGATACCGACCCATTTACCATTGTACAAATATTTCAAAATATAGGCGGGAGTACCACTCAGCAACACAGATTCCTTTACAATAGAGATGTATTGGGAACGAACATTCATATGCAAAGTGCGGGAAATATTATCGAATCTGGTGGAATCCACATAGTGATATTCAAGAGAAGATACCGCGGTTGAATCTATCCAATATATCCCGGTACCAGCGATTTCCTTGATTGTGTGGCTACTGGAGACGGTAGGGTCTAACGCACGAAAAACACACTGAGAGCCAAGGCCAAAATCACCAAGACAGCCTTTAAACTCATGGCTCACACGATCATAATAAGCAAGATAATAGTAATCCGACTTGTATCCTTTCATTAGCCGAACATCAAAACTCTGCATAACCAACTTGTCCCGTAGATCAGACAAAGCATCATAGGAAACCTCACGGCACTCATTGCCGTTTATATAAGCGTCAAAGGGATCACAGATAAGAACGGCGATAGATGCACCATTAAATTTTATGCTTACACCCATTTGAGCAAGGGCTTCAGGGCTTAAATAAGCAGGCCAAGCGTAAGTAATCGTAATACATGAGAGCATCACGCCAAGAGTGCAGATTAATAAAACAAGCTTTTTCATATTGCAAAACCTCAAATATGTGATAAACTAATCACATAAAGTAAAACTTAAAGGAGACTATATATGATGCTGTTTACCCTTTTTCTTACTGCCTGGCCAGTAGTCGTTATTGCTATCGCAGAAGTTGCACTCGTATTTTTGATCGTAAAGGGAATCAAACATCTAAAAAAGAAGAACGCAGAGAAAAAGAACGATTAACCTGTATCCCTCGCCGTAAGGCGGGGGATTTATTTACGGTCGTGATGCAGGTCTACAAGGAAAAGGTGCAGGGGCAGCAGCGCCAACAGGCTTACAGCCAACAAACACAACAAGTCACTCATTCTTGTACCTTTCCGGGAGCGTCCGCAGATCGCATACCTCAATCCAGAGAACGCCGAAAATCAGGATGGCAAGAATATCTTGCAGATCGGCGCTCATGCTTCGTCCTTTTCCCGCTTCTTATCAGGAGCGAACTTTTTCGGGAACAGGGAGCGAAGCAGCTTTATGACTACCCACAGCATAGCAGAGCCAACCAGAACAAAGAGAAACAGGCATACCAGCACGATAGCGGCATATACCAAAAACTTAATCATTGCGATACCTCACACTAAATCTTTCAGGTAATTAAACAGGAACCGGCCAGCAGCATACGCGAAGCCGCCGATGATGCACCATTTGAAATGGTCGAAAAACTTCATGGTCATATATTTCTTCCTTTTCAGCTTCCACCAGAACCGGCGCAGCTGACGAAACAGGTAGTTGTAAATTTGAAAGTGCATATTTACAGATAGCCGTCAAACTTGAGCTGTTCAAAATCCGGCTCAATGGTCGTGGGCTGAAAATCAGGATCAGGGGCAACAGGATAAAGGGGAATCTCACTGGCAGGCTCAGCACCATCCCAGAGGTACGGCCATGCCCATTCCTCACCGTAGACCATGCCGGTCTTACAAAAGTCATACTCATTGACGCAGAGGTCATCCAACGGACGCTGATAGAGATACACGTCACTGGCCTTGGTGGCCTTCTTGAGGGGGCGGGAATGGAAATACAGGTGCTTGCCTATGTCGGATTCTCGCCGGGACAAATCCTTGCTAATGTACTTGGTGATGTAGTAGGCCGTTGCTATGGGGTCTCTGATGGGTGCCAGAGAGCAAAAGCCAAAGGTGGTCATGTAGTCCGGCCAGTTGAGAAAACCGCCGTCTATAAGGCGCTGGGGCGCCGGAGACGTGAAAGGGGATATCACATCTTCCGGCAGCCCCGATATCAGCCCGTGTATATGCCATGCACCGTCTTTATGGTGTTCCGGCACAAGCAGCACCTGTATTTGTGACTGGTACTTTTTGCGCTTGTCACGGATGAACTGAGATAAGCGGCTCTGATAGGTATCCAAATCGTAACGGTCGAACTTGGCACGGTCTATGGTGCCGGTGAAAAAGTAGTCCCACGGGTTACACAGAGCGTATTGCAGCACCATGTTACGGGCACGGCTGAAATTGTTATCCAGCTTCTTCTCGTTGTGCTGTACGGTCTCTGATTGCCGGAGATAGGCATTGTCAGGATCGCGGACACCTTTGAAGGTCACGACCTTGTAGATACCGTTTCCATACTCGTGGATGCTGTGAACGGGGGATGCAGAACTCGTCATATTGCAGGCACTTCCCGGAATTTGATATGGTGTCAAGTGCCCTCGTCGGAGCTCTCACTCCGACTTCTTGAGGGCAGCTCTAACGATGCACATCATCACGACGTTCACAGCGAGAGTTGAGTTACTTTGTGGTTACTTTGCCAGATGTACGCCAGCACACTTGCCGTAACGGTTATACTCCACACGGACTTCATCACCCAGCTTGGGGACATAGCCGCAGGCGTTCAGGTACTTGTCCAGCACGAAGATACGGTCACAGGCCAGGCCTTCGCCTTTCTCGTTCGGCTCAGTAAGGTACAGGTTGACGCCGGAGACGTCAGAGCCATCATTACCCTTGAAGCTGCTTCTACGGAATCCAATTACTTTCATCGTTCTATTTCCTTTCGATGTATAAAATTTGCAGGGTACAGAGCTTCCTTTCGGAGGGCTGTACCCTGCAAACATATATTAAAACCTGCCCCCCCTCCCTCCCCTATAGAAAACCCTTGCCTTTTTCCCGGTTTTGCGGCATACTAAAGGGTGGAATATTTTCCACACAGGGAGAAGCCTATGGAAACCATCAAGCTATACTATCAGGACGCGTTCCTGCGCCGGTTCGACGCCACGGTGCTGGACTGCGCCGCCGACAAAAAGGCGTGGCGGGTGGTGCTGGATCGCACCGCCTTCTACCCCGAGGGCGGCGGACAGGGCGCCGACCACGGCACGCTGGGCGGCGTTAATGTACGGGACGTTCATGAGGCGGACGGCGTGATCTATCACACCTGCGACAAGCCGTTGGCCGTGGGCGAGACCGTCACTGGCGAGATCGACTGGCAGCGCCGCTTTGACCACATGCAGCAGCACTCCGGCGAGCATATCGTCTCCGGCATGCTGTGCAGCACCTACCACTGCGACAACACCGGCTTCCACATGGGAGCCGATACCGTCACCATCGACTACAACGCCGACATTCCCTGGGAGGGCGTGCTGGAGATCGAGCGCCGGGCCAACCGCTACATCTGGGAGAATCACCCCATCGTCATCCGCTATCCCGAGCCGGCGGAGTTGGCCGTCCTGCCCTACCGCAGCAAAAAGGCGCTGGAAGGCCCCGTGCGGATCACCGAGTTCCCCGGCGCGGACATGTGCGCCTGCTGCGGCACCCACGTGGAGACCAGCGGTCAGGTGGGACTGGCGAAGTTCATCGGCTGGCAGAAGTTCCGGGACGGCGTGCGGCTGGAGGTGCTGTTCGGACAGCGGGCGCTGGACTATCTGGCGCTGAGCTGGCAGCAGAACAGCGCCATCGGCCGCGAGCTTTCGGTGAAGCCCGACGCCACCCACGCCGCCGTGACGCGGCTGAAGGAGGAGCTTTCCGCCGTGAAGCAGCGGTGCGACGCGCTGGAAACAGAGCATTTCGCATCGCTGGCCGCCCAATATGACGGCGCGGGTAATGTGCTGCTGGTGCAGCCGCCTATGGAGTCCGACGCGGCGCGGCGGCTGTGCGACATGACGGCGGCACGGTGCGGCGGACGCTGCGCCGTATTCGCGGGACAGGACGGCGCGTACAAGTACGCGGTCATCCACCCCGGCGCGGATATCCGGGAGCTCATCAAAACCATGAACGCCGCCCTGAACGGACGCGGCGGCGGGCGGGACGGCTTTGCTCAGGGCAGCGCCGCCTGCACAGAAGCGGAGATCCGCAGCTTTTTTGGAGGACTGAACTGATGGAAAACGGAAGAAGAACCTATCATGGCCGCCGGGGCCCCGCTCCCATCGTGTGGGTCATCGCCCTTGTGGTGCTGATCGCCGCGGTGGTGCTGGTGGTGGTGGGACTGGCCAAGCACGACGCGATCCCCCCCCAGCATGACGACACCCAGCAGAACCAGCCCAACACCCCTGACGACAACACCCAGAAGCCGGAGGAGCCCGACAATACCGACGACCCCAACACCGCCGACGATCCCGCCGGCACCACCGATAACACCGGCGACGACCCTGCCCAGACCGCCAGCGACGAGCCGTATATCGACGCCACGGGGCTGCTGCAATACTCCACCAAGGGACACTACGTCCAGATGGACAGCTATCAGGGCGGCGGACAGCCGGACTGGCAGCTGCTGCTGGTGAACGACTGGAACCCCCTGCCCTCCGGCTATGACAGCGACGTCAGCTTCACCACCGTCACCGGCGGCAAGCAGATGGACAGCCGCATCACCGACATTGTGGAGCAGATGCTGCGGGACGCCAGCGCCTACGATCTGGCGGTGGTCAGCGCCTACCGTCCCAAGGAGGAGCAGAACACCCTCTACTGGCGGAAGGTGAAGCAGTACACCGACAAGGGCTACAGCAATCTGGAGGCCCAGAAGGTGGGCGGCACCATCGTCAAGCGGCCCGGCTTCAGCGAGCATAACTGCGGCCTTGCCATGGACGTGGGCGGCAGCGGCGACTATACGCTGGAGCAGACCTTCGCCAACACGGCGGCCTACACGTGGCTGATGGAGCACTGCGCCGACTATGGCTTCATCCTCCGTTTCCCGGAGGGCAAGGAGGATATCACCGGCGTGATCTACGAGCCGTGGCATTACCGCTATGTGGGCGTGGAAGCAGCCCGATACATCATGGACAATGATCTGTGTCTGGAGGAATATCTGGCACAGGTGAAGAAGTGAAAAAGAGATAAGCAAAAAGACCGCCGATGGCGGTCTTTTTGCGGTATCAGGGTTTAATAATCTATCGCTGGCCGGTGCGCAGGGGCCGATGCCCACATCGGCCCGCCACGATCGACGCGATGGGTACGGTGTTCGTGCGTAGGGGCGGACGACTCTGTCCGCCCTGTCATTCTGAGCCAGTGACCGATGTCGACACGTTAAAAAAACATGCCGGTGGCATGTTTTTAGTGTCGATCTCGGCAGCTATGCTGCCGTAGCATCTATCTTGCTTTCCACCGCATTTCTTGATAAAACGGATTGCCACGCCAGTGTGAGCACTGGCTCGCAATGACACGGCGGGGTGTGGTCACCACGCCCTACGTACCGGGTTCCAATGCTTTTTCGTAGGGCGGCCCTTGCGGCCGCCCGCATAATAAAACCGCCATTTCGGGCGACCGCAAGGGCCGCCCCTACAAAGTTCTACCGGCATTCCCCATTTTCACCTTTCACCATGCAAAAAAAGAGAGCCTTGCGGCTCTCTTTTTCTTATCCTTTTTGGCAGCAAAATCGTCAGATTTCATGCCAGCATCAATACGCCAGCTTCTCCGCCAGATAGGCCTTCAGCTCGCTGATGGGGATGCGCACCTGCTCCATGGAGTCGCGCTCGCGGACGGTGACGCAGTTGTCGCCGGCCTTCTCCGCGTCGCCCACGGTGTCGAAGTCCACGGTGATGCAGTAGGGGGTGCCCACCTCGTCCTCGCGGCGGTAGCGCTTGCCGATAGAGCCGGTCTCGTCGAAGTCGATCATCCACTCCTTGCTGAGCTCCTCGTAGATCTTGCGGGCGGGCTCGCTGAGCTTCTTGCTGAGGGGCAGGATCGCGGCCTTGTAGGGCGCCAGTGCGGGATGCAGGTGCAGCACCACGCGGACGTCGTTCTTGGCCTCGTCCACGACCTCCTCGTCATAGGCGTCCACCAGCACGGCCAGCACGCTGCGCTCCACGCCCAGAGAGGGCTCCACCACGTAGGGGATGTAGCGCTCGTTGGTCTCGGGATCGAAGTAGGTCAGATCCTTGCCGGACACGGTCTGATGCTGGGTCAGGTCGTAGTCGGTACGGTCGGCCACGCCCCACAGCTCGCCCCAGCCGAAGGGGAACAGGAACTCGAAGTCCGTGGTGGCCTTGGAGTAGAAGCACAGCTCCTCGGGATCGTGGTCACGGAGCCGCAGGTTCTCGTCCTTCAGGCCGATGCCCAGCAGCCAGTTGTGGCAGAAGGTGCGCCAGTAGTTGAACCACTCCAGATCGGTGCCGGGCTTGCAGAAGAACTCCAGCTCCATCTGCTCGAACTCGCGGACGCGGAAGATGAAGTTACCCGGGGTGATCTCGTTGCGGAAGGACTTACCGATCTGGCAAACGCCGAAGGGCAGCTTGCGGCGGGTGGTGCGCTGGGTGTTGACGAAGTTGGTGAAGATGCCCTGGGCCGTCTCGGGACGGAGGTACACGGTGTTCTTGGCGTCCTCGGTAACGCCCTGGAAGGTCTTGAACATCAGGTTGAACTGACGGATATCGGTGAAGTTGTGCTTGCCGCAGGAGGGGCAAGGAATGTTCTTCTCCTCCACGAAGTCCTTCATCTCCTGCTGGGAGAAGGCGTCAATGGGCTTGGGCAGCTCGAAGCCGTTGGTCTGGCACCATTCCTCGATCAGCTTGTCGGCGCGGAAGCGCTCCTTGCACTCCTTGCAGTCCATCAAAGGATCGGAGAAGCCGGCCAGATGGCCGCTGGCCACCCAGGTCTGGGGGTTCATGAGGATGGCGGCGTCCTGACCCACGTTGTAGGGGTTCTCCTGCACAAACTTCTTCCACCAGGCCTTTTTGATGTTGTTCTTCAGCTCCACGCCAAGCGGGCCGTAGTCCCACGTGTTGGCCAGGCCGCCGTAGATCTCAGAGCCTGCGAAGATGATGCCGCGGTTTTTGCACAGCGCCACGATCTTATCCATGGTCTTTTCGGTGTTTTTCATGGTGATATCTCCTTTATGTGAATATTTTTGGTAAATAAAAATACGCCCTGAGTCCCTTTTAAGGACTCAGGGCGAACTAAACAGTCCGTGGTTCCACCTGAATTTGGAAGCATTCCACACTCTTATCGCCGGTAACGGGGCGTCCGGCGGGCATTTCCTCCCGCGGCTCCGGGCAGCCACGCCCATCATCGCCTGTTGCTTTGCCTAGGATAGCACGTTTTTCCGCAGGTGTCAAGGAAATTTGGGAAAGGGTCGTGGGAAAATACCGAACGCACGCCGCTTTTTGCGTAGGAGCCGATATCTACATTGGCCCGCCCTCACCCCGCCGTTTTCCCATCATGCCGCCTTTGGCGGCATACCACTTCTCTTTCCTTTTCACTCTTCCCTCTTCACTGCAAAAAAAGAACACCCCGCAAGGTGTTCTTTTTTGCTTCAGTTGTTCTCGCTGCGGTCGTAGGCCACCACCACGCGGCGGTTGGGCTCGGTGCCCACCGAATAGGTGGTGACGCCCTTCACGTCCTGCAGGGCGGCGTGGATCACATGGCGCTCGTAGGCGTTCATGGCCTCCAGCGTGACGCTGCGGCGATACTTCTTCACCTTGGCGGCCACCTTCATGGCCAGGCTCTCCAGACTGGCTTCCCGGCGGGCGCGATAGTTCTCGGCGTCCACATGGACGCGGATTCGCTTCTCGCTGCCGCTGTTGACGGCGTAGTTGGTCAGCTGCTGGATGGCGTCCAGCGTCTCGCCGCGGCGGCCGATCAGCGCGCCCAGCTTCTGACCCTCCAGAATGGCCTTGTACCGGCCCTTCTCCTCCTCGTACACCTTCACGGCGGCGGGGCTCTCCATATGCTCCAGCAGACCGGTCAGGAACACGGTGATACGCTGGGCATTGTCGTCATGGCACTCCGGCAGCTCCACAGCGGGAGCGGCAGGGGCTTCCGCAGCGGCCTCGGCAGGCTTTTCCTCACGGCGGGGCTTGGTGGGACGGGGCTGCTGAGGCTTGGACTGCTGGGGCTTCTGGGGCCGGGGCTTCGGCTCTTCCTTCTTCTCGACCTTTTCCACAACAGGCTTGACGGGCACGGCGACCTCCTCCATGGGAGCCTCGTCGGGGCCGTAGGTCACGCGGACGCGGGCAGGCTTGGCACCCATACCCAGAAAGCCGCTCTTGGCACGCTCCAGGATCTCCACGGACACATCGTCACGATCCATGCCCAACTGGGCAAGGGCCTTGCTGATGGCCTCCTCCTCGGTCTTGCCTGTTACATCGATATAACTCATAGACAAAACTCCTTATTCGTCGTAATGCTTCTCGCTGTACGCGCGGCCGCGAGCGTAGGGACGGTTGCCCACACGGCCCGCCTCGGTGGTGGCGGCGCGCTTTTCCTTATGCTCTTCCTTGGGCTGGGACTTTTTCTTGCTGCCCTGCTGGGGCTTTTTGGCGGCGTTGGCCTGCTCCAGCTGCTTGTTGTAATTCTCGCGAGCGGCCTGCATCTTGGCGGCGCGCTTTTCCCGCTTCTCCCGCTCCTTATCGCTCTCCTCTTCCTCCAGCTTCTTGCCAAAGTACTTGTTGAGGATCATCTCCTGAATGGCGGAGAAGGCGGCGTTGGCGATCCAGTACACGCACAGAGCGGCGGGGAACATGAAGCCCATCCACACCGTCATCAGGGGGAACAGGTACATCATCATCTTGCTCTGGCTGTTCATGGTGTTGGAGCTGGCCTTCATGGAGACCATGCTCATCACCAGCTGCAAGGCGGCGGCGATAAAGGGCATGATCAGCAATCCCCACACCGACCATCCGCCGCCGGGGAACTGGCTCATCACCTGAGAGGGCTGGCTGGCCAGATCCACACCCAGGAAGCTGTAGTCCAGATCGATCAGACCGTCGAACTTACCGGCAAAATCCGCCCAGTGATCATGGATAAAGTCGGTCAGATAGATCTGCTCATAGGCGTTGTTGCTGGCGGGCGCGGTATAGCCCAGAGAGGTGGCCAGCGTGGTGATCTCATCGATCACCTCGTTGGACAGGTTCATGAAGAACCGCAGGGGGGTACGGATGATATAGTACAGGGCGATCAGGATGGGGAAAGGCAGGAAGGACCACAGGCAGCCGGACATGGGGTTGACGCCCTCCTTGGCGTACAGGTCGGCCATTTCCTGCTGCTGCCGCTCCTTGTTGTTGGCGAAGCGGGTCTGGATATCCTTGATCTTGCCCTGCATCCGGTTCATGCGCAGCATGCTCTTCTTGCTCTTCATCTGGAAGGGCAGGATCACCAGCTTCACCACCAAGGTGAACAGGATCAGCGCCACGCCGTAGGAACCGGTCAGGCTGTAGAACATTCTCGTCAGCCAGGCGAAAGGCACACAGATATAATATCCGATTTGTGCAAACATTGTTTTTCCTCCGTAGGTCGTTTACTTGTGTCGCGGATATGGAAAATTGTGGGAAAACACCTCAAACATTCTGCTTCATGGCACGGGGTCGTACCACCCGCCCTTGTGGAACGGATGGCACTTGAGAAACCGACGGAACGCCAGCCAGCCGCCCTTCAGCGCGCCGTACTTCTCCACCGCCTCCAGCGCGTACTGGGAGCAGGTGGGGATAAACCGGCACCGGGGCGGAAACAGGGGCGACACCGCCGTCTGGTAAAAGCGGATGACCTTCAGAAGCGCCCGCTTCATGCCTGCGGCTCCAGCAGGCCCAGCGCCTCCAGCGCCCGGCCATACTGCTTGTCCAGCTTGCTGTAGGGCGTGTGAACGGCCTTTACCCGGCCCACCAGGATCACGTCGTAGCCCTTTTTCATGGCGGGCAGGTGCAGGCGGTACATCTCACGCAGCTGGCGGCGGACGCGGTTGCGCACCACGGCCTTCCCCAGCTTGGTGCTGACGGTAACGCCCAGGCGGGTCTTGCCCTGCCTGTTTTTCTGGCAGTAGACCACCAGAGCGGGCTGCACGCTGGACTGTCCCTTTCGGTAAATGCGCCGGAACACATGATTCTCTTTTACGGTCACGGCAGCTTTCATGGTTTCTCCTTGGTGGGTTCAAAGATGAACGCTGCAATAAACAGCAAAGCCTTTGTAGGGGCGGGCACTCTGCCCGCCCGAACGACGTAAGATAGTGCCTTCAAAGTTAAGATAGATGCTACGGCAGCATAGCTGCCGAGATCGACACTAAAAACATGCCACCGGCATGTTTTCTTAACGTGTCGACGTCCGCCCCTACAGACCTTTTTCCAGAAACCTTCTGTTCATCTCCATATTCCCAAAAATGCAAATACCAACAGGGACGGCAGTTTTCCCTTCCACCGTCCCTGGCTTATTTAAGCTTGTTTGGGGTGCACTTTCCGCCGTCCTCAGTGGGTCAGGCGGGCACGGCCCTTGGCGCGGCGGCGGGCGAGAACCTTGCGGCCATTGCTGGTAGCCATTCTCTTACGGAAGCCGTGCACCTTGGAGCGCTGACGCTTCTTGGGCTGATAGGTACGGAACATTGCATGACACCTCCATCTTAAAAATATCGCCTCCGCGCATGGATTCATGGCGGCGCGTACTCGACAGCGGACGAAAAGTCCGCCGCAGTCGACTTGAAAAGTGCGCAAACGCGCAACTGATATTATACAGAAAAACACCAACGTTTGTCAACAACTAAATATTGTGTCTTTGTCGAAGGGTGGGAACAAGGGGTAACTGGTGTGACGGGATCCACGTTTCTGTCATTGCGAGCCAGTGATCACACTGGCGTGGCAATCCGTTTCTTAATACTGCGGTGTAAATCCAGATAGATACTACGGCGGCATAGCCGCCGAGATCGGAGGCTAAAAACATGCCACTGGCATGTTTTCTTAACGCCCCGACGGATTCCCACGACAGTGATATCGGTCACTGTCTCGGAATGACACCGTCAGGGCAGGCAGAGTCGCCCGCCCCTACGAAAAAGGATCACCGGCAATCTGTCTCCCCCTTGCATTTCTCCCTTCCCCGTAGTATCATTATTATTTACTGAGCATTTCACGGAACAGAAAGGAACCTCTCCCATGGCAGAGAACAAGCTGGGCGTCATGCCCGTTTCCAAACTCATCTGGAACATGTCCCTCCCCATTATCGCCTCCATGCTGGTGCAGGCGCTGTACAACATCGTGGACAGCGTATTCGTCAGCTGGGTCAGCGAGGCATCGCTGACGGCGGTATCGCTGGCCTTCCCCGCCCAGAATTTGATGATCTCGCTGGCGGCAGGCACGGCGGTAGGCGTCAACGCGCTGCTGGGCCGTGCGTTAGGCGCGGGAGAGCGGCAGCGGGCCGACCGTGTGGCGGTGAACGGCCTGTTTCTGGCGTTCGTGGGCTTTGCCGTCAGCTGCGTGCTGGGCCTGACCTGCGCCGGGGCGTTCCTCCGCTCCCAAACCCAGGTGGAGGAGATCATAGTGATGGGCGAGCAGTACCTGCACATCGTCATGGGCTGCTCTTTCGCTCTGTTCGGCCAGATCATGCTGGAGCGGCTGCTGCAAGGCACCGGCCGTTCCCTGCTGAGCATGTACACCCAGGGTCTGGGCGCTATCGTCAACATCATCCTGGACCCGGTGTTCATTTTCGTGTTTGACATGGGCGTGGCCGGCGCCGCCATCGCCACCGTCATCGGCCAGATCTGCGGTATGCTGCTGGCGGCCTACTTCAACGTGAAGAAGAACACCGATATTACCCTCCGGGTCAAAGGCTTCCGGCCCGACTGGCGGCTGATCGGCAGCATTTACGCCATCGGTTTGCCCAGCGTTATTATGATGGCCATCGGCTCCGTCATGACCTTCCTGATGAACAAGATCCTCATCACCTACCACTCCGCCCACGAGACGGCGGCTACCGCGTTCGGCATTTACTTCAAGCTGAATTCCTTCATCTTCATGCCGGTGTTCGGCCTGAATAACGGCGTGGTGCCCATCATCGCCTATAACTACGGCGCACAGAACCGTTCCCGTATGGTGGAGGCCATTAAGCGCAGCGCCATTTACGCGTCCATTATCATGCTGCTGGGTATCGCGCTGTTTCAGGCCATCCCCGGCACGCTGCTGAAGATTTTCGACGCCACCGATACCATGCTGACCGTGGGCATCCCCGCCCTGCGGATCATCTCCCTCAGCTTCTGGATCGCCGGCGCCTGCATCGCGCTGGGCGGCTCGTTCCAGGCGCTGGGCAAGTCCATGTACTCCATGGTGGTGTCCATCATCCGCCAGCTGGTATTTCTGATCCCGCTGGCCTACGTGCTGGCCCGGTACGGCCAGAGCATCGGCAACGACGATCTGGTGTGGTGGTGTTTCCCTCTGGCGGAGGTGGCGTCGCTGTTCGTGACGCTGGCGTTCTTCCGGCGGCTGTACCGGACGCTGATCTCCAAGATCCCCGAGCATGGCACCAAAGACGGCGGCGAGGAAAGCCTGCTGGGGTAAAATTTGATAGATTGATAGGAAAAGAGCGAGGAAAAGAGCGGACACATGTCCGCTCTTTTTTTGGTGTTTCGCGCTCCGGCGCGAGGTACTTTTGGCCGTTGTCCCAAAAGTACCCAAAAGGACAACTTAAACCTGCGGTTTAAGAATCCGCCCGCGCTATACCCCTTTACAAATTTGCAGCCTTATACCACGCGTTTGTAGAACACGGTGGTTATCGTTACGTATGACGCATCGACTTTCTTCTTGCGCCGCTGCCGCTCATACACTCGACGATAGAACCGAAAGCGCTGTTCGGCGTAGGCATCAGCGGCAGCGGCGCAGGAGCAGAGACGATCCTTTTATCCAAACGCAGAAGAAAACCTTGCGTGAACGTGTGGTATGCAATCACAAGTCCGCACAGAATATAGCGCGCCCGGAAGTGAAGGAACCGGAGGTTCCTTCTGGCGCTTTTGCCTACTTTTGCCGCTATTGGCAAAAGTAGGTCGTCCCCGAAGGGACGAAACTCTTTCCCTCCCGCGTTTTATTAGAATAAGTATTACTTTACTTTTCCACAGCTTTCTGTTATACTTAGTATTAGAGAAATAGGCCCACGGGAAACGGGAAGGGAGTGCAGGGATGAATTCACTGTCCGACGTATGGAAAACAGTACTTGACCGACTGAAAAAACAACTCTCCGACACCACCATCAACACCTGGTTTGACGAGGTAACGGTGGTGACCATGGAGGATTCCGCACTGGTGCTGCACTGCGGCAACGTGTTTAAGAAAAGTACCATCGAAAAACGCTTTGTGCCCCAGATCAAGGAGGCGCTGCGGGATATCTTCTCCTCCGATCTGGAGGTGAAGCTGCTGGACGACGAGCAGCTGGCCGCCTATCACGGCGTGCGGCCCGACCACCCCGACACGCTGGCCGACAGCGAGGCCTTCACCTTTGAGACCTACGTGGTGGGCCCGCAGAACAAGATGGCCTACGCCGCCGCCCGCAGTGTGGCGGAAAAGCCTGCCGGTTCCTTCAACCCCCTGTTCATCTACGGCGACAGCGGACTGGGCAAGACCCACCTGCTCCACGCCATCGCCCGGCAGACCCGGCGTCTCCGCCCGGAGAGCAGCATCGTGCTGGTGAAGGGCGTGGACTTCACCAATGAACTGATCGAGGCCATCCGGGGCGGCACCACCTCTGAATTCCGGGATAAATACCAGAAGGAATCCCTCCTGCTGGTGGACGATATCCAGTTTATCGCCGGCAAGCAGCAGACCCAGGAGGAGTTCTTCCATACCTTCAACGCCCTGTACGAGTCCGGCAAGCAGATCGTCCTGACCTCCGACCGTCCGCCCAAGGAAATGACCCAGCTGGAGGACCGTCTCCGCACCCGGTTCGAGTGGGGCCTGATGGTGGACGTGGAGCCGCCAGACTACGAGACGAGACTGGCCATCATCCGCAACAAGGCGGCCCTGCTGGGCATCAATCTGCCGGATCGCATCTCCAGCATGATCGCCGAGAATATCACCGCCAATGTCCGCCAGATCGAGGGCGTGCTGAATAAGATCCTGGCCTACAGCGACCTGATGGGCGTCATGGACGAGGAAGCCATCATGAAGGCGCTGGAGGACGTGGTGAAAAACAGCAACGAGTACATCCCCACACCGGAGTCCATTATCGAGTATATCTCCAAGTATTTCGGCATCGAGCCGGACGTTCTGCAGGGACAGAGCCGGAGCCGCGACATTACCAACGCCCGCCAGATCGCCATGTACCTGATCCGCCGCATGACCAACCTGTCCCTGAAGGACATCGGCAAGGCCCTTGGCAACCGCGACCACAGTACCGTCATGCACAGTCTGGAAAAGGTGGAGGCCCAGATGCGCTCCGACCCCGCCTTTGCCGAAACGGTGAAGGAGATCACCACCAACATCAACGCGAAACAGTGAGAAAAATTTAAAGCCTCCCTTGTGTAAAGGGAGGTATCAAAAATCTTGATTTTTGACGGAAGGATTGTCGTAGAGACAGCTATTGTGGCCACCAACTGGTAGTATAGCCTACATCAGACAACCCCTCAGTCAGTCTTGCGGCTGACAGCTCCCCTAACACAGGGGAGCCATTACTGTGATGCCCCAACCATTTTTCCCCATTTCCCGTGGAATCCACATGGAAAATATGTGGATAACCCTTTCTTCCCCGACAGGTGTGGAAACCGTTCGCCTTTTCCCACCATGTCCCGTGGAGAAAAAACACCGGGAAATACAGAGCTTGTCCCACTTTTCCACATTTTTTTCTACTACTGCTGATACTACGAAATAAATAGATTAGTTTATGTTGTGTTTCCAAAAAATATGCCTGCGATTTTTTGGAAGGCCACGACAGGAAAGGATCACCTATGCTGAAATTCTCCTGCGAAAAAGCGCTGCTGCAAGCGGCGGCGGCCACCGCCAGCCGCGCCGTTGCCGCGAAAAGCTCCATCCCGGCGCTGGAGGGCCTGCTGCTGGAGGGCGGCGACAGCCTTACCCTGTCGGGCTACAACACACAGACCGGTATCCGCACACGGCTGGAGGCCGACGTGCGGGAGGAGGGCCGCATCGTACTGAATGCCCGCCTGTTTGGCGACATTATTCGCCGTATGCCGGATGATATGATTGTATTCTCGGCGGACGAAAAGCTGATGGTGCACCTCAGCTGCGGCGACGCCAGCTTTGACATTCTGGGCCTGTCCGCCGACGATTACCCCGAGCTGCCGGAGGTGGACGACCAGTACGGCGTCGCCATACAGCAGAAAACGCTGAAAGCCATGATCGGCCAGACGGCCTTCGCCGTCTCCACCAACGAGAGCCGCCCCGTCCATACCGGCTCCCTGTTTGAGATCGACGACAGCGGCCTTACCATGGTGTCGGTGGATGGCTTCCGCCTTGCCCTGCGGCACGAGCCGCTGGAGAAGATCGAGGGCGGCGCGTTCCGCTTCGTGGCGCCGGGCAGCGCCCTGAAGGAGGTAGAGAACATCTGCGGCGACAGCGATGATATGGTCAATATTACCTGCGGCAAGCGCCACCTGCTGTTCTCCGTGGGCGAGACCCAGCTGATCTGCCGCCGTCTCGAGGGCGAATTCCTGGATTACAAGAACGCCATTCCCCGCAATAACCCCATTCTGGTGGACGTGGAGAACAGCGCCCTGCTGCAAAGCCTTGACCGTGTGTCGGTGGTCATCAGCGAGAAGCTGAAAAGCCCCGTCCGCTGCGTGTTCGACCTTGACCGGGTGTATCTCAGCGCCCGCACCGGCAACGGCGAGGCCAAGGATATCTGCCCCACCAAGGGCGACGGCGCGGGCCTTGAGATCGGCTTCAATAACCGCTATCTCATGGAAGCCCTGCGGTACGCTCCGGCGGACACGGTGCGCTTCGCCCTGAACACCAATATTTCCCCTTGCGTCATCACCCCCACCGACGGCAGCGACAGCTTTTTGTATATGGTCCTGCCGGTGAGATTGAAGGCGCAGTAAGGATGTTTACCGAACCCGTCCGTTTCACATGCGGCGGGGTGTGGGCACCCCGCCCTACAACCGACTGCCGATAGAACTTCGTAGGGCGCGATGCCCACATCGCGCCGCCGTATAACGCTTTGTGTTTTGCCGTTGATAACGTGAGCGGCAGCGGCGCAAGATGAAAGTCAATGCGTCATACCGCAACGATAATAACCGTGTTCTGCGAACGCGAGGTATAGGGTATCAAATCAAAAACACGGTATAGCGTGGGCGGATTCTTAAACCGCAGGTTTAAGCGGCTCTTTTGGACACTTTTGGAGCCGAGGCCAAAAGTGTCCCGTGCCAGAAGGCACGGAATACTCCTTTTACTTATCGATCAAAAAAGGACAACATTATGGAAACCATTACCATCACCACAGAATTTATCAAGCTACAGGATCTTCTCAAGCTCTCCGGGCTGGTCTACACCGGCGGCGAAGCCAAGGTGCTGATCCAGGAGGGCGCTGTCACCGTCAACGGCGAGGTCTGCACCCAGCGGGGCAAGAAGCTCCGCCCCGGCGACACCGTGGACTTCGGCGGCAAGAAGCTGACCGTTCAGTATGCGGATCAATGAATTATCCCTGTCGGGCTTTCGCAACTACCGTCGCCAGAGCCTGACCTTCGACCCCGACTGTAACGTGATCTACGGCGAAAACGCACAGGGCAAGACCAACCTTCTGGAAGCGGTGGTCTATCTCTCCTGCGGCAAGTCGCCCCGCACCCACGCGGACAGGGAGCTGATCGGCTTCGACGCGCCCGGCGCGGTGCTGGAGGGCCGCATCCTGTCCCGTGACCGGGACTTTGTGACCCGTATCGAGCTGAACCGGGGCAAAAAGCGGAAGATGACTGTTAACGGCGTGGCCGCAAAAAACGCCGCCGCTCTCTCTGACGTGCTGCACACGGTGTTTTTCGCGCCGGAGGATCTGTTTCTCATCCGGGACGGCGCGGCGGCAAGGCGAAAGTTCATGGATCTGTCCCTGTGCCAGCTGCGGCCCCGGTACGCCGAGGCGCTGGCGGAGTACAGCCGCCTGTACGAGCACAAGACCCGTATCCTCCGGGACAGCGAGGACTTTCCCGGCTTGCTGGACACCCTGCCGGAGTTCAACCACCGGCTCATTCAGGTGGGCGCGGTGCTGATCCGCTACCGGGCGTCCTTCTGCGAAAAGCTGCGGCAGTACGCCGCCCAGGCTCACGCCGAATGCAGCGGCGGCCGCGAGGAGCTGTCCTTGCAGTATAAGACCGTCAAAACCGTCACCGATCCGCTGGTGGATGCTTCGGTGGTGGCGCAGCAGCTGGCGGAGCATCAGCAGAGCCACTACGCCGCCGAGATCGCGTCGCGCCTGTGTCTCAGCGGCCCTCACAAGGACGATATCGAGGTGTCCGTCAACGGCCACAGCGCCCGGCAGTTTTGCTCACAGGGGCAGGTGCGGACGGCGGCGCTGGCCCTGAAGCTGGCGGAACGGGAGATCCACAAGGACACCTTCGGGGAATACCCCGTCATGCTGCTGGACGATGTGCTCTCCGAGCTTGACCCTCTGCGGCAGGAGTACGTCCTCAACCGCATCGCCGGAGGACAGGTGTTCATCACCTGCTGCGAAAACGACCGTCTGGACACGCTGCTGAACGGCAAAGTGTTTCACGTGAAAAACGGGGAGGTGCTGTGATGCCGTACCTGCACATCGGACAAAGCGTCACCGTGGAGGAAAAGCGGATCATCGGGATATTCGATCTGGACAACACCACCTATTCCAAGCACACCCGGAATTTTCTGGACGGCGCGGAGGCGGAGGGACAGGTCATCTCCGTGTGCGAGGATATTCCCCGCTCCTTCCTGCTGTGCGACCACCCCTATCATAAGCAGATCATCTATCTCTCCCAGCTGAACACCGCCACGCTGCAAAAGCGCGCCGAAAGCTGGAAAGAGGAGTTGAAATAGAATTATAAGCGGCGGCCTGAGGGCAGGCCGCCCTACGGAATGTTACCGAACCCAATCGTAGGGCGGGGTGCCCTCACCCCGCCGCACATGATATGGTATACGCCGCTTCATACGCAAATCCCTTCTTACAGAGGAGAATACAATATGTCTGAATTTGAAAACATCACCCACGTGGAAACGGAATACGACGCCTCGGAGATCCAGGTTCTTGAGGGTCTGGAGGCCGTGCGCAAGCGGCCCGGCATGTATATCGGTTCCACCAGCGCCAGCGGTCTGCACCATCTGGTGTACGAGATCGTGGACAACGCCATCGACGAAGCGCTGGCCGGCTACTGCACCGACATTACCGTCACCATCAACCCCGGCAACACCATCACCGTCACCGACAATGGCCGCGGCATTCCCGTGGACATCCAGAAGCAGACGGGCCGCCCCGCGCTGGAGGTGGTGTTCACCGTGCTGCATGCCGGCGGCAAGTTCGGCGGCGGCGGCTACAAGGTGTCCGGCGGCCTGCACGGTGTCGGCGCGTCCGTGGTCAACGCCCTTTCCGAATGGCTGGAGGTACAGGTTCACAAGGACGGCCACATCTACGAGATGAAGTTCTCCCGCGGCCACATCACCTCCGAGATGCAGATGATCGGCGACACCGACCACACCGGCACCACCGTTACCTTCAAGCCCGACGGCGAGATGTTCGACACGCTGGAGTACGACTACGAGACGCTGCACACCCGTATGCGGGAGCAGGCCTTCCTGAACGCGGGCCTTCGCATCACCATCACCGACGCCCGCCCCGGCAAAGAGCAGTCGGAAACCATGCGGTACGAGGGCGGCATCCGGGAATTCGTCACCTATATCAACCGCAACAAAACGCCGCTGCATGAGGAGGTCATCTACGTCTCCGGCGCGAAAGGCGACGCCACCGCCGAGATCGCCATGCAGTATAACGACGGCTATAACGAGACGCTGGTATCCTTCGCCAACGACATTCACACCCCGGAGGGCGGCATGCACGAGACCGGCTTCAAGGCGGCGCTGACCCGTGTGCTGAACGCCTATGGCATGAAGTACGGTATGATCAAGGAGGGCGACAAGGTCTCCGGCGAGGACGTCCGCGAGGGCATCACCGCCGTCATCTCCGTGAAGCTGACGGAGGCCCAGTTCGAGGGTCAGACCAAGGCCAAGCTGGGCAACGCCTATATCCGCACGCTGGTGGACGGCATCGTCTCCGATCAGCTGGCGGCGTATCTGGAGGAGCACCCGGCAGTAGGCCGCACCATTCTGGACAAGGCCCTTACCGCCAACCGTGCCCGTGAAGCGGCCCGCAAGGCCCGCGAATCCATCCGCCGCAAGACGGTGCTGGGCGGCCCCGCCATGCCGGACAAGCTGCGGGAGTGCAACGAGAATAACCCCGAGCTTACCGAGCTGTATATCGTAGAGGGCGACTCCGCAGGCGGCTCCGCTACCCAGGGCCGGGACTCCCGGTTCCAGGCCATCCTCCCCCTGTGGGGCAAGATGCTGAACGTGGAAAAGGCCCGGGCCGACAAGGTGTACGGCAACGATAAATTGCAGCCCGTCATCGTGGCGCTGGGCACCGGTATCGGCGAGGAGTTCGATATCAATCGCCTGCGGTACCATAAAATCATCATTATGGCCGATGCCGATGTGGACGGCGCCCATATCCGTACCCTGCTGCTGACGTTCTTCTTCCGCTTCATGCGGCCGCTGATCGAGCAGGGCTACGTCTACTCCGCCGTTCCGCCCCTGTTCAAGCTGAGCCGGGGCAAGCAGCAGAAGGTGGCCTATTCCGAGGAGGAACGGGATCAGATCTCTGCTGAGATGCGGGGCGGCAACCCCAACGTGAAGATCGATATCAACCGCTTCAAGGGTCTGGGCGAGATGAACCCCCACGAGCTGTGGGAGACCACCATGGATCCTGCCACCCGTACCCTGCGGCGTATCACGCTGGACGACGCGGTGCAGGCCGACGCCACCTTCACCGTCCTGATGGGCGAGAAGGTAGAGCCCCGCAAGGAGTTCATCGAGAAAAACGCCAAGTACGCCGTGAATCTGGATTACTAAAAATAAGGCCCCCTCTGAGAGGGGGCTGTCACCGAAGGTGACTGGGGGAGAGAATAAAAATATTAAATTCTCTCCCTCCGGCGCTTCGCGCCACCTCCCTCACAGAGGGAGGCTTTGAGACGCTGCAAATCCTTCACTAAGGAGACAACACTATGTCCAAAAAACCACAATACGATCCTGAGGAGATCCGTTTCCCCGACCAGCACATCGTCAACTCCCCGCTGGTGCCGGAGATGGAGCGCTCCTATATCGAGTACGCCATGTCCGTCATCAAGGGCCGTGCCCTGCCGGACGTGCGGGACGGCCTGAAGCCCGTCCACCGCCGTATCCTCTACGCCATGTACGAGGATAACCTCACCAGCGACAAGCCCTTCAAAAAGTCGGCCACCTGCGTGGGCGACGTGCTGGGCCGCTACCATCCCCATGGCGACGCCTCCGTGTACGACGCGCTGGTGCGTCTGGCGCAGGATTTCTCCATGCGCTACATGCTGGTGGACGGCCACGGCAACTTCGGCTCCGTGGATGGCGACCCCCCTGCCGCCTACCGTTATACCGAGGCCCGACTCAGCAAAATCTCCAACGAAATGCTGCGGGATATCGAGAAGGACACCGTTAACTGGGATCCCAACTTTGACGAGAGCCGCAAGGAGCCCCGCGTCCTGCCCTCCCGCTTCCCCAACCTGCTGGTGAACGGCTCCAGCGGTATCGCCGTGGGCATGGCCACCAACATCCCGCCCCACAATCTGCGGGAGGTCATCGGCGCGTGCATCTGCGTGCTGGATAACCCGGAGGCCACCCTCAGCGACCTGATGGAGCATATCAAGGGCCCCGACTTCCCCACCAGGGGCATCATCATGGGCCGCAGCGGCATCCGCGCCGCCTACGCCACTGGCCGCGGTCGCCTGATGCTCCGTGCCCGCCACGAGTTCGAGGAGTTCGGCGGCGGCCGCACCCGCATCGTGGTGACGGAGCTGCCCTATCAGGTGAACAAGCGCATGCTCATCAAGGCCATGGCCGATCAGGTGGAGGACAAGCGCATTGACGGCATCTCCGCCATCCGGGACGAGTCCGACCGCAACGGTATGCGTCTGGTCATCGAGCTGAAGCGCGACGCCAATCCGCAGGTGGTGCTGAACCGCCTGTTTGCCCAGACCCAGCTGCAAACCACCTTTGCCATCAATATGCTGGCGCTGGTGCAGGATCAGTCCCAGCCCAAAATCCTGTCCCTGCGGCATATCATCGACGAGTATCTGGCCTTCCAGGAGGAGATCATCGTCCGCCGCACCAGATACGACCTGCGGAAAGCGCAGGAGCGCGCCCATTTGCTGGAGGGTCTGCTGATCGCGCAGGACAATATCGACGAGGTCATCCAGATCATCCGCAGCAGCTACGACAACGCCAAGGAAAACCTGATGACCCGCTTCGGTCTGGACGATGTGCAGGCCCAGGCCATTTTGGACATGCGCCTGAAGGCCCTGCAGGGCCTCGACCGGGAAAAATTACAGGCCGAGTATCAGGAGCTGGAGGAGCGCATTGCCTACTTCCAGCGCATCCTCTCCGACGAGGGGCTGGTGAAGTCCATTCTGAAGGAGGAGCTGACCGCCATCGCCGACAAGTACGGCGATGACCGCAAGACGGAGATCCAGGACGTGGAGGACGAGATCGACATTGAGGACTTGATCGAGGAGGAGCAGTGCGTCTATACCCTGACCCGCAACGGCTACATCAAGCGCACCCCCGCCAGCGAGTACGCCGCCCAGTCCAAGGGCGGCATGGGCAAGAAGGGCATCACCACCCGTGACGAGGACTACGTCTGCGACGTGTTCACCGCCTCCACCCATGATTTCATTCTGTTCTTCACCGATACCGGCAAGGTCTACCGGAAGAAGGGCTATCAGATCCCCGAATCCGGCAAGGCCGCCAAGGGCACCGCGCTGGTGAACATTTTGCAGATCGAGACCGACGAGCGGGTACAGGCCATGATCCACTACCGGCCCAACGAGGAGACGGACGAAAGCAGCCTTCAGCTGACCATGGTGACGGAGAACGGCACCGTCAAGCGTGTGGCGGTGTCCGCCTTCCGCAACCTGCGGCAGAACGGCATCCGCGCCCTCCGTCTGGACGAGGGCGACCGTCTGGTGTCCGTGCTGCAAACCGACGGCCGGAGCAATATCCTCATCGCCACCTATGACGGCATGGCCGTCTGCTTCGATGAAAACGACGTCCGCTCCATGGGCCGCGACGCCGTGGGCGTCCGGGGCATCCGCCTGCGTGAGGGCGACCGGGTCATCGGCGCGGCCTGCGCCGTGGCGGGCTGTCAGGTGCTGTCCATCACGGAGCATGGCTTCGGCAAGCAGACGCCGGTGGAGGAATACCGCATCACCAACCGCGGCGGCATCGGCATCAAGAATTATATGGTCACCGATAAGACCGGCGGCGTGGTAGGCATGAAGGTGGTGGATGGCAGCGAGGATCTGCTGCTTGTCACCCAGAGCGGCATCATGCTGCGCACGGCGGTGGAGAATATCCGCAGCGCCGGCCGTGCCACCCAGGGCGTCATCGTCATGCGCTTCAAGGAGGAGGGCGATCAGGTGATCGCCATGGCCCTGACCGACAAGGACGAGGAAGAATAAGCAAGCGTAGGGGCGGACAGAGTCGTCCGCCCCTACAAAGTTCTATCGTACCCGTTTTGTAGGGGCGGACGAATCTGTCCGCCCGGCCCCCTTGTGTAAAGGGGGCTGTCGAGCGTAAGCGAGACTGGGGGATTGTCAACCCCTCCGTCAACGCTTCGCGCCACCTCCCTCACAGAGGGAGGCTTTCACAACCCGCTATAAAACCAAAAGGAGCCGCCCATGGACACCCTCACCCTCTCCCTCATCGCCCATATCCATACCCCCTTCGCCGAGAAATTCGGCGTCCCCCGCCAGAGCGGCCTTGCCCCTACGGCGGGGCGGATCGTCTTTGCACCGGAATACCGCAATCCCGACGCCCTGCGGGGTCTGGAGGGCTTTTCCCACCTGTGGCTGGTGTGGGTGTTCGACCGTGCCGCCCGTGACGGCTGGTCGCCTACCGTGCGGCCGCCCCGTCTGGGCGGCAACCAACGCATGGGCGTGTTCGCCACCCGCTCTCCCTTCCGGCCCAATCCCATCGGTCTCAGCTGCGTGGAGCTGTCTGGCGTGGAGTGGGACACCCCCGATGGCCCGGTGCTCCATGTCCGGGGCGCCGATCTGGTGGACGGCACGCCGATTCTGGATATCAAGCCCTATCTCCCCTACTGCGACGCGAAACCGGACGCCACAGGCGGCTTTACCGACGGTCTTTCCGCCAAGGCGCTGACGGTGGACTGCCCGCCCGCTCTGCTGGAACGGCTGCCGGAGACCGACCGTCCCGGCCTGCTGGCGGTGCTGGCCAACGATCCCCGTCCCCGGTATCAGAACGACCCCCAGCGCCTGTACGGCCTGACCTACGCGGGCCATAACGTCACCTTCCGGGTGGAGGGTGATAAAGTGACAGTCGTCGGAGTGGAATAAAAGCCTCCCTTGTGTAAAGGAGTGTTTCGCGCTTCCGAGCGCGAGGTACTTTTGCCCGATCACGCTGTGTAAACACAGCGGCTGCTACGGCGGCATAGCCGCCGAGATCGGAGACTAAAAATATGCCACTGGCATATTTTCTTAACGTCCCGACGGCAAAAGTACCCAAAAACGCTGTTTGAAACCAAAGGTTTCAAAACTTCCTGCGCGCTACACATTGTGTAAAACTATAAATCTCTGCCACACGTTCACACAAAATTCCCTTTTTCGTTTCGTTAAAAGGACCGTCTCTGCTCCTGTGCCGCTGCCGCTGATACCTACACCGAACAACGTTGCTGGTTCTACCGTTGATAACGAGAGCGGCAGCGGCGCAAGAAGAAAGTCGATGCGTCATACGCAGCGAAATGAAGTATTTTCCGCAAACACGTGGTATGCGGTATCAAATTTGCAAAGGGAACAGCGTGCAGGAAGTCCAGAAACCTGGGTTTCTGGTTGTCCTTTTGGGTACTTTTGGGACAACGGCCAAAAGTACCTCGTCCCCGCGGGGACGAAACTCCCCTTTCCACAAGGGAGCTTTAGAAATGAAAACTCACCACAAGGAGAACCTATGAAAACCATCACCATCTACACCGACGGCGCGTGCAGCGGCAACCCCGGCCCGGGCGGCTGGGGTGCGATCCTGGAGTGGCAGGGCCACCAGAAGGAGCTGTCCGGCGGCGAGGCCCAGACCACCAACAACCGCATGGAGCTGACCGCCGTGCTGACGGCGCTGGCGATCCTCAAGGAGCCCTGCGTCGTGGAGTTGTACAGCGACTCCAAATACGTGGTGGACGCCATCGAAAAGGGCTGGCTGTACGGCTGGCAGAAAAAGGGCTGGATCAAGGCCGACAAAAAGCCGGTGCTGAATGTCGACCTCTGGCAGCAGCTGCTGCCGCTTCTGGCCCGCCACGACGTGCGCCTTCACTGGGTGAAGGGCCACGCGGAAAACGAGAAGAACAACCGCTGCGACCAGCTGGCAGTGGCCGAAAGCAAAAAGTTCAGATAAAGGCCGGATCATTCGGTAAAAAGCCGATCCGTTCACAAATCGTTTCCAATATTCATAGAAAGTTCATAACCAATTCAAGATTCCGAAAAAAATATAGGGTAGTATAGACTCATCCAAAAGGAAGCCAATCCTTATGTGATTTTTCTCTCTCTCCTAACAAAACACACAACAGGAAACGCCAGCCCATCGGGCTGGCGTTTCCTGTTTTTGCGGGAAAGAGGTTTGCTGTGTTTCTTTGCGGCGGGGTGAGGGCACCCCGCCCTACACACTATACAAAGGCCCCCTTGTGTAAAGGGGGCTGTCGAGCGAAGCGAGACTGGGGGATTGTCGACTGCCGAACAACCCCTCCGTCACGGCTTACGCCGTGCCACCTCCCCTTACACAGGAGAGGCTTTTTACCATTCCGCTTTTTCACACCTCCACCGTGAAATCACCCTCGGCGGCGCGGCATAGCTTCCGCTGGCGCTCCCGGCCCACCGCCTCCTGCAAGGAAATGATGATGGCGTTGGACACGAAGAACCCCCGCGGCGTCAGCCGCCAGCCCTTTTCCGTCCGCGCGGCGAAGCCGTGAGCCTCGTACTGCACCAGCAAGTTCTCCATGGGCTGGAACTTCTGGCGGAACTGCCGCTCGAAATACTTGCTGTCGATGCCCTGCGTGGTGCGCAGCGACAGCATGATGTACTCCAGATCCCTGTCCAAAGGCGGGATCTCCTCCATCTCCGACAGCCGCAGCTCTCCGGCGATGTAGCTGTCCAGATCCCGATCGTAGGCGAAGCGCACGCCGCCCATATCGGAGTGGGCGCCGGGGCCGAACCCCGCGTATTCGCCCAGCGTCCAGTATTTCAGGTTGTGGCGGCTCTCGTACCCCGGCTGGGCGAAGTTGGAAATTTCGTACTGCTCATAGCCCTTCTTTTGCAGATAGTCCACCGTCCACAGATACATGTCCGCCTGTGTGTCGTCGTCCGGCAGATCGGCGCTGTCGCGCTGCTGCCACAGGGGCGTGCCCGGCTCCACCTTCAGCCCGTAGCAGCTGAGGTGCTGGGGCTCCAGCGCCGCGGCGGAGCGCAGCGTGTCCTGCCATGCTTCCAGCGTCTGGCCCGGCAGACCGTAGATCAGGTCAAGACTCAGGTTGTCAAACCCCGCCATCCGCGCTGCCGCCGCTGCCGACAGCGCCTGCTCCCACGTATGTACCCGCCCGATGCGGCGCAGCAGGTCGTCGTCCGCCGCCTGAACGCCCAGCGAAATGCGGTTGAACCCCGCCTTCCGCAGCGTGCGCAGGGCCTTCCAGTCGCCGGCGCTGTCGGGGTTGGCCTCCAGTGTGATCTCCGCGTCGGAGGCCACATGGAACCGCTTTTTCACGGCTTTCAGCAGGTGCGTCAGCCGCTTCTCCCCCAGATAGCTGGGGGTGCCGCCGCCGAAATACACCGTGTCCACCGTGTGAGCGGTACAGCGAGGCGCCACCTCCTCCAGATGGCGCAGCAGCGCGGCGGCGTAGGCGTCCATTTTCTCCTCACTGTGGGGCAGGGAGTAGAAATCGCAGTAGGCGCACTTGCTTTTGCAGAAGGGGATGTGCAGATACAGACCCAGTGTTTGCTCCATGATGTCAGTTGTCCTCCTTCCGCGTTCGTTGGATCATGGTGATGGCATCGTAAAAGCAGTTGACCTTGCAGGAGCGGCAGCCGATGCACCGCTCCACGTCCAGATCGTAAAAGCCGTCCGGCCGCTGGAACATGCACTCCACAGGGCAGAACATGGCGCACCATCCGCACCCGGTACAGGAGACCGGGTCGATGACGGCGTATTGCAGCGGCTTGCGGCCAAAGAGATAGTAGTTGTCGGGTAAGCTCATGGTGATGTACCTCGGTGTGGGGGGTAGGATATTTCGCGCTTCCGAGCGCGACCTACTTTTGTCAACAGTGACAAAAGTAGGCAAAAGCACCGGAAGGAACCTCCGGTTCCTTCACTTCCGGGCGCGCTATAATGTGTGCAAAATTGCAACTGCGTGCCGCACGTTCACGCAGAATTTTCGGTTTCGTTTCATAATAGGACTGTCTTTGCTTCAGCGCCGCTGCCGCTAATGCCTACGCCGAACAACGCTTTAGTGTCTACCGTCGCAATCGTGAGCGGCAGCGGCGCAAGAAGAACGTCGATTCGTCACACGAAACGAAATCAACCGTATTCTGTGAACGCGAGGTATAAGGCAGCAAATTAAAAACAAGGTATAGCGTGCGCGGATTCTTAAACCGTAGGTTTAAGTGGCGCTTTTGGTTACTTTTGCCGCCAAGGGCAAAAGTAACTCGTGGCCGGAGCCACGAAACATCCCCTGCGCCGCAGGCGCGAAAGCTTTTCAATCACCTATTATACGCCAAACGACAATTTTTATCAATGCATGATTTTCCACCGGCGGGACAAACTATCCCCAAAACATTGAAAGGCCGTGGAAATCATGGACATGTCACCCAAGCAATATCAGGAGTATCTGAAAAGCATCAACCCAAAATCCCCCCTGTGGAAAAACGTGGCGCTGGCGTTTCTGGTGGGCGGCGCCATCTGCTGTCTGGGCCAGGCCCTCAGCGACTGGTACAGATTTCTGGGCCTGAAGCTGGAGGACGCCGCCACGGCCACATCGGTGTCGCTGGTGTTTCTGTCGGCGCTGTTCACGGGGCTGGGCCTGTACCACAAGCTGGCCCGCCATGCCGGGGCGGGCACGCTGGTGCCCATCACGGGCTTTGCCAATGCGGTGGCCTCCCCCGCCATCGACTTCCGGGCCGAGGGCGTGGTCACCGGCACGGCGGTGAAGATGTTCACCGTGGCCGGGCCGGTGATCGTGTTCGGCACCGCCGCCAGCGCGGTGTACGGGTTGATTTTATGGGCGGTGAAATAGGAGTTTCGCGCTTCCGAGCGCGAGGTACTTTTGCCCACAGCGGCAAAAGTATCCTGTTGCGGTGCCCAAAATTTCTGCGCTGCCTTACGGCGGGCGCTTGAAATTTTGACCGCTGCCACTCGCTCACCTCGCTTCATCTGCCACAGGCAGCGCTCGGATCGCTCCCCAAAAACGCTGCTTAAACCTGCGGTTTAAGAATCCGCGCACGCTATGCCTTGTTTTTAATTTGCTGCCTTATACCTCGCGTTCACAGAACACGGTTAATTTCGTTTCATGTGACGCATCGACTATCTTCTTGCGCCGCTGCCGCTCACGACTGCAACGGTAGACACTGAAGCGCTGTTCGCGTAGGCATGAGCGGCAGCGGCGCAGGAGCAGAGACGATCCTTTTAACAATACGAAAAAATAAGACCCGCGTGAACGTGCGGTGGGAGCTTACGATCTGGTACAATGTGCAGCGCGCAAGGAAGTGAAGAAACCATCGGTTTCTTCCGGCTCTTTTGGCTACTTTTCCAGCTGCTGGGAAAAGTAGCCCGCCGGAGGCCGCCCTCGCCCCGCAGGGCGAACCCCCAAAAATAAATTTTCCTATGCATCCTCCCCCATTCTGTGGTACAATACCATGGATGAAGGGAGGTTTGCCTATGTTCAAGCGCGTCTATGTGGAGATCACCAACGTGTGCAACCTCTCCTGCGTGTTCTGCCCCGGCACGGAGCGGGCAAAACGCTTCCTGTCCCCGGCGGAGTTCCGCCTGATGGCCGAAAAGCTCCGGGGCCACACCCGCTACCTCTATTTCCACGTGATGGGCGAGCCGCTGCTGCACCCGCAGCTGCCAGAGCTGCTGGCCATCGCCCATGAGCTGGGCTTCCGGGTGTGCGTCACCACCAACGGCACGCTGCTGGCGGAAAAGACCGCCGCCCTGCTGTCCGCCCCGGCGCTCCACAAGGTCAGCGTCTCCCTCCACAGCTTCGAGGGGAACGAGGGCGGCGACATGGCGGACTATCTCCACGGTGTGTGGAAATTCTGCGCCGACGCCAGCGAAAAAGGCGTGCTGTGTGCCCTGCGTTTGTGGAATGAGGGCGGCGCGGAGACCCGAAACGGCGAGATTCTGGCCTTTTTATCCACCGCCACCGGCACAAATGTGGAAAACCTGCCGCCTGACCGGGCGGGCAACCGCCGCCTTGCGCCGGGCCTGTTTCTGGAATCCGCCCAGAAGTTCGACTGGCCGTCGCCGGACGCGGCGGAGGGCCCTGTCCAGTTCTGCCACGCTCTGCGCCAGCAGATCGCCGTGCTGTGCGACGGCACGGTGGTGCCCTGCTGTCTGGACGGCGAGGGCCGCATGGCGCTGGGCAATTTGCTGACCCAACAGCTGCCGGATATTTTGAATACACCCCGCGCACAGGCCATCCGGGAGGGCTTTTCCCGCCGCCGGCCTGCCGAGGATCTGTGCCGCCGCTGCGGCTATGCCCAGCGGTTCAGCCTATGAGAGGAAACGCCATGGAAGCAACCCCCCAACAACTGAAAGCCCTGCCCCCTCCCCTGCTGGCGTGGTACGATGAGAACCGCCGGGTGCTGCCGTGGCGGGAGCAGGTGTCCCCCTACCGCACGTGGGTGTCGGAAATTATGTTACAGCAGACCCGCGTCACGGCGGTGCTGCCGTATTTTGACCGCTTCATGGCGGCGCTGCCCACGGTGGCGGCGCTGGCCGACGCGCCGGAGCAGCAGCTCATGTCGCTGTGGCAGGGGCTGGGGTACTACAGCCGCGCCCGGAATCTGCAAAAGGCCGCGCAGGTCATCATGACCCGGCACGGCGGCGTGTTCCCGGATACATACGAGGGTCTGACCGCCCTGCCGGGGGTAGGCGACTACACGGCGGGCGCCATCGCCTCCATCGCCTTCGGCCAGCCCGTCCCGGCGGTGGACGGCAACGTGCTGCGTCTGGCGGCACGGCTGACCGGCTGCGATGACAACGTGCTGGAGCCGAAAACCCGCGCCCGCTTCCGCCGCTGGATGGCGGAGGTGATCCCGTCCGACCGCCCCGGCGCGTTCAATCAGGCGCTGATGGATCTGGGCGCCATGGTGTGCCTGCCCAACGGGGCGCCCCTGTGCGAGCAGTGTCCCGCCCGGACGTTCTGCACCGCCTGCGAAAAGGGCCTGCAGCTGCAACTGCCGGTGCGGGAGAAGAAAACCGCCCGCCGTGTGGAGCAGAGCACGGTGTTCCTGCTGCGGCAGGAGGACGCGATAGCGCTGCGGCAGCGGCCCGCCACGGGACTGCTGGCAGGACTGTGGGAGTTCCCCAACGTCCCCGGCGCGCTGACGGAGCGTCAGGCGGCGGAGCAGCTGGCGGAATGGGGCATTATCCCCCACCGGTGGGGAAAAAGCTTCACCGAAAAGCACATTTTCACCCACATCACATGGGAAATGACGGTGTTTACCATCACCGTACAGGGCGCAGGCCCACCGGAATGGGTCTGGTGCCCCGATGAAGAGAGGGAGAAATACCCCATGCCCACCGCGTTTGGGAAGTTGGAGAAAGAATAAGCCTCCCCTGTGTAAGGGGAGGTGTCAAAACGAAGTTTTGACGGAGGGGTTGTCCTTTGACTGACAATCTCCCCAGTCACGGCTTACGCCGTGACAGCCCCCTTTACACAAGGGGGGCCTTTGATATAGCGTGTAGGGGCGGACGACCCTGTCCGCCCGCCGCACGTAAGATAGTGTCTTCAAAATCCAGATGGATGCTACGGCGGCATAGCCGCCGAGATCGGGGCTAAAACCATGCTAGTGGCATGTTTTCTTAACGCCCCGACGTCGGCCCCTACAAATGGTATATCGCACCCATTGCGTTTATCGTGCGGCGGGGTGTGGGTACCCCACCCTACGGCCAACCTCCGATAGAATTTCGTAGGGCGCGATGCCCACATCGCGCCGCCGTACAATGCTCTTCGTTCTACCGTTGCGCTGCATCAGCGGCAGCGGCGCAAGAAGAAAGTCGATGCGTCATACATAACGATATCCACCATGTACTGTGAACGCGCGGTATACGGTATCGAATTTGTAAAAGGAACAGCGTGCAGGAAGTCCAGAAACCTGGGTTTCTGGTTGTCTTTTTGGGTACTTT
>ERZ836877.1483-NODE-1483-length-35198-cov-7.775204_pt1 | contig 35198 bp, 24 predicted proteins | sample MGYA00519469_ERZ836877 | MGnify/ENA primary metagenome ERZ836877 (study PRJEB31850, sample SAMEA3708809) | human gut metagenome | biome: human gut; feature: human-associated habitat; material: faeces | place: China | collected 2014 ...
CGGTCCGGGCGAGACACAGATCGAGACCGACCGCCGTATAATCCTCACCAAAATATCGCTTCTCAAGGAGGAGCTCAAGGCTATCGACCGTCAGAAGTCCGTGCAGCGCAAGAACCGCGGCAAACTCACCCGTGTGGCACTCGTCGGATATACCAACGTCGGCAAATCGACAATCATGAATCTCCTCAGCAAGAGCGATGTCTTCGCCGAAAACAAGCTCTTCGCCACACTCGACACCACAGTACGCAAGGTCGTGATCGACAATCTGCCCTTCCTGCTCACCGACACCGTCGGTTTTATCCGCAAACTGCCCACACATCTGGTCGATTCGTTCAAATCGACCCTCGACGAAGTGCGCGAAGCCGATATTCTGGTACACGTGGTGGATATATCGCACCCGAACTTCGAAGAACAGATCGAAGTGGTCGACAAGACCCTGCGCGAGGTATGTAACGGCGCCGACAAGCCGATGCTGCTGGTTTTCAACAAAATCGACGCTTTCACATGCACCCCCAAAGCCGACGACGACCTTACGCCGCGTCAGCGCTGCAACCGCACGCTCGACGAACTGAAGGCTTCATGGATGGCCCGCATGAACGACAACTGCGTCTTCATCTCGGCCAAAAAAGGCATTAACATCGACGAGTTGAAAGACCGCCTCTACACCATGGCCCGCGAAATCCACCTTACCCGCTTCCCCTACAACGACCTCCTCTACGAGACCTACGAATAAAAAGGTTAAAAGTGAATAGAAGTGAAGGGTGAAGATAATAGTTATGATGCCATTTCTATTATCTTCACCCTTCACTTTTCACAAAATCTTCACCCCTCTCCTCAGAGGTCGGTGGCGAAGGGGGCTACGGGAAGTCCGGTGGTGCCGTAGAGATTGCCGCCGGGGTAGTCGGCCCAGTCGTAGCGGGCCACCGTCGGGCTAGCGACAAGAGGCGAGCTGAGCACGATGGTATCGTCGCCCTGCATGCGGGCGTTGGCATAGGCGAATTTGCCGTCCTTGCCGCCGATGATGAAGCCTGTCACCGCTGTCGAAGTGGGCTTGACAGGGCCATCGAATGTCAGGATCATCTTATCGCCTGAAACACGGGCCGACTTCAGCACCGGAGCCTTATACACCACATCTTTCCTGCCATAGTCGCGGTTGAGTGCTATGAGACCGAGGCGGCGGGCTACTTCCTGCTTGTTCGAGGGGTGTATATCGGTGGGGTGACCAAGGTCTATGGCCACGGCCATGCCGGTGTTGGGCAGTTCGAGAGCCTTGGCCTGGCTGTTGCGCAGCAGTGCCCACTCCGATTCGGGCTGCACGTTCTTCTGAGCCAGATAGCCGGCGAGCTGCACGAAATAGAAGGGCATTCCGGGATTGCCGAAGGCCGTGCGCCAGCTGTTGATGAGAGATTTGAAAAGAGGCTCGTACTGGGCCGCACGACCTACATTGCTGCATCCCTGATACCATATCACACCCTTGACAGGCATGACGGTGAGAGGATTGATCATCGCATTATAGAGCACGGTAGGATAGTTGGGGCCTTTGGGCGAAGCCGGACGCTGAGGCATATCGGCAAGAGAAAGGTCGGCGCAGTAGCTCCATTCGCCCGAAAGAGGATATGTCCGGCCGTCGACGGAAGCCTCCATCCGACCGGCCTTTATACCACCTTCGCCCATAAAATCGACGATCTTGACAGTGATGACATTCTTGCCCGCTTTCACGAGTTTCCCGGGAACCTCATACACACGCGACTCTCCAGGATTTTCATATCCGCCGACAACAACACCGTTGAAATATGTCTCGTCGAGGTCATCGACCACACCGATTTCCAGTGTCAGGGGTTTGCCGGCAGCCTCTGCCGGAAGTTCGAGCTCGCGCTGTATCCACACCATGCCGTCGAATCCGGGAAGCACCGAGTTCTCCCATATGCCCGGCAAAGGCATCCGGCCCCAGCCGTCGCCCGTCTGCATCACACCGCGGTCGAAGCGGCGTCCGGCGTTGTTGAGCGCGGCGGTCCATTCATCGAGCTGTCGGTTGTATACCGCGTCGATACGGGCGCCATCGAAATCGTTGCCCTTCAGTGTGGCGAGCTGCGCCTCGAAGCCCGGCACACTCTCAAGAGGTCCGAACGGAGTCCATGCTTCCGCAACAGTGCCACCCCAGCTCGAATCGATAATACCTACGGGCACACCCAGCTCGTCGTGCATCTGCAATGCGAAAAGATATCCGATTGCCGACACACCCATCGTGGCTGGATTAGCCTCCACCCAGCCTCCGTTGGCCACGGCGGTATCATCAAGAGGCGTGTAGCTTGTCTGCTGGTTAACTTTCAGAATACGTATGTCGGGATGCTGCGACGTGGCCACTACCTCGTCGCCGCCCATGAGGCTCGAGCCCCAGTTGTTGCGGTTTACCTGAAACTCCATATTCGACTGGCCTGAGCATATCCAGACCTCACCCGCAAGCAGATTGCAGAGCACTGTCGGCTCGCCGTCGCCATCGGATATGATCATCGTGAAGGGGCCTCCGGCAGCCGGTGTCGGTACCTCGAGGCAGAAAGCGCCGTCGGCGGCCGCCTTGGCCGAGAGTTCTTTGCCGAGCCAGTCGGTTTTCACTGTCACTTTGGCGTCCGGTCTGGCTTTACCGGGCAATTTCATGGTCGAGTTCTGCTGCATCACCATATTGTCGGTGACGAACTGCGGCAAAGTCACCTTGGCGTGGGCTGATGCGGCAACCAGCAGGCCAAGACCGAGCAGACATATTTTTTTCATAGGATAATGGTTGGTTTTGTAAATAAATTCGGTAACAATTAAAGTCTTTAAAGACCTATTTCAAGAGCTTGAAGGTCATCCGGTGCAGAGGGCAGGGACCGAACTCGGCGATGGCGGCACGGTGTGCGGCCGTAGGATATGCCTTGTTCACGTCCCAGGCATACTGCGGATACCGGCGGTGTGCCTCAAGCATATACAGGTCACGGGAAGTCTTGGCCAGAACAGAGGCGGCGGCAATATTGGCGAAGCGGCCGTCGCCCTTCACGAAACATGTGTGAGGAATATCGGCAAAGGGTTTGAAGCGGTTGCCGTCGACAGCTATGGCGCCGGGGCGAACCTTGAGCTGCGCCAGGGCGCGATGCATGGCCTCTATCGAGGCGTTGAGTATATTCATGCTGTCGATTTCGGCGGCGTCGACGCTCGCAACGGCCCATGCCACGGCCTCGGCCATTATGACCTCGCGCAGTTCCATGCGGCGCCGCTCGCTCATCTGTTTGGAGTCGTTGAGCCACGGATGCGAGAAATCGTCGGGGAGAATGACAGCGGCGGCGAACACCGGCCCGGCGAGACATCCGCGTCCGGCCTCGTCGCAACCGGCCTCAAGGCTGCCAGGAGCCGAACATGGAGGCAGAGGAGCGTGTTTAGGCAAGGAAGTCATGATTGATCACGTTTTCTACAAGATAGAGACCCTCGATGTCGGAACGGTTGATTTCGATATCGTCGTAGGCGGGATTCTCGCTGTGAAGGATAACCTTGGCGGGGTCTTCATGGCGACGCACATACTTCACCACACGGAAATCGGCGAGCACGACTACATATATCTGCCCCCACGAGATCGTGGCCTCGCGGCGCACGGGCCGTATTGAGATATAGCAACCGGGATTGAGACGCGGCTGCATCGAATTGCCGCTGACGCGTACAATCGGCAGCTCGGGATCCAGACCCGGCAGATTGACACGGCCTATTATGCGCTCGTCGGTAAACATGCGGCTGAGCGGCGTCGTGCCGGCGGTGACGTCGATATTATAAACAGGCGCGCCCTCGGCGCGGCGCGGCGCATCGGCATTGCCGCCTCGCGGAAACGGCACATCGGCACCGCGGGTAAGCCAGTCTTTCGACACACCGAAGTTAACCACTATACGGTTTATAAACACATCGTTAGGAGCAGATTTCCCCTTGACAACCCTCGATACGGCGGCGGGATCCACGCCCATGCGGGCGGCAAACTGCGCCTGAGTCATACGCATCAGTCTCACAAGATATTTTATGCGGTCGACGATGTCGGCCGCGGGCCCGGGAAGATCGAGCCGGCCGGGAACATTATCCATAACCTGTCACTTTTGCGCAAATTTACAATTTAAATTGCAATTACGCAAACATATACCGCTTTTATGTGTCAGCTTTTCTGATATTCGGTGGGCGACATGCCTGTGAGGTGCTTGAAATATTTGCCGAAAGAGGACTGGTTGGAAAAATTGAGGGCATATGCCACCTGCTGTATGTTTTTGCCCGAGAAACGCAGCAGATTCTTGGCCTCGCTGATGACGAAATAGTCTATCCACCGCGCGGCCGACCGACCTGTAGCCTCCTTGACGAGCAAAGACAGATATTTGGGTGAGATAAAAAGCTTGGAGGCATAGAAATTGACAGAGCGCTCCTTGGTATAATAGAGATGCACAAGTTTCAGGAACTCATGCACATAATTGTTGCGGTGCGTGCCGGGCCGGTTAGGGTCGACTATATCGAGACGCTTGTAGAGAAGAGCGACAGTCTGATAAAAGAATGCAGCCAGAATATTCGACACCATATGCCGGTTGAGCTGACTGTTGAAATTGTCGCTCATCACTGTGTGCATGAGCTTGAAATAACGCATAAGAAGAGGCAGCTCGCGGTCGCGCAGCATGATCATATGCGTCGGATTCTTTATGAAGGCCTCGCCGGATATGGCCGAGAACGAAATATTTATATCCTGAAGAAATTCGAGCGACAAAACCAGGACATAGGCATCAACCTCGGCCCAGTCTGGACTGTCGAAGTGAAGGAGAGTGCCCTGAGGCGCCACTATAAGCGACGGCTCCGAAAGAGTGAAATACTCCGAATTGAAGCCGACCCCCACCGTTCCCTTCGTATGCAGAAAACATAACATGCCTTCCACGCAGCTGCGCACAAGTTCCAGATCGCGGAAATGGCGGCTAAGATCGGTATCGAGACGGAATATGAGACAATCGTCGTCGATATTGCTATAATCGGCTGATATGCTTGCGAGTCCCTGTATGCTCTTAGATAGTTGTGTGTCCATTTGCTATGATTTACACGCCAAAATTACAAAAAAACGCGCTCATATATCCATGCATGCGACATTTCGACTATTTTTTGCGCCAAATACGCCTCATGCCCGGCAATACGGCGAGGGCGCCGGGTGTGATTAGTCAAAAAATTTACGTACATTTGCATACTTAAACCCACCTCATTCATGGATAAAAAGAAGAGCTCCCGCCTGGGACAGCTGATGAAATATATAATACCGCTGATTATCAGCGTCGGATTGTGCTATCTGCTGTTCACCGGGATAGATTTCAAAGAGATGATGCACATCATCCGTACCCAGTGCGATTTCCGCTGGATAGCCGCCGGCCTGTTGCTGGCCGTGCTGTCGCACATAGTCAGGGCCATGCGGTGGGGCATACAGCTCAAGGCCCTCGGGATCAACGCACCGCTCTACGCTCTGATATACAGCATTTTCGGCACTTACGCCGTGAATCTCGTGTTTCCGCGGCTTGGCGAGGTATGGCGCACAGGATATATATCGCAGCGGCAGCATGCACCTTTCACAACGGTCTTCGGCTCAATGGTCGCCGACCGTCTGGCCGATACCATTACCGTACTTCTGCTGGCGCTGATGGCTTTTCTGATATCGTCCAAAGCGATTCTGAGCTATCTGCACCAGAACGGCGAGAGTCTCGCCGCCATCGCCCGGCTGCTTGAATCGCCGTGGCTGTGGGGGGCGGCAGTTGTCGTAATTGCCGCAGTGTGGATTTTCATGGCCCGAAAAAGTTCCAACTCAAAAATAATCCGGATCCAGAACGCCGTGCGCGAACTCTGGCAGGGCTTTGCCGTAATCATCAAAATGCCGCATAAAGGCCGCTGGCTGCTGCTGACCGTCGCGCTCTGGGGATGCTACTTTCTCCAGAACTATCTGGCGTTCTATGCATTTCCGTTCACGACCGCGATCGTAGAGCAACACGGCATTCAGGCCGCACTCGTCGTATGGGTGCTCGCGTCGATATCGATGGGCGTGCCTTCCAACGGAGGCATCGGGCCGTGGCAATGGGCCACGATATTCGGGCTGAGCATCTACGGTCTGGGCACGACGGAGGCCAGCGCCTTCGCCAACCTCGTGCTCGGCGCCAACACCCTCCTCATCATCGCTCTGGGCATCTTCACGTTCATCGCCATCGCCCTCGACAAAAAACGAATCAAATCATAAAATATATAATAGAAGATATGGCAAAAGTAGTTATCATCGGCTGCGGAGGCGTGGGCACGGTTGTGGCTCACAAGTGCGCGCAGCATCCCGAGGTTTTCTCTGAAATCGTCATTGCCTCGCGCACACGCTCCAAGTGCGACGCCGTGGCCAAAGCCATCGGCAAAGACAATGTGAGCACCGACACGGTCGACGCCGACCATGTCGACCAGATCGTGGCGCTTCTGGAGCGTCACAAGCCCGAACTCGTGATCAACGTAGCCCTCCCCTATCAGGACCTCACCATCATGGAGGCATGTCTGCAGTGCGGCGTGAACTATCTCGACACGGCCAACTACGAACCCAAAGACGTAGCCCACTTCGAATATTCGTGGCAGTGGGCCTATCGCGAACGCTTCGAGCAGGCCGGCCTCACCGCCATTCTCGGCTGCGGCTTCGATCCGGGTGTGAGCGGCGTATTCACAGCCTATGCCGCCAAGCACTGGTTCAGCGAAATGGAGACCCTCGACATCGTAGACTGCAACGCAGGCGACCACGGCAAAGCCTTCGCAACCAACTTCAACCCCGAGATCAATATCCGCGAGATCACCCAGAACGGCCGTTACTGGGAAGAAGGCAAATGGGTTGTCACCGGCCCGCTGGAATATCACAAGACTCTCAACTACCCCAACATCGGCCCGCGCGAAAGCTATCTCCTCTACCATGAGGAACTCGAAAGCCTCGTGCAGAATTTCCCCACCATCAAGCGCGCCCGCTTCTGGATGACATTCGGACAGGAATACCTCACACACCTCCGGGTGATACAGAATATCGGCATGGCCCGCATCGACGAGGTCGACTACAACGGCACCAAGATCGTGCCCCTGCAGTTCCTCAAGGCCGTGCTGCCCAATCCACAGGATCTCGGCGAAAACTACCACGGCGAGACATCGATCGGCTGCCGCATCGCCGGCAAGAACAAAGAAGGCAAGCCTATGACCTACTACATCTACAACAACTGCTCGCATGAGGCAGCCTACAAGGAAACCGGCATGCAGGCAGTGAGCTACACCACCGGCGTACCCGCCATGGTCGGCGCCATGATGTTCCTGACAGGCAAATGGAATCTCAAGGGCGTGCGCAACGTAGAGGAATTCGATCCGGATCCTTTCCTGGCCGCCCTCGCCGAAAACGGACTGCCCTGGCACGAAGTGATCGACGGAGACCTCGAATTTTAAGCTAATAAGCCAATAGGCTGATAAAAATGCTGTCTGCGACTATCATAACACGAAACGAGGAGCGTAACATCGAGCGCTGCCTCAACTCGCTCATCGGTGTAGCCGATGAAATCGTGGTGGTCGACTCCCATTCGACCGACGCGACGGCAGACATATGCCGCCGCTACGGCTGCAAGGTCACCGAGCGCGATTTCACCGGCTACGGCTCGCAGCGGCAGTATGCCGCCGGCCTTGCAAGCGCACCCTATGTGCTCTCCATCGACGCCGACGAGGTACTGTCCGACGAACTGCGCCGCAGCATAATAGCCCTTAAGGCCGAAGGATTCCGTCACCGCATGTACTGCTTCAGGGTGGTGAGCTATGTATGCGGACATCCGGTGGCGCACAGCGGCATGCAGCCGGCCGTCGAGACGCGTCTTTTCGACAAGCGATACGCCTCGTGGGATCTTCTCGATGTAGGCGAGCGTCTGACCTATGCCGGAAGCATAAACCCGCAACCGCTGCAGGGCGATCTGCTCCATTTCCGCTGTTCGGAAATCAGCGAACTGCACTTCAAGGAACTGCGTCACGCCGAACTGCGCGGACGCCTCATGGCCGCCGCGGGCATCGACGCCCCGGCACCGTTCCGCTGGCTGCGGGCCGCATGCGCATTCATGAAATGCCATCTGAGCGACGGCGCCATCCTCGACGGCGCTACCGGCCATGACATTGCCAAGACACGTTTCATCGCTACCCTGCACGCCTACCGCACCTCGCGCAAAATCATCAAGGGAGGAAAATAGAAGATTAGGAGATTAGGAGGGTAGGAAATTAAGAAGAGTAAGAAAGGAGGAAATCAGGAGATTTTTCTTCTATTTCCGTTCCTGCCCTCACAACCTCCTTCCACTCCCGCTTTCCTAAATTCTTAGATTCCTAACCTCCTTCCCTCCTAACTGCCTAACTGCCTAACCTCCTAAAAGAATGAACATCGTCCATCTGGTTTCTAACAAGACGTGGGGCGGCGGCGAGCGCTACGTGCTCGACCTGTGCCGCCGATGCAGCGCCGAGGGACACAGCGTGGCCGTGGTCACACGCCGCAGCGAGGCCGTCGACAAGCCCTTTGCGAATGCCGGTTTCACGCCGGGACATCTGCCTCTGCGCGGCGCCGTCGACTTCCTCAGTCCGATGATGCTCGCCCGGGTACTCAACCGCATGGATGCCCCGACAGTGCTCCACGCACACAATTTCAAGGATGCCTATACGGCGGTACGCGCACGGCGTCTCATGAAAGAGCCTGGTAAAGTGCGGGTGGTGGTAACGCGTCATCTTGTCAAAGCCGCGAAAGACAGCAGCATGGAGCGCGACCTCTACCGGCAGATCGACGACATTATCTTCGTGTCGGAAGCTGCCCGACAGGCTTTCGTCTCAGGGCGTCCGGGCTGCGATGAGGCAAAACTGCATGTGGTGCACAATTCCATAATGCCGCCGGAACCCGCGCCCAAGACACCGTCCGACACCGTCCGTCTGCTCTACGCAGGCCGCATAGCGCCCGAAAAAGGCATCGACGTACTCATAGATGCCCTCGCCACGCTTGGCGATCTCCCCCTGAGGCTCACCGTAGCTGGTGTAGGAAACGCCAAGACCGTAATGCCGCTCATGGAGAAATGCCGGCGGCTGGGTCTTGAAGAGCGTGTCGACTGGGTAGGCCATGTCGACGACATCTATACGGCCATATCAGATGCCGACATAGGAGTGCTGCCGACCACGGTGCCAGAATCGTTCGGTCTCGCCGTTCTCGAGTTCATGAGCCAGGGAGTGCCTCCGATAGCCTCCAATGCCGGAGGCCCTACGGAAATAATCACCGACGGAACGGACGGACTGCTCGTGCGCCCCGGAAATGCCATATCTCTGGCGGCCGCCATACGGCTCCTCGCCACAGACGCCGGACGACGCGAACAGATGGCCGAAAAAGCCGCCCGGACTTTTTCCGACCGTTTTGCATACGACCGATTCTACAACAGCATCATGACCATTTATGAAGGTTCTGACAGAGATAAACGATAACATAGGGTGCGCGCCCGACATAGCCAGACGACTGGCCGAAAGAGGACTCACGAAAGCCGACCGAGTGATATACCGCGGGCGCAACATCGTCGCTGTCACAGATGGAGCGGAACCGATGTGCCTGAAATCATTCGGCACACCCGGCATGATCAAAGGTCTCATCTACGGCAAGCTGCGCAAGCCCAAGGCCCTGCGCGCGTTTGACAACGGGCTGCGTCTGCGCGCACTGGGATTCGATACTCCCGAGCCCGTGGCCGCCGTCTGCGAACTGCGCGGAGGACGTCTCGGACGATCATACTATGCATGCCGCTATCTCGAAGGCTGGAACGACCTCCGCGGAGCCGAAAACCGCCCCGATTTCAGCACTCTGGCACGCGCCCTGGCCGCATACATGAACCGTCTCCACGCCGCAGGCGTTTTCATGAAGGATTTCACACAGGGAAACATCCTTTTCATGCCCGACGGCAAAGGCAGCTATCGGTTCTCTCTCATCGACATAAACCGTATGGAGTTCGGTATAAGCGACCATCGAAAACTCATGGCGAATTTCGGTGCCGTGCTCGATACCGCCGAAGGGCTGGCCGTGCTCGCCCACGAGTATGCCGCACTGCAGAGCGATCCCGGATCCATCGAAAACGAAATCAAGGAAATTTACCGGCGCAGGCAGGTAAGGCTTTGGCGCAAACGCCACATTAAGGAATTTATAAGAGGTAAAAAATGAACGGACGCCCCAAAATATCGGCCATAGTGCAGACATACAATGCTTCCGAGCACCTCGGACGCTGCCTTAAGGCACTCGCCCCGTTCGACGAAATTCTGGTCGTCGACATGGAGAGCACCGACGGTACGGCAGCCATCGCCCGAAGCTTCGGCGCCCGCGTGGTCGTCAAAGAACGTGGCGAGCACCGCATAGTCGAGGCCTACCGCGACTTCGCCATACATGAGGCACTCCACGACTGGGTGCTCGTGGTCGACGCCGACGAGATCGTGCCTCAGGCTCTCGCCGACTATCTTTATGCCGAAATCGGGCGGGATCCGTCGCCACGCGCCATCATGATACCAATCAAGAACTACTTCATGGGGCGCTGGATGCATGCCTACTATCCCGACTACGTACTCCGCTTCTTCAACCGCGTCGGTGCCTCATGGCCCTACGAAATACATGCACGACCCTCTCACAAGGGTCCTAAAACATATATTCCGGCAAAACGCACCGACCTCGCCCTGATACATCTCGCCAACGAGAGTGTCGGACAGACATTCACAAAGATGAACGCCTATACCGACCGCGAGAAAAGCCGGCGTTCCAAACGCTACCGTCCGCTCAAACTGTTCTATGAACCTCCCTACCGCTTTTTCAAAAGCTATATACTCAAAGGCGGGATACGCGACGGGCTCCCCGGTTTCATACATGCCGTACACGATGCCGTATACCGCTTCTCCATACTCGCCAAGATCGAGGAAGACCGCCAGAAGGCCCTTCCCGATAAAGACATTGACAGAGATTCTGAGGGTGCTTCATAATAGTTTCTATAATTACAAATTACAAGTTAGAAGTTCCCTCTTCACAACTTGTAACTCCTAACTTCTAATTCCTAACTTCCCAATCTCCTACCCTCCTGACCATGATACGGATTTTCTGCAAAAATCTCGACCGGTATATAGAAATCGAAGGCGGCTCAACCCTTCTTGAACTCGCCGCCACCCTCGAGAGCGAACTCGGCTTCCGCCCTATCTGCGCACGTGTCAACAATAAGACCGAAGCCCTTGCATATGAAGTATACACACCAAAACTCGTCGAGTTCCAGCGCCATACCGAAGGTTCGGGCCCACGCGTATATACCCGCTCGCTGTGCATGCTTCTCTATAGGGCCGTCACCGCCGTGCTCCCCGGCGCACGTCTCACCATCGAGCACTCCATAGCCCACGGCTACTACTGCCGACTGCACGGCACCGACGAGGTATCTGAAACCGTAGTCTCGGCCCTCAAGACCGAAATGCGGCGTCTGGCAGCGCTCGATCTGCCCTTCGAGCGTTTCGAAAGCCTCACCGCCGATGCCGTCGGCATCTTCGAGCGCGAGGGCCTCGACAGCACCGCGCTCCTGCTCCGCACGGCCAGACCACTCTACACCACATATTATACACTCGACGGTATCAGCGACAGCTACTACGGTGTCCTGGCCCCGTCGACAGGCTACGTGCCAGTCTTCGACCTGCACCGCTACAAACAGGGATTCCTGCTCATGCCCTTCGATCCGGCCAATCCCGCCAAAGCGGCGCGTCCTATCCGGCAGGAGAAGATGTACGGTGCATTCACCGAGTACCTCCGTTTCAACCGGATAGTCGGCGTAAGCACCGTCGGCGAACTCAACACCTATGTCAACAGCCGGCGCGCCGCCGATCTCATCAACGTGTCGGAGGCCCTCCACGAGAAGGCTCTCGCACACATAAGCGACGACATCACGAGGCGCTACCGCGAGGGCGGCGCACGCATTGTGCTAATCGCCGGCCCGTCGTCGTCAGGCAAGACCACCACCACCAAACGCCTGGCCATACAGCTGATGACCAATCTGCTGAAACCGCAGATGATATCACTCGACAACTACTTCGTAGACCGCGAGCGCACACCACGAGACGCAGACGGCGAATATGACTATGAATCGCTCTACGCCCTTGATCTCGAGCAGTTCAACAGCGATTTCAACCGTATTCTCGCCGGCGAGGAAGTGGAACTGCCGACCTACAACTTCGAACTCGGCCGACGCCAGTACAAAGGCGACCGCATAAAGCTTGAGGAAGGTTCAATCCTGCTGATCGAGGGCATACACGGCCTTAACCCCGAACTGACAGCCAACATAGCCGAGGCTATGAAATACCGCGTCTACGTGTCGGCCCTCACCACTCTCTCGCTCGACGAGCACAACTGGGTGCCCACGACCGACAACCGCCTGCTGCGCCGCATAATCCGCGACCACAAATACCGCGGCACATCGGCCGAGGAAACCATACGCCGCTGGCCGAGCGTGCGACGGGGCGAGGAAAAATGGATTTTCCCCTATCAGGAAAACGCCGACGCGATGTTCAACTCCTCGCTGCTCTTCGAACTCGGAGTAATCAAGGACTACGCCGAGGCCGTACTGCGCAGTGTGCCGTCCGACGTGCCCGAATATGCCGAAGCTTACCGCCTACGCAAATTTCTGAGCTATTTCGTGCCTATTGATCAGGCTCTTATACCGTCCACGAGCCTTCTGCGCGAATTCCTCGGGGGCAGCTCATTCAAATACTGACAATGAGAGTTCTCCTTTTCTTCACTTTATTACTGTGCGCGGCAGGGGCCATGGCGGCACAGACCGCCGACAAGGCTCTGGCCGACAAGGCCGACCGCGCATTCGTCAACAGGGAATGGGCGGGAGCGAGCGCCCTCTACATGCTTCTGTCCGACAAAGAGCCGTCGGCTGGGCTGCCATACGCCCGCCTTATCGTTGCGCAGGAGATGAGGGCCGATACCGCCGGAAGCACCGCCTCAATAGAGCGGGCACTATCGCACTCCGTGCCTCTCGACTCCGTGCTCAAGCCGGCGCGGGAGGCAGCATTTTCGCTGAGCCGCCCCGACTTGTATGAGAATCTGCTGCTGCGGCTGCAGCGCTCGCTGCCATATCTGCACCGCGTGATTGACATACGCCTTCTGCGCTACTATACCTTGCGACGCGATCCGGCGAAAATGGCCGATTACAGCCGCCGTATGCTCACCGGAAACCCCGCCGACACCGACGCCATAGCCACCATAGCCGATGCGGCCGTGATGGAAGGCGATACCGATGCCGCCATTGCCGCATGGGAGCGCATACTCGCCATCGACCCGGCTAACTACAATGCCCTGGCGGCGCTCGCCAATACGCTGGCGTCCACCGACCCCGTGCGTGCGGCCGCATATGCGGAGAGGGCGCTGGCCATACGGCCCAACAACGCCCTCTCGGCCTTACTGCACAGTCTGAAGTGACAGCCGGCCCGCACGCCGCATGTCCACCGCCATGGCGGCACAGCCGTCGGCCGATGCCGTGAAGGTCTTTTTATCGCCCGGCAGCGACAGAACGTAGCGGCCGCCGGGTTCAAGACCCGAAAATCCGATTTCATAGCGTCCTTTTCCGTCGATGCTCCATGCGAGCACCGTACGGCCCGTGTTTTTCTCGAGTGAAAGCACCAGAGCACTGCCGCCGAGAGGCTTCACGCCGAGCACTATGCCGCGGTCGCTGTTGCCGGGGAACACGCGCAGAGTGCCGTCGGCATAGTCCACACCGAATGCTCCGGCCGAAGAAGCCGTGAAGCAGTCGGTCGAGAGTGTGTGGCGGCCCTTGGACAGGTTCACATCGTAGTCGGTGCCTCGGTGGGTGTAGCGGAACGATGTGCCCTCGAGTTCGGGGAGCATATGCGGTTCCAGGCCCATGCGGTTCCATTTGGGCCGTATGCCGTAGATATCGCTGTAGAGGGCTGTCACCGAGGTGCATATACCGGCGAGAATATCGCTGCCAACACCGGTCTGCGAGCGGCGCTCATAGCGCTGCGACGACAGACCGTCTTTGCGGTACTGGGCCAGGATATTGCGTATATATTTCAGTGCCAGTTCGGGCTTGTAGCCGGCATAGGAGCGGACTCCGAGATAGCCCCATGTGGGGAAAATGTCGCCGTTCTCATAGCGCGGGAAGGGCCAGTTGCCGCCCTCCACCTCCTCGCGGGCGTACGAATCGAAGCACAGAGGCCAGTGGAACAGCCCCTCGGAGGCCGTGCGCCGCTCTATCTCGTCGAGTACGCGGGCCTTGCGGGCGGGGTCGTCGCAGATGCCGAACGCTATGGCCGCGAAATTGACCGGAGTAACCATATTGTCGCCGTGCACACTGCCGTCGTCATCGAGCCAGTACACATACTGTCCCTTTTCCTCCGACCAGAAACCGCCCTGCTCTACCGGACGGTTGAATGCCTCCTTAAGCCTGTCGACGGCGCGGTCGTACATCTGTGCCCGCGCGGTATCGCCAAGCACCGTCTCGCACGCGGCCCACTGACGGAGCGCCTCGTAGAGCTGAGCGTTGACAAAGGCGTTCTCGTAGCTCGCCCACACGATGTCGAGCCAGTCGCTGGCTGTGCCTTCGCGGTGGTTGCGGTTCATCATCTCGCACAGACCGTTGCCGTTCTCGTCACGGGCCAAAAGCCAGTCGAGGGCGCGCTCGCAGGTCTCTTTCTGTCCGGCAAGCCATTCGATAGAGCCAAGAAGGTCGAAAAGCTCGGTCACGTTTATCACATATCCCGTCTGCGAATCGACGGTGTATCCCCACCGGGCCTCGTAGTAACCTGTCTGATAATTATATGTGCCGGGCATCTGGTCTTCGTCGGCATTATGCCATCGCGACAGCACGCGTCCCTGCGGCGTCACGGCGTGAAGCGCCTCCTGATGCAGGCTCTCGGCAAGATTGCGGGTATAGTTTGTATCGGCCAGGGCCAGACCTATCTGCGCGAAAAACGGCTCGTGCAGGCATTTCCAGTTGGTAGTCCATCCGTTGGCTCCTACGATACCGTTGTCGACCACGCCGTAGCGGCCGGTAGTGTTCATGAGCTCGCGCACCGACTCGGCGTCGATGCCGCGAAGATTGCCGCGTGAATAGGCCTCGGGATAGTCGACGTAGCTCAGGCGCACCGTCACGGTATCGCCTCCTTCGACTATGTAAGGAGCGAAGACATCCTCTCGACCGCCGACACAGCGGCTCAGATCGTAACGCATCTGCAGCGGACCGGAGGCCGGTATGTGCTTTATGGTAAACACGCCGTTCTTGCCGTGGCTGAATTTCTGGTGCATCACACCTCCGGTAGATGTTTCGATGCGCAGTGCGCCGGGCCGATCGGGATTCCATAGGGTTATGCCGCCCGTATGCACGCCGTAGGTATCGTCCTCGGCCCTGAGGTACTTGCACCACACCATGCCGCCGTTGTCGAGAATACCGCCCTTCCATGTGTCCATGGCGGCGAAATCCCACTGCGGCACGAAGCGGTCCTCCACGCGGGCCAGTGCTGTGCCGGTATTGCTTGTTATGGTCCATTCTATGGCATCGCCGCATGGCTCGAAGCGCCACGATTCGATATAGGCCAGAGCACCGTCGCCGTACACTATCGAGTCGACGGTGAGGACATCGCCCCGGCGGCTTACACACGGAGCTGATTTTACAGCACCTGAAGTATAGGCACCCCCGCGGGTGCGGACGCCTGTGCGGACGCCGCTTCCGGCAAGCACCTCCACGCCGTCGACCGTGAGACTGCCCACACGGCAGCCGCCGTCGAGATCGAGAGTGAGACCTATATGGCCCGAGGGGTCGGAGACATGCAGATTGTCGGTGGCGAAAGTTCCCGGAGCCATCGCCGCAAAAGCGCATAGCATGAGATAATGAGGTCGTGTCTTCATGATATCTAAAAAGATTCCAAATATATGGATACAAAAATGGCAACAGCGCTTTTTAAACGCTGTCGCCATCTTTGCCAAATATGTCGCGCCGCTATTTTGCAGAACTGTCTTTGGCGGCTTCAGATGCTTCGTATGCTTCCTCAGCAGCCTTGAGAAGAGCCTGCGACTGCGGGTCTTTCTGCCAGTGGAAAGGCACGAAATCGCTCTTGGGATTGACCCACGACGGCTTGCGGCAAGCCAGAATGATAAAAGGCAGTATCACGAACAGAGCCACACCGCCGAAAAGCACCGCGAACCATACGGTCTTCGAACCCATTGCGATCTGGTCGGGAGGGAAGAAGCTGAGCACGAATGCGAGCAGCGAGCCCAGGAAGCCGACACCGGCCACAACCCAAAGCAGGAAATTGCCCTTCGAACCGATACGGAAGGCTCGTTTGGCATTCTTCATGGAATAGCGGAGATATATAACTGCCGCGAACATGAGCAGATATGCTATAAGATAGAGCACTACGGTGAGCTGCGAAAGAATCTGGTAGAAACTCTCGACCGAAGGCATTACTACGAACAGCGACGAAAGCAGTGTCACGGCAACGCCCTGGATGATAAGGATGTTCTTCTGCACACCGGCCTTGTTTGTCTTCTGGAAGAAGGGAGGCAGATATCCGGCCTGCCCGACAGCAAAAACGCCCTTCGACGGACCGGCGACCCATGTAAGCACACCGGCGAGCACGCCGAAGGCCAGAGCCACGGCAATCACAGGCGTGAACCAGTTCATATGGAATGCCTTGAAATAATTGTCAAAACCGACAAGAAGACTCTGCACGAGATTGATATCCTTGGCCGGGATAATCACGCCGAGAGAATATGTGCCGAGCACGAAGATAAGCACGGTGACAAGAGCGCCGCCGAATACCGCCTTCGGATAGTTTACCGTCGGATTCTTGATGTCGCGCACATGCACGCCCGACATTTCCATACCGGCATAAAACAGGAAGATGGATGCGGCCAGAACCACATTGTCGAAATTGGAGAGATCGGGGAAGAAATCGCCGTGGAAGTCCATCTGCGACTGTCCGCCGGTAGCCAGGAAGGCCACTCCGCACACAACAAGGATGCCGGCCGGTATGATGGTGCCCACCATACCTCCGATTTTCGATATTTTGCCTACCCATCCGAGGCCTTTGAGCGAGATGAGGGTGGCGAGCCAGTAGATGGCGAGCACTACGATAATGGTATAGTATTTATTTGCAGCCAGATGGGAGTCGGCCACATGATCCATGCCGATGAATGCCAGCGACACGGCGCCGAATGTCAGCACAGTCGGGAACCAGATGGTACTCTCGACCCATTGGAGCCATATGCCCAGAAAGCCGAGTTTGCTGCCGAAAGCCTCGCCTATCCAGCGGAACATACCGCCCTGCTGATAGGGGAAAAGCGAGGCAAGCTCGGCGGCCACAAGCGATACAGGAATCAGGAATACAAGTGCCGCGAACAGATAGTAGAACGCCGAACTCATGCCGTAGACAGCCTCGGCGGGAAGTCCGCGAAGAGAAACAACGGCCACGATGTTCATTATCATCAGGGTACCAACACCTAATTTGGCGGCCGACTTTACCGTCGCCGCGGTGGTGAAAGTGGGTTTTGTAGCCATATGAGTAGTTTTTTAGAGGTTATCATTCTGCGATAGTGACACGGTCGCCGTTCATGACGCCGAGTCCGAGAATACGGGCGAATTCCTTGACGGCCGCCTGTGCCTTTACCGAATTTCCGGCCGGGTCGAGAGGAGGAGCGAATGCGGCTATTCCCAGAAGCCCCGGCATTACGCCGAGCACACCGCCGCCGACACCGCTCTTGGCAGGCACGCCCGATGTATAGAGCCAGTCGCCGGAGTTCTGGTAGAAGCCGACAGTGGCAATGAGAGTTGTGATTTTCGGCGCTATCTCCGGGTCGAAGACACGCGCATGCGTCAGCGGATTGACGCCGCCCGAGGCTATGGTGGCCGCCATCACGGCAAGCTGGCTGCAGGTGATACCGAGCGAGCACTGGCGCGTATAGAGGTCGAGGCTCATGGCCGGATCGTCGTAGATACGGTTATAGTTTTTCAGCAGCCATGTGATTGCACGGTTGTTGAAATTGGTGTCGCTTTCGCTTTTATAAAGCTCGTCGATAAGCTCGGGCGCCGAACCGCACAGAGCGGTGATGTTGTCGGTGATAGCCTTCCATTTGGCGTCGGAATCGCCCTTGGGATCGATCATGGAGCATGCCGATATGGCGCCGGCGTTGACCAGCGGTGTCGATGGATGGTCGTTCTCGAGGAGGATTGCGAAAATGGAGTTGAAAGGCAGCCCCGTGGCATCGGCGCCGATCTTTTCGAGCACTCCGGCAGGAGTATGCTGTATCATGGCCAGAATGGCTGTCGGCACTTTCGATACCGATTCTATGCCGAATCTGTATGACGTATCGCCGAAATTGAAAGCGGTTCCGTCGGGCAGCATTACGCTCAGACCGAAAAGGCCGGAGTCGATATTGGCCAGATAGGGGATATAGTTGGCATTTGCGCCGCCGGTGACCTTGGATGCTTTTTCATAAGCCTGCTGGGCGGCCTCCCTGATCTGTTGTCTGGTGAGAGTTATATCCATAGTTGATACGTATTCAGTGAAAGCCGGCCGGCGGACGACCGTTGTAATCGGTGGCCACCGGCCGGCAGTTATTTTTCACGGGAGCGTGACCGCGCCCGCAGTATAGACTTTGAATTTACTTACCGGTATGGTTGAAGGTCTTGGCAACCAGAGGTATGTTCTTTTCCATGGAGATACGCGTGGGAGTAGGATACTCGAGGGCGTTAAGCTCGTTGACGGCGAAACGGATGTCGTTGAGGAGCTGGTCGGCCATATCACGGCTGAATCCCTGCTTGCAGAGCACACGCATTACCACGATGTTCTGTATGTTTGCGGGGAGGGTGTATGCAGGTACCATCCAGCCCTTCTGGGCGAGTTTGTCCTGAAGATCGAAGAGAGTCCACTTGGCGGTCTTCTGCACTTCGGGCTTCATGAGCCAGGTGAAGATGGGGTTGGGCACATCGGGCGAATAGGGCTGGAATTCGGGCATTGCGCTCACCTGAGAGTGCAGATACTTGGCCACGGAGAGAGAATTGTACTGAACGTTCTTGTAGCCTTCGAATCCGAGACGGATGAACTGATAGTACTGACCGAGGATCTGTGCGGCAGGACGCGAGAAGTTCAGGCCGACCTGACTGATCTCGGCGCCGAGATAGTTGACACTGAACGACATCACATCAGGCAGATACTTCTTGTCTTTCCATACGACCCAGCCCAGACCGGGATATACAAGACCGAATTTATGGCCGGAGGTGCTGATGGAGAGTACCCATTTCAGACGGAAGTCCCATTTCTTCTCGGGGAAGAGGAAGGGGAGGATAAAGCCGCCGGTAGCAGCGTCGACGTGGATAGGAATGTCGTAGCCGGTCTTGGCGTTATAGGCATCGAGGGCCTTGTCGAGAGCCTCGACATCGTCGTTGAGGCCGGTCCATGTCACACCCTGGATAGGCACGATACAGATGGTGTTCTCGTCGCACATCTTGAGTGCTTCTTCGGGATCGAGAGTTGTCTTTTCGAGCGACAGAGGCACGGTACGCATTTCGATCTGCCAGAGCTGGGCGAATTTTTCCCATACGACCTGATAGCCTGTCGAGATCACGAAGTTAGGCTTGTCATAAGGCTTTCCTTCTTTCTGACGGCGCTCACGCCACCTGATCCAGGCGGCAATGCCGCCGAGCATACATGCTTCCGACGAACCGATTGCCAAAGCACCCGTTTTCCATGTGTTGGTCTCGGGGGTGTTCCAGAGATTGGCGATGATATTGATACATTTGCCGTTCATCACGGCGATACGGGGATATTCCGTCTCGTCGATATAGTTGATGTTGATGGCCTCGTTCATAAGACGGGTAGCATACTCGTCCATGTATGTGGTTACGAATGTCGCGAGATTGAGTCGCGGCTGAGTCTGGGCAAAGGTTTCATCCTTTACCATCTGGTAAGCTATCTCAGGGGTCGTGGGGCCTGCGGGGATACGCTCTACAGGAGCTGCCTGAAGCATTGCGTCGGAACCGAACACATCGGTTTTTGCATCTCCGTTACGGAAGTTGGGGTCGAGTTTTTGGTCGAGCATAGATGTAAATATTTAAGTGTATAGTATTGTAGATCTGTTAGAGATGCCTTCGATAAGCGAGTGTCTGATACAGATAGTAAGGGACAGACTCCTATCATCTTTCATCTCTTACTTAACGTCCGGCATCTCCGGAATGTTTACGGCGGCTATCAAAAATTTATGACAATATCCAGAAACTAAAATCACCTCCTTTATGTTAAAGAAGAGTACCACACCCCCTAATATAATCAATAATCACAATGGATTGGATAGTACACATATTGCGCGACAACCCGTCGCTCGCCGTATTCCTGACTCTGGGCATCGGCTTTTTTATTGGTCAGCTTAAATACAAGTCTTTTTCGCTCGGCACGGTGACCTCCGTCCTCCTTGTCGGAGTCGTGGTCGGCCAGCTCGACATTCCCGTACCCGGTCCGCTGAAAGACGTTTTTTTCCTGCTGTTCCTGTTCTCGATAGGCTATAGTGTAGGCCCGCAGTTTTTCAGCGCACTCAAGGGCGACGGAATAAAGCAGGTGCTTTTCGCCGTCGTCGTGTGTGTGCTCTGTCTCCTCTCCACATGGGCCGTCGCCCTGTGCATGGGCTATAATGTCGGCGAGGCTGTCGGTCTGCTGGCAGGCGCCCAGACTATGTCGGCTGTAATCGGCGTGGGCACCGACACCATCAACTCGCTTTCGGCATCGGCGGCCGACAAACAGCAGTGGATAGGCATGATTCCGGTGTGCTACGCCGTGACATATGTGTTCGGCACGATCGGATCGGCATATATCCTGGCAAATCTCGGCCCGGCTCTCCTGGGCGGTCTCAAGAAGGTGAAGGCCGAGACCGTAGAGCTTGAAAAGAAGATGAACTACGGCACGGCAAACTCCGACCCCAACTACATCAAGGCCCTGCGCCCGGTTGTATTCAGGGCCTATAAGGTGAACGACAGCTTCTTCGCCACACCGCGCACCGTCGACGAGGCCGAAGACTATTTCAGGCAGAAAGGAAAGCCTATCCATGTCGAACGCATGCGCTCCGGCGGCAAGATCGTCGACATAACCCCGGGCCAGGAGCAGAAAATAGCGCTCGGCGACGACATAGTGCTCAGCGGACGCCGCGAATTTATAATCGGCGATGAAAGCTGGATCGGCCCTGAGGTGCTCGATGCCGAACTGATCGATTTCATGGCAGAGGATCTCGACATCACAATAGCCTCCAAGGCTCTCGACGGCATGACCGTCGACGATCTGCGCCGCCAGAAATTCATGTACGGCATATCGATCAAGAGAATCAGCCGCGGCGGCGTCAACGTTCCTGTACTCGCCCAGATAAAGATAAGGCGCGGCGATGTGATATCTGTGGTAGGACTCGAACGCGAGGTCAACGCCGCAGCCAAAGAGCTCGGCTATGCCGACCGCCGAACCACAAAGACCGACCTTGTGTTTGTCGGAATAGGCATATTCCTCGGCGGCCTCATCGGATCGCTCGCAATACACCTGGGCAAAGTACCGGTGAGTCTGAGCGTGAGCGGCGGTGTCCTTATAGCCGGTCTCGTACTCGGATGGCTGCGCTCGAAGCACCCGACCTTCGGACGCCTGCCGCGTTCGGCCGTATGGCTGATGGATAATCTCGGCTTAAACATGTTCATAGCAGTAGTGGGCATAGCTTCCGGCCCCTCGTTCGTATCGGGCCTGAAGGAAGTTGGCATCGAACTGTTCCTCATGGGCATAATAGCGACATCGATACCGCTTATTCTCGGCATGATCATAGGCCGCCACATTTTCAAGTTCCCCGCCGCCATCAATCTTGGATGCTGCGCGGGCAGCCGCACCACGACGGCGTCGCTCGGCGCCGTGCAGGATGCCATCGGAAGCTCGATTCCGGCCATGGGCTATACCGTGACCTATGCCATCGGCAACACCCTCCTCATACTATGGGGCGTAGTGATAGTGCTGCTTATGGGCTGAAACATCTAAACAACTGTTAAACAGCGGCATGCGCTATTGTGCATGCCGCTGTTTAACATCAGGGACAGCTTAAATCGGCCGATTAATCGCCACATACACGGATTTTTATGTATTTTTGCAAGTAACTGCGCCGCCTCGGCATTGAGCCGTATCCCGCGGCAGAATTTACCGTAACCGGACACAGCGACGAAATCAAAGCGAATTTCGAAGACGAAGCGCCCCGCCGCGAGGTAGCGGTCGCCGGACGTATCATGAGCCGCCGAATCATGGGCAAAGCCTCGTTTATAGAACTGCAGGACGCCTTCGGCCGTATCCAGGTCTATATCTCGCGCGACGAGATATGCCCCGGCGACGACAAGGAGCTCTATAACACCGTATTCAAGAAACTCCTCGACATAGGCGACTTCGTCGGTATCCGCGGCTACGTGTTCCGCACCCAGACCGGCGAAATCTCCGTTCACGCCCAGGAGCTCATAGTGCTCAGCAAGAGCCTGCGCCCCCTTCCTATCGTGAAGGTGAAGGACGGCGTGACCTACGACGCCTTCGACGACCCCGAGCTGCGCTACCGCCGCCGCTATGTCGACCTGGTAGTCAACGACGCCGTGAAGCAGATATTCCTCAAGCGTACCAAGGTCTACACCTCCATGCGCGAATACTTCAACGCCGCAGGCTACATCGAGGTCGAGACTCCTATCCTCCAGAGCATTCCGGGCGGTGCGTCGGCCCGCCCCTTCATCACGCACCACAATGCCCTCGACATTCCTCTCTACCTCCGTATAGCCGACGAGCTCTATCTGAAGCGCCTCATCGTGGGCGGCTTCGACGGCGTATATGAGTTCTCGAAGAACTTCCGCAACGAGGGCATGGACCGCACCCATAACCCCGAGTTCACCTGCATGGAAATCTATGTGGCCTATAAGGACTACAACTGGATGATGAGCTTCACCGAGCGCATGCTCGAGAAGATATGCATGGACGTCAACGGTACCACCGAGGTCAAGGTCGGCGACAACGTAATCTCGTTCAAGGCCCCCTTCCCCCGCGTGACCATGGCTCAGGCCATCAAGGATCACACCGGCGTCGACATCACCGGCATGGACGAAGAGCAGCTGCGCAGGCAATCTTGCCACCGCCGAAATTGCCGGAAAAATGGCGGCGGTGATGAAAATCTTCGGATAATTTTTGCCGTTTATAGGATTATATTTAACTTTGGAGCATATTTCGCGAATATGCCCCAAAGTCAGTTTATGCAGTATCAACATCTTAGACAACCGACACCGCAGGGGCTCAAATAGTATTTTATGCTAAAACTCTTTAAATATGGGCTCGTGATGTCTCTGTCGCTTGCATCGCTCGTAGCCGAAGCCGAATCTTTGCCGGAAATCATGGACATGGTGCACAACAATCCCGGCGAAGCACCATTCGAAACCAAATATAATTCGCCCGAATTTCTGAAAAGCGCCGGATTCAGCGGCACCGTGACACACTGGCACATAAACTGCGCCATAGACTACGCGGGCTTCGACAGCCGCCTGACCCCTGCAGGCAGCGACGAACGCCGCTGGATAGACGCAAAAGCCGCCCGGATAGACTCCATGCTTGCCCGGTATGAGGCGGCGGAAGTGCCCGTCTACCCCTTCACCGACTTCCTCGTCTTTCCGGCCTCTGTATGGGAGCTCTACGGCGACTCAATCCGCGGAGCGGGCTCTGTGGCAGGCACAGGAGGAAGCAACGAACGCGCCCGCAAGCCCGATATCAGCCGCGAGACCACCCGCCGCCTGCTATGCTACCAGATAGACCGCATTTTCGAGCGCTTCCCGGCCCTCGGAGGCATTACCCTGCGCTTTGGCGAGACATATCTGCACGACACACCCTTCCATATGGGCGGCAGTCCTATACGCGGCGGCAAGGACGCCGTCGCCGACCACATAGACCTCATCAGCCTGCTCCGCAAGGAAGTGTGCGTGAAACGCGGCAAGAAGCTCTTCTACCGCACATGGGATTTCGGATATAATTTCCACAACAACCCCGACTTCTATCTGAGCGTGACCGACGCCGTAGAACCGCACCCGCTGCTCTTTTTTTCCATCAAATACCAGCAGAACGACTATCACCGCATGACGCCATTCAACCCGGCCCTGGGCCGCGGGCGGCACCAGCAGGTGGTCGAGTCGCAGTCGCGCATGGAGGCCTACGGCAAAGGCGCCCACCCCTACTACACGGCAAAAGGCGTAATCGACGGCTGGCCGGAGACGGCGCTCGACATAGAATTCGGCACACACCGCTTCACCGGCCGCGACAATGCGCCCGATGCGCCGCGCGGACTGCGCGACGTCGCAGGCACGGGGCTGCTCAAGGGCGTCATGACATGGTCGCACGGCGGAGGCTGGCAGGGGCCGTATATAAACCATGAGATATGGACCGACCTCAACACCTTCGTCGTGGCGCGCTGGGCGGCCGACACCTCGCGCTCAGAAGAAGACATATTCCGCGAGTTCTGCGACAGCATATCGCTGCATGGCTACAACGCCTACCTCTTCCGCCAAATAGCGCTGATGAGCGTCGAGGCCGTGCGCAAAGGCCACTGCAACAGCTACACCCACAACGACGTTTGGTGGACCCGCGACGAATTTTTCAGCGCCTCGGCCAACGGCCACGTCATAGATGCCATACTTGCGGCCAATGCCGCCGACAAAGTGCTGGCCGAGAAAGACGAGGCGGCCCACATGTGGTCGGCAATCGAGGCAATGTCGCGCCAGATAGACTGCGACGACCCGACGCTGAAGGAAGCCATAGACGTGTCGTGCACCTACGGGCGCATAAAATACCACCTGATACGCGAAATGTGGCGCCTGATGATCTACAGCCGCCTCTACACCGACGGCGACTCCGCCCTGCAGACCGAAATACGCCGCTCGATAGCCGCCTACGACGCCCTCTGGGCCGAATGGCGCTCGCTCAAAGAGGCGAGTCCGCTCTGTGCCACCATCTACACCGACAAGTCCTTCCGCAACGAACGCAAAGGCAGCATGGGCGAATTTGTAGACTCTCTGCGGAGTATATGACGAATTTTTCGTATCTTTGCGAGTTAAAGCAAGATAATGATTATGAATCCACTCGAACTCAGCGAACAGGAAGCCATACGCCGCAACAGTCTGGCCGAACTGCGCCGCCTCGGCATTGAGCCGTATCCCGCGGCAGAATTCACCGTCACAGGCCACAGCGACGAAATCAAAGCGAATTTCGAAGACGAAGCACCCCGCCGCGAAATAGCGGTCGCCGGCCGTATCATGAGCCGCCGTATCATGGGCAAGGCATCGTTCATAGAGCTGCAGGACGCTTTCGGCCGCATTCAGGTATATATATCGCGCGACGAAATCTGCCCCGGCGAAGACAAGGAACTATATAACACCGTATTCAAGAAACTCCTCGACATCGGCGACTTCGTCGGAATCCGCGGCTACGTGTTCCGCACCCAGACCGGCGAAATCTCCGTTCACGCCCAGGAGCTCATAGTGCTCAGCAAGAGCCTGCGCCCCCTTCCTATCGTGAAGGTGAAGGACGGCGTGACCTACGACGCCTTCGACGACCCCGAGCTGCGCTACCGCCGCCGCTATGTCGACCTGGTAGTCAACGACGCCGTGAAGCAGATATTCCTCAAGCGTACCAAGGTCTACACCTCCATGCGCGAATACTTCAACGCCGCAGGCTACATCGAGGTCGAGACTCCTATCCTCCAGAGCATTCCGGGCGGTGCGTCGGCCCGCCCCTTCATCACGCACCACAATGCCCTCGACATTCCTCTCTACCTCCGTATAGCCGACGAGCTCTATCTGAAGCGCCTCATCGTGGGCGGCTTCGACGGTGTCTATGAGTTCTCCAAGAACTTCCGCAACGAGGGCATGGACCGCACCCACAACCCCGAGTTCACCTGCATGGAAATCTATGTGGCCTACAAGGACTACAACTGGATGATGAGCTTCACCGAGCGTATGCTCGAGAAAATCTGCCTCGACGTCAACGGCACAACCGAAGTCAAGGTCGGCGACAACGTCATCAGCTTCAAGGCTCCGTTCCCCCGCGTGACCATGGCCCAGGCCATCAAGGACCACACCGGCGTCGACATCACCGGCATGGACGAGGAACAGCTCCGCAAGACAGCCCGCGAACTCGGCATTGAGGTCGACGACACCATGGGCAAAGGCAAGCTCATCGACGAGATTTTCGGCGAAAAATGCGAAGGCCTCTACATTCAGCCTACCTTCATCACCGACTACCCCATCGAAATGTCGCCGCTCACCAAGCGCCACCGCGACAACCCCGAACTCACCGAACGTTTCGAGCTGATGGTGAACGGCAAAGAGCTGGCAAACGCTTACTCTGAGCTCAACGACCCCATCGACCAGTACGAACGCTTCGTAGAGCAGATGCGACTCGGCGAGAAGGGCGACGACGAGGCAATGATCATCGACGGCGACTTTATCCGCGCCCTCGAATACGGCATGCCTCCGACATCGGGCATGGGCATAGGCATGGACCGCCTCGTCATGCTCATGACGGGCCAGACAGCGATCCAGGAAGTGCTCCTCTTCCCTCAGATGCGTCCCGAAAAGGTCGAGAAGCGCGACAGCGCCGAGGCTTTCGTCGCCGTCGGCGTGCCCGAAGAGTGGGTGCCCGTGATCCAGAAGGCCGGCATACTCACCGTTGCCGCCCTCGCTCAGGCCAACCCCGCCAAGGCACACCAGGACTTCTGCGGACTCAACAAGAAGCACAAGCTTGGCCTTAAGAATCCGTCGCCCGACACCGTGGCCGAATGGATTGCCGCAGCGAACGCCTGAAGCGTCTCATAAAGGATAAAGGCTCGCACGAGCCTTTATCCTTAAAAATCCTGTCAGAATGCACAACGATACATTTCCGGGCAAGATAGCGGTGATGGGCGGAGGCAGCTGGGCCACGGCCCTGGCCAAACTGTTGCTCAAGAACCGCGCCGAAATAATGTGGTATATGCGGCGCGACGATCGCATAGCCGAATTCAAGGAGCTGGGCCACAATCCGGCATATCTCACCGACGCGCACTTCGACGTCGACCGCATTTCGTTCTCAAGCGATATCAACAAGGTATGCGCCGAGGCCGACACCCTGCTCATGGTCATGCCGTCGCCATATTTCAGCGAACACATCGACAAGATAAGGGCCGATATCAGCGGAAAATATGTCGTATCGGCCATAAAAGGCATGGTGCCGCAGACCAACGAACTCATAACCGATTTCATGACATCGCGCTTCGGCGTAGACCCCGCGAGGATGCTCGTGGTCGGAGGGCCGTGCCACGCCGAGGAAGTGGCTCTCGACCGTCCGTCGTATCTCACCGTCGGATGCCGCGACCTCGATGCGGCCGAAGCCTTCGCCTCGTGCCTGCGCAGCAGCCGCACAAATGCCATATGCTCGGCTGATGTCGACGGCATCGAATATGCCTCCGTGCTGAAAAACATCTACGCCATAGCCGCCGGGATAGTCCACGGCACCAAGACGGGCGACAATTTCTCGGCCATACTCGTATCGAACGCCATCCGCGAGATGAGCCGGTTCCTCGACGCGGCATGCCCGGCCCCGCGCAATATATGCGACTCCGTATATCTGGGCGACCTCCTCGTAACGGCATACTCGCGCTTCTCGCGAAACCATAATTTCGGCTCCATGATAGGCTGCGGATACTCCGTGCGCAATGCCCGCATGGAAATGAACCAGACAGCCGAAGGCTACTACGGCACCCGATGCATACACGAAATCAACGGGAGCCTCGGAGTCGATATGCCTATCCTCGACAACGTTTACAATATCCTATACCGTGGCATGTCCGTACAGCACGCGTTGCATGCCATGGCCCAAACATTCGACTGATGAAGAAACTTTTAGGGCTTAATCCCGAACAGCTCGGCGAAGTGGCCGCTTCGGTAGGACTGCGTCCGTTCGCGGCCCGGCAGATGGCCGCGTGGCTCTACCAGAAGCGCGTCGACGATATCGACGCCATGACCGACCTCCCCAAGAAGGCCCGCGAAGAACTCAAAAAGACCTATACCGTAGGCCGCGAGGCACCGAAGATGGAGGCTGTGAGCGCCGACGGTACGGCCAAGTATCTCTTCGAAGGTGTAGGCGGCCGCGACATAGAGGCTGTCTATATCCCCGACCGTGAGCGAGCCACGCTGTGCGTGTCGAGTCAGGCCGGATGCCGCATGGGCTGCAAATTCTGCATGACGGGTCAGGGCGGCTTTCAGGGCAATCTTGACGCCGGCGCCATCATGAACCAGATCCTGTCGGTTCCGGGCAGCGAAAACCTCACCAATATCGTCTTCATGGGCATGGGCGAGCCCACCGACAACCTCGATGCCGTGCTCGCCGCCATCGACATTCTCACGGCAAAATGGGGAATGGCATGGAGTCCGCGCCGTATCACCGTATCGACCATCGGCAACACCAAGGGACTCCGTACCCTCCTCGACCGCACCCAGGTACACATAGCGCTGAGCGTACATACACCCTTCGCCGGCGAGCGCGAGCGGATAATGCCGGTCGAGAAGGCATTTCCACTGCGCGAGATCATGCCGCTGCTGAAAGCCCACGATTTTGCCCATCAGCGCCGTCTTTCGATGGAATACACGATGTTCGCCGGTCTCAACGACGACGAGAAACATGCCGACGCCCTCGCCCGCATGCTGCGCGGCTCGGACGCCCGCGTGAACCTGATCCGCTTCCACCGTACCCCCGGTTTCGAAGGACGCCCGAGCGACACGGCGACCATGGAAGCCTTCCGCGACCGCCTCAATGCCGCCGGCATCACCGCCACCATACGCGCCAGCCGCGGCGAGGACATCATGGCGGCCTGCGGCATGCTTGCCGGGTCAGGAAATTAGTAGTTACAAGTTTAGTAATGACCAACTCCTAACTTCTAACTCGTAACTCGTAATTAAAAATACACTTTTTAATCTTAAAACTTATTTAACCCGACTTCAACAATGAGCAAGATAAAAGTGGGCATCACCCACGGAGATACCAACGGCATAGGCTACGAGGTCATCCTCAAGACTCTCGAGGACAACCGTCTCGCAGATCTGTGCACCATAGTGGTCTACGGTTCGGCCAAGGCCGCATCGTTCTACCGCAAGGCAATGGAGCTGCCGCAGGTGCAGTTCACGCGCATAGACAGCGCCGCCGACGCCCGCGACGGCGTGTTCAACATCGTCAACGTTGTCGGCGAAGACCTCAAAATCGAACCGGGCATAGCGTCGGAAGCCGCAGGCGCCGCCGCTCTGGCCGCCCTCGAGGCCGCCGTGGCCGACCTCCGCGCAGGCAACATCGACGTGCTGGTCACGGCTCCGATCGACAAGCATTCCATACAGAGCCCCGACTTCAAGTTCCCCGGCCACACGGAATATCTGCAAAGCTCCCTCGCCGACGAGGAGCATCCCGACGCGAAAGCACTCATGGTGCTCTGTACCGACTATCTGCGTGTGGCCCTGGCTACCGCACACATGCCTATCGCCGAAGTACCCGGCGCCCTCACGAAAGAGCTGATCAAGGATAAACTGAAGGATTTCGACCTGTCGCTGCGCCGCGACTTCGGCATACAGAATCCCCGCATAGCCGTTCTGTCGCTCAATCCGCACGCCGGCGAACGCGGCCTTCTCGGCAAGGAAGAGGAAGAGACCATCATACCGGCCATAGCCGAAGCTCAGGCCGATAAGATACTTGCATTCGGTCCCTATGCCGCCGACGGCTTCTTCGGCAGCGAGAGCTACCGCGCATTCGACGGCGTTCTGGCAATGTATCACGATCAGGGACTGGCCCCCTTCAAGACCATAGCAATGGACCAGGGCGTGAATTTCACCGCCGGACTGCCTTTCGTACGCACATCGCCCGACCACGGCACGGGTTATGACATAGCAGGCAAGGGACAGGCCTCGGCCGAATCCATGCGCAGCGCCATATACATGGCTCTCGACGTATACCGCAACCGCGGACGCCACGAAGACGCCTACCGCCGTCCCCTCTCCCGCCAGAAATAAACTACCGTAAGCGTAAAAAAACGCACTGCCTCTTCGGAAGGGCAGTGCGTTTTTTTTGCAGTCGGGGGGCTTACTTCACGATGACCTTGACGGTCTTGCCTGCGGCCTTGACAAGATAAATGCCTGCGGCAACAGGAATGCTGACAGTATTGCGACAACGGACTGTGGCGACTGTACGGCCATCTACGGCATATACGGTCACTTCGCCGTCTGCGAGACCGCTCACGGCAACAGCACCGTCGCGGGCGACAACACTCACTGTAGCGGCATCGATATCGCCGAGACCGGAAATCAATACGGTGGCCTCATTGGAGCGGCGCGACTCGCCCTTGTCGTATACCGCGGTCACATAATAGCTGTGAGTACGGTCTACAGACACACCCTTGTCGGTAAACGAAGGATCGGCAACGAGTTCCGTGTTCAGCTTGTTGCCGTTGCGGTACACATTATAGCCCTGAAGCACGACAGGAGCGGGAGTACCCTCGGCGGGAATATAGGTCACATCGTCGATAAAGAGGAAGAACTTGTTGGTCGAGCGGCTGCGGATAGCAAAATATCTGGCTCCGTCGGGCAGCATGAACCGGTAGTTGGTCCAGGAATTGGGCACGTCGAGAACTGTTCCCACGCTCTTGAAATCGTCGATGTTGGTCGAATTTTCGGAATAAAGGACTTCAAATGTCTCGAGAAATTCGGGGTTGAAGCTCTTGGCATAGAAAGAGATCGCCTGCGGGCCGCCGTAGAGACGGGGCGAGATGGCCCAGTCGTCGCTCTGAACGGGAGAATTGCCGCGCTGCACATATTCCGAGCATATGTACTTGTTGCCCTGATGGGCATCCCATGCCTGGGCATTATTGTTATCGGCGAAACCGGACCACTGGCGGTCGGCCACACTCCAGGCACACATGCCGCTGATGGGGAAGTTGGTGATCACTATGCCGCCGACAGGAGTCTTGTCCATATCGGTGATCTTCCAGCCGGCAACAGTCTGGCTCCAGCTTTCGGCGCCCTCGAAGCCTTCGGTAAATGCCTCGGCGGGAGCTTTGGTCTCGTCGGGACGGCTCCATGAGAGCACTATGTCGGAGCCATTGATCACAGCGCCGAGATCGGCCACTTCGGGCACGGCGGGAGCTGCAATGCCGACACTGATCTCTTCGGTCTCATTGTCGGCATCGAGAAGATCGGCAGAGCTGAATACGAGCGCCTTGAAGACTGCGGCATCGCCGTCGATGGCGTTGAGGGTCTGCGTGAAGGTCACGACTCTGGATGTAGCGGGATCGATACGCGTGCAGTCCTTGAAGTCAACGGTCTGGCCGTTGCGCTGCAGCTCGACGGTATATGATCCGACGGTCTCCTCGCCTGTATTGGCTACGGTTACTTCTATCTCGAACTCCTTGCCGGTATCGGCCACGCCCGGAGCCACGATACGCGAGGCGGTAAGGTTGGATTCCACATAGCTTGCCACGCGGAGATTGTCGAGAGTATAGAAAGCGAGCTTGGCATCGGTAGGCACTATGCGGAGCACGACCGACTTGCCTTCATAGGCTGCAAGCGACACCACGACCTTGTTCCACTGGTTGAGCTCGCCTGTCTCTACGACAACGTCGCTCTGAACCTTCACGAAACCGCGTCCGTCGCCTTCGTCGGCCTGAACCTCTATGGCGTTGGTAGGCTCGCCGCTTGACATCTCATAGTTGTAGGTGTAATATGTGAACGCGGGATTGTATATTCCTTCGAGCGAGATCTTGCCGGTGACAAGGGCCGTGTACGAGCCATAGGCCTCGAAGTAAGCGAAACCGCCGTCCTCGTCCTGAGGAGTGATACCCCAGTCGGATGTGCTGACAAACTGCCAGGGTTCGCTGCCGACGATATAATTAAAGCCGAAGATCGACGAAATCGAACGGTTGGCGAAAGATTCGGTCCAGGGAGTCTCGTAAGGCTTGCCGACGGGCTTATAAGCTGTGCCGGTAAGCTTTTCGGACTCGCCGCCAGCAGTTACGGCATAGACACCGAACTGCACGAAGGCCTGCTCGCCTTCCTCGACGGCCTGGATAGTGACAGATGTGCCGGTGACATTGTCGGCCACGGTCTCATAATTGCGGTTGACCACACGGTATGTTACGGCCTCGGGCTTGAATGTATTGCCTTCGACGTCGGTGGTCACAGGTTCCCAGGAGATGGTGACCTTGCCGGTATTGCCTTCCTCGATCATAAGGGCCGAAGCGGGAGCGACGGGCTTGCGGGCGCCGATGAGCACCTCGGCTTCGGCAGCCGGTCCGCGGCCTGCGCCATTGACGGCAACGACGCTGTATTTGTGAATTCCGAGGGTGAGGGACTCGTCACGGTCGGTATATACTACGGGAGCAGTGGCGTCAAGACCGTCCGTAATGGTGGCGATCACCTTGCCGTCGCGGAGAATCTCGACAGAGGTAAGAGCCTTTTCGCCTTCGAGGGCATTGCCTGCGATATCGGCGACTGGAAGCTTGAACGAAAGAGTGGCCTCGCAGGTGCCGTCGACAGGCGATGTGGCCGTAAACTCGCTCACGGCGGCGGGTGCGCCGGTAGCCGTGCCTTCGCCTATTGCAAAGGAGCTGACCATAAGAGACGACGAACTGCCTTCGGTCTTGGCGTGGATACCGATATAGATACGGCCCGTCACACCGGCCACTATATCGCCCGTGAAGGTGGTCAGAGCGGTACTCTTGACCTTTGTATCGGGAATTATGACATTTGTCATGGCTTCGGCGGTGGGTTCGGTACCCCAGCATACCTCGAAGGTCTCCTCATAGTTCGACGAGGTCTTGACATCGATGGAGAAGGGATAGACAGAACCGTCAACCACGTTGACGGCAGGCGACACTGCCCAGTCGTCGAATCCTTTTGAATTATAGGCGCGGAGCACCTTGTCGAAAGCATAATAAGCCCATTTCGAAGCGGCGCCGTCGGTGCCGATCAAAGTCCATCCGGCCAGAGACACGGACGATGTGAATGTGCCGGTATAGGGAGGATCGATCGGGCCGAGAGCGAGCACGCTGCTCTTCACAGTTGCCGAAGTGAGACCGTTGACGGTAGCCGAGAGTGTATAGTAATACTCGGTGCGTTTCTCGGGCATTTCGATGACATCGGTATATGTGAGCACGGCCTCGTTGTCGACCAGTACCTTTTCGTCGGGATAGCGTACGACGGTATATGTCGCCTTGGAGTATTCCACATTACCGCCGTTGACACCCGTAGACGAGGGCGAACGCCACTGCAGCTTGACATCGTTTCCGCTCAGGCTCAGCGAGAAGGTCGACGGTGCCTGAGGCATGTCGGGGCCTACGAATTTCTTGGTGCTCTTCTCGGGCGACTCGCCTGCGGCGTTGGATATTGTCACGACAAAATTATAGCTGTCGGCCACAGTGACCTCTACGGGCACTGCCACGGTGGCGCCGGGCAGTTCGGTGCCGGTTGCGACCACTTTGCCGTTTGCCTTGACGGTATAGGTCAGTTCTTCGTCGGCCGGAAGCCGTGTCTGTGCTCCGACAGGGCCATAGGTGTAGCGGGGCAAGCTGAAACGCACGTTACCGCTGAGACTGGAGCCGCTGAAATTGGCGCTTACCGACGATACGGCAGCAGGCACGTTGTCGGCATAGACACGGCTGTCGGGGATAAACATGCCGCAGATCTGCTCCTCATTCGCGAGGTCGTAGAGTTTTTTTGCGGTGGCGGTATGTATGTCTACGCTGTAAAGGCCGAAATCGGTGTCGGTTGTCACCGACCAGTACATAGTGTCGGTAGCGGGATCTATGATGGCATCGCCCATATATGTCGAAGGTACACCGGTCTTGCCGACAAGAGTCATGGCGCCGGTCTTGGTATCGACGGTATAGAGGTCGCCGTTGCGTTCTATGGCGTAGAGGGTGCCGTCCGACGAGAAGGCGCAGCCGCTCCAGGGCCGTTCGATGGCGCATATGGTCCTCTGCGGAAGATAGCGCTCGTAGTTCCACTGTACGAAATTATAACCGTTGCGCTCGGGGTTGACGAAACATCCGAAAGCCTCGTCACGGTCTTTGTTATAGGCCATCGTAGTGGCCACATATTCTATTTTGCCGGTGTAGGCGTCGTATTCGCTCCAGTCCGACATTTTATAAGAATAGGTCTTGATTTCCTCAAAACCCATCAACTCGCGGTATGTATTGCAGTAATAATAATCTTTGGCCGCCAGTCCGCCGCCGGTGGCATAGATGGTCTTGGCAAGCTCGACAGGCTTCCAGCTGTCGGTGCTATAGCTCCATATTCCGATTACATTATCAGGATAAACTACTGAGCCACAGATATTTACCCCCGATGCCTCGGACTGCATACGGGGAATACTGAATTTGGGCGCAAAAGCCTGACTGCCAGATGCCGAGAAGGCGGCAGAGGCTCCCGGCACCTCGCGCAGGCCAAGCAACTGGCAGAGCGGACGGGGAGAGGCATCGGCCACCGGCGCGGCATATGCGCCAACAGCAAACGCGGCTCCCAGAAGAGCTGAAATGATACGTTTCATTGCAAAAAATGTGATTGTGAGTACTTATTGCCGCAAAAGTACAAATAAATGTAAATTTATGCAACAAAAAGTACAGAAATGCAAAATCCCGGCTACATTACTGCTGCCATACGAGGCATTTTTCCTGCCCGGACTATGACTTGCATTTGCCCGCCGGCGGCTCTGCAAGAGTAATTCTCACTACAGTGGTGCGCGCCAGACTCTTCTCTATAGCCGCCTCGAAATGATCCATATATTTCGGCAGAAACCTTTCGCAAAGAAGGCGAAGTGCTTCAATCTTCTCTGCAGGATCCGAGACAAACTCACACCGCCCTACGGCAATCGCCGAGCGGTAATATTCCGTATAGTTTCCTTTTTCTTCTTCAAAACGCGGCGAACACTTGCTAACGGCCGAGAGGCTGACGACGGGATTCTGCCGTATGCAGTCGATCTTCTCGCCTTCGGCGGCACAATGAAAATAAGAGGGTGTTTCATAATATCTGTTAAATCACAGGTTGGTGTATTTTTGCTTA
>ERZ836877.1491-NODE-1491-length-35113-cov-18.076701_pt1 | contig 35113 bp, 34 predicted proteins | sample MGYA00519469_ERZ836877 | MGnify/ENA primary metagenome ERZ836877 (study PRJEB31850, sample SAMEA3708809) | human gut metagenome | biome: human gut; feature: human-associated habitat; material: faeces | place: China | collected 2014 ...
GAAATCATCGGATTCCGTTTGGAAAAACGGCGGAAATCATCGGATTCCGTTTGGAAAAACGGCGGAAATCATCGGATTCCGTTTGGAAAAGCGGCGGAAATCATCGGATTTCGTTTGGAAAAACGGCAGAAAGGTTGTATATTTGCACACTTATTAAGCACTTATCCCTTTTATGCTTTATCGAAAACTCACATCTTTCATTGAGGACTATTACAATACCTCACGCAACGCACTTCTGCTTACCGGTGCCAGACAGACCGGTAAAACATATTCCGTACGTCATTTTGGAAAATCTTTTGATAGTTTTATCGAAATCAATTTCATAGAAAAACCCGAAGCTGTCGATATTTTTAAAGGTATCACATCGGCAAATGAGATTATAACTCGCCTTTCACTCTTCACCTCCAAGCCGTTGATCAAAGGGAAAACCTTGATTTTTTTCGATGAAGTGCAGGAATGCGAATCAGTAATCACCGCCCTCAAATTTCTCGTTGAGGATGGCAACTACCGCTATATCCTAAGCGGATCGTTATTAGGAGTGGAACTCAAGGATATCAAATCGGAACCGGTGGGATTCATGGGAATCAAAGAAGTCTGCCCTCTGACTATTGAGGAATTTTTCATCAATCTCGGAGTCAATACACAAGTGATGGACTCTCTGAAACAAGCCTGGGAGCGTAAGACGCCTCTTGATGATGTAGTCCATAATAAACTTATGGAATTATTCCGGCTTTATCTTATAGTTGGAGGAATGCCCGCGGCTGTAGCGGAATATGTGGGAAGCAATAATCTGAGAGCAGTCATTGAGATCCAGAAAAACATCATCGCACTCTACAAACGGGATATCGCCAAATATGCAGTGACAGATAAACTTGCAATCAAGGAGATATTCGACATCATACCCTCGGAACTTGACGCCAAAAACAAACGGTTTATACTCAAAAGTCTGAATACTCATGCCAAGTTCGAAAGATATAAAGATTGTTTCCTGTGGCTCAAGGATGCCGGCGTTGCCCTTCCGGTTTTCAACGTCACAGAACCTCGGGTGCCATTGCGGCTATCGGAACAACGTAATCTTTTCAAATTGTTTTCCAACGATGTTGGATTACTGGCTGCACAATATTCCGACGGCATACAGCTCCGCATTCTTAAAGGTGATGATGCCATCAACTATGGTGCCATCTACGAGAACGTTGTGGCTCAGGAACTATACGCCCATGGTCTCGATCTGTTTTATTATAATAATAAGAGGCTTGGAGAAGTTGATTTCATAATTGCATTAAATGGTAAGGCAACGCCTATCGAGGTAAAATCAGGAAAAGATTATAATATACACCGCGCTCTCCTCAACATAATGCACTGCGCGGAATATGACATACCACTGGGGTATGTCATGTGCAATGGAAATTTCCACAGGGAAGGAAAGATTCTCTATTGTCCGGTCTATATGATTATGATGTTTCGTCATGATGACAATATCCCGGAGGTATATAAAATCGACCTCTCCGCTCTATCATGAATCTCTTATCCAATACCATTACGAGTAAAAACTTTGCAAAATCTGTGTCGTTGCAGAGATTGATTTAAACCATCTTGACAGCATCTTAAAAACTGACATGCAATGAAGGAATATATACGCAAGAGGGCGAAATCGTTCGGATATGCCTGGAAAGGGATTGTCTATCTCTTCCGAAATGAATCGAACGCGAAAATACATCTTGTGGCCGCTGTAGGCGTCATAACGGCCGGCCTGGCAGTCCGTCTCGAGCGCTGGGAATGGTGCGCCGTGCTGCTCTGCATCGGTGGCGTCTGGATGGCCGAGGCTTTCAACACGGCCCTGGAGAAGGTGTGCGACAAGGTATCACCGGAATATGCTCCCCTCATCGGCACGGCGAAGGACGTGGCGGCGGCCGCCGTGCTCCTCTTCGTCGCGGCGGCAGTCGCCGTAGGCGCCATCGTCTTCCTGCTCTGAGAGCTGTTAAAGGTTAAAGTGTTAAAGCGTTAAAGGTTAAAGTGTTAAAGTGTTAAAGGGTTAAAGCATTAAAGCATTAATGGCTAAAGCATTAATGGTTAAAGAGTTAAAGAGTAAAGCCATAAAGCGTTAAAGAGTAAAGCAGTAAAGCATCAAAGCGCGTCATTGTCAAGGGTTTGACAACTGTGCACCTGCGCTGCGGCTGGAAAGCCGCAGTCCCATAGCTCACGCATCTGTGCACAGTTGTATGGCTTGAGTAAACCGCTGTTTTGTCAATTTTTCGGTGTATTATTATCGTAGTGCATTGGTCGCACAGCGAGTCCATACGAGTTACTTGACGGTGTAAGATATGTCTTAAGGTTTGTTGTACCCGGGTTATTTTCTCTTTTGTCTCGGTCAATTACAAATATATATACCTGATAAGCATTATAAACTTCTTTTTCGACAATTGTCGCCGATGATATAAATGTCAGCATCCTAAAGGCCGGCATGGAAATCTTATAGAATGGCTTATAGAACGTTTCGTCAGGACTTGATGTTGAATTAAGTGGAACAACTGTTTTCCATTCATTTGGACGGAGAGCATAGTTTCGTACACCTGTCATCGGGAATTCAATTGACCCTCCCTTATCAGTAATTATCCAGGCATTGTCCGAATAGCTTTGAGTAGTCTGTGTCAGGGCTTGCCAAATTCCGCGGAGAGCATGAATCGGAGGCACCTTGAATTTCGGGGGACAAGGGTCATAGACTGATTTCACGACAGTATTGGCATTATATTTCAGACTATCCTCATTATTAATAAAAGATGTACGATACATATAACCGGGATTCGTAGCTCCTGCATTCCAAGCATTGAACATGATATGAGTTCCGGCATTCAGGTAATCTACTTTTTTGATTACATACGGTATGTGCCAATGATTGCGGAAATTGAAACCTTCTCCAGTCGATGGATTATATCCGGTATTTTTATCATATTCACTCGAATTTGTGATAAACATATATGGATGCTGTATGGCGTAACCTATTGTCACGCCCTTAGATGCCTCGCCGTTCGAATCAATCATATCGCCCGGATTCTTGCAGAACGAGTAATTATAACCATCTTTATTATATTGATTGAATACCTGCTTGTTCTCCATGGTAAACTCGTTCTTGTCAATAGAACCTTTTTTAAGATATTGATATTTTTTAGTGGCATTATTATAGATACCTCCTAGCATAGGATCCTTACGTCCCCATTGGTAGTAGGTATTGTCACCGGCATCAGAGCCCTTGAATTCATCCTGTATGAATTCCCCAATCTCATTCTCAACCGTAGTATTTGTAGCTCCTCCGTAGGCAGACATGTCGACAGTGGCACTGACTTTGAGTGAGAATTTGCGTGATGGATTATGATCATGCTTATCGCACCATCCCAGATTATATTTAGCAAGAGCGTAGGAATAATTACCTTCTTTAGGGGTTGAAGTATAGAAATTGGCGTAGAAATCGTCTTTATGGGGAGTTACCCAAATATGCCAGCTCCAAAGAATCTTTTTAGGAGAGGAGCCGTCCCTGACAGCCAGCAATGCATTGCCCTGTGCGAGGGTTTGCTTGCGGATATGGAACACAAGTTTACCATTCACAACCTTTACACTGGCTGGATCAATCAAGTCCGGCGCGTCCTGCCAACATAGCACGGCATCCTCTACACCATCTATTTCACCCTTAGATATTGCTTTGTCATCGTGCTTGGGAAAATAATTAAAGCCATCGGTATTTCCTGTCGGCAAAGTCAAGTAGCCATTGCCATACACAAGCGGAAGCGAGTAATATCCAGCCTGGTCTACCAGATAGCAGTTGGCGGTTTCGCCATCCACAGTCAGAGAAGTCGGACTATCCTCCGCACCAGCTACACCGGTTTTAAAACCACTATACATTGTTAAATAAGCCGGTTGCGGCGCAATAGTCAGCAATCCGGGATCTTTATCATCTTTTCCACAGTCAACCCAGGCGCCGTCTTCAAAACTACTGTATTGGAACTTGACGTTTTCTGCCGGGATATCGATCGTTTTTGTCTCTACATTCTCTTGCGTAACCTCTACCTGGGCTTTGTAAGTAACATCATACCACACTCCTGAATAAGGCATCACGTCGCCGGTCGGATTCTCGACGGTGGCAGGCTTCTTGCTAAACTCGATCTTAGGAGTTATGTGGATGCTTGACTGAGAAAGGGTATAGGTCACAATCTTGCCGGCCTCCCATTTCTGGCCAGCTATTGAGCCACTGAGAGTGCGTTCCGTATCGGTAGCACTGTCAGTGAATGTGATAGTAATGGTGGCATCCTCCGGCAGTTTCTGAGGGATCAGCATAAAGGTAAGGTCATTACCCGCTATCTGAGTGCCCTCGGCAGCGTGATATTCGTCAGCCGAACCCTCTTTAGATGGCAATTTTATATCTTTTGTAATCGTGTAGGTAGTGGTTGAAGCGTGCGACGTGTCCCATGTCTTTGACCCGATCACCTGCGTGCCGCTGCCGTATACACCTGAGATGGAAACCTCGGTGATAGTGCCGGCAAGCATGTCCTCTCCGCATTTTATCTGCACGGCGGTAAGTGCGTGACTGAACTTCAGATCCACATTGGAGGTGGTAGCATCTGGAAGGTTTGCGCACGCTGTCATCAGGTCTATCTGCTTCGTCACATCCGCAGGCACGGTATATGTCAGCGTCGGCGAACCTTCATGTGAGGCTTCGCTTAGTGTCAGGGAACCGCCGGTTCCCTGTTTATCGAAATCATTTTTTGTAGGGGCGAAAGCAAAGAAGCGGACATTGCCATTGGATGGCCAAAGCAATGTATTCTCCGGTGTTCCATCGTCCGTATTGCAAAGCAGATTATAGGCAAAATTCGCTGTCCATTTGTTTTGACTTTCATCCGTAGGATACTCACCGGTATAGCATATCCCGCTCAGAGAAAACGTTGGGTATTTTTCTTTGAATTTCTCAAAAGTTCTAACCGGGGTGCCGCGTGTCACGGCGCCCTTCTCCTCGGCGGGGTTATCAGCCACCACGGTATGCAAATACAGCTTTGTCTCGCCACCGGAAAGCGCCTTCACCGACGTGCAGCGGGTGGTGGGCGCGTTTTCGTTGACAGACATCCCGTCATGCCAAGCGTCCGGGGCCGAGAGCGTGAACGCTATCGGCTGCCCTACATTATTGCGATAATCGAAGTCATCCTTACAGGCAGTGACCGACACAAGCAGCCCGACAGCCGCCAGCGAACCAAAGACACTATAAATTATGGATTTGTGAAAATTATTCATCATTAAGTCAATAAAAACAATATCGGTTGCCCACCGAAACAATCAGCGGCACCACACCGCAAGGATTTCTCACTCAAGCCAAACGGACAGAAAAAGTCCGCAATAAAAAAGACTGTAATTTAAAAGGCTGTTCAAGCCGTCCGTCACCCAGACGGCTTGAACAGCAGCTTTGTCAATTCATTTAAATATCAGTTCATCGGCACATCAGAAGATGGGTCGTCAGTACTCCAATCAGCGACATCGACTGTAAATCTGATCGGATTGTCAAGTACCGCATCACCATATTTCTTTTTCTCAGGAACGTCACTCACTCCATCAGGGAATCCATCGCCAGGCTTGGGAGGATAGACACCGGCACCACTGTTCTTGCCACAGAACTCAAGAGTATAGATATATTTTTTACCAGGCTCCCAATTGATATCGATGGGGACACAGGTATAGCCATATTGTTCAGACACAAAAGCATTCTCATTAAATGGGAAAAGCTGATGATAATGATATTTATCATCTGTAAATATCGGGCCACTTCCGGGATGATCCGTACCCTCATGTTTAGCTTCCACGCGACACAGCAAAAGGATATACGCACCCTGAGTATACGTCCCCTGCGTGCCGGAATTCCTGTCAAAGGTAATCTTATCCGTAGTCTGTGGAACAAGCATAAGACTGGTCGTTCCATCAATCAAAGAGGCCTCCGTATTGTTAAGCCTAACAACATCACTCAGCACCACCCCATAGGAAGCTGCCTGTGCTCCGGTCAAATCCCACTGCATATGATTGGGATATTTGTCAACATTTTCGTTGAAAGAAAGAATGCCAGAATTCTTTGCATTGACAATCCATGCACCCTTAACCTTAACGATATGAGAATCTCCGCCAGCGCTCTTTGCCCTGACAATTATCTGCGAGAGGGTATGATGGAATGTCAACGGGATATTCATACCGGGCGCTTCAGAATGAGATTTTCGTGTATAGGCAGCAACAAAATCCTTATGATTTGTTCCTCCAATCCTAATATTTACCTCGGGCGCATATGCAGAAAAAGACTGGGAAACCCCAGAAAATTCAGCATCAATAGTTATTCCATTATCTCCACCAATGGGTCCGTACGCCCAAAACGACATATACTCCACATCGCTTGGCCAGAAATAACTCTTGTCAAAACGATAATCGGTTCCCGATTGCTTTTTAGCCGTTTCTCCATTTATGAAAAGCGTGGGATAACCTTCAGCATCAGCATACACTTTGAATTCCTGAAGATTGTTAAGAGTGGTTTCGGTAGCACGGCTTACATTGGTGCTGAACGAGATTTCATTTCCGCGATTGACCTCTTCTGCCGTGTCCGCGGAACATGATGCCAGAATGACAGCCGATGCAAACACGGCCAACCAAGGCTTCAATGTCAATTTTGCTTTTTTATCCATAATATTTGTTTATAATTGTTTCCTATATCTTTCTATAAATAAATCAGTTCATTGGAATATCAATATCTGTGATATCGTCCCAACCTGACACATCCGGGGTCATACCCGTACCTGTGGAAGGGAGCTTCAATCCGTCTAATCTTATAAAAATATGGCTCGGATCAGAAGCTTCATGCATCTGTTGTGTCACATCAAAATTGTGATATGTTTTTTCAGAAGTATATATCGTAAATATATGACGTCTATCATCATCCGGACAATGCCCGAAAGCCCGGAACCGTGCTATAAGCGTGTGATCGTCCACTCTTTCTATATCCAATGGGAGCGTGCTGTGAGGACCCACATGACATTGGCCGGAAAGGCTGAATTGCGACGACATGCCCGTCAGGGCCGCGCTCATATCCAATCCGTCACTCAGATTCTCTACATTGTCGATCTCTATCGTATATTCCTTGGTAGCAGCCATGGGGACAAGTCTGACCACCTGTCCCTCCTTTCCTCGTATCACATTTACTTTACCCCCTACTCCAGTCCAAATCTCCTCGGGGACACCTGCCACCGGTTCGTCGGCAGAATCCGATGGGCGGGGAGGAGAATCAGTGCGCCCCATTGGTGCAAGCAGTGAACTTGTCAGACTTCCGAGCATATAATCAGAGTAATCAGTACCCTTTTCACGCACCACATCCGTCTCACCATTGTGAAACAAGACCATATATTCTCCTGCTTCGATACGCATCTTTCCACCCTCCCTGGAAACAAAATCCATACGTCGGAAATAAGATCCGTCAGGGCGGAAAAAGTGTACAACCATCGTTCTCGGATCCGCATCCGGAATCTTGCTCCAGTCGAACACAACCTCAAGATCAGTCATATGGCTGTGGTCATAGCAAAGCTCGCGGTGCTCGCAGCCCATCAACGGCAGCAGCAAGGCAATATACATGAAAAGTCGCAGGATGGTTTTCATCTTCCACCTCCTTCCTTCTTGCCGTTGATATTACCTGCTCCTATGAGCCAGCTCAGTCCGACCTCCGCGCGGGTAGGCCCGAACCAGCGCCGCGTATGGGTTGACTGCCACACATCGTGGTCATCCTCAAGATGCTGCTTCTTATATCTTCCCCACATGTAGCCTATGCCGATAGAGAAGTCAAGGCTGAACCTACGGGCCAACGGTAAGCTGTAGCCATAGGAGACACCTGCCGCATAGTTGAATTTGTCGCCCATCACACCCGTGCGGCTCCGGCCAAACTGGAAATCATAAGTCAATATCGAGGCATAGACCCCCACCCTGTGGCCGGAGAACGGATTGCAGCTCCGTCCGCCTCCCAACTGATATCTGACCTCGACATCGCCGCCGTACAGTCGCCAGTAGCGACGCCTGTCGCGATTGCTCCACCAGGCATGCATCCAGTCGGCGAAGAGCGTCACCCTCTTCCCTAAATATATGCCTATGCCCAGATTCGGAGTGAGGGCCGCGTCATAAAGAAGGTTTGTAGTGAGAAAAACCGGAGGAATTGAGCGGCCGTGCCCTTTCTCGGGATGCACAGCACCCTCGGCGTCCGTGACACTCCCCGCGCCGGCAACATCATCGGCGGGAGCCGCAGTCTGTTCATGAGAGACTACTTCCCGCTCCGGAGCGACCACCTCCCCGGCATTCTTCACCGGTGCGGCCGCTGGCACGGAATCGATATAATCCAACCGGGGAAGCCACGCAGCGGAAAACTCCGCATAACGCAGACTCCGGTAAGGGACTCCGGCGGAATATAGCAATGGGGCGACCTCCACACCGGCCTCGGCATCACAGCGCTCAACGTTTGGCGCGATGACCTTCCACAGAGCGTCCGCACGATGGCGCGACAGCCTGAGATTGAACGCCCGCCGTCCCTCCGGAGATGCAGAGCCTGTGATCGTGATCCGCTTCACTCCGAGAGAATCGGCCCGGCCCAGAAAATCGAATATGCGGAGAAGTCGCTCGGCATTGCCGCAGAACGCCGTGTCGAGCTTCGATGAAGATTTCCGGAAAAAGATCTTTTCGGCAAAACGGCATGAATCAACCGTCGCACCACGCCCGGCCGCAGTGCCCCCTGATGCCGGGAACTGCATCGACATGACCAAAACCGCCGCATAAAGCAGGCGTTTCAGGCATCGGGCCTTCTTCTCCGGCATATTATCTTCTGACAATATTCTGAAGCAGCTCATGATATCTGACAGTATTTAAGTGATAAAAACCGTTTTAGGTTAATTTCCTATGAATTATAATCTGTTCCTTTTAAAAAGTGTTGCAAATTTAATGCAAATTGCGCAACGCGCCTACCCCCCGTTAAAATATGTTAATAATAAGTTAAAATTTTACAATTTTACAGTTTATGCCAAATAGTCGCCTTCCCAAACCCCTTAATTAGAATGAAACACGACATACGGATTTTCCCGCGCCTCAGGAGCCGTAACCGCGCTTTCAGGCACACCCTTTTCAGCCATGAATAAGAAGTTGTTCTAACAACTTCTAAATAAATCATCCAGCGAAGCGTTTATATATCATGGAGCGGGAAAAGGATCCGGCTCTCCCACACATACTGATCTTATGATTAAATTTGTAAACGCGAAAATAAATCTCGGGCTCAACATCACGGAGCGGCGCGACGACGGATACCACAATCTGGAGACTGTCTTCTTCCCTGTGGGCATAGAGAGCGGAATGCCTCAGCAGCCGGAACCTTTCGACGACATCCTGGAGACCACGCTCGACCTGTCGAAACCGGCAGGCTGCAAATTCCAGTTCATGGGGCGCAGGATAGACTGCCCTCCGGAGAAGAATCTCGTGGTGAAAGCCGCCACGCTCCTGCTGCGGGCTTATTTCGACAAGAACGGCCCTGAAAGCATAGCCGGACTTTTCACCATTTCGCTCGACAAGCACCTGCCCGACGGAGCCGGCCTCGGCGGAGGAAGCGCCGACGCGTCATTCACCCTCATCTCGCTCAACGAGACTCTCGGCAATCCATTCAGCCGCGACGAACTCCTCGGCATGGCCGCGCGCCTCGGCGCCGACTGCCCCTTCTTCATCGTCAACACCCCCTGCTTCGCCGAGGGGATCGGCGAGATACTCACCCCCGTGGAGATCGACCTGAAAGGGAACTGGCTCCTGCTTGTCAAGCCGCCGGTCTATGTCTCCACCCGCGAGGCCTTCGCTGGCATAACTCCCCGCCGCCCCGACTTCGACCTGCGCTTCCTCCCCTATCTTCCCCTCGACCAATGGCGCGAAAGGGTGAGAAACGATTTCGAGGAGTCAATCTTCCCTATCCGCCCCGAGCTGCGTGAGCTCAAAGATGAATTCTACACCCGCGGCGCCGTCTACGCCTCGATGTCGGGGAGCGGATCATCGATCTACGGCATCTACTCCTCGGAGGAGGCCGCCAGGGGAGCTTATGAGGCGATGGAGTCAACATATGACGGGGTCTGGTTGTTCAGACTATAAGCCTGGAAGCCAAACGTCTCCCATATAAAATATATGCCTTACGGCCCGCTTAACACTTCTTGGCTTGATATTTGATAGGAAAACACACTAAAATACTATCCATTATGGAAAAGACCAATCACAGACAGAATCAAGATAACGCCAAAGCCCCTGAAGAGGAGATGAACGCGAAAGCCGCCGGCGCCGACATCGAAGACGTGGCTCCCGAAGCCGAGACTGTAGAGGAGGCGGAAGCCGTGGAGGAGACCGACTCCCTCGAGAAGAAAGTTGAGGAGCTTGAAGACCAGCTCGCCAAAGAGAAGAAGGAATATCTCTTCCTGATGGCGGAGTTCGACAACTTCCGCAAGCGCACCCTCAAGGAGAAGAGCGAGATAATCCGCAATGCCGGAGAGAATGTGCTGAAAGGGCTGCTCCCTGTCATGGACGACTTCGAACGCGGCATCAAGGCTTCAGAGTCGACTGCCGACAGCGAGGCCGTGAAGGAGGGGATGGTGCTCATCTACAACAAACTTAAGAAATATCTCGCCCAGAACGGAGTCAAGGAGTTCGATCCCGCCGACGACACCTTCGACGCCGACCGCCACGAGGCAATATCCGTGGTGCCGGTGCCCGACGAGTCGAAAAAGGGGAAGATTCTCGACACCGTCGAGAAGGGCTACATGATCAACGACAAGGTGCTCCGCCACGCCAAGGTGGTAGTGGGCCAGTGACCCTGTCATGAACCACAGGCCCTTTCCCTAACAACAAAAATTGCAAGCCATGGCTGAGAAAAGAGACTACTACGAGGTGCTGGGCGTCGCGAAAAACGCCACCGCCGACGAAATAAAGAAGGCTTACCGCAAGATGGCCATAAAATATCACCCGGACAAGAATCCGGGCGACAAGGCCGCGGAAGAGAAATTCAAGGAGGCCGCCGAGGCATATGATGTGCTCAGCGATGCCGACAAACGCGCGAAATACGACCAGTTCGGCCACTCCATGGGCCCGCAGGGCTTCGGAGGGGGCGGCGCCGGAGGCTATTACAGCTCCGGAGGTATGTCGATGGAAGACATCTTCGCCCACTTCGGCGATATTTTCGGCGGAAGGATGGGCGGATTCGGCGACGCTTTCGGCGGATTCGGCGGCGGAGGAGCGCAGCCGCGCCAGCACGTCAATAAAGGCACCGACCTGCGTATCACCGTCAAGGTCACGCTCAAGGATATCATGAACGGTGTCGACAAGAAGCTCAAGATTCCGCGTCTCGTGGCATGCCCCCACTGCAAAGGCACCGGCGCGAAAGACGGCACGGCGTTCCACACATGCCAGCGCTGCCACGGCACCGGATATATCTCACGCGTGCAGCAGACGATGTTCGGCCCCGCGCAGACTGAGTCGGTATGCCCCGAGTGCAACGGCGAGGGGAAGGTCATCTCCGAAGCCTGCTCCTATTGCAACGGCACAGGAGTGGAGAAGAAGGAGGAGATAGTGAGCTTCCATATCCCCGCCGGAGTGGAAGACGGCATTACGCTCACCATGCGCGGCCAGGGCAACGCCCCGCGCCACGGCGGAGTGAACGGCGATCTCCTGATCGTGATACAGGAGGAGAAGGACACCGAGCTCATCCGCGACGGCAACGACCTTATCTACAACCTCATGCTCGACTTCCCGACGGCCGCTCTCGGCGGCTCGGCCGAAGTGCCCACCGTGGAGGGACGCGCAAGGCTGAAGATCGCCCCCGGCACACAGCCCGGCAAGGTGCTCCGTCTGCGCGGCAAAGGTCTGCCGCAGATGAACAGCAGCGTGAAGGGCGACCTTCTGGTCAACGTCATGGTATATGTGCCCGAATCGCTCACCGACGCCGAGAAGGCCGCCATCGAGAGCCTCAAGGACACTCCCAACATCGTCCCCACGGAGTCGACATCCAAACGGATCTTCTCCCGCCTCCGCCACATCTTCAACAAAGAGAACCGGGGCGAATAACATGAATTGAGTCGTATAAAATCCGAATCGTATAATACAAAGAGGCCACGTCATAAATCTCATTTATGACGTGGCCTCATCTTATCTAAACCACTTAATACTTATTACTTATTACTTATTTCTCAATCACCACCGGCTCCCCGGGCAGCCCTATGAACGCCGAGGCATCCTTACCCTCCGCATACTTCCGGGCAAACCCCGCAGCCTCGTGAAGGGTCTCAAACGATCCGGCTATGACATAAAACCGGTCGCCTGTCGACTCCCCGGAGAAAGCCTTGTAGCCTTTAGTGAAGAGCTCGCTCACTTGCGCGGCGCAGTTGGTGGGCATCTTGTAGCACGCCACCGCCACATTCCAGCGATGCACGTCAACCTCCAGCCCACCCGTGAACTTGAGCGGCTGCTTCACGACATACACCGAATCTCCGTCGACCACACGCTTTCTCGGAGCGTCGACAGCCTGCAGCGCGCCCGCCGGGAGCGACATCTCCGCATCAACGGCCGCCGCTGCCTGACGTTTCTTCTGAGCCGCATCGTAAGCCGCCTTATAATTGCTCTCCGTAGGCTTGCATCCCGCCGCCGCAAGCAGCGCCCCGACAGCCAGCCCCATGATAATCCTCTTCATATCATCATCCCAATTCAACATTCAAAATTCAAAATTCAACATTCTCCAGCACCCTCGTCTCCCTCGGGGCGAACTCATAGACACCGCTCTCCGGGCGGAGCACCACGGTCTCGCCCGTCACCACATCGCGATACTTCTGTCCTTCCGGAATAATCTCCGCATAACGCGACATATCCACGGCGTTCGCCTTGTCGCGGCCATTCATGACCACCACAAACGAATCGTCGCCGGCCTTCCGTTCATACAGATACAAACCGTTGTCGGGCATGAAATGTTTCATCTTCCCTTCAGCGGCAGCCTTGCTCCCCTTGCGCCAGGCGTTGAGGGCGGCGATATAGTCGTAAGCCTCGTTCTGTAGCGGCGTACGTCCCGCGCGCGTGAATGAATTGACAGTGTCGCCGGGGAAACCGCCGGGCACATCCTTGCGCACGTTGCCGTCGCCACCCTTGCGTGTGCCGCTCATCAGAAGCTCAGTGCCATAGTAGATCTGCGGGATACCGGGCACCGTGAGCAGCATCGTGACAGCCTGCTTCCAGCTGCCGAGCGAGTCGATGTCGCTCTGGATCACGCGCTCCGTGTCGTGGTTGTCGAGGAAGCGGAGCACCTTCAGCGGATCGGCATACACATAGTCGAGCGCGAAATGGTCATATAGTTTGTTGAGTCCGTTCCAGGGGTCGGTCTCCTCCTTATAAGGAGCGAGGTCGGCCGATTTGATCATGAAGGGGAAATCCATCACTGTCGGAAGATTCGTGTCGCCCGCGGCTTTCGACAGCGCGGAGCCCCCCTGCCAGCGCCCAACGCCGGCAACGTCGCCAAACCAGCATTCACCCACTATGTTGAAATCAGGATACTCCCTCTTGACGGCGTCGATCCATGCCGCCATCGCATCCTTGTCGGCGTAGGGATACGTGTCCATGCGTATGCCGTCAATCTGCGACTCCTCGATCCACCATATCGAATTCTGCATCAGATATTTCATGAGATGCGGATTGCGCTGGTTGAGGTCGGGCATCTCCTTCACAAACCATCCGTCGACGCTTATCTTCCGGTCGTAGTCGGAGGCATAGGGATCGGTGAGCGTCGATAGGCGGTAGTTCGTCTGGTGGTAGTCGCCGTTGAAGTTAAGCCAGTCGGAGGAGGGAAGGTTGTCGATCCAGGGATGGGCGCTCCCCGAATGGTTGAAGATCATGTCCATCACCGTCTTGATGCCCCTCCCGTGGAGAGAGTCGATCATGACGGCATACTCCTCATTGCTGCCGAAGCGCGGGTCTATACGGTAGTAATCTGTGGTGGCGTAGCCGTGGTAGCTGCCCCCGTCGCCCGGCATGTCATTCTCAAGCACGGGGTTAACCCATACGGCCGTCACCCCGAGCGAATCGATATAGTCCATATGATCCATGATGCCGGCGATGTCGCCGCCGTGGCGCATGTTGGGCTGCGTGCGGTCTACCGGCGCAGGGTTGCGCATCGACTTTATGACATTGTTGGAGGGATCGCCGTCGGCGAAACGGTCGGGCATTATCAGATAGAGCACGTCGGCCGCCGAGAATCCCTGCGCCCCCTTCTGCTCCCTGCGGGCCTTAAGCTCATATTCCATCTTCTGCTTCTTCTTCCCTTCGCGCCATGTGAGCGTCATCTTCCCCGGCTTGGTCTCCGGAGAGAGGGTGAGATATACGTATTGCCAGTCGGGGGAGCCGTTGAGACGCACCACGCTGTCGACCGTGACGCCCGGATAATCCACCGAGAACTCGGCGCCACGGATATCCTTGCCGTAGACCTGAAGCTGGAGCGACGTGTCGTTCATGCCCGTCCACCAATGGGGCGGATCGATTCTCTCGGCCTTGAAAGCGGAAGCCAATGCCGGCACGCCGATAAGCGCCGACACTGCGATAAATTTAGTTAAGCTATTCATCTGTATATTGTTTGAAATTTATGCTGCAAAAATAAGCAAAAAAAGCGAGATAACCTCATGCGCGAAGCCCGAAATGTTAAGGGTGAAGAGTCAAGTATGAAGAGTGAAGAGTGAAGAGTCAAGAGTGAAGTGTCAAGAGGCAAAACCGGTACACAGATGCGTAAGCTATGGGACTGCGGCTTTCCAGCCGCAGTATACCGTACACAGCCGTCAAACAACGGGAACTAACCCCCAAACCAGTAAAATCCAGAAAAACCAGTCTCAAGAATAACCCTCCTCACCCTTTAGGTTCCCCTATACTCATCCGCCCCTTGCGTGGCTCACAACTGAAAACTGAAAACAGAAAAACAGAAAAACTCACCAATTACAACAGACAATCATCCCACAAGCCGGCCTTGCCGGCTATCGCGTGCCGCGCGCGAACCGCGCGGATCCCTGACAACAAAAGAAAACGGATAACTGAAAACAGATAACTGAAAATGTTTAGCAAACATCAATATCTCTTAAAAAGAGAGACTTAAATCGCTGCAAAATTACGAAATTTCCTGAAAACAACCAAACTACGTGGCTTAATTTTACTAAACGCCACGGCCCAAATCGACGATTGTTTAGCAAAACCGCCTGACTGACAATTGCAAATTGCTAATTCACATAAAATTGCAAATTGTTGAAATCTCTTTTTAAGAGATGCTCACAATAAGCAGGATGTCTTTCAACGAAAACATCAAGCAAAACTCCCCCTCCACTGCGGCAGTGCCCACGGGCGTTGACGGCGCCGTAGGCGTGCCCGCAGCCAAATGGTTTGTTGCGATCGTCAACTCCCGCCACGAGAAATCAGCCGCCGACAGGCTCCGCGAATCTGGCGTCGAAACCTACGTCGCCACGCAGCGTGAGATGCGCGTCTGGGCCAACGGACGCCGACGCCGGATCGACCGCGTGGTCATCCCCTCCACAGTCTTCGTGAGATGCACGGAGAAAGAACGCCGGGTGATAGTGACCCTCCCGTTCATCAACCGCTTCATGGTAAACCGCACAGCCGACTCGGGAGGCCTCAACAAACCCGTAGCCGTGATCGGTGACGCGGAGATCGACCGGCTGAAATTCATGCTCGGTAATTCCGACACCCCCGTCGGGTTCGCCCCCACGGAATTCCACGTCAACGACAACGTCCGAGTGGTGCGCGGCAACCTCCGCGGCCTCCAGGGAGAAATCCGCCGCAACTCCGACGGCACCCACACCCTCGTCGTAAGCCTTTCCCTCCTCGGCGGCGCCACAGTCTTCATCGATCCCTGCGACGTAGAAAAAATCAAATGAAATCCCCCCTCACCTTCTCCGCCCCCCTCCCCTTGTCAGCCCTCCTCCGCCGCCACAGCGACTATCGCGACTTCGCCGGCCTCACCCTCCTCCTTGAATATACCTCTCTCGCCCTCTCCCTCCTCCAGCACACCCCCGGCCAACAGACAACGGACAACCACCTCAATCTCCTCTGCGAACTCGTCGAGCTACGCCGCAAGCGGATAATCCCCATCCCCGCCTGGGTCGACACCCGCCTGGAAAAGACAGTGAAGCAGGCCCTTCTCAGCGACGGCGGCAATGACCCGCGACTTGCCCTCCCCCTCCTCACCCTGCACATGCTCACCGACGACGACACCCTCGAGCGCAAAGCCCGGCGCATCATCAACCGCTGCTACCGCGAAGCCTTCGACGACACCCTCCCCCTCACCCGCCGCATCGACAGCCTCCACACAGCCGTCACCTGCTGCGACTACGTCACCCGCTTCAGCCCCCGCAAAGCCGCCGCCTGCTGGAACACCCTCGCCACCCTCCTCCTCACCCCCATCACTCCTCAACCCTCAACCCTTCACCCTTCACCCTTGACTCTTCACTCTTCACTCTTGACTCTTCAAGAAATCGCCCGCGAACTCGAATCCTTCGCCCCCATCTCCCCCGAGTCAAAAGAAAAGCTGACCCGGCTTTGTTCAGACCATAGTACGAGTGGATCAGACCATAGAACCATAGAACCATAGTACGTGTGGATCAGATCATAGAACCATAGTACGAGTGGATCAGACCATAGCACCATAGTACGTCAGTGTCAGACCAGAGTAGCAAAGTTCGGGTGCACAGTTGCGTAAGCTATGGGACAGCGGCTTTCCAGCCGCTGTATACCGTGCACAGCTGTCAAACACCCAAATTCCAATACTCCTCTGCGAGCCCTCTGCGCCTCTGCGTGAGGCTAATTAAGCCCCAAATCAGTAAAAAACAGCAAAAACCAGTCTTAGTAATAAACTGACCCAATTTCCCTCTGCGAGCCCTCTGCGCCTCCGCGTGAAGCCCATATTTGACAACGGAAAACTAAAAATTCCTCCGCGAGCCCTCCGCGTGAGGCTTATATCTGACAACGGAAAACTGAAAACTTCCACCCCAAAATGAAACATTTGCTTTTACCCCTCCTTCTGCTCCTCACCATCTCCCTCCCCGCATCCGCCCAGACAAAACACGATGTCGACCCCGTCTACATTGCCAACCTCCTCACCAACTCCCTCTCCGCCGACGAGATGCGCGAGACCTGCCGCTTCTACCGACTCACCGAATCCCCCTCCACCGAAGGTTACACCGTCTTCACCGACTCTCACGGCAACATAATCCGCTTCAAGATGACACCCTCCGCAGGGAAGGGCAACACCGATCCCCTGGTCGAACTCCATACCAAAGACAGTAAAAAGGCCATCGAAAAGATCCTCCGCGACACCGGCTACCGCAAACACGCCGACGCCTACGTACGCGGCACCACCCACGCCCTCTCCTACACCCGCTGTCTCCTCACCTCCAGCGACACCCACCGCATCCTCACCTTCCTCCGCGTCCGCAACAAATAGTCCGGAAAAAACTGAAAACCATACCTCTGCGAGCCCTCTGCGCCTCTGCGTGAGGCTTATGTCAGACAACCGAAAACGTACAACGAAAAACATCAAAACCGGCACGACTCCCCTCAGAAGCATACCTTTGCATCCACACACAAAGACCCTTCCGAGGGAGTCTGCCTCTGATTTCTATATAAACCCCTCATCCGGCAATGCCGGCTATTCTTTTATACGCTCGAACCGTGCGGGGTGAAAACGAAAAAGCAGACAACAAAAAGGGACTCAAATAATCATGCATTACGATTGCGCATTAATTAAGTGCATTAGCAATAATTTAAATTCTGACAACCAAAAACCACCAACCCCAAACGACCAATATTTATTTTAACAATTGGTGGGATCAGCTCACTAAAATAGCTATCGAATCATATTTAGACGCATCTTATCGAACAAAATGAATCAAATCAAGGCGGGTGCAATACTGAATTACGTCATTATAGGACTTAACACGATTGTAGGATTGGCATACACTCCCTACATGCTGCGCTGTTTGGGGCAGAATGAGTATGGACTCTATTCACTTGTTGCATCCATCATTGCTTATCTGACCATTCTTGATTTCGGGTTCGGAAACGCTATAATCAGATACACAGCCAAGTTTCGTGCGGAAGGAAAGAAACAGGAACAATGGGAAATGTTCGGAATGTTTCTTATTGTCTACTCTATCATAGGGTTATTGGCTTTATGCGGCGGTCTCTGTCTTTATTTCAATGTCGATGCCCTCTTCGACAGAACCATGACAACATCAGATCTCTCCCAAGCACGCATCATGATGCTACTTCTTACTCTCAACCTTGCCTTTACTTTTCCATTGAGTATCTTTGGATCTATTATATCAGCATATGAGAATTTTGTATTTCAAAGGATAATCAGTATTCTGCGGATAATCATTAGCACCGGAGTTTTAATTGCAGTACTTGCAATGGGATATAAAGCTGTGGCACTTATTGTTGTTCAAACCATTTTCAACCTCCTTACACTTATAATAAATTTCTTGTATTGCAAAAGGAAACTAAGAATAAGGATTATCTTCGGCAAATTTGACTGGATCTTCCTAAAAGAAATTAGTGTCTACTCATTTTGGATATTTTTAAGTGCCATCGTGGAGAAGATATATTGGGGGACAGGGCAATTTGTTTTAGGAGCATTGGTTGGCACATTCGCCGTTGCGATTTATTCAATTGCAATTTTATTACAACAGATGTATTTGCAATTTTCAGCAGCAATTGCAAATGTTCTTCTTCCCAGAATTACTGCTATGACAACAACTGGAAGCGACACGCATAACATATCTAATATTTTTATCAGTACTGGACGCATTCAAGCTTTAGTGCTATCCACAATCCTAGCAGGATTCATAGTATTCGGCAAACAATTTATTATTATATGGGCTGGGCAAGGATATGAAAATTCCTTCTCAATAACTTTAATATTTTTTATATCATTATACACACCTCTTATACAAAACACCGGAGTAACCATTCTTCAAGCCCGGAATCAATTAAAATTCCGTTCTCTTTCTTATATTGCAATTTCAGTTATTAGCCTTGTTCTTCAAATATTTTTATCAGAAAAATATGGAGCTATCGGATGTGCTATAGCTGTCGCAATATGCTTATTTTTGGGGCAAGGTATAATTATGAATATTTACTATGCAAAAAGACAACACATTGACATCCTGGGATTTTGGAAATCAATTACTAAATTAAACCTTACACCAATATGCTTTTCGATTATAGGATTTTTTATTACAAAAAACATTATTTTAGACTCCTATGGCAAACTAACACTATGCATATTTACTTTCTTAATGCTATATCTTCCATTCTTATATTATTTTTGCATGAATAAATATGAAAAAAACTTAATTATAAGTCCGATTAATAAATTTATAAAAAATATACATCCATGAACAAAAAAAATCCCAAAGTAGGTATTATATGGGCAAATCTTGACTCTCCTAATCTTGGGGTTGCAGCGTTGGCATATTCTTCAATCGTAATTTTTGAGGAAATAGCAAAACGTAAAAACCTAACATTTGATTATATCTTATGGGGAAGTAAAACACAGACACATGTAATCAAAGTAGCTTCAAGGGATATTTACATAAATGAAAAAAAATATTTCTTAGGCGGTGACTTGAAAAGATACATTAAAAACTTCTTACGACGTCCATGGGTATATTTTAATTATAGACATATTCTATCCTTAAAAAAATGTGATATTCTTGCAGATACCGGAGAAGGTGACAGTTATGCAGATATTTATGGAATTGAAAGATTTAGAAACTTTAATTATATAAAAACAGCATGTCTTAAAGCGAACAAACCCTATATACTTTTACCGCAAACCATTGGCCCTTTTTCAAGTAAAGAAGCCCAGACAAAGGCAAAAAAGAACCTACATCAAGCAGCTGCAGTAATTGCCCGCGACAATCAAAGTTATGAATATTGCAGACAGATTGCTCCTAAAACAAGACTATGGAAAAGTATTGATATGGCATTTTTCCTTCCTTATAATGATATAACTATTGACAAGGCTGAGGATAAAATTAATGTTGGCATCAATATTTCCGGATTATTATGGCATGGTGGATATACTGGGAATAACCAATTTGGGTTGAAAGACAATTATTCGGACGCCATATTAAAATTATTAGATCTGTTAGAAAATTATGACAACCTACAAGTCCATCTGGTCGGGCACGTTATAAGTGATACACCTTCCTACGATGAGGATTCCCACATTTTATTGGAACTAAGTAAAAGATATCCCGAATTCAAATTGGCTCCATCCTTTAAATCTCCGATTGAAGCAAAGAGCTACATAGCAAATATGGATTTCTTCACTGGTGCGCGCATGCATGCGTGCATCGCAGCAATCTCATCGGGAGTTCCTGTAATTCCGATGGCCTATAGTCGCAAATTCAATGGGCTATTTATGGATACACTTATGTATAATTGCATGATTGACCTTAAGACTGACGACGCTGAGAAAATAGTGGATAAATTCATAAATGCTCTTGAAAATAGAGAAAGTCTCAAGGACAAGATTAAAGAAATAAATCACAATATAATCTCGCCTCAAAAAGAAGCAATGATAGAACTTATATCCTCATTTATTGAGAAATGAAAAGGTTTCCCTTAAAAAAAATCAAAGAGAATTCATTATGCTTGGGATGTGGTTTATGCGAGGCTACATCCCCGGATATTAAAATGTTAATTGATAACAAAGGATTCATAGTTCCAGACGCCGACAATGACATTTTGGGAGAATCAGCCGAAATACTGAATTCTGTATGTCCTGCTATTAATATAAGCTGTATCCCATCCAAACCATCTCAATTCGGTAATATTTTGGAAGCTAATGAGGGATGGGCTGTTAACGAAAAAATCCGTTATCATGCTTCATCCGGAGGAGTCATTACCGCCCTCTCAATATATTTACTTGATTCAAGAAAAGTAAATGGAATAATTCAAGTTAGAAGGAAACCGAATCATTATATGCATAATGAGGTTGTAATCTCACGATCACCTGAAGAAGTAAAACAATGTTCTGCCTCAAGATATGCTCCAGTATCTATGCTGACAGATATTTTGAAATGGTTTAGTGACAATCCAAACGAAATTTACGCATTTGTTGGTAAACCTTGTGATATTGCAACATTAAAAAGATTAATCAATTTTTATCCGGAGTATCAGAATCGCATTAACTATTATATATCTCTTGTATGCGCCGGCACACCAAGCTATCATGCGACAGAAAAACTTATATCAATCGGTAAAAATGGTGATAGTATTATTCCTACCAGTGTTAAATATCGCGGAGATGGATGGCCGGGAGAATTTAAAGTAGAATATAATAACCACTCAATATATAAATGTGATTATAATGCAAGTTGGGGGAAAATATTAGGTAGAAATCTGAATTTCAGATGTAAAATCTGTCCTGATGGAATAGGGAAATATGCTGATATCGTTGTAGGAGACAGTTGGCATACAAAGAATGGCTACCCTGACTTCTCAGAACAAGATGGTAAAAGTTTTGTTTTGATAAGGACTATTAAAGGTTTAAACCTATATAATGATGCATTTAAGTCTTCATATGTGTCGAAGAATTCCATGGATATTAATAATCTCAAGGAGGTACAACCATATCAGTATCAACGACTATTATATGCTGGCTATAAATTAATCGGGGCAAAGATATGCATTGGAAATATTCTAAAAATATCACATTTATCATTTCATTCAAATACTCTCATAAGAGGTTTTAGAAGTATGCTTGGTACAATTAAACGTTTCAGACGAAAATGAGTATTGGATACATTTTGTATAAATTTCTTCCATCTCTCTTCTTAAAAAGACGAGTATTAAATATTCTAAAAAACAAGAAAATGGGAAGTACATCGTCTTTGTTAAGAGAAATATTTAAGAAAGATTATGGAATAACAATTGGATACGGCACTTACGGGTGCTTTAATACCTCAAACATTCCTTCAGGCGTAGTATTCGGTAATTATTGCTCCATTGCGGATGGTGTTAAAATATTTCGCGCTAATCATCCAACGGATTTTTTTACAACACATCCTCTTTTTTACAATCCAATAATGGGGTATGCAAAAAAAGACAATTTGAATCGGCCAAATCTTATTATTGGCAATGATGTTTGGATTGGGGCGAATGCAATAATTTTGCCTTCTGTCAAAAAAATAGGGAATGGAGCAGTAATTGGAGCAGGAAGTATAGTAACAAAAGACATCCCAGCATATACCATTATAGCAGGGAATCCAGCCAAGGAAGTTCGAAAGCGCTTTAATATCAATCAGGTTAATTATATTGAATCTACACATTGGTGGGAATTTAATTATTCTAAGCTTAGTAAGATATACGAATCCATACAAGATAAGATAACAAATCTTTAGGATTAAGATCATTCGAAAATTCAAACTCAAAATGGACGTATCGGTAATAATTGTAAATTATAACACCAAGACATTAACTTTAAATTGTATTAATAGTGTATTTGAGAAAACAGAAGCAATAGATTTTGAAATAATATTAGTCGATAACGCTTCTACTGATGGAAGTAAAGAACTTTTTGAAAAAGATAAACGTATAACATACATATACTCTAACAAAAACCTTGGTTTTGGTGGAGCCAATAACTTAGGATCAAAGATTGCAAAAGGGAGATATTTATTTCTATTAAACAGCGACACAATACTTATAGAGAATTCTATTAAAATATTATATGATTATATATCATCACAAAACAAATATTATGCATGTGGGACACAATTAATATATCCAAACAAAGAATATCAACAATCAGAAATTTTTTTTCCAAATATATATCATGACTTATTAGAAATAATACCAGCCATTATTAGACATAAGTTTACCCGACAGGAACACCTCAAGTATAAGATTGCCAAAGTTAAACCAGTTGAGGTGGTAAATGGAGCAAATATCTTTATCGATCATATAATCTATAAAGAAGCCAATGGTTTCGATGAAGATTATTTTATGTATTATGAAGAAACAGATTTATTTTACAGACTCAATAGAAGAGGGTATAAGGCATGTGTAATTCCATATACCACAATAATACATATAAATGGAGGATCATTCAAGAAAAAAACATCAATTAATCGAAGTATAACACAATACAGAAGTAAAAATACATTTTATAAGAAGCATACGTGTTTTATAGTACAACAATTTGGTAAAATTATTCTTACCATATCCGTATTATTAAGATTCCCCAGTTTTAGAGGACATCTAAAAACGGTATTTAAAGCCATATGGGAATAAGTAAATTGTTCTTTCCGAGAATTAATGGAGAGTCTAAAATTTCTCTTCTAATTTGGAACATGTTATTATATTGGTTAGTAGTCGATTCCATTACAGGTTACTTCTTAAATTCTGGGATTCTTCTTCCAATATCTCAAGCTTATAAGTTATTTCTCTTAATATTATTATTCAGTCAGATAATAAGACAAGGCTCAGGATTAGGATTATCATTTATAATAATCTACATTATAATATATTCCATCCATATAATCATCATAAATGAACCAATATCAGAATCATTAATCCATCTCTCAAAGATTCTTTTAACTATTACCCTATATATATATTTTAGAAATACTATCCCAACATATCCAAAAGCTAGCTATATAAAGAGAATGGATAAAATATTATCTATTTCTTTTATCATCGTAAGTATCAATATTTGCTCCGGCATAATTGGAATTGGATTTCATACATATCCAGATGAAAAAATAGGATTTAAAGGTTTTTTTTACGCGGGGAATGAAATGGGAGGATTATTGGCTGTATTAATTCCATATATACTTTATAAGGCATTTAAAACAAGGAAATTATCATCATATATATGTACTGCCATATATTGTATTATATTAAGCATTCTATTGGCAACAAAATCTGTAATTATAATTTCTTTAGTCACTGCTTTTTTCATTCCATGGCTTTATGGAACAAAAAAAATTCGCTTCTATATAATCCTAACCTTAATTCTTTTAGCTATCATTTCAATCCCATATATAATATTATTAATTGATTCGCAAGAATTTGACTTATTTGTAAGATTAACATATTCTTATAATAAAGGTGGACTTTCATCATTAATTTTCTCAAGCCGAGACGAATTTTGGATAAATAAAAGTACTGAGTTCTTTAATTCAAATACCCTTATTCAAATTCTAGGATTAGGAGGGAATCGTACAGTCGAAATGGACCAATTCGATACATTACTTAACTATGGATATCTAGGTGTTGTCTTAATTTATTCATTTTATATATACATTTTTTATTTAACATGGAAAAAAAGAAATTATAATTCCTATTCAAGAACAGTTACATACTCGAATATAATGCTCTTGGGTATGTCTATAATTGCTGGGCATATTTTATTCTCAAGCATGGCAGGGATGTACATATCATTAAATAACAATATAAGTCTTATTTTCAATAAAAAAAATAATTTTTTTTCAATAATATGAAAATACTTGTTATATCAAATATGTATCCATCTAGATCAGATGGAGTGTATGGAACCTTTGTAAAAGTATTTTTTGAAAATTTACATAAAGTATATCCTTATACAGAATTAATTGCCATAAAAGGAAAACGGAATGGATATCGTAAACTAATTCAATATATTATTTTCTATGTCTCTATTATATATAAACTTCTTATACAAAAATATGATTTTGTATATATTCATACAATTTCGCACACCTCTCCCCCCCTTAGAATTTCAAATGCTTTAAGAAAACAGAATTTAGTATTTAATATCCATGGTGATGATCTTATCACCACAACTAAACTGGCCTCTAAATTAAGAGATCTAAGTTTACCTTTATTAAGAAGAGCAAAACTTATAGTTGTTCCAACAACTTATTTTAAAAATATCCTTTTAGCAAAATATCCTTGGATTAAACAAGATAATATTTTCATATCTCCCTCTGGTGGATTAAATAAGTCTTTCTACAACAATTCCCCAAAGCCCGTCAACAAAATTCCAATTATAGGTTACGTTTCGCGAATTGATAAAGGCAAAGGATGGGAATACTTAATTGATGCCTTAAAAGAATTAGTTAAAGACGGATATAAAATGAAGGTATATATTGTAGGAAGTGGTTACCAAGAAAATGATTTAATTAATAAAATAGATAAAGAGAATTTAAGTGATACAATATCATATAAGGGGCCTTTAACACATGCGGAGTTACCAAATTTCTATCATAGTTTGGATTGGTTTATATTCCCGACTTACCGTCAGGGAGAGAGCTTAGGTCTAGTAGGATTGGAGGCTATGGCTGGTGGTACACCCGTTATTGGAAGTGACATTGCAGGCTTAAAGTCTTACATAATAGATAATAATAATGGATACCTAATTCCTCCCCAAGATAGTAAAGCGCTTGCATCCAAGATAAAATATGCTATTTCATTAAATAAGTCTGAAAAAGAATTATTAAGTAAAAATGCTTATGAAACCGCTCTAAAATATGAGTCTTCAAGGGTGAATGAAATTTTATTCAGCAAACTTAAATCAATTTTTCAAATATGAAATTATGTGGACTTAAAATCAATTGCACATCGTTCAAAGATATTATAGATAATCTTAATAAACCAAGAATCTTAATCACTGTAAACGCAGAAGCAATAGTAAGAGCTCAAAAAGAATTTGTTCTAAGAAAAATAATAAATGACAATTTAGCTTCTCTTGATGGCCAAATACCGTTGTGGCTGTTCAATCATTTGTATAAAAAAAAAATCGAAAAAATTTCTGGTTCTGACTTAATTTTCAGTTTATCAGAATGGGCAGCAAACCATAATAAAAAGATTTTTTTATTAGGAGGAAAAGAAGATAGCAATCGGCTGTCCATTTCTAACCTATCAAATAAATATTCAAACCTTATAATTGACGGATATTCTCCAAGTTTTGAGCCTTATCCATTCTCTAAACAAACCTCTGATGAAATTATTCAAAAAATCAAAAAGTTTAGACCGCATATTGTATTTGTTGGCTTTGGAATGGGAAAACAAGAGTATTGGGCCAAAGACAATTTTAGTTTTTTAGAAAAAATTGGTGTAAAGTTAATTATTGGATGCGGTGGTTCATTTGACTTTGCTGCCGGCAAAATTAAAAGGGCTCCAATATGGGTGCAAAGGTCTGGTTTAGAGAGCATTTGGAGACTTTTCAAAGAATTTAAATGGTTTAGAATAAAGAGAATTTTGCTAAGTTTAAAAATATTCTATTATTATTATCAATATCACGTCAATGTAAAATGAGAAAATTTTGGTTAATATTATATTACACATTAGCAATCCATTTGCCAGATTCATATTTACCATACATAGGAAGGATATCCAATTCCTTTAGAATTTACATTTGTAGACATTTATTCAAAAAACTTGGGATAAAAACAATTATCCAGAAAGGAGTACAATTTGGGAATGGAGAAAACGTAGAATTAGGAGATTATAGCAGTATCGGGAAAAATTCACTTATCCCGAATAATACAAAGATCGGTAATTATGTGATGATTGCACAAGATTTATATATAATTGCCAATAATCATGCTTTTTCAGATATAACAACCCCCATGTATTTTCAGCATAATGAACTTAAACTAGAAACAATCATAGATGATGACATATGGATTGGTGCAAAAGTGATTATCACTCCTGGCAGAAAAATAGCCAAAGGTTCAATTATTGGTGCTGGATCAGTTGTTACAAAAAATATTCCCGAAAATCAAATATGGGCAGGGAATCCCGCAAAATTTATAAAGAATAGAAATTAATGAATAAAATAGCAATTTCAACCCAAACATATCGTGCAGATTTTGAAGAATGTAAATTACTTTGCAAAAGTATTGATGCATTTGTTCCATCATATATTCCACATTATATATTTGTAAACGATGAAGATTATGACTTCTTCAAGAAATCTAACTTCTTTAAGGATAGGAAAATATATAAAAAATCTGATTTGTTACCTCGATATTTAATAGGTATACATAAAAAAATATTAGGTCATCAGTATTATTTTAGCCCCATCACGATTCCTGTCCGGGAATGGATCATACAACAAATCTGTAAATTGAGTGTATTCGATATAATAGATAGAGATATTGATGCTGTCATCAATATAGACTCTGAAGTAGTTTTTTTAAAACCATTTAATGTAAATTTATTTTCCAAAGATAATAAATACTTGCTTTTTAAAGAATTATTTAAAGAAGAACCAAATCATTTTGATTATTGTAAAATTGGCAAAAAGATCTTAAATCTTTCTCAGGAACAAAATACAATAGATAAGTATTGTTACCAATCGGCTTCTGTCGTCTTTGTTAGAGAGAATCTCTTACAATTACATAATCAAATACGAAACTATTCCTTTTTTAAATCATGGAAGTTAAAGCTATGCAACACGTATAGATTTAGCGAATATTATTTGTATGGATTATTTAATGATTATATCTACAACGACAAAAATCATTTTATTACAAATCAACGTCCGTTCCCTATGATTGATCTATCAAATTCTACTCCACAATCATTTAAAAATGACATAATTAAAATAAAAGAGAATAGTAAAGTTCAAGGAGTATGGCTCCAAAAACACCAACGTAATAATAAAAACATGCATTTACTATCTTTTGAGAATATTGAAAAAATTATAAATCAATGTATATTTAATACAATTTAGTCAAATTAACTTTTTATAATAACCATAAATCAAAATATCAGCATCTATCGTCATACTTCATTAATAATATCATTTTTAATAATGTCATATAGGTCTAATAACTATACCGCTTTCTATGTGGCAGAGCCATTCAACGAATGCAATTTGGGTGCTCATGCAACTCCCGACTTCATTCATTACAATAGATTGAAGGCATGGAAAGCTCAAGATTCATCCTTCCCATTTATAAATGCCCATGACACAACATATAATGTTCGAGATAACAGTAATTGGGAATATACTTTAAAACCTCGTTTAAGAGCCAGGTTAAGAAATTCAAAAAACATTATCCTCATCCTAAGCGAGAATACCAAGGAAAGTAGAGCACTAAGGGAAGAAATTAAGTATGGTATTGGAGAACTTGGATTGCCTGTCATTGTTGTATATCCTGATCTTAGCAATTCACAGATTGGTAACGGTAATTCACCTGGATACATGGCAAAAAAATACTGGGATAAACTTCCAAGTCTTAAGAAATTGATAGAATCCGTACCCTCTGTCCATGTTCCACTTTCCAAAGATAAGATTACTCAGGCTCTAAATGACAATGATTTTACGATACAACATAAAATATCTAATTATTGCTGGAGATACCATGATTAAAAAACAACCAAACAGAGGTTCAATTTCCTCCCATGAAGTGCAATATGAACCGGTTTACTGAACAATTTGTCTGGGCTATAGCGGCACTTTCTTCACTGGTCACTTTATTGGCATTCATTTTCCAATCGAATATTGACCTTACCGCAACTCCAATATTTGCCAAGATAATCGCTTCTGTTCTCATTCTTGCGGCTTGTGCCAGTTATGCTTGCTGGATGTCAAGACAAAAAACAAGGCTTTCTCTCGTTTTTAATCCGAATTTCAAATTAATAATTGAGAAGGGAGATCTCTTTGAAAAGAGCGGAATTATTGTAATCCCCGTAAATGAATATTTCGATACACATGTGGGAGATGGCATCATCAGTCCTACTTCAGTGCATGGATTATTCATCAACAAGATATTCAAAGATAGAGTCAATGAACTTGATATACTTATCGACACCAAGTTATCCGGTATACAACCAACCGGTGAGTGCAGTGTCAGAACGTTAGGGAAAAATATAAAATATGAGTTAGGGACCTGTATTAATATTGAAGAAAACGGGAATGTCTATGTTTTGGTTGCACTCACCCACTTTGATAATTATAACCATGCCTATTTGGAGAAAAAGGACTATCCGATTGTCATTGACAAACTGATGGATAATCTTCAAAAGATAAGCATGCATCCTGAAAAAGCCATATACATGCCTTTAATGGGAACCGGTTTATCGAGGTTAAAGCGCTCACCTCAGAGAGTATTGAACTTTTTAATCGATGCTATCGATTTCAAATACTCTGACAAGACTTTTCCCAATGGCATCCATATAGAGATATATAATATCAATCAAGTAAACCTTATTCAATTAGAAGAACTTTTCAAGAATGATCTTTCACTTTGACCCAGACAGGAAATATAAAATTTCAAAAGACGAAATAAGCAAACTCAAGTATTCCGGACATCAACCACAATCTATATTATCGAATAAAGAAGAGCTTATTAAAACTCGATTTAAAACTTATTTACAGGCCATATTACATCCGGCTAATGGTATAATCAACGGGGATAAATTAAAAAATATAATCTTCCCAACTCAAGGATATGGACAAGAATGGAATTTTGATGTATTTATATCTCATTCTCATAACGATTTATCCAGCGCTCAAAAACTTGCAAGTTTCTTAAGGAACGACCTTAGAATGAAACCTTTCATTGATAGTTATATCTGGGGAAGTGCTGATGAACTCCTAAAAGAAATCGATAAAGATTACTGTGCGCATTCAAATGGCAAAAGTTTTGATTACAATAAAAGAAACTTCTCTACCTCACATGTGCACACAATGCTTTCAATGGCCATCCTTGAAATAATAGCTCGTTGCAAAGCTTTCGTTTTCATTGAAAGCGATGAGTCTCTGGATTATAATCAACTAAAAGATTATAACCTAAAGACTATTTCCCCATGGCTTTATCAGGAATTACAATATGCAAATATGCTATCAATCGCTGTATTCCATCAATTAAACGAGGAGCGAAGTTTCTCAGAAGGAGGCCGACTAACAATCAGCTATGAAGCTGATCTATCCGAATTCAAAAGCTTAACCGCAAAACAACTCCAAGAAAGAGCAATCAATAAAAATCCATTATGATAAACAATTCAAAAAAGATAAGAATCATAATGGCATTGATATCGTACGCCTCAATCATCTTCGTTTCAAAGATTACATGGATCTAAAGCTTTACTCTTACAGTAACAACGTCCGAATCCTGTCGCAGGATCCGGACGTTTTACTAATTCGATTATAAACCATGTCGATCTCAACGAGAAGAAAATTCTCAGTCTATTCGACACGGAGAAGAAATTCGACACCAATTTCATTCAGAGCTTCCTCAACATCCTGTGCGAATAGACAGTCGGTTTCCGCCTCCTCTCCGATTCCCCCGCCGACCAATCCCTTCGCTCCCGCGCTCTCAACGTCCTCTCCCTCAACACCTCTGCCCACCACAAAATCTCCTCCCTCCTCACCCGCAACGAGTTGTCGACCTGAACCAGAAAAAACAATACCTCTTCCCTCATAACTCTGACTTATGACCCATCCTCACCCTTCACCCGCTTCACTCTTCACTCTTGACTCTTCACTCTTGACTCTTGACTCTTGACTCTTCACCCGCTTCACTCTTGACTCTTCACTCTTCACTCTTCACTCTTGACTCTTGACTCCTCACTCTTCACTCTTGACTCTTGACTCTTCACCCGCTTCACTCTTGACTCTTGACTCTTCACTCTTCACTCTTCACTCTTCACTCTTCACTCTTGACTCTTGACTCTTCACACTCTTCACTCTTGACTCTTAGTACGCCTCTTCTCCAATCCAATAAAAACCATTCATCATTTTCTTATCATCAAACTATCTAATCCCAACGCATTTGTACGATCTTACTTCCGGAACAAACAATAATCAAGATATTAAAGTCATAAACGTATTAATGGTAACATTATTGAAATATTCTTAGATGTCTGAATAATATTTCGGGTGATTATAATGTTATATTAGAAAGCAACCTGTAAGTAGTTGATAAAAATATGTGACCGGTAAGATAATAACTCTCCATCCCACGGCAGACCTACTCGCCTCATGGCTGGGATAAGAAATCGCTTATCAGACATAATAATTCATCATCTACCATTGAAAACAAATACCAACAGCTATGATTGAGAAAACAAATAAACGTATTTCAGACATTCCACTCATGGAGTTGGAACGAATGCTTTCCGAATACGGGGATAAGAAAGCCAATTCCGTGCGGTCTTCAAGGATATATTTACGTAGTCTCGGAATGGATATAAAAAATGACGGCAGATTAATTCGGCCTTCGATGTGAATACAATATGTCAAATGCCCGTAACCTTGTAATTGGATACCACGGATGTGAAAAACAAGTGGCACAAGATGTGTTGCTGAATCGCGCCCGTCTTAGCCAGAGTAAAAACAAATACGACTGGTTGGGAAGTGGTATTTATTTTTGGGAAAACGATCCGGTCAGGGCATTAGAGTTTGCAACTGAAATCAAGAAATGTAAAGAACCCTTCGTGTTAGGGGCTATTTTTGATTTGGGTTACTGCCTCGATCTGACGTGCAGGGATTCTTTAAAGATGCTTAACCTTGTCTGGGAAAATGTTGTCAAACCCACTTATGAGACTGGCTGTATCAGAGAGAACAAGCCTGGCAAAAAAGGTGAGACTGGAGAATTAGTGTTGAGGTTCTTAGATTGTTATGTGATCGAGGCTGTGCACAAATACAATTCGGACGCAAATCTCGAAGAATATGATTCTGTAAGAGGTGCGTTTTGGGAAGGCGATCAAATCTATCCCACAGCTGGTTTTTTAACTAAGAATCACATCCAAATATGTCTGCGTAACTATGATTGTATCGTAGGTTTTTTCTTACCTCAGGATAAAAGATTTGTTTTATAATCCATACATGTCCCAGCTACCCCTACCCTCCGACTCTCCGCTCCAACCTCTCAACTTAAGCCGAAAAATAATACCTAATCACTCATAACTCTCGCTTATAACTTATCCTCGCCCCACCTGTTCTTTCTGTCTAAAAATCTGATTCATAATTCTCACAAATGCTATGTCATTAGAAGGTATGCCATGGGTCAGCCAAGACACCGACGTTAAATGAAAAAGAAAAAATTCCTCTCCAACTATCAAATACAATTCCACCAAAAATTAAAGGGATCCTAACGTTTTATATATATTGTTATTAAATAATTTAGGAAGTAAAGCGTTATTAAAGAAAAGCCACGCTATGAGAAATAATGCCCTTTCTGTTGCCAACTATTTCATCAGTCTTGCAGACCGAGATTCTAAACCATTGACTCAATTGGGTTTGATGAAACGTGTATATATTGCTCATGGTTTTTCACTGGCTATTCGAAAAAAATCTCTACTCAATGATAAATATGACAGAGTTGAGGCCTGGAAATATGGACCAGTTATCCCTTCGGTGTATCATTCTTTCAAGCATTTCAAGGCTAACCCTATTACAGATATGACTGTTATCGGGAAATGGGATCCTGAAAAGAACCAGTTTGATTTTGAAACTCCCATATTGGAAGACCCGGAGGCTCAAAAGATTGTCGAGATGGTATGGAAACGGTATTCGGATTTCTCTGATTCCGACATGGTGAAGCTTACACACAAGTCCGGCACACCATGGTCGGTATGCCACGTTGAGAATATGAACAATCAGATTCCCGATGAAATAACAGAACTTTATTATCGTAGAATCGTTGAGTCCGTCATGTCAAAACCCGGCACAAATGAATAAAAAGAATATATTTGACGTGCTTTCTTCCAAAGATGGCATTTCGCGGGAGGAAACATCAAATATCCTTTTGAAAAAAGAGGAGATAAGACGGCATCATTTTAAATCAAACGATTTAAAACGATTGATTATCCGTCTTGATTTTGTCGGCGTCACAAGAATAGAAAATCTTGTCTTTGCTCTGAAAGCTAATTTCCGCGATGATTTCAGATTCAAGAGGCTTCCTAAAGGGAATGGCTCAACAAAGGGATTGGATTCACTGCTTGGCATAGACAACGGCACGCTATCAAATCTACCGATATACTCATTCTACTCAGACAATTACAAGCAACCCTCGTCAAGGCTCAGCATCAATATCTCAGAGTTTTCAATTTCTCTGGAATTGGACTGCATGAATTATGACGGCTTTGAAAACTATCGGGATCTGACAATAGAGATATTCCAGAAGCTCATTGCCCTAGAACCGTTTGCCGAAATCAAGAAAATAGGCATACATAAGACGTCGGCATTTTGGGCTGAAGACCAGAAATTGATCAGAGGCGCCATTGAACTTGAAGCTCTTCCAAATCCTGTTGTTGAGGAACATTTTCCTCAATGTTCATATTCCGACGAATTCTATTGGATAGAACGAAATGTTGCGGTAAAACTCTTACGGCAACTATGGTGGGGCACAATGATCAGTGGAGAAAACCAGAAACCGGTGCTTCAGGTCGCACTCAAGTACGACGTAACTCGAGATGTGTCTACCGCACAAATAAAACAGATCGACAAAGGTTTTTTATTTGAGACGCTCAATCAAATCAATGATGCACATTTTGAGTTGTTCAAACGCTCTATGACAGAACAGTATCTTAATCGTCATTGCCATGACTGAAAACTTTTTCCCCGACATAATGAAGCGTCCGGAAGGCAACTCCAGCGATCAACATCAATCGAGACAGACTATTATTACTGTTGACGGCAACTCCGGTAACTTTATCAAACGTGAGGACATCTGCTTTATAGAAACGCAATCGCTTGTCAATCCGTTCAAATCACGCATGTTTATCAATGTTCTATAACCCTGATATAAATGGATGGTATTGTCGAAAGCGTGATCGACTGCGCAAAGCTCATTCTTAAAATCATTGTCATAGGGTATAAAAGCCAAGGAGAAAGTATTGTTTTTGAACTGTCTGATTCCGACAGCTCCAGAATAATGTATCTGGGATGTATTGATTCTTATGAACTGAATAAGGAAAACAAGACAATTGACTACATCAATTCGCTCAATGGAAGGAAACTGGATTTCCTATGCTGGTCACACCCAGATAACGATCATTCAAAAGGTCTTGTGGAACTATATGAACAATGCTGCTCAGAGGATACTTTATTATGCATGCCGGCCACTCTTGATGAGAAACTAAATAAAAAACTTGATCTGTCGGATAGCCATCGAAAAATATACGATCTGTTTGACAGCCATAACCAAAAGAATCCGGGACAACTTATAGGTATAAGTGTTGGATTGTATGACCTTCTTAGAGAAAAAACTATCAGAGACATCCAAAACAACGAGGTTAAATTTCAATTGTATGCAATCGCTCCTAATGGAGGACTCATAAGAGACTGGAGAATCAATAAATCAGAGAAAGTTAAGAATATCCTTTCCGTAGGGCTCATGGTTAAAATAGGCGAATACCGTTTCATTTTAGGAGGGGATATGCCTGATGACTCTATCTTTCATTTATATCGGCCATTGCTTGAGGATCCATTATGGATTAAAATTCCTCATCATGGCTCTGACACAAGCATGACGATGACAGATATGATAACGTATGATTCAAGAAATTTATACGCATCAGTCACAGCATTCCCGTCTAAAGGGCTGCCTCATAACCGTGTCATAAACGAATACATGTCAAAGGGATGCTCCCGGGTAGATTCCACTCATACCGGCGACAATCAATATGGAATCATAGAGTACTCCTTTGACCTTTTTAATCACCAAACTGTCAGAATACGTCATACAGGTAATGCCTGTAAAATCAGGTAAACATCAAAATCGCAGCAAAACGTCTGAAATAGAAGATGTGGTCTAAATCTTGAAGGAATCTCCTGCTCATTCTCAAGCATCTTTACAATGGTTTCCAACAGTTTTATCTTTTCCACATCATGCTTATACCGTTTATAGTCTTTCTCCTCGCCCACAACTCCTCATCCTATCCCCAATTACCTCCCTCCACGTTTCCTCTCTATAACCCTATGGCCTCTATTGTCTCCCTGTCTAAACACCCGTAAGCGTCCAAGTACGAATTAGACCAAAAGATATAACTTCGCGGCTGTATAACC